>Ga0179591_1313029_pt1 | contig 14906 bp, 15 predicted proteins | sample CZOMad2_1_08_16f_FD_182891 | JGI IMG/M metagenome (GOLD analysis project Ga0179591, IMG submission 182891) | Vadose zone soil fungal communities from Angelo Coast Range Reserve, California, USA - CZOMad2_1_08_16fungal (PacBio error correction) | ecosystem: Environmental > Terrestrial > Soil >...
TCCTTTTCAGAAGGGCGGTATGGTAGGAAACGCCAACGATGAGAAGGGAAGGGAGAGAAACTTGGGAAGTCTCGCATTATAAGACGCCTCCAATCCTTTTATATTCCATGACCAGAAAGAAAAGGCAGGGGGAAACCTCTACGTCGTAGTAAGTTTTTAACAAAAATCCCCAGGATCGAAAGGGGAGAGTTCAACATGAATTTTTTGAGGGGGTCGCTGTTCTGAGGGAAAAAGAGGGGTGGACACAGGTTTCAGACAAAAAGGGAATCGCCGGAGTGGCGACCGATACGAGCAAAACGGGGGGGGACCGGTCACCGTCTCCCTCTAAAACAGTCCTACAAATTGAAGGATCTTGGAAACTCAAGTCAAAACCGGGGGGAAGAGGTTTCGACCGACGAGGGAAAAGCTATACGTAAGTTCGAGCTCCCGGTCTTCGAAAAGCGAACCGGGATTGCGATCATCTCAAGGACGTTAATGCCAAGATGGGGAGGAAGCGTCAGCGAGACGAGAAGTCAACGTCTACTCTCCGGGAAGGTCACCTGCAGCAGACGGGAGGAAGGAGAGAGGGGTTCAACGGGCAAGAAAATCGCCAATACACAAGGGAGGGGGAGGAAAAAAATACTCGACTTCGGCATCTATGAACAGAGCTCTGTTGTTTCCGAAAAAGCACCAACGCCGTCAGCTGCGAAAAAAGAGAAGGCTCCACGGTGAAAGGAGCGAAGAGACGATGAGAGGAAAAACTACGACGCATTTACTGTTCGAAAGAAATCGGCGAGAAAGGGGGAGGGGAGGCGTGTCTAGAGCAGGCAACAAGTGGAAGGGAGAACGCCCCTCTACAAAAGGAGGATGGGAGACCTATTCCTTAAGAGAAGACACTTCAGAACAGTACTGGGAAAAATGCCTGCTCTTCCTTCCAGAGGCGAACTACGACTTTAAAAGAGGGGGGGGGGGGGGGGGCGCTCTGATTCAAGGAACTGGGTGACCACGGCAGGGGCCTTGCGGCGCTGGAGCGGAGAAACAAAAGGGGGGGGGGGGAAAGGGACCTTACCTGACCCATTCTAGCATACTACTCTATCGGGCAGGCCGTCCGGAGAGGAGGAAAGGGGAGGCTTCTTACAACTGGAACAAGAAGAAAAAAAAAAGGGGAGTATTCAACTAGGAGATTGGGCAGAAAGGAACCTTCTGGTTCGACTCGGGAAGGAGGAAGTGCCCGAGTAGTTTTCAGCACAGGAGGGGGGTAAGGCTCCGGGGGAGGCCGCTACCAGCTTGGAAGGAGCGCACGGAGAAGAGATCCGTCCTCGAAGGAAGGGAGGTTGAAGGTCGTAGGAGGAGGGATTGCCAGGAAGAGGGTCCCGTCGGGGAGGACTTCTTGGGGGTCGCTCGCGAGCAAAAAAATCGACGTCATACAGAAGGGGAGTAGTAAATCGCCTTCCACTTGGGGGGGAGAAAGGGGGGGGACATGTTGAAAAAGACCATCACTTCGCCGGGAGAAGAATGACCCGAGAGACCTTTTCGTAGTATATAAGAGGGAAAAAAAAAAGGAAAAAAGGCCATTTCCCCGTGGCCGCGGAAGAAACTTCTTTTTTGCTAGAGAAGAAAACGAGGGAGGAATCGACTTGTTTGCAGAAAAAGAGGGGGGAGTACCTGCCCGCCGGGATGATCTTGGCGAGAGACGGTCCCGGAAGAGAATGTCCTGGTTCACACCGGAGAAAAAAAGGAGAATGTTTTCTACGGGGCCTTTTCTGGGGGGTAAGGCTCGTCTGACGAAGACCTCCATCTTTTCATACAAGGGCAGAAAAGGATCTTATCCAATGAGGCTATCGCGCGGAAGCCCTGGAAGTACCTGCGAGAAAGGACGAAAGATATGGCTCGGAGGCGGAGGGGGGCGGTATTTCACTGCCGCCGAGTGTCGCCTTCTAGGTACACCGGGGAAAAAAAAAAAAAAAGATTGATCGTATCGGTCTCCACTCCGGGAGGATCATATGAACCTCTCAAACGCCTCTGTGCTAACATTCCTATCAAGGAGAAGATCAGTGGGGGGCCAGATTTCGCTCATTTTAATCGTGGAGAAAGGGGGGAAAGGAAGGGGACACCTGACTTTGTGAAAGGGGAGAAGTCTTGGAGGCTTCTTAAGTTGGATCTGGAGAGAGGCCTCGCCCTTCTCCAGCGTTGGGGGGAGAAAAAAGAAAGAAGATCGTCCGGATCCTAAACGGGGAGAAGACGGATTCCACAGCGAGCGCGGAAAAAGCAGCTGGGAGGGAGAATGTCAATCAGCCACCGCGCGGGAAGGAAAGGAAGAGGGAAAAGTGGAAGCAATCTTCGTCTCCTTCAGCCTCTCCCGCGCAACGAGGCCAGATGACCTCTCTTGGAAAGCTAAACCCTCGCGACCATTCGAAAAAGACCGAAGTCCGTTCCACAGGCTGAATGACGTCGGGGGAATGAACTAGGGCGACCTTCACCTGCAGGGACTGATTATCAGCCAGGGTCTTCTACAACGGAGAAAAAAGAGATGTCTCCTTCGCTGTATTTAAGAAGTTACCTTAAAGGAGGAAATAGTCCAGTCGAAAAGGGAAACTACTCGTTTCCTAAGACGCGGGTCGAAGAGGGAGGAGGCGCTCCTCTCTTGACGCAAAAGACTCACACCTCCCCTCCTATTCGAAGAAGGGGAAAGAAGGGGCCTGCCGGGCAAAAAGGAGGGGGGGAGGCGGACAGGCCTGCCTTCGAGCAGAGAAAAGAAAGAATCACCGGCCGAGATCTACTTCTACCCTAACAGGGAGTCTTTACTCAAGAAAGAGGAAGCCGGAAGAAGGCATAGGGTAGGGGAGGAGGGGAGCCATCTCCTTCGAGGGCCGAAATCTCTCCTAGCCAGGAAAAGCAAAGATCTTCTCTCACTACGGCATAAAAAAGGAAGAGGATGCTTTCTATCGTAGAAAGAGTCTACGCTATCCAACGATCTGAATCTTAAAGGAGGAAGCCAACAGAGAGACTTTCTCATCGAAGAGAGGAGAAGGAAGGAGTACTGTCTTCTCCTTCCGTTCTCGAAGAAAAGGGGGAGAGTTTCGCCGCGAGCGCGAGGGAGGGAGGGGGTACTCTTGCGGAGGAAGAGCCAGCAAAGTTCTTGTTCCTTGTCCGAAACGAGAAAAAAGAGACTTCCCTCGACGGGGCTCGGGCGAGGATGAGAGAGGAGGAGGCAAATATAGAGATCGCAAAGAGATCTTACGCGAGAAAGGGAAAAGGGTTCGACACGGTAACACTAACTGCGGGCGGGGGGAGAGGAAGAGAAGAGCTATACCTCTACTCTAAATCGAGGAAAACGCGTCATATAATCTCATCACCCCTAGAAGGAGGAGGCTTACGACGGAATGCCCTTTCTTCTGAGGGGAGGGAGAGAGGAAAAAAGGAAGGGACTTGGGGAAAGGAGGCAAGAAGAGTACTAATGAGGGAGAGGAGAAAAAAACCTTTAAGGGGGTAGCCATAGCCGTTTTTGAGAGAAAGATCTGAGTATCTTCTAGCGTGTGATCGAGTCATATCGGGAAGAGAATCGCTTTATTAACTCCAGGACTTCTTGGGTCACGAATCGGCGGGTTCTTGAGGAAGGAGGAAGAAGCCATTTTCCGTTGGTTCCTACAGGAACGCCTTTGATCGAAAAGAACGATCTAAGAAGGAAGACAAGAAAAGACCGTCTTTCGTTGCCGTGCACAGGGAGGAGAGGGAGGGGAAAAAAAGAGTCAGTGTACATTTTTTGCTTGAAAAAGGAGCGGCTTCTCCCTCGAAAGAGGAAGAAAGCTGTCGAGAGGGGAAATGTGGGCCTCGCTCGGACGAGAAGGAAAACACAGCTCTTTCACGACGGGAAAGTATGCCTTCCATCAGCGCCCGGGAGAAAGGGCAGGGCTACAGGTGGGGGTCGAAGCGGAGGAAAGAGGTCTACTTCTACGCCAGCAGAAAGCGCTTACTCTACTCGATGTCGAATGAAAAGTCCAGGAAAAAAGGGCGGCCTATAGGGGGAAGGGTATCTCCAAAAAAAGGACCTCCTTATATGGAAAGGCCTGGGGAAAGAAAGGGAAGGGCTCTCAGCTTTTTCTTTACCATCTCTCGGAGATGCTCCGCTTCTGATGAAGGAAAAAGGAAAGAAGGCTTTTCCAGGCGACTCGCAGGGGTCCTGTCACAGTACTAGGATCCGCGAATGGATTTCGCGGAGGGGCAACGGATCAGAAAAAAAAAAAGGAAGAAGGAGCTTTTCAAAAAAAAGGAAGAGAGCTGAAGGACGCCTCCAAAGGAGACGAACTTTCCAAAAGCATGAAGGGATGGTACAATTCGCGAAAAGGCAACATGAAGTTTTTGGAGGAGATTTTATCTTCATGTGAGGAAGGGAAGAGGCTTTTTTTGTCGCAGGGGAAAAATCTAGAAAGGACGTTTTCTACCGAGAAGAAAGAGGGGGGGAGTCACCTTCTCACTCTCGTCTGACAAATTGAAAGGACGGGCAAGACGCAAGAACCGGGGGGACGAGAAGGGGTCTAACTCCTGCAAAAGCTCAATTTCGAGCTAACAAAGGAGGAATTAGAGAAAAGGGGGGGGGAAAGCAAAAGTTCTTCTCAAAAATAATTAAAAGCGGCAGGCTTCAGCTATAGATAAACAGAGTCCCCCCCCCCCCCCCAAAGAAGTTACCTTCTACAAAGGGGAGAGGCATGAAAATAAGTGAAAGAGGAACCATTGACATAGTTCCCGAGGTCTACAAGGGGCAATCCAAGGGAAAAGGGCGGTGAGATTCTCCACCTAAAGAAAGAGGAGCTTTTATTTCGCTCTTTTTGTCAGCGAGAAGAAGGAATAAGAGAAAAACATCGAAGGAGGGGGACTTTTCCTTGGGGGAAAGAACGTTCGCAAGAAACAGGGAATTTACGAAGAGGAAAGGAATCTCTATCCAAACGTCTGCGTTCGTAGAAGACAAGGACGCAGGGGGAGGGACGACGCCCGCTACAAACTAGAACGTCGTACAGCAAGAATGAAGAGATATCGAACAACGGAAGAAAAAGGAGGGGAACCTTCCTTCCGTCTCCTGGGAGAATAACGACTTCAACCTCGAGGCTATACTGGGGAGCCGAGGGTCACTTGCGCCTTGACGGAGATGAGGTATCTTCCATAACCCGGGAAAAGGCTAAAATCAGAGAAAGGGGAAAGTCCAGTCCTTCTAGGGGAAAAAGAGGGACATAATGTCTCCGGCGTAAGAGATCAACACCCAACGTGGAGAGGGGAAAATGGGGGGAATTTTAAGAAGAAGGAAAAGCCGATAAGACTTCCTGCCCGGGCTCCTGGAAAGGAAGGCTGAAGGGGAAGTGTGTCCGCGAAAAGGACAGCGCGCCGGTCGGGGGAAAGGACTCAATTGAATAAGCTGCGCCGCGCAGGGAAAAGAGTCGTATTTCTAAGGGGGGCCCAGTAATCCGTAAGATCCAAGCGGGGGAGGGGAAGGGGGGTCTCTCTCTAGGAAAGGGGCTCGGTCGACTTCAGACAAGTGAGCGGGCTCGCCCTGAAAAAGGTTAGGAGAGGAAAGGGGGGACTCGACAAAAACATCCTTCTGCCGGGAGGGCATGCATTTGACCTCTTAAGGTCCGGGGGAGAAGAGTCGCGCCGAAGAAAAAGCCATTCACCGTGGCGGGGGGGTAGCTGACGTCGTTGGGGAAAGCCTGGGTCGGGAAAGAGAGCTTCTGAATCGAAGGGGGGGAATCGTATGGTTGAGACCTGAAAAGTGGCGATAAACCGGGGGGAGAGGGACGAGGGCCCTCCCTACGGAGAAGGGAAAAAAAGGAAAAGTCTTCTCATTGTTTAGAGGAAAGGTCGCTGATTCGCGGGGGGGAAATCGATTACAAGGAAAGAACAGAGGAATTCACGGTCGCGACGAAAAAAAAAAGACCTCCGCGAACGTAATCAAGGGGAAGAGAAGGGATGCTCAGGAAATTCTGCAGGAGGAAAAGATCCTTATGCGTAGGAAGTCGCCGAAGCAAGTTGAAACCTGGGGGGGGGAAGGGAAACATCACCGCGTTGCGAGTAGAGAAGACTCTTCTGAGTCGATACCGGTTGAAAAAAGAAAAAAAACGCCGGAAAAAACAGGAATAAATGCCGATAAAAAAAAAAGGGCATTTTTCCGAGCTTTCGCTCATGTGAATCGTGCAAGGGCTCTTACGAAAAAAGGGTGAAAAAGGGTCGTTCTCCGGGGCATGGAAGGTCCGTATACTTCGAGTAAAATCGGCGGAGCCTCTGTCCGAAAAAAAAAAATCTAAAAGGGAGGGGAACGCACATACGAAGACATCCTTAAACTGAGGAGCAGTACTGTTCCGATGCCAAGAAAAGGAAAGGAAGTGAAGGTATGAGGGAGGGAAGAAGAAGAGCTCAAAAGAAAGAGGAAAAGGGCCCTCAATCTTCGCGCCGAAAAGCCGCCGTTCGGAGAAAACGAGGGGGGAGAGAAGGGGGGGAAGGGAGCTGCCTGCGGCGCGAAGGGAGCGATCGGGAAAAAAAAAAAAACTTCGCCGAGGAAGGGGGAAGGGGTCCATCGGCGGATAGGGAACGCTCTCGATTCAGCTGTGTCTCTTCGAATAGAAAACGTGGGAGGGGGGGATCAGCCAGTTCTTAGAAAAAAAAAAGGCAGGCGCTTTCGCGGGGAAGGGAGACCTGCGCGCCTGCACGGAAAAGCGAGGTCGGTCAGGAAAGAGGCCTCTTCTAGCGAAGGGGGGGAGGTGCCTGATACTAGGACAAAAAAAAAAAAGGCTCGTCCTGAAGGAAAGAAGAGCTGCTTCATCGCATTAAAAAAAGGAAACCATGGCTACTACTTCTGAAGAAACGCCGCTTGATTCCTGGTCGGAGACGTAGCCGAATCCGAGGGAAAAAAAAGCGTTCGCAGCGCTGAAGGGGGAGTCACCACCAGAAGGGGCCCAATATGAAGGGGAAGAAGCAGATCGAGAAAAGGGACCATTCTTTCGGGAGGATCTCGCCGATAAGGAAGAAAAAGACAGATATCCTAGAAGAGAAAAGCTGCCGCACCTGAAGGAAGGGAAGGCGGGCCTCAGCACGTCACCGTTTTTGTGAGACCGCATCTTCATCTGCCGTCTACGTCGGAGGAAAAGAGTTACGTGGGAAGGGGGAAACGCTCCTCAGAAGGTAGAAAAGGCCTTTCTCTATTCGAGGGGGGAGATATCGTTGCGCAGGGGGAGAAGGATGTAGAAGTTGGAAGGGATGGAAGAGGGATCCTCTACAGCCAGCAGTTCGGAAAAGAGAAAACTCGCGCTACCGTAGCTCGAAGGCTGAAAAAAGGAAGACTCAACAACAACACCTGAGGGGGAGGGGGTCCACCCTAGCACGAAATAGACGTACTTCCGCGCGAGTGGAAGCAGGGGGGAAAAGAGGGAGGCTGGCGAGAGGCGGCGGATAACCGCTCAGCGAAAGGGAAAAAAGGGAAAAGCTCAATCAATCGCATCAAAACAGAAAAAAGGAAGGGAGACTCCTGAATTCCTGAAAAGAAGGCGATATGCTCACGTCCGAAGAGGTTGTTCTTTCCTGGAAGTCCAGGAAAAAGGAGTCTCGTCTTCGAAGCACACAGTGGAGGTCTCCATAACGAAGAAAATCGTCAGCGGGAAAGTAGAGACTCCTCTCTGAGTATAAGGGGGAATCTATCGGAGAGGGAAAAAGCCCCTCTAATCTCTGGATAAGAAAAAAACCTAGAAAAGCGGCGACTTGAATCGGAGGGGGAAACTGTGGGTTCCGACCATGTTCGCGGGTCGACGGTCGGAGAAAGGAAAGGATCGGACCAGAGCGAGGAGGAAAAGCGCCCGTCGCCGTCCGAGAGGCGTTCCTTGAAGGGGAAGGAACTTATTAGGGGGGGGGAGGGGAGGGAACGGCTATGACGGATCCCCGAGCGTCGAGGAAAAAAAAAGCACGGCGACGCGGTCTTCGCAGAAAAGGGGGTGCTAAGGGAGGGAGAAGAAGCCTCTCGTCACTGTACCGAAAAAAGGTAGCCTTCCATCAAGCGCCGGCGACAGAGGGAAGAAAAGCGAAGCCTTGCTGATCGAAGAGGGCCAGCATCAGGGGAAAGGAGAGCGCTCGAGACATATCTGTTAATCGCGAGGAAAAAAAGAAGGGAACCCTCTTTAACTGACGAGAAGGGTTGTCGGCACGAAATTAAACTTTTTTAGAAAGAGAGGGAATCTGTCCGCCGGATAGGGGAAAGGAAAGGGAGGTCTCATCCATTCCGGAGAGAAGGGATCGCGACCCTCGGAGGGGGAAGAAGCGAAATTAGAAAAAGCGAAAATACTCCAGCGAGAAGGGAAAAAGAATCGCTGGTACGCTACAAAAAGAAGAAGAATGGGATTTCGTTCGCCTGTGCGGAAAAAGAGCATTGCGATGCCTGGGACGCCGGCTTTTCAATAAAAAAGAAGGTATACAAAGGGGGACGGGAGATTCCTTCCCGGAGACCGAAAATGCAAGGACTGTACGGGTACAATCGCGCACGATTCCCATTGAGAGAAAAAATTTGGTCGAGGAAAAGAGGGCGGGGGGGTCTTTCATGAGGGGAAAAGGGAGGGGAAGTTTCATACCGGAGGCCGTTCTTTTCGACAAGGAAAGCAAGTCGGGAAGGGGCGAAAAAAGTCTCACTCTCAGGCACCAAAAGAGGAGGCCGTTCAGACCTCAATGATCCTGCGCCTATCGTGGAAAAAAAAAAGACAGAAAGGGGGAGGAAGGGGCTATCTCCAGGGCTGAAGGAGGGAAGAGCTCCGTTATTGCGATAAGGAGCGACCTTGAATTAAAATATTTAGGAACGGGCACCTGTCTACAACCAGTGGGGGTGATTAAATCCATTACTTCTTCGAGGGAGGGAGGAAGGGAGAAAAAAAAAAAAAGAAGTCATCCCGGCTTTGCAGGGGAGAAATAATTCGAAAAGGGAGGAATCAGATCTCGTGGTATAGGAAGGCTACAACCACCCGACAGTGAAAGAAACGGTAATGTCCTTTTTGCTGACGGAATTAATAGATACGACCCTTGAATGGTTGCGAAGAGGAAGAAGCTATCCCTTCCAGAGGAGGCGTTTCGATTCAACAGGAAAAACAAAGGGGAAGGGCGACTCCCCGCTACACAGAGAAAGGCTGTCTTACGTCGACCTATCCAGGGCTGCAGAAAGAAAGGAAAAAGTCCAGACGTTCAATCAAAACGACGGGTCCTGTTCATCCTACCAGACTCAAAAAAGGAAGGCGGCTTCTCTCTTAGGATGTTTCAAACTTCTCAGGGGGGGGGCGTATGACAGAGGGGCCCGACAGAAAGAAAAGGGAAAAAGAATGCTATCAGGGGGGGAAGAAGAACTCTCTGAATCGAAAGCATAATTTCTCTGGCTGTAGAAGTGTGAAACCAAAGAGAAAACAAACAACACTTCTTATGATGAAAATGAGGATTAGGTGTTTACTACTGAAGGGAAGATCTCCGATAATACTTGCAGGAAATGGAACTGGGAGGACGGTCTCCTGAGGAAGGAGTTCCTCTACCATCTTGTAAGGGAGAAGTTGACCCCTATTCTATAAGGAGAAAGCATCTCCTCGGGGGAGTCTTCTGTTAGGGAGGTCCATTAATCCGGGCCCTTCTTTGAAAGAACTTCTATTTGGAAAAGTTCCTCCTCTTAAAAACGGCTCGGTCGAATAAAAAAAGCAGTCAGGGGAGTCTCCCTTCCACTGTTACCTTTGTGACGCAGTAAAAAAAACAAGACCATCACGTGGGAATCTCCCGACTGGTGACCTCTTAGAAGGACCGGGTCTGAAGAGGGAGCGCCCAAAAAAAAAGAAACTCCTGCCTCCCCCAGAAAGTTTGCTCCGTCTATTTTGGGGAGGGGGGGGGAATAGGCCTTTTTCTATACAAGATCTGGGAAGGGGGTTCCTCCTACTGAAAAGAAAACTCCCTTTAAAGATGGAGGACTACGCACTTGTTCTCTGCAAAGGACAAAGTCGAGTTCAGAAAAGGGGGGGGCGGCTGCAGGTTCTCCTGGGGGAAAGGGAGGGGGGGCCTTTGCCTTTGATCGAGAAGGCGACCTCATCTTGGCATGAACACGAAAAAAGCCCGAGGGAGAGGAAAGCCCCTGCGCGATACGATCGCTCGGAGGGGAACTTTACTCGATATCTCCCGGCGGAAAAGAGGAAAAAAAAACTAAGGGGGAGGGGAAAGGGAGTCTGCACGCAGCACAGAAGGGGAGGGGAAGAGGATTTATACTGTAAAACCCGGCATCAACTCTCTTTAGGAAAAAGATCGTGAAGCAGAGAGAAGGTCTGACCCTGCGCAAACTCCTCTGTGAAGGAACGATCCACCTCGCTTCTAACCAACGGAGGGGGGAAGGGGGGTACGGGAGAATTTTAAATCGACTACGACGTAGAGGGGGAGTCTTCTCCTTCATTATCTACTACGTCTGGGGGGGGGGATACTTCTATCCGGAAAGAAATCAGTTATCCCTCTGCCTCTGACCTGAAAAGGGGAAAAGGGCACAGACTAATCCATCTCGCCGGGAAAAAGAAGTAACTTTGCGTGATGCCAAAAAAAAAGTTAAATCCTAGGGAGTCTTTTCGAGGAGAAAAGAGTCTCCTATGAATAAGGTGGGGGGGGGGGGGGCTTCTCTGCAGGGGAATTAAGAACTAAGGGTCAACATCCTTCTTCGGAGGGGAACAAGATGCTCTCGAAACCCAAATCGTTCCTCACAGTAAAAAAAAAAAGAAAAATGCGCCTGGGAAGCGATCGATTAGCGCGAGAAGAGGAGAGCCCTACTTCTAACTTAAAAAAGATTCTATCACCATTAGGAAGGGACGTCCCTAAGAAAGAGAAGGTGAGAGGATGGACGGCGACCTTCTCGCCGCCAGTTAAAAGGGACCGCGCTGTCGGGAGGAAGAGGCCGATCGACGCGATTCCAAACTAAAAAAAAAAAAAACTTCTGGGAAGGAGGAGGAAGGGCTCTTGACTCGAGGAAAAAAAATCCCCTCCGAAAAAGCAGAGAACTTCACTGCAACAAAGGAGATTCCTAAAAAGGAAAAAGGCGAGCAAGAGAAAGATCTGTCGTCAAGGCATTCGCTTATCGGGAGAAAAAAGCCGGTGAAAAAAAGGAAAAAAAATTCAGCTTCGCCGCCAGGGCCGCCGAAGAAAAGTTCTTCCAGCGCTTCGGGGAAACGATCGGGAGGAAGATCGAGGAAAGAAGGATCCTCATCTCTGCGGAGGGAAGAAACACGCTGCCGCAAAAGGTCTGCTAAGAGAGAAGTTTTGTGAAGGGGAGGAGGAACTCGTATCTCTACCGCAGAGGGGAAAAGGCGGACTCCAACTAGGCAGAAGGGAAAAAGAAAAAAAGGTCATCGAAACTCGAAAGGGGGGAGAAGCCGGACAGTTCTCTAATTCGAGGGGTTTGAAGGAAGGCCTTCTATCTCTATGGAAGAAGAGGCGCTGGAAGCTATCCAGCAAAAAAGGGTGTGGGGTCTTGTCGGGAAAAAAAAGAAAACGGTAACGCGAAGGCTTCCCCTCGACGGGGCCCATAAGAGAGAAAACAACTTATAGTATTAAAAATATAGAAGGGAGAAAGGACGAGGTTAAGCCTTCTCTTCTACGGGAGAGGGGACAAGGGGGGAGGGATGGGAGAGGATCTCTTCCAGCAGAAGGAAAAAGGGGGGGAAGAGAATCCTCTCTCTAGGAAAGAGTATAGAAGTCGCATCACCCCTGAAAGTGAAGGGACAGGTAGGAAAAAAGGGGAAAGGAGGAGGAAAGATTTACGATCTTAGTAGAAAGGATTTTCGTCCTCCTTCGGACAAGGAGGGGCTCGTGCGTCGAATACACACCTTTTAAAAGAAAAGAAATCTCCAAAGTGGTGATGCCGGATCATTGCTATCGGCCTAGCGTGGAATCGAAGGGGCGGAGGCAGATCGTGAACGGGAATGAACGCCTCCTCGAATAGAGGTGAAATCGTCTGGGAGGAGAAAGTGGGTTACAAAGAAGGAGATCAGACGCCTTCCGCTCGCCGTTTCGAGGAAAACGCTTGCCGTTCCGCCGAACAAGAAAGAGGGAGGGTTGCCGTCAGGGAAAGCATACGGGGAAGTGGTCTTGACGGCGAATTCCAAATTCCCTAGCGGCGCGCCGATGCGAACGGTCTGTCTTAAAAAAGGGAAGTATGTAAGAGAGGCCTCGGGATCGCCGAAAAGGGTCACGGTATCGCAGCTGAAAAGAACACATACCATCCTCGCACGGGAGGAAAGGATAGTCGTCTACGTTTGTCGGGGGAGTGCTGTCATCAGCGAGGGGAAAAGGGAAGAAAGCGCAAAAAGACATATCGTGAATAGACGCCTCGTACGAAGGGGAAGCCTCTTTCCACTTACGGAGGGGGGGGTGCGTCACTAGATAATTTTTAAAGGGAGAAGGGACAGCTCTTCATCGCCAGCCGGGAGGGAGGCCTTTCTCCGTTCTTCGGAAAGGAGGGCTTTACTCAGATGAAGAAAATTCACCGCTCGAGGGAGATGAAAAAAATTCCTTCTGAACGCTCCAAGAAAAGGTTCCGCGCTCTCTGTTTGAAAAAAATGAAGGAACTTGCGGAGGGATACGCGTCTCTTCTTTTATGAAAAGAAAAAAAGGGAATGTCTGAGGGAAAAGCCGATGGGGTCATCATTAATCGGAAAAGAAGACTTTCCTCCAATACGTCAAAGAAGAACTGTCACAACGTCATGTGAACCCCGAAAAGGATCTTAAAATTCAAAAGGGGGAAGGCGAAGCGAGTCAACCTGAAGTTGGTTTCTAAAAGGAGGAGGGATTTTCTGTCATGCTGAAGAAAGGAAGTTCAGAAAAAAGGAAAGATCTCCTGGCGTGGCGAAGAGGGGGAAAGGGCTTCAACCGCTGACAAATTTAAAAAGGGGCATACTAAAAAAAAAGGGGGGAAGAAGCGTTTCGAAAAGAGAAGAAAGCTATATCTTCCATTCGAGCTCAGGGATCTCGCCGGGGGAAACGGGGGGGGCCGTCTGAGGAAAAGAGGAGGTATGCATCGTCAGCGGAAAAGTTCCCGGAAAGGGAGACACATTTCAAACCAGAAGGAATGATTGCCATGGAAGAAGGGAAAGATGGCCGCGAAAAGTGGGGTCTTCCAAATAAAAGGACTACACCTACTCACGTAGGACACAGGGAAGGTAGAAGATCTAGTGTACAAGGGAAGAAGCACCAACTACTTCATCTACAACAGAGCTCACTTTTAACTTGCAGGCGTGTGAAGGGGAAAGATGCTCTACTACTACCAGGAAAGGGGGGAAACGAGAACTCTTCTAGGGAGTGATTGTCGTCGGCGGGGGAAATCAACGAACGGCAAAAAAGTTTCAGGGGCGACGAAAAAGTCTCTACCGGCTGTCGGAAAAATGCGAACGGGCTTCCTCGATAGCGTAAACGAAAAAAAAAAAAACGAAAAAAGAGCCGGATCCTTGTGCAAGCAGGAAGAAACTACTTCAAAAAAAAGGCGCTCTCTGTATCAAGGAAGAAATCTGAAGAGGGGGCTTCTCTGGATAAAAGCTTTTCGCGGCCAATAACAGAAAGCGAATCTACTACAAGGGAAAAGGGAACTACGCTGGGAAAGGAGGCAGCGAAAAAGAATTTCGAGAGAGGAAAATCTCTCTCAACAGCAACACCGAGGGGGGGTGTTCAAGGGGGGGAAAATGAGAAAGGAGGGGAGAGCCGATAATACTTCCTGCCCTATTCATCCTTTTGAGAGGAGATCATTGTAAGGAAGAAAAAGGGTCTACTATAAAAGGGTGGAGTGACCCGATTCTAGGAGGTATCAGCAAAAGGGGAGGGAGGGGAAAGTCTTAGGGAGAAAGGAGGGGGGGCCCGTAATCCTTCCTTCAGGGGAACTGTACGTTTGTCTCTCTCGAGGGAAGAAAGGGACGGTGACTAGGTACGATAATTTGTAGAGGAGTAGAAGGGGAGTCTTTTTTGACGCATGTGGAGGACACTCCTCAGGAGGACAGGGAAGGGGATCTCTAGGTCATGTAGTTGAAAGGAGGGAACCTTCCCTAGTATAGTCCTCTAAGGACGCCCGCCCTGCCAGTGAAGACCTTCTATGTTGTAGCGGACGGAGAGGGCGAGTACAACGATCGAGTCTACCTAAAAGGGGGGAAGGACGTCGTAGGTGATACTTAAGAAAGGTCGTCGGGAAAAGAAAAAGGGATCTCGCCTAGGTGCACGACAAGAAGGTTCCTCACCTTCTGGGAGGGGGTCCGACGGTCTGAGGGAAAAAAAAAATGGAATTCATCGTCCGCTGAAAAATCTTTTCATTCAAAAAAAGATGATCGCAATACAATCGATAAAAGGAGCACCCTGGCTCTAACTTGAACGCGAAGAAAAAACTTCGGCAGGGCTGTCGAGTGCGTCGGTGACTTGCGTCGAAAAATCCGTCAAGAAGGGAGAAGGGAGAAAATGTTACTCCCGGCATCAAAGAAGAGGAGAGGGGTCGCCACTTCCTTCGATAGGAAAGCACCCTTCTGTCTTCTCCAGCCAAGAGAGAGGCCGAGAAGAGGAGGAGAACCAAACTTCATGTTGCAGCAGCTGGGGGGAGGAAGAGGGGGAAACTGCCTTACTCTTCCGAGGGGAAAGTTCAGTCAGCCGGGCATGAATCTAGTACGTCTTTGGGGAGGGAAGGAAAGGAAAATCTGAGAGGGAAAGGAGGTATCTCGGAATAAAGAAAAGGGGGAAGGTCCGCACAACGAAATCCATCGAAGACCGTCGTCTTTTTAGGCGGAGGGGGTAGGATGAGGAAAAGACCGGAGGTATCTAGAGGGATCACCTCTTCTCAGAAGATAAGATTTTCCTATCTGCTAGACAGGGGAGCCCGCAAGAGGCCGCTTACCCGCGCTGGCCAAAATCTAAACCCGGCTCAGACTCGT
>Ga0179591_1366845_pt1 | contig 14906 bp, 19 predicted proteins | sample CZOMad2_1_08_16f_FD_182891 | JGI IMG/M metagenome (GOLD analysis project Ga0179591, IMG submission 182891) | Vadose zone soil fungal communities from Angelo Coast Range Reserve, California, USA - CZOMad2_1_08_16fungal (PacBio error correction) | ecosystem: Environmental > Terrestrial > Soil >...
CCCATGTCTCTGGGGGAGGGAGATCGGCTGAGGGAAAGAAAAGAAAAACAATAAGACACTCAACCACTCAAACTGTCGGGCGCGGGCCTTAAGATGCGATAGGTTCTTCTGGAGAAAAAGAACTGTAGGAGAACGAAGGCCCCTGTATAGAGACCGGGACCCTACAAAGAACCTCAGAAAAGAGAGTCCATCCGTCGGAATGTCGGGGACCAAGGACCCAGAGTCAGTAAAAGAAACCGAAACTATGATCATCTTCGCACTATTCGTAACGTAAAGAATAACTCTAACAAAAAAGGGGGGAGAAAGAAATATAATGGTAGAGGTCGGTGCGACAACCGACTTGAGAAAGAAGATACTCTTTTCTTTGGACCGATCGTACCAGCCGATAGTAATGGAAAGATAAAGGAAGGGACTTCTGACCGGGAAGAGTCTTAGTTCGTTCACTCAAATGCTGAGACTTTACAGGCAGCTCGCCGCACAGAGTATGGGACCCTCAAAAAGCGCGTGGAACCAAAAAACCGGACGTTGGGGGTGGTTGTCTTGGGGGTCAAAAGTCGCGTAACTCACGATCTAGATCCCGCTTGGAAGAACATAAGTAAACCGGGGATTATTGGGTAATAGGAGTAAAGGAAACCCTCGCATCGGCTCAGTGACGGGCGAAGGAAGGTGAAGAGTGATCGTTCGCCTTGTCCTCTAAGAAAAGTCTCTTAGGCGACATCATAGCTGCCTTTTCGCAGCATTGTTGGGGGTCCAAACTTAAAAGATTAATCCTGGTCATCTAGGGAGGAAGAAAATAAGCAGAAGGGGAGGCTAGATCCTATTACTGTATTATGGGAGGGGACGGGGCCTACTTCAGGAAAAACTGAGGGAATGCATCGTCGAGGAGGGCTCGATAATATCACTTTACTCGCTACTTACCGAGAAAAGGGAAAATTTGGGTCAAAAGATCACAGGTAATGTTTACAAGGGAGCGTGTGAATCGCTGGGAGGTCCCCCAGGAGAGTCTAGGCTGGCCCGATGTGTCTTGGAGTCTCAATGGGACCTAAAATTCTTCTCAGCAGTCGGAGGATAGAATCAATTTCTGTGCAGTTGGGAATGAGTGAACAATAGACTCTCAGCGTAGGAGGGGGGACATAACACAAAGGAGAATTGAAGGTCTTGTTAGTTGGAGAAAGCTGTCTCATTCAGCATGTGGACGAGTACGTGACTAATCGGCTGGCGACGTGACCTTCATGCTGCCTTAGGTAGAGGCATTGCTCAGTCGGCAGGTGGGGGCGTCATATTTTAGTAAAGGCGTGGGGCAATTCGGTAGGGAAATCTAGAAAGGGAGCACTGAGGGGGTAGTATAGCAGCGGCTACAAAACTTTTCTACTTTTTTTTCTAGAACGAAAGGGTAGTGTCCACGAAGAAACAAAGGGGGGATACCATTTCCTCCATCTCTAAGCTTGTTGAGTTCGGGAAAACTAAAAAAGAACGCGGGGCTACCTCTGGCCGTAGGGAGGAAGACACTTGGAGGTTCGGATTTTTGTTCGGTGAACTAAAGGAGGGCCCCGAATGTCGCGGAGGAAAAGATCAGTCGAATAAAAAATTCGAATTCGGCAGGGGGTCGCTGATCGAGGTAAGCGTGTTTCTTTTTAAAAACTGCCGATAACGCACAGCTCCAAACGGGAGGGGGGAAGAAGAACACTTCAAGAGGGAGCTTGCTGAATGTGCTAAAACTAAGCACGAGTCGGGGTGCTGAGCGCCACGCTGCGATTTGGGAGCGTTTTACGGAACTGCTGCGAAGGACCTCCCTGAGGGTTTAAAAAGCGTGGCAATCTAGTATAAGTTCACAGATTGGTTGCTTCCCCCCTAAGTTCAAGTTACTACTTGTTGTCAGGAGGTGCATTGTTGAGTATGGAAGCAAAGGGTAGACGTATCTCTGTGACTTCTTGTCCGGAGAACCTTCTTTATTCCTTTAAGTTCACTCTTGGAGAAAGGGGGGGGGGGGGCGGTAGCCACCCGGGGAAGGTGTAAGGGAGACACAAGAAATAGTTCAGACGAAAGTCCTGCTTGATTCGTATAGAAAAGTCCGAAGAGCAAGGTACGTCTTTCGCACTTCTTCGAGCGCCCTTCATTGGGGGGGATGGAACGTTGCCGACTAGATCTGGAAAGAAAATCGTACGGAAGGAAAAACAGCCTGACGACGGAAAGGCGGGAGGAGCAGCCCCGCTCTCTAGTCTGGGAAGGACCAGGCAAAGGGGTGGCTTTTCTCGTGGGAAGACGGTCTAGGATTGAGTGCTTAGAGGGGGGGATATGCTTGCGGGGGAATACCATGCAATGAGAAAATCAGGCAGAAGTAATTGATGGCGCTAAACAACCGGAATGTTTTTACTAATCGAAAACCTTAGGCCGCCAGGGGGAACAACATTGGAGACCACTGGGGGAGCAACCCGTCCTGCTCTTTCAAATGGTGTTGGGACCTGGAAGAAAGGAGTATATGGGGAGCGAGGGACATGGCTCTACGAGATAGTAGAAAAACTGTAGATAGAAAAAGGGAGCAGCAAGAAAGGAACGTTGCGTTTAGAGACTATTTGGCACTCTCAGTAACAAGGGGATCATAAGGGATGATCGGCCAGGATTCTGCCATGGAGCACTGTTTGGGCGCAAGGGAAGATCTATCAACAAACAACAACTTAGATTGTTATATAATCGGCTTCCTTCATCCGAAGCAGGAGAAACATGGAAAGACAATAGACGGGACCAGAGTCTTCAAGGAGGTCATCCTCGCCTTCAGGCTAAAAAAAATACGGCGGGTCTCTTAGAAAGCTGGTCGGGAGGAGACTAGAAAGGAGGGCTACTTGGGGTAGAGGAGCGACCTAAACCAGTGCCTTTAAAATTCATCCCTTCTGGCGTTCTTTGGGGGGACTGCCACAAGGGAAGAAACTAATGGGGGGAGGACTCAGCTTAGCTATTGGATATGGGGAGAGAAACTGGGTAAAACAAGCCGTGGGGGGAACTGCCAGACATACTCTGTGCTTAGGCAAGGGAATGGATATTACGCTTCCACCAATATAAGATCAGGAGCAAGAAAATCAAAAGACAACAAGCCACAGCTTTTCCTTCGATTCTCTTTCTCGATAGCGGGGCAGGGATAAAGAAAATCAGGATAAAGGAGAGCCTCGCCTAGTCAGATGGAAAGAAACCGAGTAAAGCAAGCGGGAAAGCTCCAAGAGGCTCTCTCTACGAAGTGCCCCATCTTCAAATCCTGGAAGAATCAGGAGAGGAGAGGACGGAGAGTAAAGAAAGCATAACCGCTCGAGAAGGGAAGAAAGTTAGGCTCAATGGAAAGGACCAATGGGGCGATGAAATACTCCCTCTTTTAACTGTTGAAACATCTGATTGGTTCACTCGGGATAGGGAAAAGAATAAGAGAAAAACTCAAGATCTTATCGCTTTCGGGCGAAAATAAGCAACCTCCTGAGGACCCGATAAAAAACGTCAAAAAAAGGGAAACTTCGGTCTTACGTTCAAAAGCTCTTGAGGAGACGTCACGTACGAACACTGGCGCGAATAACAAGTACACTTTTTCGGAAAGACCAAAAGAAGGCAAAAAACAATAAAAAAAAAGGCGAAAAGCGGATCTCATTCGCTAACTCTTCCGCCCAAGGACACCTCGGGGCGATAGGGACGCTCAGCAGGACTTAGGAGAAAGGCGAAGACCATACTTCCGGGAAAACCGAAAAGGGGGGCGGTCTTCGGCCGAAAAAAACAAACTAGCTGCCATACTAAACGACCTTCCCTTCAATCTCTATGAGGAAGAGGACAAAGATAAGGAGGTTCTTGCGGGCTAAGCGGTGCCAGCGAAAAAGCACGCCGACCTCGACACTCACCAATCAGTGAGTTGACTCACTTCAGATCGAGAAAGAAGCGAGCCGCACAGAAGAAAGATCAGCAAGAGTTCCTAACGTCCCATCTCACATCTCCCGGTTGGTCTTCGGGGACAATACGGCGGCTAAACAACGTCATGGGGGTCTGCACCAGGATCCCTCGCTAACTAAGACGAGACGGGCTCGGGACTAAAAGGAAGAAAGCATCCCATCTCGTAAGCATCTACGGAGACACCAACCGGAGATAGAACAAAAGTGAAAAAAAAAAGATACCTGACTACGGGGAAGGGCGAGTGGGTAGGAAGAACGGAGTCCTCAACAATGGCTCCCTCTACTCCAGATTCCCGACCCACAATGCAGGCCTGCGCGGTCGCACTAAAGGCTTTTAAAACGACGGTAAGGTGGACTGGGGAAAAAAGCCAGAATTGAGAGGGGGAAAACCCAGTCAGCCCTTAACACGCTCTAGGCTCTGGGACGCTCCGCTGAGTAAGATTCGGCGGCAAGGGGGATAAAGCCAAAGAAGAAGGTCTCGACGGGGGATGTACAAAGAGAGGCAGAAAAGAAGGGGTGCAGATCACCGGAAGTTGACAGAGAACATCAGTGAGCTGTTCTTCCACAATTTTCAAGTCGCTAGAGAAAAGCGACGAGGATAAGCATGTCAATCAGCTGCTAGGACCTGCCAGAGCCCGAAGAAAGATCAGCGAATCGTTCTACTACCTCCTCAAGGAAGGTAGGAGGAAGGAAGAAAAAGCCAGAGAGCGGACATCTATGAATCTTAACAAGTCTAGGGCTGATTGTAGCGGCAAAACTGGATCGTAGTAAAGACACAAAACTCAACGTCTGAACTTACCTGAAAAGGAACAAAGAAAAAGCTGCGCACGGGGCCATCCTTCCCTCAACACTACGTCAGAGTGACGTTCAAGGGGGGGATTAAAAGGCGCGGTCGGTCGAAGAGAATTACTGGCCACGTCTACGTCGACCACTTCACTGAAAAAAAAAACCCAAAGAAGGGCGTTCCAGAGAAGATGTGGGGGGAGAGGGCGAAAATCGGGCCGACTCTCCCTTTCCTAGTGCATCTACCTCCACCAATGAAAATCAGACGCGGCGTAAGAAAGAGTCATGCCATAACAAGCGGAGTGTCGAATCAGTATTCTCCAACCGGAAAAGAGCGGGAGAGAGATAAAGTCGGGACACCTACATCTATCTCCAAACAACATTATTAGGGGAAAGAAGATGTAGGGGGGGAAAGGGGAGGGGAGGGAACCGAACTTGCCAAAGAAGCAGCAGAGTTGGATCGACAAAAGTATACTGGGGGACTTGGCCTCTCCCAGGACGGGGGAGGCGCAGAAGGAGAGGAGAGGGGAGGGGTATAGTTTTCTTTATCAGTGACATTTCATAGGGGCTCTCACGTTATGTAGCAGCGCCCACGAAACGTAGGAAGAATTTGTCGGTGTGGGGGTCTTTTAATTGGGGGGGTAGATCGACTGAAAGCAGGGGGGGCGGATACCGAGTTAAGCACCCTACCTTCGCTTAGGGTTTATCTGAAGCTGCAGGTGGCCACAGTCTCTGCGGAAGATGGTCCCGCCAGACAAGCCGTGGGAATTCTGAGAAAGGGTTCCGGGGGGGTTTGGAAAGAAGGTAGAGGGGGGAATCTCTCGGGGGCTGGTTGAAGCGACGAGGTAATCGTGTTGGGGGGGGGTTGGGAGATGAGGTCTTTTGCTGATAGCCTCTGAGTCGGTGTTTGAGACAGGGAAGAGGGGAAATAGTATTGATTCGGCTTTCTCGGACTTCTTATCATCTCATGCGGGAAATGATGATCTATCGGCGGTGTGGGGGGGCTCTATCTATCTTTCACCACTCCGACCGAAAAGGACCTCGAAGGGCCAGCGACAAGGATGTGATATGGAACACTTTCTATTGGAATGGTACCATCACGCCGAGCGAGGCGCGGCTAAGGACTGTGGCTTTTCGGACTGAAAGGGACGCCATAAAAGATAATGCTATCAAAACGAGCACGAGGGTTTGGAGGGGGGGGTCTAAGGGGGGGGGGGGGGGACAAACAGTAACAAGGAGGGGCTGTCAATGACCCCAGCTAGCGGTTGCCATCGGAGAAAAGATTGTAGGTCCTCGAGGGTGCTACGAGTAAGTCTGGGAGAGCCCTGAATGGGGGGATCCTTACCCAACAACAACGCGAGAAGAGGAGTTAAAGGGGAAAAGAAGACAAGGGCTTGGAAGTTTTATTTAGAAGGAGACGATGGGGGGAGTCAAAAACGGGAGTCATCCTTCCTCAGTCTCTACTTATGGGTAGGGAGAGCGGGAAAGCTGAGGTGAAAAGCCATGACTGGAGCGGGGAAGAAGGTCGTCCCACGATTAACCCTTGTTAAACCGTCTACTTTTCTCTTAAGAGGAAGGGGCCTTCTTGGATGGGAGCTTCAGCTGCGAGCAACGCGGGGGGGGATCCGTGCAAAAAAGAATTCAGGGGTTGGTAAAGCCTTCTGGTTATGTCGATTTGGGGGAGGCAGGAGGGAAAGGAAAGAGGGGAAAGAGGTCGACGAGCGATGATTCCCGAGGCTCGAAGCTGGAAAGCAGGCACCGCAAGGGCAGCACCGGTGGAGGAGGGACGGTGGAGTTTACGGGGGGAAGAAAACTTCGGTGCCAAGAAAAAGGAAAGCAAGGAGAGGGGGGGGAAGGAGGGAAGGGAAGTAGAGGGAGCCACGTTCTCTTCGTTCTTTTCGTAACGGTAGTCCCAGCGCGTCGATAAAAGAAAGCTTAGGGGTCAAGGAGGGGGATTTTTTTAAATCAAAGATAGGGCACTTCAAAAAAGGGGGGGGGGTAAGGAAGGAGAATAAACGTAGAAATCCTTTAAGATACCCCGAAGTTCCCGGAAGGACGTGTTGATCGATGGTGAAAACCGGTGAGAGTGACGGGTAAGCAACCAGAGGAAGGAAAGAGGACGAAGTATGATCGTTTCTATCAAGTGCCACCTTGGGGCAAAGTTGTAAGAACGGGATGTTCATAACACGAGTAGAAACCGGGAAGGGAAAAAAACTAAATCGGTTAAAAAGGGGGCTGCTTTGGGAGGGGGGAAGACGGAGGAAGAGCCTATAACGAGTATCTACTTAGGTCCTAGGAATCGTCGAGCGAAAAATTCAGGGAGTTTAAGAATCCTAAGAGTATCGACGGAGGGGAAAGACTTGAAAGAGGAGAATGAAAACTCGAGGCTAGAGGCCGGCCCCTGGGGGGAATTACACGAACTGAAGAGGTAAAGACGACTTGTAACATAAAATTAGGGAGGGGGGGGAGGGGAGAGGGGTGACTTTTATCTTCGACAAGGGACTTCTTAGGCGAAGTAGAAAGGAATCAGACCGCCGCGAACGAAAAGAGGAAAGGCTGTTCAAGACTCCCGCCACAAAGGGGTGTGTACTAATTCCCCATAAGACCCTTCAGATCCTGGCCAGGGAGATCGAAAAAACAGTCGGTTTTCTTCTTTTTTTGACTCAACCTAAAGGTGCCGGGGCTCGAAGGAGAAGCCAGTGTTGGGCTGGTCCGTCGCGCCCGAGACATAAAGCGTTAAAAAAAAACTAGAGACGATCGCAAAGACAAGGGCTCGCGAGGACGGACTTAGGGTTGGGAGGAGACGAATTGGGGGGGAAGGAGACGGCTAAAAACTGGAAATCTCGTATGGAAAAAGCGGAAGGGGAGGGGACAGGAATGGTTGGGGCAGCGGTATCTCGAAAAAAAAACGAGGAAGAAGGAAGAAGAAGGAGGGAAACTCTTCCCAAAAACTAGTCGACACTTAGAGGCCTATCGATCAGGGGAAAGCGGCTTCAAGGGTATTCAAGCTCGCAAGAACATGAAATAAGAAAAGACCTTTCCGGTCTAGGGAGAGAGGACGTCGGGAGATAGAGTAGGAGGAGAAGAGATGTCGAGGAGAGACTTCGCCGACGGTGCAAAAAGATCCTTCCGATGATTTCATCAAGCAGGGAGGGATGTCTTCCAGGTAGGGAAGGAAAAAATTGCAAGGTGAAAAAACAAAAAAAAAGGGGGGGGAAAAAAACGTTGTCTATATCCCGATGGGTGAACCTTATCAGTGCTAAGGGGCTAACTTCGTCAAAAACACCTTAAGGGTGGGGGGAAAAAAAACAGCAGGACGGAGGCGGTCTACAGAAAGCCTTGGAGAGGAGAAAAGCCGCCTCGAAGAAAAAAGAGAAGGGGGTGAATCCCAAGGATGAAATAATTCCCAAAAGACAATCCAAAATCTGGGGCCTCGGCATTTCCAAGGGCGGTAGGGGAGAGGGGGATTGATAAGATGGGGCACGGAAGGGACGCCGTCCGAATCTCCTTCCTTCTGGGGGGGAAAGAGTTCAACACTATAGTCGCTGAGACGACACGTAAGAAAGTACTGAGTCTTAGAGTCTACTAGTGCCAACGCAAGCACGCATACTGAATAGGGAGAGATCTGAAAAGAAGGGACTCGGCCATAACATTAACAACTCGATCGAGGTACCCATAACTGAAAAAGGTTTCTCCTTACCCTCCAGGGAAACAGCGTTTATGAACATCCCGCGACCCACTCCATTGGGGGGAAAAGCGGCCCGGGGGCGTTAGACTCTACGAAATCAAAGGAAAAAGAAAGAAAACCAAAGGCTTTCAGCTCAGTCAACCACCTGCACATCCCGTAACAAACGGAAAAAAGGTGAATTCGGGAGGAAACGCGGGTCGGGACAACAGAGGAGGGGTCTAAGTCAGACGAAGACAAGGCTCGTAAAAACAGACCACGTGGGATCCTTTCTTTGAACATGAAAACGTAGACCAAAAAGCCTGTTACCAGAGCTCTCTGGAGGAAAGAAGGGAAGAAGGGAAACGACGAGCCAAGCCTACTACACCATAGGTTTGAGAGAGAGCCCAGCAGGAAGTCAAGAAGGGGGAAAGACTCCTCAGTCCTAGTCAACCTGCCCGGGGGCAGGGAGGAGGATCGTAGTCCCTCTAACCTACACCTAACTGCAGAAAAACAACTCCAGAAGAAGAACCTCTCAATCATAAAAGGGTATTCCGCCAATTCAAACCTTCAGCAGGAGAAAAAAAGAGGGAACCGGAGTGGACCTCACTAAATAAGCAACTCACAAGCAGTAGTTGGGCCGAAGGCACATAAGCGATCGTCGTCGACCGAGGCTCGAAGGGAAGAAACAAAAACGAGGCGCGCCAAGCTCCACTCTTTAAGAAAAAAGGTGTATCGTGGAAAAGAAAAGAGCGATAGTCCCAGGGGGTACCACCCAGCTTCCCGCTCTACTAACCTCAGTCGCTAAGGAGTCGCAAGCGGCAGCAAAAGAGGGCAAACGAAGAGGAAAAACATCTAGACAGAACAAAAAAGCGCTATCGTCTACTTAATCTGCACGTTAACTACGGCGAGGGGAAAGCAGTACTAAGTGAAGGGGAAAAAGGGACCAGTTAACGTACTCCCGCAGGTCCTCTATGGACTCACCATTACTACTGCGCTTCAACGCAACCTACAATGTGGTTCTGAACATGTCAACCGCCGCAGGAAGGGGTATGCGGAAAAAGGAGGGCACGTGTCAGAAAAGGGGAAACACCTCTAAGAACAGGAGAACAGGCAATCGCTATCGCGTGCTTAAGCCTCCTTATGGAGCCTAAATCCCATTACGGGCCAAAACCCTCAGAGGGGGCGGGGCTTAAAGACGAATTCCGAGAAATTGCATCAACATTAAGGGGAACCAAAAGAAAGGTCAAGGGGCGAAGGCACGAGTTCCGATTAGGGATTCAATACTCACTCAACACCGATAATGATCACTCATGTGCAGCAACTGAGGGAAGGGATCAGACCTGGCATTGCAAGTAAGTCCATAGGGGAGAGAAAGTCCGCAACTATTCTATTTCACACCCTCCTCCCAGACGTAAACTATTATCCTCTTAAAAAAAACGTTCTTTAAAAAACCACTCGAAAAAGGGAGAGGGGAAGGGGCGGTTAGAGGAAAGGTGAGAGGGAGGGAAACATAACCGGCCACTTGGATCCATACAACGCGGCCTTCCTCCTGAAAGTACGCTCACCTGAACTCACTTGGAAAAAAAGTCCAGGAAGAAGAAAGGAAAAAAATCCGTAACGTAGGTTCTGTCACGGCGCTGTCCTATATCATCAGGAAAGGACGTACGAGACCAACAAAACTTCAACGAAACCACACGACGATCGGGCCGGGTACCATCGAATGTGGCGTGGCAAAACTGGCGGCTACAAAAACTTCCGAGCTAACAGCAAAAAGAAAAGACATCACGCGCGAGTAAAATGAAATGGAGAGGCAAACCAGCGGGCCGTGTCGCAGTCTTCTCCAACCCAACTGGATCATCTTCGGCAAGTCGGGCGAAACCGACATACGAACAGGAGAGCTCAACCAACTTAAAGAAAAAAGAGTCGATGAGGGTGAAAAAAGGACGAATAGATAATCAGATCGTTTCAGTTGGGGTAAAACTCGAAAAGAACGCTGGGGAAGAAGAAAAAGCGGAAGACTGCTGACTAAGTGGAGGTTAGGTCTTGTATTGGTGGATGTCACTAAATTCAAAGGGTCTCCTCAAGCTTAGGGTAGAACAAGAGAAAAAAGAGGATGAAGAAGAGCCTCCGTTGTGAGGGGTTTTGTCGTTGGGGGGGGGGTCGACGCCAGCATCGGGGCTCACCGCGCCGGGTTAAGCACCAGAGAAAAAGGTAAACAAGGTGGGGATCTGGATCTGCATGAGTTTCTCACGTGCGCAAACTTGATTGGGGAAAGCCGAGTGAAGCCGGCGTTTGAGCTCTTGTGGCCGGTAATTCGACGACAGCGGGGGACACAAAGCTGCAAAAAGACAGAGGCCGTTGCGCCTGTGTGTTTCCCGATTGAAATAGGTGTCCAAGTAAGGGCGGGGTGCGGTGCCTCAGGCAAAAGCCTCGGCCTTGTGTCGTCCCGATGACGTATTAGAAAAAAGTTAGGGGGACGGGGGAGCGGAAAGATGTCAGGAGGCTAAAAAGATGACGATCGGAGTAGTGTTGAGCATGAGGAGGAAGCCTGCCTCTATGCAAACCTGACGATGCGATGTTGGCCTCTCACTTCATGTGATGAACACACCGGGGGGGAGGAGGATAGGAGGGTACTAAGTCGCGGGAGGGAGTCCCGTCCTGTTGGCGTGCGGACACTGGAAAAAAAGAGCAGGATCAGCTATCTAAGAGAGGGGGGGGGTCATGTCTCGAGAGGGGTGGTGTGGAAAACAGAGCCGGAGGCGCGGGTCTTCCAGGAACAAAGAGCGGGGGTCCAGGACCAGCGTAGAAACTTTTTGGGTGACCGACCTCGCAGGAAGGGGGGGGTGGAGGAGAGGATGAGAGGGGAAGATGGGCGCTACTTCCATTGTGCCCGGAGACCGGTATATGCCGTCGAAAGTTCAGGAAGAATCGGGGGAGAATACGGCATTTTGGCTGGAGTATGATTTCCCGTACGCAAAAAATCTTTTGTCCGCCGGAGGTCGAGTAGAAGGAAGCGAGGCAGAAGGACGGTTCTGTGAGCGGATTTGTCACGCAAACGGAGACAGCGGTGTTATAAAGCCGGTCTTGAAACGAAAACCACGGGGGAGCCCTCTATGAAAGTGGCGCTCCGGACGGAAAATTCTCTGAGGAGGACTTCTGGACGAAAGAGGATAACCGGGAACAATGGCCTTTCACGGGAGGAAAAGTGCGGTGAGGGAGGGTAGGAGTGATTGAAAAAGGAGGAACGAGTCCGCCTGCGGACTAACAAAGCTATCGTTTTCCGGTGGAAAGGGGGGGAAAAAAAGGGGGGGGGAAAAGGGGGGGGGGTGGAAGGTGGGGGATGGGAAAAAATAGAAGGCAGATTGATTCATGCAAAATAGAGAAAGTTTGGAATGGTTCTGGTTGGAGCTTGGGCCGGTATCACGCAGAGAGCCAAAACTGGCAAAGGTGGGAAGGGGGAATCCAGGCAGAGCCGATTGCCTTCATTGCAAGAGCGCAGGAAAAAGTCGGTCGGCAGCTTATGGCGTAGTCCAATCGACTGCGAGCTCATGATAAAAGGGTCGCGGGTGGGGGGAGCTCCTCTTATAGGGGGGGAATAAGAAAGGTTGGGAGGTATTACGCAGACCTACTTCGAAGTAAAGAACAAGAAAAAAGAACTTTGGACCCGAAGTGGAAGCCCCCGAAGTGGGTTTACTACAGGTTGGATGGGGGGATTGCCGAGGTTGAGGAGGAGGCGAAGCGTCAACCGAAGGGGGAGTGGGAAAAGGAGTTGGGACGTTCGTCGTGTAGATCGAAGCCGTACAGTGCAACTTGATTTAGCACTCGGGTATTTTCATAACAAGGGCGGGAAAACTGTCATGGAGCACTCATCATAATAGTAAAGCGGGGGAAAATTGGCTGCTGATGTCGACGAGAAGGCCGGGGGAGACCGAGCAACGATGAGGTCTTAGTTCTTCGCGGAAACGTCGTTCAGCGAGGAAAGTAATGACGGCCGAAGATAGAAACTCGAATATTCTTTGGAGGTCTTTCGAAGAGCAGTCCGGAAGAGGCGGAAGAGGGGAAGACGTGGTAAATCGGTTTATCACCCGCTACGAGAAATCAGCTGCCCGAGGCCAAGCGTGTATGGTCGTCGTGTTACTTGGGCTGGAAACAGAAGGGGGGGGACTTCTTAGAAGGGGGCTAGGTTCTTTCCTAACAAAGGGCCGTCACCGAAAGAAGACGGGCTGTGGGACAGAAGCCACAACTCTTAAGGTGTTGGAAGAAAAAAGGGAGGACAAGAAAAACTGGAACTGGAAGCGAGGTAGCTACAAATCGCTTAAAGGGTGACCCCTAAACGGGGAAGAAACTCAGACGGCAGGTATGAAAGGAAGACAAATTGGATTGCGAGGGAAGGCCTTCGCCCTATCGGGACAGCGACTCAGGTCAGAGGGGGCGCACAAATAACGGTCCTGAAGTATGCGTTTTGGCTCTTCCGCCTTCGCTCTCTTTAAATACTTGACGAGGATCTATTTCCCCTATAGATGAAGGATCGGGGGGGAGAGGGAGGATTCTCCTTTGTGTCAGGAAAGATCGAAGAAAAACAAAAAAAGGAGAAAAGAGATATAAACTAAAACTCATGCTACATCCCTTGGATAAACGCTATTCTGTAAACTCTAGGACTAAAGAGTTTCAAGAAGATCCGAAAGAGTTCCTCGCCAAAAAAAAAAACAAAAAAAAAAAAAAAAAAAAAAAAAAACGGGCTTTGATATCTGTCGGGCGCAATCTATCGAGGAGAGGAGGAAGAGGTCGATGAAAACGGGCGCCCTACTCCTGACTTCCTTTAGGACCGACGTCGATGGAAAAGGGGGGAGGAACCACGGACGCACTAAGGGGTGGAATTATCCATCGCTTCCATAAGAGCTCTGGTAGGGGGAACAAGGAGGTGGGGGGGACTGGACAAAGAAGCCAGCGGGGGTCGTCGAACGACGGGGAGTTAGGAAGCACCGATCTCAGACAATCGCTTATCAGGAAACCCCGGCACCAGCAACCAGGGAAGTAGGGCATGAAATTCGAGGAAGGAGAGGTGCTCGCACCAGATCACGCCCCGGCGCCTCCAGCCTTCGGAGGACTACTCGGACACGAAAAAAGAAAAAAAAGATAGATCCAAAACTTCCTCGTCTTAGGAGCGCGCGGGACGTGAAACAAGAAAGGAAGAACGATCAACGGATCTTCAATGGGAAGCTTGTCTACAATCCTTACAAAACGATCGATCGTAAAGAAAAGAAAAAAAGCGCGTTCTCTGAAGCCAATTGGGCGGACGGTGGTGAACCCTCGGGGGACCATCAAGTTTGCCCCACCAGGGTTCCTCCGTTGATATACACTAAAAAGAAGAGAAAAACTTCCTAAATACTGCGGGAGGTATGCGGTCAAGGGAACGAAAAACTGCACATCCAGCACCCACTGAGGGGGTAAGTAAGATTGGGATTCCATCGCGAGACAAAAAGACTAGGAGATCTCTTCGAGCGCTCTAACTCAAAAGGGGGGAGAAGGTCGAACCAGCAGTATCTGAGATAACACAAAAATCCGGCTACCAGATCTTTGCGCAGTGGCTAACTTCCCCACCGAGAAGACCGCTGGAAGGGCTCCATGCGAGAGAAGTTCCGCCAAGAAGAAAACTCAGACCGGGGGGGAAGGGATGAACACCGAAAGGATGACTTCTGATCTTAAAAAACTCCGACCCTACACCGACCAAAACAGCCAACTCCGCTATCTGCTCCTGACTCAAAAAGGGGAGAGGCTCGAGTCTCGGCAAAAAGAGGATTAAGGACAGCGTCTAATGTGACAATAACGCACGACCTCAAACAGAGGGGCCACTACTGTTCTATCGATCAAGGCACAAATTCGAAAGCGATAGAAGAAAAGGAAAAAGACGGAGGGGGGGAAGAAGGGGGATCTCAAGGCTAGGATCCCTGGCAGACCTTGTCTTCGGAAGTCGCCGAGACAAAAGTAGCACAGGTGAGACAACAATCAGCTACCGCTCTACTAACGCAGTCTCAGCCTAAAATCGCGAGGAGAGAGACCGAAGGCAGAAAAAAGAGGAAAGAAAAAATCTAAGACAGCCCACGAAAAAGGGGCTAGCTGCCTAACGATTAACTCTTGACAGGGCATTACTAACGATCCAGTCACGAAGGAATCAGGAAGAAGATCACGAGAATCCGACCATGCGCTTCTCTGGTAGACACCGAAGTGGCTAAAGGAAAAGTCCCTAGGTTTCCTGTTCTACTCCAGCTCTTTCTAGGGCACACGACCTAACAACGGAAATACAAAAATAAATCTCTCTAGCTCCTAGCAAAGCTTCGAGAAGTGGAGAAAAAGCAACAGGACCAGGGTCTCAGAGTGGTATTACATCAGAGAAGACTCTCCTGTTGTGTTCTCACAGCCTGTGAGAAATCAGAAAGAGGAGGTAAGACTAGTGCACGGCGGGCTTATATAGTCAACATAAAAGACATTCCTAGGTACAGAGGATGGAAGAGACGAGACAGCAAGCAGACAAAGAA
>Ga0179591_1227918_pt1 | contig 14905 bp, 11 predicted proteins | sample CZOMad2_1_08_16f_FD_182891 | JGI IMG/M metagenome (GOLD analysis project Ga0179591, IMG submission 182891) | Vadose zone soil fungal communities from Angelo Coast Range Reserve, California, USA - CZOMad2_1_08_16fungal (PacBio error correction) | ecosystem: Environmental > Terrestrial > Soil >...
GTTTGGCCCAGGCAACTCAACTTCTCTCAATCCAGGGGGAAGTAAAAACTCAAGGGGGGGGAGGCATACCAGAGAAAGATCCACCAACCCCGCCAGGATGAAACCGAAGCGGGCAGAGGACCTTGTAAATTCGCCCAAGGCGAGGGAGAGAGAACAGTTCGTAATAACGCTGCAACATGCCGGGGCAACCGATGGGGGTGAGTTGAGTCAGGAACGATTACGGTGACGGTAAGATGGGAACCGTTCCTATGCCGCTCGCAGAGGAAGCAGGACCATGCGAGGTGCGGGTGCGTGTGGGGAAAGGTCCGTCTTCCTGAAGAGAGCCACTCAACGTCCGAAAGGGCACACTCAGGGCAGAGCGGGTGGCTAAAATCCCATTGCATCCTCGGTGGAAACGAGACATCAACCAGAAACTAAAAGAAGTATGCTATTATCTCTGGAGAAAAAGGTTGGATTGTTCACTAATCCTAGTGAAATGTCAGTTGTCATTGCCGAGGGGCTGCTTTTTCCATGGTGGAAAAAGGATAGTCGTCGTTACCTTGTAAAGAAAAAAGGCCACTTGGAATCCCTCTCTCAACAACACCCAAAGGGATAAAAATTCCCTAAAAGGAAGTAAATTCGGTCCTGGGACGCTCAAGCTGAAAGTTTGAAGAAAAAAACCAGCTCTAAATTGGTGACGACACCTGAAAAAAAAAAGGAGGAAACGGTTTCCCCGATTTAACAAAACCTGGTTCTCCAAGAGGGGCATCAGGCTACGTCGCTGTCTACTGCGAAGGTGAACGCCAAAAAACTGGGGTGACCTGGAGGGGACGGCAGACCGGAGACTGCGCCAGGGCGGCTTGGAAAACACTTTGACTTGGCAGGTCAGAATCCTGGAAAAAAAATCAAACGGGTACAGAGAATTCTGCCATAAGGAAGTTAGTCACTAGGAACGGAGCAATCCGTCACATGAGCCACGTGCCTACTCAACCATCAAAAGAACCATAGTGAAAAAAAAGGAAGGTTTGGATGTTGAATGAGGACGAACCTTAGGGAAGGAACTCCTGGGCACAACGGTCACTAAACATAGAGATGGCAGTCCCTTAAGGGGGGGGGTACGTTAAAGGAATCCAAAAGGATTCGTTCAGTAAACTGGGGGACGAGGGAACTTTCAGCAATGTGGGGGAATGGGTCCCGGTCCGAGTGGAAACGAAATTGATTTAAAACCTCCCAAGGGAACAGTGAAGACGGGGGAATTCGGCCCAGCTGCCTTGGTCAGACAGGAATGGAAAACACGCGACATGGCGTTGGGACTTGAGGGGGCGAAGCAGTCGGGAGCGGCAAAAGGAAACAATACTCATTTGTTGGTCTTGGCAGGCACTGGAAAAAGGCGCAAGACTATGCACAGAAGGTCATTGCCGTTGTCGGAAAAAAAAAGTGTCGCTAGGGAGGGGGTTGGAAGAAGGGGGGAAAAACTCCTGACTCGAAGTAAGTCAGTGAAAGACTTGAACTAAAACAACTTACCGGACGTAAGCACTGACGCGGCCAAGGGGGAAAAGCGTCTACAAATCAGCAAACTCTGTGGAAGGGGCGGGGCCGATAAGCCCAAAAAAAGGGACGCGGTCAAGGAACGAACGGCTCATAGAGGAATTTGGGAGTTCCCTTAAAGAAGAACTTCTACGGGGTTGCAAATGAGGCGTCCTTGTCCGGAGGCCGCGTTTCCCGTGTGTCAAGGAAACGCGGGGAATATTTCGACCGAGAAGAGGACCGAAAAACAGGGTAAAAAAGAAGAATTGAAAAAAAAAGAGCGTGGCATCAATACTATCTCATCGAAAAACCGCTCGAAGCCGAACGGGCGGAAAAAAAAGATAGGTTCACCCCCTTCTATTGGACGCACCTCGACCGTCGCCGTCTAAATTGGAGAGGCCTCGCGTTGAAGAGATCCTCGAAGAACGACGAGCTCGCCCGGTACACCCGCATACGGAGTCGACTGCGTCGCATAATCTAAAAAAGAAGATGGACAATGTGGAAGAGGACCGCAACCTCTCCGGCAATCCAACGCCCATTGCGATAAAAATTCCCGGCGGCGGGCGGAGCAAGAAAAGGCACCATAGCGGGAGGCGACAGAGACTGGGAAGGTTGAACTCCAAAAAGAGTGGGCATTCCGTGGAAGTTTCCCATTGGGGAACTCCAGGAGGAAAAACAGGGGGGGGAGGGGGGCCAAAAGAGCATTGTCGGACAACGGCGTGACCGAAGAGACCAGATTCAAGAAGTGGATACGTTGGTCCGTCTGATAAGCGGAGTCACTGAAGGGAGAAAAGGTTGCCAAGGAACGAGAAAGCCAAACCCGGTAAAGACCTTAATGGGGAAACGGGGAAGAGAACTCTAGACGCTTACGGGGTGAACTCAAAAGGGGGGGCAGGTGTACGCACGGATGCATCTCACGGTCGCCTACCGAGAAACGCATTTATGAGCTTAACAAGCGGCACGAACCAACGCCTTAGCACAGAGCAGGGGACTGATTAGGGCAAAGGGAAGAAAGGGGAGGGGTACTCAAGATGTTCAGAGGGAAGGAGAAAATCATTCCGATACCTAAAAAAAAAAGGGAAATCGAGACTGTGTGGTCGTCATTGGAGAGAGCCGTCTACTCATTGACGGGGAACATTAGGAAAAAACGAAGAAGCTGAGAAGGGGGAAAAAGCGGTTCTGTAAGATCAGAGGTTTGATGTCAAATGAAAAGCGACCCAGCAATTAGTTGCCAGCTGAATGTTCTGCAGCACTGAAACGGTAAATGTCCAAAAAAAGGGGGGAACCCGAACACAGAAAACAGTGGGGTGGGAGGAGGAGTTACCGGAAGACATTGGTCTGCCGCATAGCGACTCTTGTGAGAGGACCGGGGGGGGCGGAAGGATCGTGGAATAAAAAGGAGGGAGTACCCAAGTGCGGAGATCAACAACAACAACTGAGGAAAAGAAGAGATAGTTCACAGGTAGCAGAAGGGGGGGGGGGCTGATTTCGACGCTAACAGGGGAAAAGAGAAGGCCAAGTCCAGCTAAGGCGGCATCAAAATGAATCCGCGACGACATCTACGGGGGCTGGTATGAGTCAATGGTTTCTGAACAATAATTTCCCGGGGTGGCTAGCCCTGACACTTCTTGGCCGGAGAAGTGACTCGCCATCTTAAAAAGTACCCACTTGGCGCTCTATGCACTAACCGCGGTTTAAACGGTGAGCTAGTTCTGGCTGAGGGCCCGCGTGTGGACCGGGTTCCGGCTACGATGAAGGACAGTTCTGTACGGAACAGGTCAGCTGCCCGGGGGGCACGGCGACTGAGTCCTCAGGAGGCTAGGCAAATGCAGAGCGCTTTCCGAGAAAGAGTCATAGAAGGAACTCATCGGTAGCCGGATAGGAGGGGGATAGTGCTACAACAATTTGGCTTGCGAGTCTGTTAAGGCAGTTAAAGGGCGCTTGGACTCTCAGAGGGCTTTCTGTTTAGTAAAATGCTCTGGCAATCGTTTCTACAGCACCTGTACTCATCAATTTAAAGTAATGAAAAAATCGACCAAAGCCTCGAGTTGAGGCGGCTGGGGGGGGAAAAAAAGACAAGGGTAGGCAAAAGTGGGGTTGGGTCGGGCGGGGAAACAAATAGTGCGGAGTGCTCCGTAGGAGACGGGTAAACTAAAAGAACAAGGAGAAGAGAAATCGCACCGAACTCAGAACGACTTTTTGACTGGTGGACTAGAGGAAAAAGAAAGAATTAACCGACAGGGAGAAGGGGACCAGAAATGAATCCGGGTAAGCTGGTGGAAAAGAGTCGGGAAAACCCACAGGCCTTTAGACGCACTGGCATGGCGGCGAGAAAAAAAAACAACTAAAAAGGGGGAAGCGGAATGGCCGTGGGTTTGTTGCCGTGAATTTCAGGTGAGTCGCGTGAAAACGAGCATCTCTCCTGGAGAAGGTAGTCACCTGAGGCGACGATGACGGCTTGGCGGGGGGGGGGTGCATTCGGGTGATTTGGCCGAGGGAGGGGGAGTTTCAAGCGAGACCGAAAAAGGATAAGGTTTTGGTCTGGTCGTAAACATCGCATGGTTCTGCAGCAGGAAGGGTTGGGAGACGGTGGTCGGCCTGATCAGGGGGGGGCAGCAGGAGCCGACTTGAGACAAAGAGGCGGCTCGTACGGAGTGAAATGGATAGGGCTGAGCGGCAAGGTCTGGACTACCTCTGGATGGGGGAGAAAAGGGGACAAGTTAAATCCCTTTCTGAAGAAGGAGAGCAAACTTGAACAACTCTAGACGTTAAGGGGTACGTTCACCTGTCAATCCGAGGAGAAAGTTCGCTCAGAACTGTTAAAGCAAAGACTGTGAAGGGGGAAAGAAAGACCAACGGTCGCTAGACCGTTTCGGAAGAATAAAACCTAAAAGGACATAGCGGGACTTGGGATCAAAAACCTAGCAAGTTTCGAGTTTCAGTCAAGAAACGGATTGCACGCCTGTTAAAAAAAAGCTTCACGGAGTTCTGGTTATAATAGCCCCGCCCCGATCCCTTACCGAGAAAACGAACATTGGCGCCGACACCTTCCAACCTGAACGGTAGATATGCGGTGGGTCTTGTAAAACGGACAGGCAAACGGCAGCCGATATACACAACTGCAGGGGGGGTGTGGGCATGTCCTCAGACAGTAGATGGAACACCATCGCAACAACAACACAGTGAGGGGAGGTCTGATCGATGAACACGGCACGAGGGAAAGACACTGACTTCAAGTCTAAAAACAGCTTCAAAGGGAGGAAACTAAGGTGGAGAGCTGAAAGATACCTAAAACATTTGTCCCCGAAGAAGAGGGATCCACGGCCGGGGAGGGAACCTCAAAGGTGGTGTTAGGGCGGCGCTACGGCCCAACAAAACCTCAGAAAAGAAAAAGAGCTGGGGCTACAGGACGACATTCTATTCTGAGGCCTAAGAAAAGACACGCATCTAACGAGGGGAATCACGGAGGAGTAAAAGAAGTGGGATTTGCGGTGGTTGCGGAAAAAGTCTAGGGTGGCGTAATGGGGACGTCGTTCCGGGAAGAAAAAACAGGAGTGAGGAGAACACGCCGGCGCGGGTTCTCAGGGTGCGGGTCCGGGAACGGAGGGAGGGGGGGGTACATCAATCATTAGGGAGCCAAAAAAGAGCCCCTTTGCAGAGAAGGGCCCAACGCGTCAAAGGTCATAACCACTGGGGGGGTAAAAGGGTCGATTCATCACCCTGGAAAAGGCCCGGTAGCGAATTTCTTCGACCAAGGGGCAGGATGAACCAAAGAGGTATCACTGTATTCAGTGTGGGGGAAGAAGGGACAGGCTGAGTTTCCGGTTCAAAAGATCGCATTAAAAAGGCGAAGCTTTGAAAGACGCGAAGGGACGTCCTTCTTTCCGGCAAGAGAGAATCAAGAGCATGAGGCAGAAAGAAGATTATAGCGCCCGGAAAAAGCGAAGAGGCAAAGGTAGTGAACGACAGGACTAAGAGAGACTTTGGAACAGACAAAAAAGCAAAGAATGGGTACGGCAACCTGAAATCCATTGCTAAGAGGAGGGTGCACCAAGGGGAAAAAAAACGCTAAAGGACGACACGGACGCGCTTCTTTCAAGAGATTTTAGTCCTTCTAAACTGAAACCAACAAAGGGGATGAATTTAGACGAGTAAACCCATGAATTAAGGGGCTGGTGGTGGCCCCCTCGAGACGGTTGAGAGTTCAGGGAATGACGACAAGGAAACCCGTACCTGAAAACGTCGAATCACTGACCATACTTCAGTGAGGACTCCAGGGAAAGAAGGGACTACAGCAATACCTGGGAAAACGAAATCGCCTCGTGCGTCAACAAAGAACCGATCTTTTCCCTCACTCAAGGCGGTCTGGGTAAGGGTGACAGTTCAGGTAACGACGAGGGAGTTTACTCGTAAACTTTCATCTTTAAAACCGAAGACTAGGCAGTCCCTGGCGGGGTTGTTTTGCGAACGCCTTCCGACACGAAAATGCTTTGAGGGGAACTTGGAGGAGATTGTAGGGGCATCTGTGCCTCAATGTGGAAAGTTACTATGGACAATCTGATAAATTAAGGGAAGACGTCACTCAGTTACGCGGGGAGAGAATTGAAGTGCTCTCCCGCTTGAGCAGCGGGGGGGGACCGTGTTACTGACACGTCCACTATCCGGGGCATGGGCGTTTGTTGTTCGGGGCGGTAAGAAGAAATTCTTTCCGCCTATGCCAAAACACCAGAGTGTGTATGGAAGAGAGTTGCGTCGTGAGTGAGAGACAGAAAAGAGAGGGATGCCAGGGCTGGCGGGGGATGTCTTACAACCCCAGGTCGTCGAAGAAGAAAGGTGTATTGGCAGGGGAATCAGACACAGACACTCAAAGGAAAAGATAAGGGGCGCGTACAGTGAAACTTCCTCAAACTTTGGTCCATTGGGCGAGCACAGCGGAAGGACGACGTAGGTGAAAACGAGTCGAACAGCATAGAGCCTAGGTGGCCGCAGGGGATGGCCCATTTCGCCTTGGAGGGAGAGCGGAGGTCGTCCGGGTAGATGCGATTGGGAAGGTAACTCCACGAGCTGCTAAGGCGACGTGAAGTCTGCGCAGGAAGGGGACGGACTTGTAGTAGACCATCCGAGTCGCACGGAGGGAAGACTCGATATTCGAGGCTACTGGCCAATCAGAGTGACATCGGAGCAAGGCTAAAAAAAACCTAGAAGCAGAACACTGAAGCAAGAAACAAGGGGATTTCAGAACCCATGCTGATATTTTTACTACGACCGAGCGGGTCAAGCATGAATGGACAGATCGGGCAGACCTCAGCCAAAAGACGAAGCAAATCTCGAACACCAAAACCCCACGCCAACGCAAGTCCGCGAGGAGTCGCCGCGAAAAGAAAAGGAATGGGGTTTCGGACGTAATCAAAAAGGGGACCCTCCTAAAAAAGAAAAAGTCCCATGGCGCTATTAACGGCGGCGGCGAGAAAAGACCAATTCCAAGGCAGTCCCCCTGCGTGGGTCCTCGACCACGACGAAAGTTTGAATCCACGTACAGGGTCCAATTGAAAAGGTAACCTCCCATACAAGTGCAAACCGTTGTTTAGGAAAGTCGCACGGGAAAGGGAAACTTAGAAAGATTATTGGGGGCAATGGTTGGGAAACGTTTCGACCCGCGAGGGGGAAAAGCAAAACAATTGTGCCGTAACTCATGTAAGCCCAACCCGAAAAAAAATGGGGAAATGGTTGAAGTCCTCAACCGAGACGCTGAGTGAGCAAGGCAAACGATGGGAGTAAAGTACTCACCCAAGCGCAATAAAAGGAGACGAACCATGCTAAAGGAACAATAGTCAGAACCGGACTAACAGCCGTCGCACAAAAAAAAAAAACAAAAAGAAAGAAGTAGTCGACAGAGCGCGCAGATTTTCAAGGAGATGAAACAGGCGCACGGGCAAGGCCTATTCCAAGTGTAAATCAAAAGAAGAAGTGTCAAACTGCGCGCGTAAAAGCTACTGTATCCACGGAAGAGTACTAGGGGGCAAGAAGTAAAAAAAGGAAAGGGTCTTGATCAATTCCCTGTGTCTGTAAAGAGGGATCTAACAGTGGCAGCCGGATGGATTCATCACCCACCGTGAGCCAAAAAACTCCAAGGTGGAAACCCGACGTAAAAAAGGGGGGGTTGATTCAGGCGGGTAACCGCGCGGAAAGTTGGGCTCGCTCGATCAATTCTTTGTTCCAGGAACAACCCGAACCCGTGCTCTATGACATAAAAACGAAAGGAAACCGATGTCATCTCGGTCTACAGAAAACAAAGGGGGAGAAAAATATAGAGAAAAGGGCGCGACTACTGAATGGAGGAACCGTCGGGTCCGAACCCAAGGAGGCGAGAGAATCCCTGGCCGGAGAAAAGGGTAAAAACAAAAGAACCACTAGTGTTCTGTCAGGTGCAATGGGGTACCTCGAGTTCATTTGGCGGTAGCAGAAGGGCGGGGGGCTGCCAATCTGTTCTCGAAGAGAGTACAATTGCACGAGAAAGACACAAGAACCCGCAGCTGCTTCGTTATTCCCTAGTAACGCGAGACGTATTAGAGAGGGGAGAAAAAGATTACCTGCCGATGAGGAAGGGAAAGTGATGATGGCCTTCATGAGGAGCCGGAAAGTCAGGGGGCCGAAAAGACTGCCCTACGGAGCGCTAGGGAAAGCGCGACTGGAGGAAGGACAGCCGGTTTGAGCTGTGTCAACTATGGGAGTCCTGGGGGGAGCTCTTGGTTCACGCATAAATAAAAACGCAGGGTGAAAGCGAGGAGGTAGTCCGTAACTAATCAAGGGGGGCCTGCCACCAGAAAGTGAGCTAGGAACGGGGAAAAAAAACAGGAAAGTCGGTGACCTGGTGGCATCGGGTACTGCCAATAGTATGACAGTGGAGGGGCGACACCTAAAGAAAAAAAAACAAACTGCGAACTGCTCCTCAACGGGACGAAAAGTCGAAATGCTCTTGGAATACGCCACCATAGGGGGGGGAGGATTGATACGGGGGCATACGCGGAGCCCACTCTTCTGGTCGTCAATGACAGGGACTGTCGCGACATATAGTTGAATGGAGAGGACTCATCAAAACGTCATGGACTTTGGGATTGCCCGGCGGGCGTATTCCGTTGAAACCCGGTTGGGAGAGAACCATGGGATAGGGTGGCGAACAAAAGGCGAAGCTGCTTCGGCGGGGGTTGAGGGGAGGTGTTCCCAAAAGGATTCCGGCCGGACGACCGCTATGAGGGAAAGGAGGGAAGGGGGCGGTTCGGTTCGAAAATCAGGGGGCGCACCGATTTGAGGCGGCCGTGAGGGAGGAGAGAAGGGTTCTGAAACGCGCGACGTATCACGCGGATGTGGGAATCGTCTAGGAAACCTGGGCGAGGGCAGTGAACGGGGGAAAGAAAGAGAGTGATTCACGTGGCAACGAAAAATGGGAAAAACAAAAAAAAAAGACGCGAACGTCGCACGCGCAGGCGGGGAAGGGGAACCGTGCAAGAGTCAATACGACTCTGATCCCGTCGCTGAGCGAAAAGGCTGTCGCATCCCCCGGGGGGACAGACAACGTCGGAAGCAAAAGGGAGAGAGTGTGTCGAAGAGTTTAAGCCTAACCGAGAACCTAAAAAAGCAGTAATTACGCAAAAAAAAAAGGGCATTGAGGCAGTTCCCGTCGGAAAGAAGGAAAGCTGAAAAGGCTGATGTCCGATTCTGACAAAAAGATCCCTGATCCAGTCGAAAGGTAACCCGTTTGGGGGTGGTAGGTCACCCGGTCAACAAAAAACCCCAAAAAAAAAAAAACGAAAAAAAAAAAAACAAAAAAACAAACGCGACGGCGCTTCGTTTGGGAGTTGAGTCACCCGGGGAAGGAGCTCAAAACACGGATTTTGTTTCATATGACTCTTCCCCATTCTTCGGCACCGCCCCGAACAAAAGGAAATGATTAGGGGGAAAACTGAACGGAACATAGTGGCAACACTCATTTCATCAACATCTTCCTCGGGAAAATTTGATCGAAAAAATCAAAAACCAACTGAACGGTAACACATTAAATGGGCAAACACATTCAAAGTACTGAACCAAAGCAAGGGGGCCGCCCGGAGAAAAGAAAAAAACCCCTCAAAGAGCCCCGCGAGCTGGGGACCAAAACTGAGAGGGCCCAAGTAGGAGCGGCCCGCCGGTAAAAAGCAATACTACCAACCGGAAGAGGCGGGCAGGCGTGTTGAGTGTTGAGGGAAACGAAAGGGGGGACGGTGTTGATGGAGGGAGGTTAAGGTTCCCCTAGTTGAAAGATCAAGGTAATGCACCGCAACGGAGAGGTAAAAGTGGTGCGGTTCCTTTTCCTCGTCCTAACAGAGCACGTAAAGGGAGTAAACCAGCCCTCGAGAAGTGGAGGAGAACGTGCGCATCATAGAGAAAGGTCCCCGCCCATGTTTTTACGGCTCAGCCAGAAAAAAAAACATTAAATAGAGAGGGAATGAGAAATGGGAAAGAAAGAAAAATCTTTATACCAGGTTTTGGGAAGGTGACCATCCGCCGTAGCACTGAGTCAGGGGGAGAAGGACCAAAGGAGGCTGTTCGGCAACGAGACTCAGCGTCTTTAAATTGCCCGACCGGACGGGAAGGAGGCTTGGGAAGAAAAATACAACAAAAACGAGATGGGAAAAGAGAGGATTCCCGAAAAAGAAAGAATCAGTTCAAGGGGCAAGGAACTGGAAGGACTGTTGAACCTAAAAAAAAAAAGAAGGTGGGGTACTGCACAACCTGAATCCAGTGAGTAAGGAGGGCAAAGACTTTAAAACATCAAAAAACGACCGTCTACTACCTCGAGACGTTACTGGCCGCATGGGGTGGCCTCGCCGTAAAAAAAAAGGGATGAACTGGGGAGAAAGACTAACGCCGCTAAGAAGGCGGCTGTGGAAATCCAAATGTGAACGTTTCGCTGTTAAAGGACTCTCACCACGGCATCAAAAAATCTAGAATCTTCACTCGAACGGCGACGGAAACGCGGACGGAACGACAGCAATACCGTCACGTCAGAGTGCCGTCTCGACCATCAACCCCAGGGACATAAAAAAAAACTTGTTCGGGCTCGGAGGGGGCGTGCCACCCATAGCCTTAGGAACGCTTAAACGGTATGAATCCCAAAGAGAACCTGCTGGACGTGGGGGAGGGAGAGGGGGACTGAAGAAAAAAAATGCTTGCGGTCTACTGTAATTGGGAGAACGATGGTAAGTGCCGCCTTGGCCAAGGGTAACAAGTCTAGTTGCCGAGCACACTAGGTAAGAAAAGGAAATCATTAAAAAAAAGAGAGGGGGTAAAATTGAAGTGCTCCTCAGATGAGCAGCGTGTCAGCGGTCACTAAATAAGAATAGGGATGTTGTGGGAAGGTAAAGAGAGTCGGCGGGCGCCTAAGGGGAAAAAAAAATACATGTGTCCGATCCTCGGCACGGTGCTCGTTTGGCTAGACTCCCCAGAGCGCCTGTCGCGGTCGGAAGTGTAGTTCTTAAAAAAAACCAAACACTGGGTGCGTTGAGAAGGGATCAAGGGCGAGGGGGAGGGCCGTCGACAGCAACGCAGACACGAATACTTAGGGGGAAAGTAGGGAATGACAAACGCTTACCTTGGGGAGGGGGGGTTAGAAGAACGAACGCGCCGGGAGCTTTCGTCGGTCTACACAGAAATCTAAGAGGGGGGAGGAAGTCCTTGGGATTCCACATGGACAGAGGCGTTGCGTTGCAGGGCTCAATCAGTTCGTGAACGTCCCAGAGATCTCGAATTGAAGAACGGGTGCATTTCCGAGAGTCACGTGCGTTGACCCTGTAGGGGAGAAGTGAGAGGGGAGCAACCGGGACTCCGCTGCGAGCTAAGGGTCTCTATCGAAGGGGCAAACACCGTGCAAGCAATCAAAATCGAACAAAAAGGGGGCTAATCCGACGAGGGGCCGCCGAAGCCGTGGCTGCGAAAAAGTCGAGGTTTACAGAAGAAAACCCCGTCTAGTGATCATATCTGAAGATGCAGTTCTAACAACAGCAGCGTGCACAAAAAAAAAAAGGGAAACCCAAACACCGCGAGTGTCCCTCAGAGTTTCTCCGAAAGGAGAACTCTTACATAGGGTGGGGAGGAAGTGAAGACCTAAAGCCCGACCCAGCAATGAAAACGAAAAGTGAGGGAAGCGGCAGCGGAGCCACCGCACATTCCTATAGTTCAGAGGTCCGTGTTCTCAGACCCCAAAAAAAAAACCGACTCGGCAAAGAGACAGAGTAACATTATGACATTTAGGAAAACGCATATAGGAAGAAACCATGGGCAGAGATTCCAAAGACTTGTCTACACTCGTCCAGGATGACGATGCTAAGGTCATTTCAACGGGTGGGCGTGGACGGGGTAGAAAGGCGGAGGTCGTCCGCACGGCATAAAACGGCAGCCCGACCGGCCTGTCAGGGTGGGAAAGGGCGAAAAAGAGACGCTATAGGGCAGCAGAAGAGGATGAGAAGGGGGGGGGGGGTCTCAGCGCAGGTCATCTAACCTTACCTAATCAAAACGCATGGATCGATTCAAACGGTCCCGCCTAACGCCGCGCAAGAAACAAACACTCGGCAGGTTAGGGAAGCAACTCCTACCAGCGCTCAGGAGCAGCGTACGCGGGACGCACGGCAATGACTTACTCATGAGGAAAGAGAGAAGTTACCGTATGTAAGGAGGAAGGTAAATACTCTCGCCCGCCGACTGGAAACGGGGAAGGCAGAAAGAAAAAAAAACGGGTCGTGATAACCTACGCACGCTGGGCTGACAAAGTTTCGCGAACGCAGCGGAAACCTGCTTTCTTACAGAAGGAGAACGGCCCAGGGCATCACAAGGGAGCAACGACCAGAACCCGTGGGTCGTCGTCAGGGTCCCATGAGCGGCGCGCAGCCTGAGGGGGAGAAGAGTTGTATCGGCACGATACGGCGTGACTCGATCATCATCCCCGGAAACAGGGCAACGCAGAAAAAAAAAACAACAAGGAGGAAGGAGGAAAAAAATAGCAAGGTACGCGAATGATCGAGTCAAGACTTAGAGGCGATACCCAGCGTCGCGGCGGGCCCCTAAATTGACGCGCCTGTACCCGACGGCGAGGGGCTGGTCGTGCGTCAAGGGAGGTTGGATGAACTGGCCGGTAGTTTCTGAAGAAAAGAAGAGGCGCCGGGGGAAAGTTTCTCGATCGAAGAACAGCTTGAAGAGAGAAAAACCCGTGGTCAAAGCACTTCTTCGTGAGCCCCGTACCTCTTCCGGATCAGTCGCGGAGACGATTAGGAAAGGCAAAAAGGGGAGCCGGGGGAGGAGTACTTCAGAGGATCGGCATTAGTTGAAAAAAAAGAAAACCGGCCAGGCCCAAGAGGCTATCGCTGCCTGCGCGCACTGAACGCATTTCGACGGGGGGAGTTTCCGAACGGCGTGAGGCCGGACCGGGGGGAGATGGGGCAGCGCATCAATGGCGAGGGGCGCAGGTAAGGGAAGGAGGTGGAGTACACACCGTCCTCACCGCATCCGGGGTATGAACTCGAAACCCGTCAGCGGTCTCGAGGTGGGTGAGGACAGGGAAACAAGAGAATCCGGTGGGTGGGAAGGAGGGACGGCGCAATAGGATGGACTTCGAAGGAAGACCTTACAAGACGACCGAGGGAATCGGCGCCCAAGTTCTAAGGGACTACGGGAAAAGGCTCTTTGTACTTCAGACAAAAGACTGGAAGACCCTGTATATGGGGGGGGGGGGGGAGAAATGTTACCCTTACGAAGGGGAAAAAAGAGGTCGGGGGTCCTTGAAAACGAAGCCTGTCCCCGAGCCGATAGATGAAAGCCCCCGCACCTTACTAAGAAGGTGTTGACAGGTTTACCTTCAAGGGTCCTTTTCGAAAAAGGTTCAGGAAGGGGGCAGAGGGTCGGCGAACGCAGTGAGGCGGAGGAGGGCGGGTGAAGGAAAAGCTCGTGGGCCCGCGTCTTAGGGGAGTAAAAGACATTGACGGAAGAAGTGGCCGGTCTTGGAGAAATCTAGGGTTCGCCGATTTGTGTGCTGCACAGGGGGCTGAGAAGGGTTTGTGATATTCAAGTCTATACGGTTATGCCAACGGCGGCTTCCAGAATGAGAGGAACCAGGGAGTAGGCGGCTTCGTAGTTGAGAGAGGAAAATTCTCACCTTCAACTTGCAACAGCCAAAGCAGAGCCCTACTCTGAGAAAGTCAAAAAAGGGAAAATATAGTGAAAAAGGGTTAAAGACCAAGCGATATGAGCAAAAAGGCGCTTACAATATCCCTAACAGGCGGACTGCAATACAGTGAAAAAAGGATAGGTTCCTTTGGTCGCGCGTTAAAAAAAAAAAGCCCGGCTGTGCCCAGGCACCTGGAAGGGGGAGGGGCATTTTTCAGGAGGAACTACGGAAGGTCGCGTACGGAGTGGGAGTTCGGGACCAAGCACCAGACTTATAAGACAGACGACACGTTGGTGGTACGAAAGGAAAAGGCCAACAAGCGAAGTCTCAGGTTGGAAAAAAGAAGGACACGAAGAGAAACCGGAAGAGGAAGAAGAACACAAGCGGTTTTTGTGCAGGAGAACTAGCGCTCTTCCGGAAACCCAATAACAAAAAAGAAAGGGTAGGCTGGCGCGGGATCGATACCAGGGAAGATTCAGGAAGCGGGCAGACACTTCAATTTCAATGACAACATTCCTGCGTGGGCGGAAGCCAGTTATTCCGGCCACTCGGGAAACGGAAATGTTGCCCTAGCTGAAAAGAAATATCGACAGGACGGGAAAGCCGGAAGGGGTGGGGACGGCGCAAAAACACCCACAGCCAGTGCGGAAAAGGATAAAAAAGAGGGGGGATATTACCGTTATCTAAGGGCTAGGAGCCCTACTTTTAACCTGACTCGCCTGGACAACCTGAGTAGGGCACGATGGGTCAGGGTGCTTTTTTAGTGAAATAGGGTTACCGGTATGCGCCGTTCTCGTGCGAGACACCCGATTTAAATTTGAGTCGTCGAAAAACAGTGTGGCGGGGTCCCCTTGGTCAAGAAAAACAGCGAAGAAATCCACACGCGTAGTGACACCGAGGCAGACGGGACGTGGGGGAAGCAGGAGCAGCTGCTTCCAGGTCCATCCACCGGTGTTTACGGCGCAGGGCCATCAAAGGAGGACCATGTAACTAGGCAGGGGGGGTAGGCAAGTGTGCAGCGCTGGAGACCAAGGGTTTTAAAGTAGGTGCAACTCCGGAAAAAGACCCACCCGACCAACACAAGACGTAGTCACGGATGCATGTGTGCAGTAACACTTGAGGAAGATGGTTGACTGGGGGTCAACCAGACTCAGCCGAGGGGAACCTTCACGTGACACGACGTTAAGGGAAGGAAAGGGGTCGGGC
>Ga0179591_1345851_pt1 | contig 14904 bp, 21 predicted proteins | sample CZOMad2_1_08_16f_FD_182891 | JGI IMG/M metagenome (GOLD analysis project Ga0179591, IMG submission 182891) | Vadose zone soil fungal communities from Angelo Coast Range Reserve, California, USA - CZOMad2_1_08_16fungal (PacBio error correction) | ecosystem: Environmental > Terrestrial > Soil >...
TTGTTAACCTTATTGGTCTGGAAGCCTTCTTCCCATGGGTAGAGGGAAAAAAAAATCAAAACGAAATAAGGCTCAAACGCGGAATTAGAAGGGTCAGTCCTAATAAGGGGAGGAAGAAGCCGAACAATTATGGTTTAATCAATGAAATCCAAACTTACTGGAAAAAGCGGAAGCGAGAAGTTAAAACCAAAAAAAGCCTGAAGGGCAAAGAGCCTCAGAGTGTGATTGGGACAAATGGGAGAGGAAGAGAAACGGATTCCTAAGGGGTGGGGCGGGAACTCTGGCCGACTAGGGGGGGGTGTACAGCAAGGGGGAAAGCCGCACAGCGAAAAAAAAATACATAGAAGTTGGCCCAGGAGGAGAGAACTGGTTTGCATAAGGGGGATAAGGGCGATTGGAGTATTCCAGCACAAGGAAAGGAAAAGGGGGGGCTGAAGAGAACTCTAGGAATTGGAAAATGGGCTTCGGTGAGAAGAGAACTTCATTGAGCAAAAAGGGGTCCGGGAGGGGTAAAAGGCAGACAGGTTTAACAAGAGGGGGAATTTCAAATTCAACAGATGCCAAAGGAAAGGAACAAGTACTGGAAGAAATAAGGACAAGAAAAAAAAATCAACGTGAAAGCGGGGCCAAGAAAAGGGAAGAAAAAAAAGAGGAATGGGAATAGCAGAAAACTTCCGATTAAAGGAAAATACTTAGAAAACCCGACGGGAACGAAAGAAGGGAAAAGAGAGACTGAGATACGGGGGGAAACCTTTTGAGTCCACTAGGACTTGAAGGGGGCATACGATGGAAATGCCATCAAACAAAAAAAAAAGAGCTGAAAATGGCGGAAACAACTAAAAGAGAAATTTAAAAGTAGGGGGAAAAACGGGGGGCTGGGGATCTGTTGTTGTTGTTGGGGGAAAGGGGGGGGAGGGGGGGGGGAAAGCTAAATACTTATCACAATCAGGTCAAAAGACGGGAAGTGGGAGAGAAAAAAAGAAAACAAACTGCAGCTTAGTAGTCATCCCGGAAAGGCGGGGGGGGAAGCGAGAGGAAAAGCATACATAAATAAGTGATGGAAAAAAAAACGCGGGGGTAGAATAGGTCTAAAGGCAAGAAAAGACAATTGCTAGATCGGGGGGGGGACAGGGGAACACAGAAGGAGGGAAAAAAAGAAACCGAGTGGAGAGGATAGGGGTGAAAAAAAGCTTGAGTTGGTAGGTGGGCCAATTATAATTAGCCGCAATGTTGAAAAAAGGCGATACGACCCAAGTCCGCGTTGATGACTCGAGAGGAGGGGGGAATCGAAAAAAAGAAGAACACTCCAACCAGTAAAAAAGGAAGACAGAAAATTACGTGAGATCTCTTGTCTTAGGGGATCTGAGAATCAAGGTTAGGGGAAAAAGATAAAACGGAACCGAATACACTCCTTGAAAAAGGGACGTTGTGAAAAAAAAGCGGAAGCCACCAGGGGGACTGAAAAGAATGTGTGAAAAAGTCGTTGCAGAAAAAAAAAATGAAATTGAAAACTCTTGTAATGGCTTTTGGAAAGAAAATCTGAGCTAATTCAACAGTAGAGGGGACTAGGGCAAAAGGGTTGTCTATGTAAAATTACCAAAAAGAAACCGAAAAAGGTGAGAAAGAAGGAAACTTCACTATCCAATATGGGAGGAAAAGACGCACGGAAGGGGTTAGTAAAGAAAAAACAAAAAGGGAAGAATTGAGAGCTGAGTATCCGGCGGAGGGGTGAGGGAGGGAAAAATCGTGGATTAGAATAGCGGAGGGACCGGAAAGGAAGGAAACCCAACAAAAAATTAGATTAACTCAGCAAGAGATTGTCACCGAGGAATAATCGGGGGAAAATTTGACTGGAAAGTACCACCGGAAGAGAGAAATCGGGCCCCAACCTAAAATTATTCAGAAAAGGAAAGGGGGTGAAACGCCTGTCTATGCGGCAACGGGGTGGGGCAGGAAAACAAATTGGGGACACAGGGGAAGAGAATGCAAAGGGAGGGGAAGAAAGAAAAAAAGAGAACCACAGTCAACTATGCCGGGCCATCCATTGAATACGAAAGAAGGGGGAAGAGGAAGAAAAAAAAAAAAAACCAGAATTTAAGATTTTTTGGCTGGAGAATGGGAAAGGGACAGGAAAAAGGAAGGTAAGAACCGCCAGGGAAAGCGGACGGGGAGAGGGAGGGGTTGAAGAGCGGGGGAAGATCATTACCAAAGGGCCCGCGGGGGGGGGGCTTGAACTTACTGACCTGCGCAGTGAAAGCAAGGGGGGAAATCAAAGGCAGGAGGGGGAGATATAAAGTCACGAACTAAAAGCCCGGTTTTACAGGGGAAAAGGAGCAATGTTGGAAAAAGGGGAAAGGGGGGGAACATGACAAGGCAGGGCAAGAGTTGTGGGAAAAAAGAAACCGCATGGGAAAAGAGTGGAATCCCTGAGTTAAAGAAGAAAGGCGGGCAGGACGGGAGAAAAGAAAAAGGTTTAAGCCTAAGGTTGGTCTAGGGAAGAACAAGGGCACAAGCAGAGAAAAGAACTGGACCACAGGCTCATGGGAGGGGAACAGAGAAAGACGGTATGTCTGAATCAGGCAAGAGATTGTACTGTCTTCGGAAAGAGTGAAGTCAAAGAGGAGGTAGTATCCTTAGGCGCATAGGACCCGGGGAATCACGGTGCAGCAAGAATACAGACAAATAAAAATTTTGGGCCCTTTTGTCAAAGCGAAAGCAGCGCGGCACGCAGAAAGGTCACTACAGAGGCTTCAAAAAAAGAAGGACCCTGCGCAAAACTGCACGTGATTTTAAATAAAAGGGGAGCGGAAGGGATTGGGTTCCGAACGGCACGGTAAAACAGGAAAGAAGCCACTCCGTTCCCGGAAAACGAAAAGCAAAAAAGGCCGCAAACAAATCAACAATCGCGTGGACAGCCACCGAGGGGGGAGTCAGACGCGATAAAGGAACGTGGTACAGCACAGTCCAGAGGGGGGAAAGAACGAATTTTGACCGAGGCGGACAGGAAACGAACCTTTGAGCCGAAGAAGAAACTTTGAGTGTTGCCAGCGCGTAGGTCCGGGGAGAGGAAAAAGGGAAATCAGGAAAGTGATGGATCAGGGATAAATGCCTTTTTTTTTGCCAAAATTAGGGAGAAGAAAAGCCTGTCAGAAGTTGAGAGAACCATCAAAACATTGTCACTCGTGAAAAGGGAAAAAGGGGGGAAAGGGTTGGGGGGGGCAGCTTAAAAATCAGCTCGAGCAGAGTATCAAGGGAGGGAGGGAGAAGCAAGTAAGGCATTTACAAAAAAAGGCCAGGTGGGAAAGGGATGGGAGGAAAACTCCGCAAAAAAAGAAAAAAAAGATTTTCTAGGGGGCGGATTCAAAGGCCGAAGAGAGGCAGTGATGCAAAACTCTTAAACCTCAAGGGGGGGTTTGGTGGGGAGAAAGAGTAAAAAAAGGAGTCACAGGAATTGGCAATAGGAAGAAGTGCAGGGGTGTATCCCCCTGTTGGACTAATTGGAAAGAAGCGAGTAAAAAAAAGGAAGGGGGGGAAAGTGGTAGAAACAGCATGCCGAAAGGGAGAAAAAAAAGAAACCGGCTGGCCCCCCGCTGGAAAAAGAAAGGGAGGGTGGGCAACCCAGATTATTGAGGAAATACTGATACTCCCCACCCAAAGAAAAAGGAAAAAGCTAAGGTAATATTGTAAAGGGCCGAAGGTGACATGGAAAAGGGGGGGGGAAAAAGTTGGAGCACGCAGGGGTTGGGGACCAAACAGAAAATGGACAAAAAAGGATAACTATCAACCTCAGGTCGTTCCACTCTTAACAGAAAATCAGGAAAGGGAGGAGGGAAGATGTCAGCCCAAAAAGGGGGAAGGGAAAATATGGCAGCGGCCGTAGCCGTAAAGGGGGGTAGGGAGGGGAAAGTTACACACCCCACTGTCTGGATCAAGTAAAAAGGAGGGAGAAGGAAAGTGACAAGATGAAGGCACATGCCCAAAGGTTGAAGAAAGACTGGAACGGGGAAAAAAATTTACATTCTTGGAAGGCATAAACAGTTGGGATTCGCATTGGGGAAAGGGGGAAAGAGCAACAATTTGTTCTGTGGGGGAGCAGGGAAAATTAAGAAAAAGACCCAAAATACAGGCCAAAGAAAAAAGGCGAGGAAAGGTACAGGTAGTGTCGGAAGGTGGTTCAAGGGGGAGTTTAGGCACCTCTTGCAATTCCATGAAAACAGGCACGAAAACCGACTGATGTAAGTTGAGCAGGGAGGGGGGAGGGGAAAAAGAAAGAAAAAATTTTAACTAAACGAGCAACCTCTGGGGGAAAACAATAATCCACCTAGCCCTCGACGTGGACAAGGAAGGGGAGGGGGGGACAAAAAAAATGCTATTATGGGGGCTTTGGTAGGTCTTGGCCCAAATTCTCTACGAGGAAAAAAAGCGAGGTGGTGTGTGCAAGAAGGGATTTTTGGGTCTCTAAAACGACTTTAAAGAGGGGGAAGGAGGGGGAAAAACTTCGTGCGACTTTGTTGGGAGGGGGCAAGAGAAAGAGGAAGTGGGTCATTCTGTAATAAATGAACGAAGAAAAAACACGCCAATTAAAACATATCCACCAAAAATAAATGAGAAAGATGGGGGGGGGAGGTCAAAGAAATAGTTGGGGGGGGAAAAAAAGCGGTTTAGAGGACAATATGGGTGGGGGGGGGGGAGGGGAGGGGGGGGGAAGGGAAATCAACCGCGAAAGGAAAATTAGGCTCAAGAATTGGGGGGGGAAGGAAGCTCACGCTAAGAGTCTAGATAACTTATGGTCGAAAAGGAGGGGTGAGAGGGAAGGATTGACTTTAAACCGAAGTTTTGAGGAAGAAAGACAGGTGAAAATTAAGGACTGATCTGTGAGGGAAACTTATTAACAGCTGAAAGGAGGGCGGCGTTCGGGAGGGAGAAAAAGGAAGAAGACAGTGGCATGCAGTGCCGGCCAGGAAAAGGGGAGGGGGGAAAAGCGCAGTGGAAAGAACAAAAGGGGCCAAGAAGGGTGTGGGAGCGTATCCCGGGACAGAATTTGGACCAAAGGTAGAAGGAGAAGAAAAAGGGAGACTGCTAACGGAGGAAAGGAGTATTGACAAAAAGAAGGGGACAAAAATGAAATCAGGGCAAGCGTTACGGGGAAAAAAAGAAAAAGGACGGGTTGGAAAAATAAGGGAAAATATTCACAAAAACTGTAGGGCAAGAAGGAAAGAAAGGGAAAAAGTCAGTCTCAAACGGTTTTTACGCTAAAAAAAAAAGGGGGGTCAAAATCACCTAAGAGAGGGAGAGGAATAACGGCGAGAACGGGTGGGGTGGGGGAAAGGGTCACATCCCGAAAAAAGGGGACTGGACTCGTCCGGAGTGTTGGCAGGGAGAGAAAAAGGGAAAGAAACAGAAGAAAAACGGAAAACTTATGAGGAAGCCAGCCAACCCGCTTCAGCGTTTTGAGCAATGAGGAGTTTCGGGGAAGCGGGTGCGATTCATAGGGAAAAAGTTGAAGAAACCTTAATTCAGTACAAAAGAAGGGGGGGAAAAAAAGTAGCCTCAACAAAGTTTAACAGGAGAAGGGGGAACGGGAAACTGTGGAGGGGGGGAAAAAAAAGGAAAAATTGTAAACGGAAAAAAGGCAAAACGAAAAAAACGGATTGGCGAAAAACCACGATGAACTTCAAACGGGCGTCACCAAGAAAGGGTTGTCGCTTACTAAAAAGAACGTTCTGGGGGGGGGGGGAAAGTTAATGAGCGACCTGCCAAGTCCGTTAATCTAGCGAAAGGGCCTAAGGGTTACCACGTGGCAGATTCACTGGGGTCAAGAAGTGGGGATGCCTCTACTGGATTTTGAATGGGACACGAGGGGGGGGAATTCTTTGGGATACACCCCCCTTACCGTGACAGACTTTATTGGGGATTGCCTCGGGGACAACTGACTGGGTGATAATTGAGCCTTAAATTATTTTCACAAGGATCAGGGACTGGGCGAGTTCAAGAGGGCGTTGTCACTGGGGGTCTACTGGGTTGTGCTCAAGAAGGAAAAAATATAATTGGACAGATAAGAGGAACTACAAATGGGGAGTATTATTAGACGATCCCTGATGACCGAGAAAAAACGATGGGTCTTAAGGTGATAAGGAAGACAACCACCATTGGGGCGAAAAGGTGTCCTGAAAAATTAAAAAAAAAAACAAAACAAGGGGGAAGGGGGGGGAGCATGTAACTCTTGGCGGGGGAATGGACCTGGACAAAAAGATTCAAAAAGGCCAAACCAAGCGACAAGGCCGGTAGGATCGACGTCCACCGCCCAGTATACATAGGGTTGACCCGTTAAGAAAAGAAGAATTTTAAACACGGAGGAGCCCACCCGTACGGGTTGTTAAAATTAACGAAATTGGGGAAAAAAAAAAGAGGGGAAAACGCAAATTTAGAGGTCTCTCCTCACAAAACCAATTATTAGAAAACTTGGTTGAAAAGTAAAAAAAAGTGTGACTGACATAAAAAGACACAGTCGCAGAAGAACAGGAGGCAAAAAAAAGAAAGAGGGAACCTTACAGGAGAAGAAAACACGGAAAGGTGACAGGTGGATCGGGGGGGTTTGTTTGGAAGGGGCGGTTTGGGTGAAAAAAGGAAAATCAATCCTGGAGGAAAAAGGGTAAAGTCATTAACTATCAAAAAAGGGGAGCACCGCAAAGGAAAAGACAGGAACCTTGCGTCTCAGAAAGAAAAAGGCAGGGGGGAACGGCAGCTTTAGGCTGGAACGAAACAGTAAATCATTGACTAAAAAAAAAAGAAGGGTTCTCCTCTGGGTAAAAAAAGGGGCCAAGTATACCTCAAGTCCATCTATAGAATTGGGGAAGGTTTCCAGAACAAACGGAGGTGCAAATGGGGGGGATCGTGGGGGCTCGGGTTAGCAAGAGGTACGGGGGGGGCCAAGGAGACTTCGGTCCGGGAGGGGAATTGAGACTTTCCACCCGGGCGCGGGGCTTTCTGCCCGAGTTGTCACCTCTGAAATAAACTGCAACCCCCAAAGCACAATGTAGCCACAATCCCCCCCTTCAAGCCAAAGTGTCAACATCCAAGAAGTGTCAATTGGCTCGTAAGCGCAGGGGGATTGTCCCAGACTAAGTTTGGTAATTTGCACATTGCATGACTGTGTGGAAGGTAAAGCGATGGGAATTTTCTCCACTCCGATGATACACCTACGACGCAGAGCGTTGCGCACAATAAGTAAGGGATGATCGCCGCCCAAAAAAAACAAGAAGGGAGAAAGCAAAAGGAGGTTGTCAAGGACCAAATTTTTTAACGAGGGGGTAGGGATCAAACATTTAATGGAAAAGTGGAATTGATTTGGTAAAAAACGATATATTCCTATTGGGGAAACACAATTAGCGCCAGTGGGGGAGTCGGTCAGAAGGGAAAAAGAAAGATTAAATACGAAGAAGGGGAATGCTACGGCCTCAAGGTCTGACCTTCCATACAATTTTTTTGGCCGGCCAAAAAAGAAGAAGGAGAACAGTTGAGGATTGAAATTGGAAGAGTGAAAGAAGAAAGTAGGGGGTGGGGGGATCGATTTATCCAAATGATGTATCGCCTGATGTTCGTGAGAAGGTCAAATGCTGGAGGGCAAGGGAAAAAGGATGTAATAATTTCCAAATTATGGACCCAACGAAAAAATTATCCTCATCATCAGGTCGCCCTAAGCGCGGGGGCTGTGGGGGGGAGGGAGGTTCTGTCAGTAAATCAGCTATCCAGGCAGAGGGAAAACCCGAAATGAGGAGAAAAAAACCGCCTTGTGACGGGCAAAAAGGGGGGGGGGAAAGTCGACGTCTATTCGGGGGAAAAATTGGTTCCTTCCAACCAGTTTGGAAGCAGGGGGGAAAGTTGGAAAAAGCCGGATTTCAGGAGGGGAAAGGGAACCAAGGGTAAAAAGGGGCCTCTGGGAAGGGACGACCGGTAAGGGAGAAAAAGAATTCCCCCCCCTAGAAAATCCTTGCCTCACGAAAAAAAAAAAAAACCAGGTTTGAATTTTTTTAGGGGAAGAAATTAAAAAAGACTCAATGAAATAGGTCCGCTAACGGAGAAAGCGCACGAAAAGAGTGGGGGAGGGGGAGGGAGTTATAAACAGAAGATGAAAGAAAACAGGCGTGCCATTTTGGGGGGAAAAGCAGAAAAAATAAGAGGAAAATCTCTACCGAGACAGTAGAAAAACTCCGCACAGCGGAAAAGTTTGAAAAACTGGGACTGAGGTGACAAAATGGGTGTGTAACATGTCGCGCCAATTAACCGGATAACTGAGAATTGGGGAGCAGAGAGGAAGGGGGGGGGGGGGGCCACAAAAACATGGTCGCTGATTGAACTCGCTTCTTACAGTGGGGGGCCGAAATGTGTGGCAAGCGGTAAACAGTCGGCGAATCGGGGGAAAAAGGGCCATAGGCGGCTACGAAAAAGGAAAGTAATTTAGAGCGGACGATACCTGACAAAACAAAATACTACTGGGAATTTGAACATAAGGAGATCGCCGAGCCTCACCGAGACGCAGCTGGTTCTGTAATAGAGAACCCCCATAGATTGTTGTTAGTACGGCGTCTAGCCCTTTGCGGCTGGGGCTCCATCGTGAACATGGATGGGTCTGTTACGTTGCAGGGGGGAGAGGGAAGAAAAGGGGGGATCTCCGGGCTGACGTTCAAAAGGGAAGGGGAACGAAAACGGTGGAGTCCCGATAAAGAAAGAAAAAGGAGAAATTTGGAAAAGCAAAAATAATCGCAGGGAGGGAAAAGATAGCTCAACACCAAAAGGTAGAAAGAGAGAGATGACCACCATCGGCCATCTCTGGAGAGGATAGGGGGAAGGGGGGGGGGTAAAAGTTGAGGCGGGAGATGAGATTCCATTTTCGGTAAAAGGAAGGGGAAAGAGGCAGAAACATCCTCTATTCGGTAAAAGTTAAAACAGCAGCCTCTTAAGAGGTATGACGAAAGTACAGAGACACCGCACCTCAATCGCTGCCTTCCCAAACATCCAAATTGTGAGAGAGAGAGTCATGAGAATTGGTTCCCGCAAGCTCGTTGGAAGGTAATAACTTGTTGGGAAAGGAATCGTACGGTAGCCTCAAAGTCCAGGAGGTCAAGAGTAAAAAGGAGGGAAGGATTTTGAAAGACTCAGGTGAAACAGGAAAGAAAAAGGGTATAGAAGGAAAAAGGGGAAGATTTTGGGTTGGAAAAAACGCGCGCTTCCAAGCAAGACAGGGGGAAAAAGAGTGAAGCACGGGAACCCCATTTAAACTCATCAAATGCAAAAGGGTAAAGGGTGATGAGGGGGGAGGCTTTCGAAGGGATAGACACAAGGAAAGGATCCAATTGATTTACTGAGCCTGTAAAGGAAGGCAAGTTAAAAAAAAAGGAGGTGTAAAAAAAGAGGATAAATGGAGAAACCGCTAAGGAAAAAAGAGAAAAAATACAGCCGCGGTGAACTTTCGAGACGGACCGCAGGAAGGTAGGAAGGTATCTTGCAAAGGGGGTAGAAAAAAAAAAAACAAAAGCAGGGTTGTGGGTGGGAAAAAAGTTTAAATCCAGTCTCTCGGCCAAGAAGGAAAGAAACCTGGTGCTGACCCCGGCCTTCTGACAAGGGGGGGGTAGCCCCTGCAAAGAAAAGAACCGGGGAATCCGCTACAAAAGGGGGAACGTGGTGCGAAAACCTCTTTGCAGGAGAGACAGGAGAATAACCAAACGGCAAAAAACCTCAAAAGGGGGGGAAGCTGACTCCCTACATTGGATTGGGGGGGGGGGCCCCAATGAATGGGCAGGGAAGGAGTCGTTGGAATGATAACAACTACCAGAAAAGAAAGAAAAGATTAGAAATAGCATCTATCTGGGGTTTTTTCCAGAGAAAAGTAAGGAAGCGGAGGAAGTTAATTGCCCTTGAAAAAAGACCTCCGTTGTTGGGGGGGGGAAAGAAGAACCCCGGCGCTCCAGCATTATATCGCTCAAAAAAAAAGGGGGGAGGAAGACTCAAAGCTTCCCTATAGGAAGAGGCAGCGACATCTTTGACGGGGAATGAGATTCAAGGGCGCCGGTCGGTAAAGGGGGGAGGGGGGGAGGGGATCTGAAATGGGCAAAACCTAAAAAAACCACTGGCTTGAACAAGGAAAAAGAGGGAAAAGCAAGTAGGCAGCACGTTTCAACAAAAGAAATGGCAATTAACAAGGTTGGGGAAGGAGAGACAACGAACTGCAATAAAAGAAAAGGAGGGGGAGAATCCAGGGTTTTGAGCAAGCTTTTCCTGTTGAAGCGCAACGAGCTTTTCGGGTAGGTCTTAACTGGGCAGACCCGACCAGGAGGGGAAAAAAAGAAAAAAGACCCGGATGAAGCCATCCAAACGGGCGAGCGCAAAGAGGGAGGGGGGGGGAAGTGTTACTGGTGGGATGTTTAAAATGCATCCGTTGATAGGTCTTCGATTAAAACGCAGAAAAAAGAAAAGAAAAAGCCCAGAATGGGGTCAGTTTCCTAACATTGCGGAAAGAAGGGGAGAGAAAAAGAAAAACAGCCAGCTTGGGCTAACCAAGCTAACAGAAACGGACCCAGAGGAAGGAAAACTTCAATTTCACAACAGGCAAAAAAAGGAGGAGAGGGCCTTGGTTTGTAGGGGGGGCAGGGGCTTCTTCGAAGGTAGGAGAAAAGGTGGGGACAGCGATTTATGGGGTGTTGGTAATTCTCCTTGAAATCTTGCAGCATCTGGGGGACAAGGAAGGAGGGGCTGATACTCAGCTGAGTTGAATGGGGGGTGGTCTCAGGTAAAAATGAGGAAGATGGTAGGGGAGGGCCTGGAAAAGGAAAGGGAGAAAGCCGGCAAAACCCGCCATGACAAACAAGAATCAACATACAAGTAACAATCTTGTGAGGAGAAGGAAAGGAACGTCGAGTTTAGTTGGGGTGTTTGTCCCAAAGGTGAGACTTCATATTGGGGGGGGGGAAAAGGTCTCATTGAGTAAAAACGGCTCACTGGGACCAAGTTAAAGTAAGAAATAAAAGAGGGAGCTCGGAGTTCTGGTAGCGGAAAAAAGAAGGGGGGTTGTCACTAGTGTAGTGTTGGGGAAAAAAACTACGTAAGTTTGCAAAAAAGGTAAAAAGATCGAAGAAGTTTCGGGTCCAACGCGGTAACCGAGGGAGCTGGGATGATGTCTAAAGAAGGGGGGGGAAGAAGAACATGTGGCAGCAACTGTGAATTGACCTGCCATAAAATCTGGGTTTGACCATCACTCGACGGGTCAAGGAAAAAGGGAGAAAGACTGGGTGATAAACCAACAATCCGACATTCAAATTGTTATAGAAGAGAGGGAAAATGAAAGAATTAAACTTGCTCTTGCCCGATATCAAAGGAAATTATTTCAAATCTTACTCCAAACCATGGAGAGGAAGTACAGTAAAGATTCGGGGAAAGGAGAGGAAGGCCTCAGGCGGCTGAAGGCACTTTTAGTAATCCCCCTACTTAGAAAAGGCAAGAAAAAAAATTAACAGCCTTAACTGAAGGTTTGGAAAGAGATCAACCTGCGTGGGAAAAATCACACTTAATGTCAGGCTAATTCGTGCCACGGCAGAGTCCACGGAGGTTGGGGAGGAAAAGGCCACCAAGCGTTCAAACAGCAAGGAAGTTGGAAGGGAGAGAAAGGGGAGAAAAGGGAAAGAAGTGTGCAAACCAAACAACAAGAAAGGGGGGCGACAACTGAGGAGGGTTCAAAAAATCAAAGAATCATCTTGGGGAAAAAAAGAGAAGGTTCGTTAAAAGGTGTTAAACTGTTCCCTTGTACCAGGGGGGAAAAAGACACAGAATAATTTAAAAAAGTCCAAGAGCTCGCCGCAACAACACCCGGAGGGGCGAAAAGCGCTCGATCGTTTTCCTTCTCGTTAAGGGGGGGGGACGGAAAAAAGGGGGGTAAGCAGCGGAAGCTGGTGCCGAAGAATCCCAAAAAAGGGGAAAGGAAGAGAGGAGCAACACTGGGTGTCAAAGGCAGACCGAGGGGAAATTGAATCGAACTGCCAAAGTCCGAAGACGGGGAAAAGAGAAAAAAACGCGGGGGGTAGCAAAAAAAAAACTCTACGGCAGAAGGCTGATATGGAGGTGAGGAAGAAAAAAAAGGGAAAGACTCACCGGGAAATTAGGGGAAAAAGGCTGCCTGTAGGGGGGGGGGAAGTAACCTAAGTTGGTCCAGGACAACCTGTCGGGACGCTCTAAATCAAGCTGTGGGAAAGAGGAAGCCCTGGGTTTAAGAGAATGTTAAGTAAGGGAAAGGGAGGGAATATCGGAGCAGCACAAATAGTAATTTTGGAAGAGACCGACTAACTCTAAAAATGGGGAAAAAAGGGTCGGGAGTGATACTAGTCCCCACATCTGGCGCAAAGGGGGGGGGGGGAAGTAACTTAAAAGAGCCAAGGTTAAATACTTGGTGACCCGGAAAAGGGCAAAAGAAAAATACCCCCTTTACCTCCGGCCAAAAAAAGGATGATTACTAAGCCTGGCATCGAGCCATTACTCCCTCGGGTGTTAAACACACGTGTCCAGACCGGGAGCGGCTAGAAGCCTTTCCCCCCTTTCTAAAGGGCTCCAAACCTCAGTTTGGTGGGCCAGAAAATTAACCTACTTTAGGAAAAAAAAAAGACTTGCCAAAGGAATTCTAAGACATCTATCCGGAGAATGGAAAAAAAGAGGGACTAGAATAAACTGGGCAGTCAGAGAAGGAAGTGACAGGCGACCCAACAAAAGATGGGAAATATAAATCATTCAAAATAAGATAGACGTCAGGGAGAGGAAGAAGAACAATTGTTACGGGGGGCGATTTGGTTGGGTTTTGGGGGGCACCTGCGGGTTGTAAAAAAAAGGCGTAAACTAAAAAGTGGAGGACCGGGAAAGAAAAGGAACCTACCCGGGGAAGTGGAAGGGATCCAATAACAAGTGAAAAAGCCTAAGAGAAACAGCCAAAGCTTGCCTAACGCAAGCAAGATTCCTGACAGATCAAAAAATTCCATAAATTTCTTACAAAAAACGAAAATTGGCGCACCGAGAAGAAGCATTGGCCAAGTAAAGAAAAAGCAGCTGATCAGTGGAGGGGGACCATAACCGGGCGGGGGTCAACGGCGAGGCGGGGGGGGAGAGTTTAGGCGGGGTTGCAAAAGAAGGGGGGCTGGTGTCAAGTGACACAAAAGCCATGATGGAAGGGGAGGGGGGGAGGGGGGGACCATTTACCCAGGAGGCTACAGAAGGCGCTTTCAAAAGCGGAAAAGAAAGAGAACAAGAAAGCGAAATGAACCCAAATCCGAAGAAAGGACCGGGAAGATCGCGGTTCCTGGTGCCTGTCTAGGGGAAGGGGTCTCGGGAAAGTCAAAAGGCAGGGGGGGGAAAGATCCAACCACAAAGCTCGTTGAAACCTTCCAAACACAGGCGAAGGGAGAAAAAAAAAAAAAACTGACCGCCAAGAAAAAAAGTTGGCATCAGAGGGGTCGCAAAGGCACCCGTGGATTTCTTGTGGGGGAAAAGAGGGGACGCTGATAGCTCGTGTATTCCAGAAGGCGGGACCGGCTCAAGCCAGTGGGGGTGTGCGGGTGGTCTGGTTTCGAGATGACAACCAATACCAATGAGGGGAAAGGAGACGCCCCCAACTACAACCAAGCCACTTGGTTCTGCCAAAGACGGACTAAAGGGAAATCAGTTAGGGTTCTTTGAGTGTAAAAATGCGGTTGATAATTATCATTAATCTGTATAGAAGGAATTGCGTTCCCCCCCGGAATGATGAAGGCAAAAGGGAGGACTCCCTCTTTCACGCAAGAAAGGAAGGGGACCCAACGTTATCCTCCCATAAGCAGGGGGAAGTCCGCGCGCGGGTGGGGCCTGGAGTGCGTAGAACCCTAAACCGCCAAAGCGATGGCAAAAACTCCAATGCGAGAAAGGGCCAGCCGGCGGGGTAACTTAAAAAAAAAGGGGAGGCGCCTGCTGTCGCACCTGAGGGGGGGGTCCTTAACAAACGTTGTGGACTTCGGGTTTGGTAAGCGTATTCAAGTCGGGTAAGGAGAAAAACCCGGTTGGACAGGTCAGCTAAAATACACTGTCAGGGGGGACCGAGAAGACGGGCCCTACCAAAAAAAAAAGTTGAAATTTTTGAGTTCTAAAATTTTTCAGCAGTCGGGGAATGACACGAATTTAAGAACCGCGACACAGGAGGACCGAGCCTTAATTATGAGAGTGGTTTACGAGCGGGGGTAAACAGAAGAAAAAGATGGGACAAAGAAAACCTAGATTTTTGGGGGAAAGTTCCGTAAGGAAGGACCTCGCAGTAAGAAATTAAGAGAGGAGGGGAGAATAACTTCCCGCCCTAGGAAAAAAAGGAAAAAATGTTGGGCCAGGGACCTTAAGGGGCAACTTGGGGGGAAAGGGCGAACTACACGAGGACAAGGCGTCGTGTTGGGAACAAACGAGCATTTTGGTTTGACAAACCAAAATCAGGGAGAGACGGTCGTACGCCGGACTTATTCACAGTTTCAATCAAACCTCAATGCGGGAGGCGAGGAGAGTGGAATCACGAAAGAATTGGAAAAGGGGGCCATGAGAAGCTCTACGGAAAAAGGAAAGAGGGAAACAGACTAGTGAAAGTCAAACAGGTGTGCGGGCAAAAAAAATTCTCCGTGTGTAGCGCCTCTATCAAAAAAATCGTGAGGGAGGAATTCAGACCGCGATTAGCTGGGCGGTTCTCATTCATATTTGGACATGTATAAATTGCTTTGCGGAATAGTCCGTAGGGGGGATCAGAAATTCAAAATGGATTTTCAAAAAACAGACCACTGTTTCAGAGGTCAGAGTAAAACGCAGCCCGAAGCAATGGGTTAACACACTTTGTCAGAGGAGGAAAGGCGTGCCGCAATG
>Ga0179591_1437764_pt1 | contig 14903 bp, 24 predicted proteins | sample CZOMad2_1_08_16f_FD_182891 | JGI IMG/M metagenome (GOLD analysis project Ga0179591, IMG submission 182891) | Vadose zone soil fungal communities from Angelo Coast Range Reserve, California, USA - CZOMad2_1_08_16fungal (PacBio error correction) | ecosystem: Environmental > Terrestrial > Soil >...
GTAGAGCAAAAAGATAGGGCGACACGCCGCGCAGGCGCAAAGGGGGAGGGAAAATCCGGGGAGGCACCTTCGCGCGGAGGGCGCAGCGAGTTGATGAATCTCACACCGTCCAGAGAGGAAGGACCTCAAAGAAAAGAGGGAACTTCTCTTCTTAGGGGAAGGGAAGTCTACTATACGTTGTGGGAAAAAGAGACTTCTAGCGGCAAGAACGAGGAAAGAAAGAGAACCTCGGGGAAAAGAAGAGGGTTCGGGATAAAGAAGGGTGTACAGCAGTCTCCCATCGGGAGAAGGGCAGGGGAGAGAAACTTTCGAAAAAAAACTAGGCGCCTCTCCCAAGCCGAAAACGTTAAAAACAGCGAATCACTCACCTTGCGAGAAGGGATATCTTGGCTGACGAAACCCAACGGACCGTCGAGCACGGTAGGCGATCTTTCAAGAGATCGACCACGAAGAGAAAAAAAGGGCCGACGGGGAGAAAAGCAAGAAAGCTCTCAGACGAAGAAAAGGAACCTCGTGGCTCCTCCGAATAACAGATAAAGGGGAGACGCGCTCTCCCTCGTTAACAGTCCGTCGAAAAGAAAGAGACAAAAACGTGAAAGAAGGACGATTTTCTCGTCCAAGGGAGAAACGTTCCACGGAAATCCCTTCAGGGGGGTTATATAGGGTGAGGGAGATGTCCAAGAAGGAACCTCTTTCCACGCACTCACTCCGGGGGGGGGGGGGGGGGTTGCCGTAGTATCTCCTCGAGTTACGGGGGAAAACCCCAACTGATAAAGAAAAAAGGAGAATCACCCGCGAAAAAATGTTAGAAGACGGGCCTCCTCGATCCAGAAGGAGGCGAAATCTTCCGCGAAGGAGCCTCATTGCCCTTATAAAAAACAAATCAAGACAGAAAAGAAAAACATGCCTGGAAGAAAAACCAGGCTAAAAAGAAAATCTATTGTAACTGATTCGTAAAAGGGGGGGCCACTGAAGGGAGCATGGAAAGTTTTTTTGAAGAGAGAGACAGAATAAGGGGAGCCCGTCGTCCGAGAAAGAGGGGGGGGAGTGGTTGCGACGAAAATGGAGCAAAAGAACGCCTTGGTCCTTGGCCTTGGAGAGGAGCGGTCGCTGGGGGAAGTGCTGGTGCCGGAAAAAGGGGAAAGATCAAAAAGAGGAGGTCCAGGGGGGGGGGTGGTGGGCGACTGGGGAGTCTGTGACTGAAAAGGATGGCAACCTCTGTTTCGACGTGGGATGGGCCTCCCAAAAAGAAAACTTCAAAAGAGTGTGAGGGAGGCGACCTTCGAGCGGGGAAAAGGGCCGAAGAAGGAAGAGCAGAAGCTAACGGGATGGAAGAACTCCGCGGGATCTATCTGGCTCAGGAATTATAAAACAGGACTCCCGGGGGGGGCGAATTCGTCTCTGAAAACGGACGTCTCGATGCCGAAAGGGAAAATCCGTAGCGCCGCAAAGGGGAGCTCGGAAGCAATATTCACCTTAGACAACAGGGCCGTCAGAGGGAGAACTTTAGTCACAGGGGGGGGGGAAGGTGGTGCAGGTAGCCGTTCTCCAGAAAAGGACTCGGAAAAAAACACTTTGTCTGCGAGAGAAAGCCCGGTGCTCTTCAATGAATGGCCTTGCAAGGGGAAAAGACCGTACGATGAGGGGGCCTAGGTCCCGGGAGGGCGTCTTTTGCCAAAAAAAAAGGAACGGGAACTACAAACTTCTCTCAGGGAGAACGCTCCTCTTTCTCTACAGGGGAAGAAGTGAGACAACACCGAAGGGAAAAGGACGTAACTGGGGGGGAAAGACGAAGGTTTGTTCATTATCTGACGAGGAGGAGCTTATCATAAGCGAGGAAACCGGCTGTCGATAGGACGCCCTCCGTGGGGGGGGGAGCTTGAATGATGTGTGGGGGGGGGGGGGGGGGTTGTGGGGGGGAGGGGGGGAGGGGTCTATCAGGTATTGGAAAAAAGGGATCCCTTTTGAAAAGAGGGGAGTGGAACTTCACTAGCAAGGGAAAAAAAAAAGAGAAGGGTATACTACACCTGAATGCTCAGGAAAAAAGGAGCTTTCCTTTCTCGACAGGGGGAGGGATGGCCTTCGTCGAAAGTCGAAAAAAAAAAGGAAGTGCTTTGTGCCGAGTGTGTCCGATAAAAAAAATTCTACCAACTTGGTACATCTGAAAGGGGAATATAAATCTCGCTCAACACAAAAAGAAGAGATTTCTATTCAACAAAAAAACGATTTAACACGTGGGGGTGGCTCCTCTATTTGGGAAAAAAAAAAAAGGACAACAAGAATACCGGCGGAAGGCAAGAGGGAGAAAAAAGGTCGCCGCCTCCGAAAAAAATTTGCCCAAGAAAGAACTCCTATTGTAAAAAAAAAAGTCAGAAGTATCCATCTCGTAAAGGGCAAAAGGGAGAAGGCAGTCTTCCACCGACCGGGAGACCCGAAGGTCGTCGGTTTCGGAAGGGTTCAGGAAAGATTACCCCGCGAACAAAGGGCGTCCTCTCGAAAAGAGGCACCACCGATAATAAGAAAAAAAAGACGACATACCGTCGCCGGAAACGTCGCGGTCCGAAAAGGAGGGGGAGAAGAAAAATTGTCGAAAAAGGCAGCGACCAACGAAAAAAAGAAAACGTTCTTTCGTCGTCGAGGCTGCAGAAGAGAGCAGGGAAAGCTCAACACTTCTACATCTAAAAAGACCGAAACCCTTTACCGACAATGGGAACTTCTCCGACGCGCAGGGAACGTCTCTAGAGCCCTGCACCACCAAGGGTCGGGGCGATGAGAAGAATCACTAAAATCAGGAAGGGAAGGGGCCAATCGTCCTCACGCTACTCCTTCAGTCTCGAAAAAAAGAGAGACTAGAAGACTAAAGAAGGAAACAGCACCAAAGGGGGGGGTTCTCTACTGAAAAGTCTTCTACTTTTAGACGGGGGAGGAGGACCATCCCTTCGAAGTGGGAATCTCTACCGTCTGGAAAAAAGCTTCTCATTTCCCTACTAAAAAAATAGTCTTTCACTCTGAATATAAAGAGGCTTGCTTCATCTGGAATACAGAAAATTCTTTAAAAAAAAACCTCCTCTACCCATTCTACAACACACAAAGAAAATTCTCTCCTGGAAAAAAAGAAAAACACATCAGGGAGAAAAAAAACTATCTCTACTAAATTCTGAAACAATTCCAATTAACTTACAGGGAGGACCAAACAAGAAAAAGTCTTCTACAAGAGACCGTTCCGTCTCAGGGAACAGCAAATAGTATAGCGCCAGGCGTCGAAGACGTCCCAAAAAAAAACATGATCTTCCGTCGGCCAAAATAAAGCAAATTTACAATCGAGCGGGTATGAGCCGGTCCAGCGAGTGACGCTGCAGAAAAGGGGGAAAAAAAAGCGACGGGCTTCGGAAAAAAAGGAATTTCGTCGAAAAGTGCCCAACGTAAGAGGGAAGGGTCGGCAAGGACGCGAAGGGCAGCACGCGGGTGAGGAAGCTGTTTTGTGGGAACGCCAAGACGCGACCAGAGGGAGTACGCAAGAAGGTGGCAGGAAGGCGCGCGCGTGGGGAGAACCGACGCCCCAGGAAAGAACGAAAAGGGTTGCACGAAAAAAGACGCCCCAAAAAGTCGGCAAAGTGGAGGCCGGGGAGGAGGAGCGCAAGTCATACGGAAAAAGCCTTCGCGTATCTGAAGGGGCTTCCTGGGACGGGAGGGCTCGACTTCGGGGTCCGAGCATAAACGTGCTCGCCGGGCGCTACTCCGTCTTTCAGCGGGTTGTCCACGGGGGGGTGAGAACGCTCCGGTGGAAGGGATCGAAGACCGTCCGACACACCGCTTGAGGGGGAGGGATGACCGACAAACGCCGGCACACGTCTCCTCGCGGGAGCGGGGGACGCGGCGCTAATCCTGGGGAAAAAAATCTTCGACGGCAAGTCGAAGGGGGGACGCGCCGATGGCTCGTCCCGGAAAAAGCCGGTGCGCTCAATCGAACGGGAAAGAGGGGAACCGGTGACGCTCGTAAAAGGCTCGCTGCGCTAAAAAAAGAAACAAGAAGTGGTGCTCTAAAAAAAAGAAAAACAACAACGGCGGAGGAGGAAAGGAAAACGACTGATCTCGTCGAAAAAGAGCGTGCGCCGTTCCGCCAGGCATATATGAATGAAAAGGCAAAGGAAAAGGACGGTAGGGCATTGAGGAACTGCCTTTGTACGTGTAGAGAGGAAAAGTCTCTTCCTTAGATCAGTAATACCTTCGGCAAGAAAGAAAGGTTCCTCTCTTGTCGGTCAGAAGAGGGACAGTTCGAAAAAAAGCAATTCACCAAAAGGCCCACGCCCCCTCCAAGTCTGACTACTCGAAAAAACAAGTTCTAAATTGGATTACCTCCTTCGACCCGCAAAAAAAGGGAGGAGGAGGTCCTCGCAGAGGGAGGAAGGACCCTAATTCTAGCAAGAAAAAAAATCGCCAAGAAAAGGGGAAAGCGTCGCAAATCTCAAAAAAGGGAGTCGCCGCGCGCGAGTCGGGAAAGGCAGGGCCTCTCTCCACTCGGAAAAGGGGAAAGGAAAGATGGTCGCGAAGGGGGATTTGACTCCTTTCCCCCAGAAACATGGTCAAGAAAAGGGCGTCGGGGAAAACGCTGCCGCCGATTGCCCAAGGAAGGCCTTCCGTCGTAGAGAAAACGGGGACAACAACGAGAGCGGAAAAGGAAACCCTCTTGCCTGCCATCATGACGCCGCGACCGCCGCAGAGGCGGAGAAAGTAAAAAACTCCGTCGCTGAAGAGAGGAAAACGACTACGAGCACAGCCGGACCGAAGAAAGGACATACCCGCTCGATTGTAACTGATAATGCCAAGGAAGGTGGTTTAAAGAGAGACGAAAAGGAAAGGAGACCTATTACGTAAACGGCTACTGGGAGGGGAACGCCGGCGATCGCCTTCGTCTTCGAACAAGTTCTTGGGGGAAGGAAAAAAAAAGGGGTGGCGATCAGCGTGCTGGTGAACGACTCTCAGGTCGACGCGGAGGGGGTCGACTTGTCGAGCGGGAGGAAAGAAAGGGTTTCAAGGGTTTCTACGTGGGGTCCCGCAGGGAAGCGGATGGGCTTCTGTACATCGGGGAAAGTCTATTTCTGGGGGAAGAGAGAGACGGTCTCTATCAAATGATTGGCTAAGAGGGGAGATTATCATCAAGTAAGGGAAGGGACGTCCCGCCATCCCTACTTAGGAGTAGTCTAATTCTTCTCGAATGCTGGGAAAAGAGAGACTTCATGAAGCGCCGAAAGGGGAAGAATTGTCCTAAAGACACGTAGAACCCACCGCGGGCCGGAGGAAAGGGGACTCATCGCAAAAGGGGTGACCGTGGTGGTGCCAAAGGCTCACTATCTCGTCGAAAGAGGGGGGGAAGAAATGCTCTTCGTCGAAGGGAAAGGCTCTTCAATTGGGGGGCTTGGCCCAAACGGTAGACCAGGAAAGTGGTTCCGGGTAAGGGGAAGGGTTGCAGGGTGGGTTGGCCGCAAAAAGCGAGAAAGTTGGAAAAAACGCTCTTCTCGACAGGGCACAACACCGCTGGAGGAAGGGCCGTTGCGACTGTATTGTAGGGGGGAAATGACTCGCGTGCCGGGAGTCATCATCTTCTGAAAAAAACCATTTTTGATGGTGAGCGTGGGGAGGCTTTCGAGAATATGAAAGGCGGAACAAAAAAAGACACGGTCGGCGTTCCGGAAAAAAAAGGCCCCTTCGCGCTGGAGACGGAAGTGAAGAAAGGAACTCATTTCCGGCGAAGGGGAACGGTCGCGACAGGGAAAGGGCGCGGCGGCGAAGGACAGAAAAGGAGGCGTTCGTCGCCGGGAGATAACCCGCCCCCACTGCGAGCGCAAAAAGGGGAATCTTTTGTACCTCACTCCAAGGTTGAAACAACAAACAAGGGGGAAAAACCAGATTTACAGTTGGGGGGGGAGGAGCGCAAAAAAAGAACAACAATCCTCCGGGCGCGGAAGGAAAAAAATCTCTCCTCCCCGCCTGAAAAACTCCGCTTTTCTCAAAAAGAAGCAAAACATTAAGAAAAAAAAAAAAGGCAACTCTTCTCGGAAAAAGAAGCCTACCTTGAAATAACCCTAATTGTCCGTTCCGGGGACATTGAGATGAATCAATACATCTCTGAGGAAAATCAAACACCTTTAAGGAGAGGACCTCTCACAAACAAATGAGAAAAGAAACGCTCTTATCTACTAAAGCCCGGCAAACCGAAGAAGCCCACCGCGGGTGGGGGGAAAGATATTGGGAAAAGGACGACCAACGATGAAGGTCTTCTTCGCGGCTGCACAAAAAGTTCCTTTCTCCTACTGAAAAGAGGACCCTCAGAGAAAGGATAGCTCTCCACGTTCAGGAGAACTACCATTACCAGACGACCCGAAGGAACCAAAAGTGTGTCGAAGACGCAGGCTAAACCCAAGTCACAAAAAATCGAGGGGGGGGTCAATTTCGCCACGTGGAGCGGTGGTCTAAAAAGGTGAGGCCCCCTCACGCTCGCCGGAGGGGAGGAGTAAAAAATGCATCGCGTCCGTCAGAGGAAAAAAAGTCTCTACCGAATAGTGGGGAAACATCCTGTTCTGCGACTAAAAAGACTCGAAAGAAAAAGGGAGCCCAACATCACTGGAGGGCTGAGAATCAGGGAGAAAATTCGGCCCAAAAAAAAAGCGCCTACTACACCGATGTCGAATAAGAAAAGGAAGCCTCGCAAGAGGCACTGCCACCCCAAGGAGGTGTGGAGAGCACCGGAAGAAACAACACCTAAAAAATTAACCCGAGAAAGGTCGACGCCGACCGGCACCAGCGAGGAGAAGTCCTTGACGCCAAGGGGAGTCTTACGCCTGATCGCCGGCGTCTACGGAAGACCTTGAAAAGGGGAGCCCTGCGTCCGGGATGAAAAAAAACCTTCCCTGATCGTCCCAAAAAAAACAGATTTGCGGCGACGAATAAGGGACGGGAAAAAAAAGGCTGTGCTCGTCGTCGGAACTGCAAAAAGTCATCTCGGCGTAAGGAGGGACGGCGGTGTCAAAAAAAAGATTTCGGCCAGGACCACACCGGTTTTGATCGAGCTCTCGTTGGTTTGCGGTGGAAAAGACGAAAAAAAATCGTCTTCTACGGCAGTCGGTGGCAAAGAAAAAAAGGGGTCATCGAGAGCCCTCTCGTAGGAAAAAGTGGGAATTGGCGTCTTCACGGAAGTGGTTGGGAACAGAAAGCCCTCTCTCCGCTAAAAAGGAAAATTTCTTCCCAATCAAGATTCATTAAAGTCTCACAAAGGGAAGACCTGCGTGGGGGGGGACGTTGAGAAGGAGGCGCCGGAGAAAAAGAAGTCCTCGAGCGTGGTCGCCGAGACGAGTACCGAAAAAAGCAGCTCCATCTTGGAAAGGAAGGAAAAAGGTCCACGCTCGCGAGGTTTCTGGGTCGCGTCGGAATGTTCCGGGGCAAGCTTCTCTCGTGGTGAAAACAAAAACTAGGCTTGATCTCAGACTTCTTCCGCGGGGGATTCCCGTCCCGCGGGAAAAAGAAAAAAAAGCCTAAAAGGAAGGTTCCGGGGGGAGAGGGTGTTCTTCCTCTCAAAGAAAAAAAGAAAAAACCTCTTCTACAAAAAAGTTCTCCTCCGCGCAGGGGCAAGCTCCTATTCTCGTCCCAAACGACCACTTCCGGGGGAACCACTCTTCAAGAAAAAGTCGCCGGGATCTTCAAAGCCCTCTCGAAAAATTTGCTCAGGGGGATCTCAAAAGCAATCGAAAAACCCCAACGAGGAGAATTTGGAGAAAAAAACTCTTCGGCAAAAGGCCTCTCTGCAAGCCTCCTATGAACGGGAAAATTCATCTAGGTTCTCGAGGAAAAAAAGGGGAGGGGGGTATATCATTTACTCCACTGGGAAAGGACTTCTACATTTGAAGGGGACGGGGGTAAATCTCCTTCGAGCGGGTTACCGTTCAAAGGTGCCGTCTCTGTTCGAATCGGGGCGGACAAAACTAACATCGCAGCTCCTCTAGATAAAAAAAAAGCCTATCCCACTCCCCCTGAAAAAAATCTAAAAAAAGGTCACTAGCAATTTTCTTACATCCGGGAAAGGCTCTCCCGGCGAGCACGGAAGGGCCCATCTTCTCTCTCTACCAACGAATCGAAAAATCCTATTACATATACAAAAGGGCCTCTTAGAGGGTCGGGGGGAGCTTCTACTGCGAGAAATCTGAAAGCCGATGAGAGCTTGCCGCTCGTCCGTAAGAAAAAGAACACGACTTCCAAAATCTTGAGGAAAGGATGCCCACTAAAAAGAAAAAGCCGATTTTCAAAAAAAGCCTTGCCGGAGAGGAAAGAAGGGAAAAACCCCACCGAGAGGCTAAAAAAATCAGGGGGGAAAGTCGAATCGCGGCGAAATTCAAAAGAGATCCGGAAGTCGCCGTCGCTGGCCGAACTCGAAAACCGCAAAACGGAAAAAAAAGATCGATTGGAAACTGGGGAAGGGCCGCAATCGTTTGGGCCGACACAATCAGGGAAGGTGGTGAAGAAAGAGCTAAACCTCAGGGAGGGGGGGGGGGGTGTGGGAAAAAAAAGGGACTCCGTCTATCGCCCTTCAGGGGGAAGTATACGACAGGTCAAAACAGAAGGGCGATCAGCGTGCTAAGGGAGGAGAAGGTCTCCGACGCGCATTTCGGGTTTTTGTCGAACTAGGTGGGGGGGGAAGGAGGGGCTCCACTCCTCGGGGGGGCCTTGTCGCCCGAAAAAAGCTTAGAAACCCGGAACGGAAATCTTTTTAGAAAGGCGACTTAACGTTTTTTTCAAAACTCAAGTGAAAGCGCCGAAAATGCTTTCTCCCCTCTTTCTTCTCTATAAGCCGCGGGAAGGGTCCGCCCAGGGATGTATAACATTTGGGTCGCTGAAAAGCGTTCTCGATGGAAAAAAAAAAAAGGCAGGACGCCGCCGGAAAGTGGCCTCACCAGAAGAAGAAAGAGCTTATGCTGCGAGCATCGCCCTCCCTCGATTTTTGTGGAGAGGGTTTAGACGTGATCGAAAAAAAAGGGGTCTTCTGAGGCCGTCAAACTCGCCGGGCGAGGGAGATGGTCCCGTGGCACGCAAAGAGGCGGGTCCGTGTTGGCGGGCGCTTGGGAAACTGGTTTCCGCCCTGCGGGAGACGGTTTTAAAAAAAAAAAAGTGAGATTCGACAACAAAAAAAAAAAAAGAGGTGGCTGACCGCGACGTCGGTCTTGCCAAGTAAAGAGTAGATGGGAAAGGAGGGCGGCTCCGTCGGAAGGGTGGTGGCTGAGCGGGAGCCCGCCGTCCGGTGTTGAGGAGAGGCGAGTTGAGGCGATAAATGGGCGCACCGACAGGCTAGAAAAAGCAGGCACAAGGCCCTCGCGCAAAAGTAGTCGTCGTTGATGCCGGAAAGGAGACAATCGCGGGGGAGGGCCAGGACGAAAGTTCGGCCATGCCATAAGAGGGTGCGGCGTCGTAGAAGGAGCAGCCCTCCCACATCGCTAGGGGAAAAGGGAAATATGAAGAAGAGGAAGATCACACAACACAACGAGGAGGAAGGGAAATTCACAAGTGTGAAAGGGGGATGGGAATTTTCGTTGCGCTCGGGGGGAGGGCTTCCTCGGACAAAAAGGGGACGACGACCCGGCACAAGGGAAAACGGATTTCGCGCAACTCATGGCCCCTGTGGCCTGCACGCAGATGGGGAGAAGTCTCTGGGAAAAACGAATCAGGTGGTACGAAGGGCACGCTGCTCGTGAGGAAAACTAGAGGAAAGACGGGTTTCGCCCACGACAAAGAGGAACGACGCTCAAAAAGGGACGTCCTCAAAAATCAGCACCACCAAGCTGCTTGACGAAAACCGGGAAAAAACCGTCGCCGGAAAATCGCGGTCCGGAGGGGTGTTTGTCGAGAGAGGCCGAAAAACCGGGGAGGGAAAAGGCGTCGGCTGCTGCAGGAAGGCGCCTACTTCAAAACGCCAGGGCAACATCACCGCGACGAAAAGGTAGACCCTCTTGCCCGGAAAAAAAGAACTACAATGGGGGAGGAAATAAAACCAAATTTTGGCAGAGGGGGAGACTTCTAATTGGGAGCACAGAGACACAAAAATCGAGGTTGCTATGATAGCCAGCATCACTGTAGGAGTCTGTGGAAGAAGGACTATTTTCCGACAAGCGAATACCAAGGTCTCCTACCACCGGGGGAAACCCTGTCAGGGAAAAAGTTGAGACAAGAAAACGTCCACCTTAAAATTTCTTCTCAATCTAACGGCCGGTTGCTCCCAAAAAAAGAGATCAAAAAGAATCGTTCTTCGGCCAAAAAAGAACACCGCTCTAATGTCGAATGGGGATCCAACTCGGCTGAAGGAGGCCTTCTGCGGGCGGAAAAAAAGTCGCCACCGATTCATAAGGAAAGATTACTCGACAAGTTCGAAACCCCCCAACAGTAAGCGGGGGACTTCGACGGCGCGGCCACCATCCTCTAGAAGTCGACCGGGGGGATCTTAGAGGGGAACCTGAAATAATTCGAAGAAGAGAAGGTTTCGCACAGGTTCGAGCGCATCGTAGAGAAGTCCTCTTCAAAGTCTCCCATGACCAGGTGCGGCGGACGAGAGAGCGGTTCTTAAAAAAGAAAAGGTCATGCGGGAAAAGGTACAAGGGCTTCTGCAGCGAACGAGGCCTTTCAGGGAGGACGCTGCCGCCGACGGAGGTCGCGCGGACGCCCTATTTCGATCTATGAAAGGAAGAAAAGGGGGGCCCTCGGGAGCCTCTCTTTTTTTATGCCAGGAGAAAAAAAATCTTCTTCTACGACGGCAAGCGTTTCAATCGGCAGGCGTCCGACTCCACAGCTAGGGGAGAGTGTTGGAATGCGTCACGGAAGAAAGAAAATCCCTCAAGAAGCCGTGCTGCACGATGGAAAGTATCAGGAAAAAAAACGTTCTCTTACGGGGGGTCGCCGGAAAGGCTCACTTCTGTCCTCTCCAGGTTGAAAGAGAACTTCTCTCATCTCCTTGCTTTGAAAGGTCGTCTTTGGAAAGGCGACCAAAAGCCTTTGACGGGGGATCTTCTGCGAAGGGGGGACCGTCGGCGAAAACGAAGCTGTTCGACGCGCCCATCTGGAACGCTGCACAAAAAACTCGGTCGCTGCCAGGCGCTCGTACAAAACGACAGGCGAAAGGCAAATGTCGAAGACATTCCTCGCCGAGCACAAACAAGAAGTCAACCTCGCGCAGAAGAAGAAAAAGAACGCTCGTCGGAACGGCGCACGCTGGAAATGGGGAGCCCTACGAGAAGAGCTAGAGAAGATCCAAGGTAGGATGAAGGAGGGGGATCCTCACCCACTAAAAGGGAAAAAAACGCCTCTCCGCGGAGAGGGCCATAGCGTCACCGGCCGGTGCGAAAAGTAGGTAATATCATGTTACAAAGGAGGGAGACTGCGCGTCTGAAGGGTCGCGAGCGGGGGGAAAGGAAGTCTGAGCGGAAAAAGTACCGCTACCTCGGGAGGGAATCCTCCATAAGAAAGTCTAACATCGGAGGAGAAAAGGACCCATCTCTCGAAAAAAGGGAAAACCTTCCAGCACTACTCTAAAAAAAAAACCACCAAAAAAGAAAAAAAAAAAAAAAGAAACCAACAAAAGAAAAGAAGAAAGTTCTCTCCCCCTCAGGAAGAATTGCCCTTCTAGCACGAAGAACATCTTTCCCCTAAGACCACTAATTCGATCAGTCCCCAGAAAAGCGTCCGTCCCGCGAGAGTCTATCGAAGACCCAAAAGCCCGGAGAACTGTCGTATAAGCGGGAGCTTCCTTGCGCCGTGCAAAGAGGCTAGCCTTACTAGCTGGGAATCCCCGCAAGAAAAGGAAACCTCCTGCACTAACGGAGGAAAGATGCTTGAAGTCGGTGTACACCCAAGAAAAAAAAAGGCGGGGGTCACGAAAAAAGAGGCCAGCATCTCCTTGCCGAAGCTAGGTGAGATCCGGCTAAAAAAAGGCCAGGTCCTCTCCTAGTCAAGGGCTCTTCCACGGGTGGAATCCTCTCTTCCCCTCCGAACACGGAAAGCAGGGAATTCTCCCTATCCCGCTCGGGAGTCCTCGCAATCGTGGGAGGACGATCATGTAAGTGGGGGAAGAGACGAGGCGCTCGAAAAACTATGACGATTGGAGACGGACTGTCGATCGAAAAAAAAGAAAGGCAGTAGACGCAGGGCCTGGGAAGGCAGGGGGAATCAGCGTGCGGGGAAGAGCCAAATCGCCTCGGGTCCATTGGGGTAATTCTCTTTGCGAAAAAAAGTTTCTCCCCCCTAAAGGAGGCCTTTCCTCCAGAAGAAAGTAGGAAGAAATCTTTTTAGTAGTCAGGGGAACTTTTTCAATCAGGTCTCTATCTCGCGCAGGAGGAGGTCGCAGGGAGGGAAGAAATTCTCCTGTACCGAAAGAGGAACTCCATCCAATATGGGGCGCGGGAGGACTGACGGTCGGAGGGGGGAGCGATACTGCAGAGCAAAAGCTTGATTACAAGAAGTTATACACCGCGTGGGGAAAGGATGCTTGCGAACTTGAAAACTCATTTTTTTGGGGAACAGGTGGGGGATAAAAAGAATCGCCAACACTTTGGGGGTCTTCGAAGGAAAGGTCTCTTCAAAAGGTTCGGGGAAAGAAGGGTCTACCGTGGAAAAAGCTGGTGCCGAGTCCGGGGGTTGCAGTAGGCGAAAAATGCAAAAAAAGGCTGCAGGGATAGAGAACCGCTCGGCGCGACAATCTGCAAAACAACCCGAAATGGGGGCATTAAAAAAAGGGTATGGTCGAGAAAAGGGGCTTGTCGCTTCGCGTCCATCACGCGGAGGTGGGCGGCATACGTGGAAGGGTGTTGCTTTGTGGACGTTAAAAAGGAGGTGTCTTGATCGAGGGGCGCAACCCCGCCTCTTAAAGAAGGCAAAGGGAGAGGGGAAAGAGCAGCGTGCCCGTCGCGAGAAAAGATCGTCCGTCGTTTAAAAAGGGGCCGGCTACATCAGCGCAGGGGGAAAGGCTAAAGGTCGGAAGAAGGGCCGTCTTGCTTGGGAAAAAAAAGTATTCTTGTTGTTCCGAACGGGAGAGCCAACGAAAGAGAAAGAAAGCCCATATGTTTTAACTATCACTCGAGGATGATGATAACCGATAAGAGATTGAAAGGGAAGGTACACCAGCTTTCCCCTGGGGGGTGCGATCAGAAAAAAAAAGACCAGGTCCTAGGGGGAAAAGAAGGTCCTACCTTTCGAAATCCGAAGGAACATGTCTCGACCGAAACGAAAAAGGGTCGCTTGGACTGCAATCAGTTTCGTCTCAGCTCTCGTGCCGCTCGACGCGAGAGACGGGGAAGGGCGGCCCCAAAGAAGAGGGGATCGATCAATAACATCGCGAATGGAACACCCTGGGGTCGGAATCTCCCCAGCTCGATCTCTTGAGGATCGAAGGAAGGACTCCTAACTCGAAAAGTCGCCGCAAGACAAGGCGGGGTGCACGGAGGTGTTGCAGGACCGGGAAAAAAACAACGATCCCTGCGCCGAGAGGAGGCGGCAACCAGTTCCTGGGAAAGCGAAATCGCACCAGAACAATCACGGTCTGACCGCTTTACGCGGAAATACCAGGAAAGAGAAAGGGGGGGGGGCTTCTACTACGGAAAAAGGTTGGCGGAACTGCGATATTGCACACCTCAAGATCTATTGCGGGAGGGAAGTCTCCATCATCAAACACTCCAAATCGGTTTTCTAAGGATGGGGGGAGGTGAGGCCAAGCAAAGCCGGCCGGCGTTCAAAAAGGCGACGGCATCGCAAGAATCAGCAGGAAAAAAAAAACTGTCTACAGCACCAATTAGTAGAAGTATTAAAGAAAATCGTCCGGTGCAAGAGAATCTATCGGGCGAAGGAATTCTTCGGGAAAAACAAAAAAGACTCACCGGGAGATTCTGGTCACGCTGAAGAAAGGGCGGTCTGCCTTCCCCCCCTGAAGGGGGGGGGGAGCCCCCAAGCAGAAACACAGCCGAAAGGAGGAACACCCCCCCCATCATTAAAGAACTTCAAAAAACTTCTCGGAAAAATTCCCCAAGAGAGGGCTCAGAGAAGGTAAGCAGGGATTTACCCTTGGTAAAGTCGTCACTCCTCGCAGAACCGAATCGCCGAGAACAACAGCCAAGGGGGGGAAACCTGGCAGCGTAAAAAAGGGGAGGGAGCTCTTCACCCACCTTCCTGAAGAAAAGGTCGGCCCCAAACGATTGGGAAATCAGTACAAGGAAAAAGTTCCCTTCTGTGCTCGAAAAAGAAGGGGCCGCGCTGCGTCGACGGGCCAGCGGCAATGAAAGATTTCGCCTGTCGAGGGAAAGGAGAAAGTCTGCCATTACTCTATGCTGGGGGTTAAAAGAAAAGCTCCTCTCGGGGGGGGGGTTTCCCCAGAGTCGGGGCAGTGTCGTTTCGTGGTCCCTCTGTCTAGAGGGCCTCTCTCACCGAAGTCAGTGAAATTTGCCCGCGTCAAACTCCGTCGGACAAAAGGGGGTCGTTGTAGAGCAAGTGAGGTCCTCTCAGGAGGCGAAGTCCTGGAATGCTGTACTCGGAGGGAAAGGGAGTGCAATAGGCTCTACTTGAGAGGCGCTCCTATGGGGAAAACCAAAAGGAAAAGGGGCTCGGGGACCAAGCTCGCGGGGTGGGACCGTGATCGCATACCGACCGGGGGGCTCTCTGCGCGCGAACGGCGAGCGTGCAGCGTGAAAGGACCGACGGCGTCCTCCCGGGGAAAACTCTTCAACATCTCGGTCGGAAAAACGGTACAGGGGGGCTCTCGGCCTACAGGGCAGAAATGGCACTTTCTCCTCCGGAAGGGTTCCCCTCTAAGTGCCAAGTCGCTCAAGCCGAAAAAGGAGAATCGGCTCGTTTACGAGGGGCAAGGAAACGAACTAGAAGTGGGT
>Ga0179591_1175986_pt1 | contig 14902 bp, 18 predicted proteins | sample CZOMad2_1_08_16f_FD_182891 | JGI IMG/M metagenome (GOLD analysis project Ga0179591, IMG submission 182891) | Vadose zone soil fungal communities from Angelo Coast Range Reserve, California, USA - CZOMad2_1_08_16fungal (PacBio error correction) | ecosystem: Environmental > Terrestrial > Soil >...
CAGAAAACAAACCTACTGTGCCAACGAGGTTGAGGGGAAAAAGAGAAGAAAAAAATTCAAGACGAAAATGGGTGAAATGTGTAAGTTCCAAGAATGGGGGTGAAAAAGGAAACGATTACAGACAACAACTTGCGGAAGGAAGAACGCGAAGAAATTTTTCCCCTAAGGTCAGGGAAAAAAAAAAAAAAAAAAAAAAGAAGGTCAAAAGGGAACTGTTCAACCGACCTGCAGGGGGTGAACCGTGGGAAATGGACTCTTACCGTGGGGACTATACAAAAGCAAAGAGAGTAAAAACCCCAAGTGGGGTGAAAAACATCCAGGGGTCGAAAGTTTGGAAACGGGTAGGGGGCACTCCGGGGAAGGGCTTTGGTGATCCAAGGGGGGAAACAAGAGGAGGAGATCAAAAAACTTGGCACCACTTGAAAAACGTAAAGTTTAGAACCGCTGCGGGGAACCCTCCGTCGCTCGGAGTGAAAAAAAAGGAAAAGAACGCGAACCTGCCCGCATTACGCGAACCCGTCGGAAATAAGGAAGTTTCATGACCTAACCTCCAAAGGCACGTTTCCACAATCCAAGCAAATGTGAGGGGGAAAAAGCGCAGAATGAAAGGCCGACAACTCCCGGGGGGGACATTTTCAAGATCCGCCTAATTGCAAAATAAACACGGGGAGACGATCTACTCTAAAAATCCCCAGAGAAAAGGGTGGAAAGGGGGTTTACCAGAGCTAGCAGGAAAGGTGGGGCAGGGGGAAAAAAATAACCACCTAAAGTTAGAAAGGTGGGAAAAGAAAAGGTCAAGACAAGAACCTTAACGGGGGGTCCCTCAGGGATGGCAAGAAAAAGGAAAGATGATTCAAGACCAAAAAAAAAAGTGTCGAGAGAGACATTAGGGGGAGGGAAAAAAACCTGGGGGAGGGACTCGAGGGGTTATTTGTACACTAAACCTGATGAAAAAAGGGAGGGACGAGGTGTATCTTTCACCCACAAAGTAAAAGTAGGGATCACTTTGCCACTGAACGAAAGGGAGACACGGGCATTGGGGGTGGAGTGGGGAAGAGGGGAGTGTTTGGGGTGTTGGGGGGAAGGGAGAATCAGACGAAAGAGAAGACAATCCGGAAACAGTTTGTCAGAAGGGTGAAATCACCATTAAGAAGACAGGGGGGGAAAGAGATGAAAAAAAAATGAAGTTTAAAAACGTCCGCTGCTGGAAGTACACAAAAAAAGCACAAGAAGACATTTTGTTAGAAAAAAAAAGAAGAAAAAAACACGGTGGAAGGGGAGTCAGGGATGAAGGGGACTCCGGTTCTGGGAAAAAAAAAGAGAAAAAATCCCACAATCGCATGTTGTCAAACAAAAAAAACCCGAAAAGGGAAAGACACTATTGTAAAGCAAAAAACAGGGGGGTTACCTCATCAGTCTCTTCACGCATCAAGAAAAAAAGCAGGGAAGAGGTCCGACATCCCCGAAGAGTAAAGTTGAAACTGAGAGAATTTGGTGGGGAATACAGCGAAGAGTGACGGGAAAAGGAAAACTGATCAGAAAAAAGTATGTATAAAGTAAATAGCATCAAATGAGATGGGGGGGAAAAAACTCGGGTTATCACGAGAATGTTGAAAGGGGATGTGTGGCCCTGGTGGGGTCCAAAAACACAACAAAGCAAACCTTGTGTTCACCAGCTTTACGAGGTCGAAAAGGAAGAAGGGATTGAGAACTTCTCTGAGGTGGGAATTGAAAAGAAAGGAAAAAACGCCGCGAAAACAGGGGGGGAGGGGGGGGCCGGGTCACACTCTTAAGACATCTCGTCACTTGTTTGTTATAGAGCCATTTCGTACCTCCATAAAAAATGAATGGAAAAGTGTAATCAAAACTAAAGGGGAACGGAACTGGAAAAGGCGTAAAATCAGGTACCCGCCACTTGGTGTCAAGGGGGCACATGGACTCTCAGCTGGACCGAGAAAAGAAAAAACGCACGAAACTTAAAATGAGGACGAGGAAACAGGGGGGAAGGGGGGCAAAGTCGTTTCGCTCCGGAGAGACATAAAAACCTTAAACCCTCGATCGGAGAAACCCAAGGGAATCGTAGGGGGGGGGTTTTTTAGGAGGACCTGGTTTTAATCCGTTCAGGACAGCCGAAAGATCCAAATAAGCCAGGTCTACAATAACAGGAACAATCGTGGATTTACCTGCTTTCAAAATCAAAGGGGAGGGGAAATTTCAAGGTTTTATCAGGGAAAGGAAAAAAAGGACTTCGTCGGAAGCCCATCGGAAAAGAAGTGGGGGGGGGGGGGAAGAAAAGGAACAAAATCCAGACATTCTGACGACTTACGGGGACGGTCAAAGGGGAGCAAGAACTAATACTGGAGGAAGAAGCCGAACGCTAAGAAGGAACTTGGACTGTCAGGTGAAAATCAAGGACAAAACCAGTGGGGCATTAAACCCCGGGACTCAGACTACTTCTCTCAGAAACCCCCACTCTCTGCGGCGACCGAGCGACATAAATAGGAAAAAACAGCTCCCTACCAAAAACACCGTCCTTCGGAAAGGAAAAAAAAAAGGGCATTAGGTACTAAGTACCCTTCATCTCAGTGCGGGGAAATTGTCTAGACACTCGGTGGGAGACGCGGGCCGTGGGTTTCCAGCAAGAAACAGGCCAGCTCCAGAAAATATCACATTGAACAGAAGTCTGGGGACGGGAAGCGGCAATGGGGGACAGAAATCCATGTGTGTCAGGAACGAAAACTCCCTTAAAGAGTAGTCAAAAGAAGCTATCTTCATGGACTGATCTACAGAACAGGGGGAGGATCCTGGAGGCTTTTTCAGAAATGGGGATAAGGTTAAAGAGAAGAAGTGATTATTATCAAAATGCCAAAAGTTGACTTTTCTGACATGAAGGGAACACCATGACTCTTGGCCTCTGAAAAGGATTACAAAGGGCCACGAAGGAGGGGAAGGACAAAATAAAGAGAGAAACGGCTACATTATACGCATTAAATGCCAAAAGACCTACGGGAGTAACTGGGGTCTCCGAAAATGAAAGGAAGGGAAAATGAACTGGAGTGCATTTACTAAGATCTTCCAGTTGATAAATTCGGGGGGACATTAATCCTCAAAACAACAAATATTAGGAGAAAAGTCATAAGAAGAAAAAGAAGGTGGACCTAGTCTGAAAAAAAAGGCACGACCTTTCTTTCAGACTGTTCCGTGGTATCCCTTTGTCTTCTTTAAGTAGCCTGGGGAAAGCTCGGTTTTCGCATTGACCTCTCAAAGAGGGAAAAAATCAAAAGGGCAATTGAGTGTGCCAGTTGATCGGGGGGTGCAGAGGCCTCGAATCAGGGGACAGAATCACGTTCCAGGTACAAACAGAAATGAAACTGGGGGATGAGAAGCAAACTCTTTGCTGTTACGAGAGAAGTGTAAACGCCAGAAAGGGGAGCCCCAGAAGTCAGGAGAAGCAGGGAAGAAACACTGTGCCCGGGATCCGGAAAGGAGGTGAAAAACTTAAAGTAAAGGAAACTGCTAAGGCAAAACGGGGGGGCGGCACAGGCCGAAGGAGACGAGAGAGGAAAGGGGGGTTAGGGAATCTTTCTGGGGAAGAAAGGAAGGGTGGGACCCAGGACCCCGCGAAAAAAAGGACACCCTGGGGTGGAATCATTAGATCGCGTGAAGGTCCTGGTGAAAAATAAGGTGCAGGTGGTGATGAGGGAGAAAGGGGTAATCGCTTATAGTTTGGTCAACTAGCAGTCATAATCTAATGAAAGAAGAACGATAAGGGGAAATTAAAAACCGGGGAAATAATTTCAACCTGGAGCAAAAAAATTCCCGGCACACCCTGAAAAGGACAAAATATTTTTGTTTTTTACGAAGTTTTTTTGGTGGGGGGGTCTTTTTGAAACAAAAAAAAAAAAAAGAAACAAGAAAGGGACTTCTGCGCCACCGGGTTGAAAACGTTGCAGAATTAAAAGGACAAAGGTGAAATGTGTCGGGAGCAAAAGGCGAGCAAAAATGAAACCGACAACGGAGCAACAAACGTACTGAAAAAAAGGCAAACCAGGGGGAAAAAATATACAATCCAGGTGGGTAAAGCAACGAAAAAAAAAAAAAAAGATGCACTTGTTTGGGGAGAATTGATCGCTCTTTGGACAGCGCAAGAAAAAAACCATATGCTCTACCAAGACGATTTCACAGGGGGGGTGTCGAAAGACGAAGGTGAAAGGACGGTAAGAGAAATACAATTTTGCGCCGCACCGAATAAGGGAAAGGGAAAAAAGTCAAATTCTTCGTCCGAACACATCGAGAGCCAGTTGTGGAGACTTCCACATGGTCAGGGGGAAAAAAGAAGGACTACATCCTTTGGCCCATCCGCTAAAAAAAAAAAAATTGTTTGGAAAGGAAAGGACACTAATAGATATTGATGACTCGGAGAAGCGACAAAAAAGTCAGAGGAATACCAATACTTTCCTGGTGAGAAAGAAAAAAAGAAAGTTGGAGCCTCCTCCTCCTTCGAAAAAAAAAGTGATGGGGGGCGGGGAGACAGAGGAATTGGAACAACCTTTGGTATATGAGTGTGAAAGGCAACAAAGAAAATACACAAATTACGTGGGGAAAAAATCAAGAGGGGGAACCCACGACTGGGAAAGGAGGGAACAGGAATCGGCTCAGGCAACATATAACAGGAAAAGAAAGAAACTGGTGACACATTTTTCGCGTTTTCTGGGGGAGTAGAACGGATCCCAGCCGTGAGAGCGGCACCGGCACGAGAATTATTATTGAAAGAAAAAGGACTCCACTCTTGGAAAAAAAGGGGAGAAATCGGGGGGCTAACATGTCTCTTTTTATTTGGTTGACTTGGGGTTGAAAAAGAACGGGCCGAGAAAAAACGTTCTAGACCAAAAAGAATCAGTCGGGGGACGGACGTGGAATGAAAAAAAGGAAATGGGGGTTTTGAGGATTTTCCACATCACATCGCGGTGTAAAGGAAAACACTTTGGTATCTCAATGCATGAAGAGAAAGGGGAAAAGTCTGTGACATGAACCTCCAAGACCAAAAGGAGAAGACGGGAAGAACAGAATAACGAAAAAAAACCAACATCGACATAGCAGAATCAAACGAAAACACACTCCCTTTACGGAAAAGACCGGGCGAGCCTTGGAAAAAGAAAGGGTAAGACACTCCTGCGAATCGGCCAATATCGTTAAGGCCCATAACGGAGACGAATAGGGAAAGGTACCGAAAAGAAAGGAGGCCAACTGTCCGTGGGAAAAACTTGAAGAGGCCGGGGGCAAAACGCAAAAAGGTGATTACCCCCACCGTCCCGTTTCACGGATCTAGAGTGTAAGATTCAGTGGCAATTGTGTGTACTATAAGAAGCACAGGTCCCCCAGGAGTACCCAAAAAAACAGCGTGGGGTCAAAAAAATCAACGAGGTCTGGGAGGTCAGGAAGGAGAGAGTAAAAAAAAGTTTGTTCGTCTTGAACAATGGGAGGACTGAAAAGGAAAGCCGCATATTGGTGGGAACGGACTTCGGAAAAAGAAAAAGGGTCTGTAGTGAAGTCTGAGAGGATGGCAGGGGGGGACGCGTGCAGCGGCGGACTGTAGATTAAACGAGAGGAGAAAAGACCGCTTTTGTTCCGAAAATAAAAGGGAGGGGGGAAGGGGGAAAAACGCCTGACCAGGGTTTCGGGTCAAAATAAGGTTAAAACATGGCAAAGGTGCCGTGTTGACTCTGAAGAGAAAGGAAGAAACTCTACAAGCTCGTAAAATCATGAACTCAGGATACCCGGGCTGAGAAAGGGAAAATGGGACTAGTTTCGTTAAGAAGAGCTTACAAAGTACAAAGAAATAATGGGTAAAAAAAGCCCTTGAAATCTCATCACAGGGGGAAGAAGAGGGCATACCGTTGCGGTTGTCATTTTAGGTCAAAAAAGCGGACCCAAAGTTGAGTCAAAAAGTAGGTCATTTGTTGGGGGGGGGAAACTGGAAAGGAGGGGGAAACTTCAACCCATAAAAAGGTGGACTGAGAGGAAAGGAAAGGGGAAGATTGTCTGAAGGCGTGACCAGGGAGAGGGTGTATGAAAGAAAACAGAAGATCGATCAAAAACAAAAAAAAAAGAGTAGGAGGTAAAAGTAGGAAAAGGATAACGACTAAACTGAAAGAAAAAAGGGGGAAAAGAGTCAAAATTAGTGCCGGAAAGCCCCCTTTGGAGGGGGTAGGAAAAACATGGTTTGAAACCAATGGACGAGGAAATCCAAAAGGAAGCAAAAGAGAAGTTTCCTGACAGTAACCGGGAAAAGGCAAGGGGGGGCAAGAAATGAAATGCCACTGGTGCCCTGCGAAAAAGGGTAGGTTCGGCGGAGCGTGGAGTGGGTCGTCAATTGTTCATCATGTAAAAAAAAACAATCTAGTCCCCTTGGTGGGGGGAAAAACCATTCGGAAAAAAGGTTCGGGGTTCTGCCACTAGGACCGGTCGAGCTTTGGTGAGACGGCCACCGAGGGGGTGTCAACCACCTGATGAAAAAACAAAAAGCAGGGCACCAACACTGGCAGATGGTGCACCAAGGTAAACGAAGAACCGCGCGTTTGTGGTCAGAAAAACATGAGGCCTCGCGTTCAACGCAACAGATTCACGCAAGGACCTCCGTGACCATCGAACCTAGGTCCGGGCAACTTAAAAAAGGGGGACGGCAAAAGAGCCGTCCGCGAACTTTCACAAACAAAAGGTGGGTCAAAAAAAGGGGAAAAAAATCGGGCAAGACCTCCCAGGTTGGGGATTTCAGCACATGGGGCAGAGAACAACTTTCGGTACAAGGAAGATAAGACAAGAAAAAAGGCGGTATGGTGGGGGAAGATAATCAAAGGGCAGGGGGGGGGCTCGGAGAATGAGTACCCATCTTGCAAAAAATCGGTTCACGCGTCAAAAAATAAATGAAAAGAAAAGGGGGGTGTTCCATTCGTGGGCTCTGAAAGATTACGTCCAGAACAAGGCCACAGTGGGCGCCGCGATAATTGTAGTGTGGAGGAAAAAAAATGACAATTATTCGCGTAACGAAAAAGGGGAGGGGGACGCGAGAGTGCCGGGTCGCTCAGGTCCTTAAAGGCCAACACAAAAAGAAACGTATATCACGTGGGAGACAAGGTGTATCCCGTCCATTGTGAGTGTGTCAAAAGAAGAAGGGGGAGGGATGGTGGGGTGGGGCGGACGAAAAGGAAGATACAAAGAATACACAAGGTGGGTAGGGGGGCAAAGGTCAGCAAAGGGGTTGGGAGATGGAGAAAGTGGTCGGAAAACTTCAACCTCTGAAGGGGGGGAAGAAGACAGCTCACCCCAAGATCAAGGGGGGGGGAAAAAAAGTCGACCCTCCAATGGGGGGCGCGAGGAATTTTACAGGTCCGCCGTTGGGACAGGTAAAAAACTAACCTTAAAAAGCCCTGTCCAGCCCACACAAACAGGATAAAAACTCAAGTGGAGCAACCCAAAGGAATTGTTTAATGGTACAGTCCATCCTTTCACGCCCAAGACATCAGCCGTCCGCGGGGGAAAGAGGGGAGGAAGGGCACAACGCCAAACGCGGAAGAAAAAGTGGTCAAAAAAGAGCGGAGATTGGGGAGAATTCTGGGGAAATCAAAAGAAAAGGAAGGGGAATTTCCTTTATTGAGTCAGCAATACACAGAGACAGTTTGAAAAAAAAAAGGGAAAAAACCATTCATAAATGTGGGGTGGTGGAAACTGGGGGCAAACCAACCGAATAAAAAATGGGGTGACAAAGCTAAACGAACAAACCAAAGGCCATCACGTAGTTTAAAGAGGGAGAAAGGGGAGGCGAAAATCAGTGACGCAAGAAAAGAAATAAATGGGGCAAGGCCTGTGGAATTCGACTGACAGAATAGCAATGTGGGTAGAGCTGTTGAAAAATAAATGCTCGATGGAGTCAGTGAAACACAGGCTGGGGGGAGGATGGCCAAATCTGGTCGTAACAGAGAAAACGACAAGGGTGCCTCCATGGCGCGTCTGAGGTGGGGGGGACCAGGAAAGGGCCTCTACCCGCGGTTAGGCCCTCAGTGCGGCAACGGAGAAAAAGGAATAAAAAAGGGAAAAAGGGGGGAAAAAGAGGCTAGCCCCTTTCCCGGCTACAAAAAACAAAAAGAAATTAATCAACTTAAGGGGGGTATAGATCGGGGTTAAATCTGGGGAAAAAGACTTCTGCCCAAACATCAACAGGGGGGAGAACTAGAAAAAATTGCTCGAGATTTGGGTGGGCAGTGTGTTCCAATCACCCGTTGGAGGGGGTCACGGTGGATACAGGGTTGAAATTGGGGAAAAGGGGTTGGAGGAGCGCTCGCGCGTGCATCAAGAACAGAAAACAGGGGACTGCTGTAAAAGAAGGTAAGTGACCAACTGGTACACCGGGGGGAAAAATTCAGGACGTTATAAGGGGAAAATCTAAAATCCAGAGGGTGGGTCCAGTGGGTAATACTCTTCACCCTTTTAAGGGAACGGTTCCAAAATAAAAACTGGGCTATAGAAGCATGCCGCTAGGAATTCGCAGGAGGGAAGTGGAAAACTGAAAAGAAAGAATCACTAACCTAACAGGCTGCATAACCTAACATCACCGGACCTGCATTAACTGGGGGGGCAAAAGAGGAAGGGAAAAATACTGGGCACATTCAAATGTCGACCCGTTTGGAAGGAAGGGGGGGGGAAGGTGGGGTTAAAACAACAAAATCCAGTCATCCGTACGGTCATCATAAGTACTAGGGGACAGGAAGACTCTTTCCTGGGCAGAATTTGGGGACAAAGTGCAAAAAAAAACGGGTAGGGAAAATTCCCAACAAGGTGGGGAAGCCGAAGCTAAGGCACTGTATACGGACAGGGGAGTGGCGTATCAATCCCAAGGACTCGTGTAGAGCCGGAATGTCGGTTAGAAAAAGGAGGGTAAGAAAAAAAGACTAATGGAGGATTAGCAAAGCTAAGTGGGCGGTAGGACGGTGGGAGTTAACGGGGAAAGGAAAAGGGCAAGCAAGGAAACCGGGCACCTACTATGGAAAAACTGTGGTCACACAAAAAAACGAAACCTCTCTCTGGTGGTACCCTAGTACAGGTATCTCGAAAAAAATGCAAACCTCGAGAAAAAACAACTGGGGGGGATCGAAAGGAAAAGGCGAACGGCATACTCCTTCAAAGAGAGAAAAGAGTCGACGCGTGGATCTTAGAGAAAAGAAAAAGAGAAGTCGTAAAAAGGAAGGGAACAGATTAACACCGAGAAGAGAATTTCGTCAAGGGCAGTCTTAGGTGGAAAAAAGGGCGTTTTTATCCATTGAGGTGAAGGGAAAAGACCTTCAAATGAAAGATAATGGCGATGACCCAGGGAAAAAAAAAAGGATAAGTTGGGCCCAGTTCAATGGACAAGGGCAAACGGGTATCTACATTTGGAGAGTCAATCGATACTTTCTTAAAGACTTTCCTAAACAAGAAGGTGAGGGAAAGGGGGGGGACGAAGCCTCAAATCAATGCGTTTAAACTCCAGCGGGTTCGAACCTACAAGGAAACCGGATAAGAAAAAAAAGAGTTTTAGGATCGCCGCCCCAACTTTGGCAGGAAAAAGGAAATCGCGGTACAGTCAGGTACAGGCCAGGAAAAAAAAATAGTGGCCGGGGTCTAAAACTGTGAAGTCCTCGTACAAAGGGAAAGGTAGCAATTCTGATACTTTGAAAGTAGCTTGGGGGGGTGGGTGACAACGGGCCAAGAAAGGCCAACAGGTCCCCCGCCTTTGAAAAGGAAAAAAAAAAAACAGGAGAGTCCGGTCACATAGGGTAAAAGAAGTTTCGTCGACTCACTTGTGGGGTGGGGGGGAGCTACGTCGAGGTTGAGGACAGAGGAGACGATCGTATTCCTCGGGGAAAAAAGGGGGAACCAAGGTTGGAAAGAGTTCACAATTCTACAATCCCTGAAAAATTAGTACTAGGGGTTTTTAAAAAAAAAAAAAAACTCCAAAAAAAAAAAAAAGCCCGGAAACTGGTCCTCTGCTCAAAAGTGGGTACCGTGGGAAACCGGAAACATGAAATGTGACTTTTTGATGGGGGAAAAAACAAACACAATGGCGATTGGAGGTCAAAAGGGCAACCGAACTCAACCTTGTAAAAAATCTCCGCAAAGCCAGGGATGGGCAACAAGTCAATGTTGTACTAGGGGGGGAAGAACCTGGGGTCTCCGCTGTAATCAAGAACAGCACACGAAGGAACCGATCTAGAACCCTTAAAGAGGGGGGCTCGAGATAGTCAAAAGGGGAAAGAAGAAGCTAAACGAATGTTTGGGCTCCAGAAGAAAACCGGGAAAAAGACAAGGGTACACGCCATTAACATGCTTTAGGGCCCTCCCTAGAGACCTCCATTGGAAGAAAATAAAGGGCTTGTTGCTGCAAAAAGTCAAAATGGGAGGGGGGGAGAAAACAAAAAAGCGTTAACTAGAACCATTGAGGGAAAAAGGACATCCATCGAAGGGGGTGGGGTTCGCAAGCGGAAATCCCAAGGAAGGCCCACTAACAGACTTGCTTGGATTGAGCGGGCAGATCAAATGGGAAACTACGATCAAAAGTGTCGAAGCCTGAGGCATGGGTGGGTCTCCGTAAGCGTGGCAAACCTGGGGGGGGTAAAAAAAAACCAAGGGGGGGGGGGAAGAAGAAAAAAACACATTCGTGCTTGAAACACAGAAAGGGGTGGAAAAAGGATGCATGATGCCTAATACAGAGGGTTGCTAAAGGAAAAGAAGAAATTTTAATCCCAATCTCACCCATTTAAATGTATAGAGTGGTGCGGGGGAAAGGCCGAAAAGCCCGCAGAACGTGGCCTGATGTCGGGAAGCGAGAATGAGGAAGAGTAAACATAGGGGGAGGTTCCACAGAAGTTCGTATCAGTCTGGGGGTAGAACAGTGAAAAAAACGTGAAGGTGGTCGTTTTTTTCACCGACACTGCACAGACATCAGCGCTCAAGCAAAAAGGGGAGTTTTTCGACGTGCTACAAAATGGAAATGGAAACGAGGGGGGGAGGAATGACAAGGCAATACGTTTTGTACGAAAACGCTTGGAACAAATCCCGATACCAATGAGGGGGACTGCTCAACACTCGACCACTTGGACTGTTGACGGGGTGGGGAAGGGTGGGGATCCAGAAGCCACAACAACAATAGGGACATCAATCAAGTACTCAAAAGAAAAAAAAAAGCCAAAAGCCTCCAGTTTGACGAAAATAGACGGGAAAAAAAAAAGGGGGGGGGGTGGGGCATGAGACCATCTCTAAAAGGGGGCCATATCCGGGGTTCGACCATCAAGGTATCAGAAGAGTGGAAGGAACCAAACATCACTCCTTGACAAAGAGAAAACCTGGAAGGGGGGGGGGTAAGGTAATATCGTTCCGAGCCCCACTCAGATGTAGAAACCCCCACCCATTCGGAAGAGGTTAGCAGGGGGAACCGAAGGAGGAGGGGGGGTCGATTTTAACGTCAAAAAGAGGAACAAACTAAAAAGAACCAAAAAAAGATTAAAGAACTGTTATGGGGGGGGGGGGGGGGGGAGGAAGAAGAAAGGAGAAAGTTGGGAGATTTCAAGGTGGGGGAGGGAAGGGAAAAAAAAAAAAAAAGAATGACTTCATTGGAAGAGACATGAAAAAAAAAAAAAAAAGGCAGTGATGTGAACGCTCCAGAGGAAGCTGTGGACAAGCGTGACAGGCGGGCTACTTTCTATAAAAGACTGAGACTCTCCGACGAGCTTGTGACCTAACGAACTCTACAGGGGGGAGGGGTGGAAAAAAAAACGCCAAGCGGTTCTTCAATATGGAAAAAAAGAACGCCAGGAACGTGGAGAAACGACGACGAAACGGACCTACTCCGCGAAAAGAAGGAATGGATTTATCTCGCAGGACACCCTAAAAACTTAACCGGGAGACACGAAAAGGGAAGAAGTTAGGAGGAAAAAGGACGAAACAAAATCAACGTTCTCAGCACGCCTTACCATCGAGGACACGGACAAGAAGAACCTAAGGGAGGTTGATATCAGGGGCTTTCAGACCTTCTGCCTAAGTGTCAAGAGGGACAGGGAAAAAAAAAAAAAGGGACCAAATGAGGGGGTGCACACACAAAGAAAAAAAAGGTGCGGCGAAAGGGCAATTTTGGGAGAGACAGTGGGGCCAGAATGGCGTCGGGTATTTGAAAGAAGGGGAAAAAAAAAAAAATCACAACAACGAGTAAGGAATGGGAAACTAAAGGAAAAACTGATGACCTAAAAAATGGCGAGCAAGACAACTTGGCACGGAGGGACCTCCCCCTGGGGAGGGAAAAAAAAAAATCATGGAGGGGATGTGACCACAGGACGAAAAAGGTCAGTTCAAAAGAGGACTCTACTCATTTCCAGCCTTGAAAAAGCGCAAACGAACAGGTGATGAACCTTAAGCTGCTTACCCAAAGGAAGGCTATTTTAAAGGGGAAAGGAAACGTGAGGGGGCGTCTTTGGGAAGCAGATATCAAAGCAACGGAATAAGAAAAACGGGGGGGTGCCGGCAAGGTGTCCTTTGGTAAGAGAAAATCCAAATGATTTAAAAGGGGGAAGACGGGGGAGGGGGGGAACCCTAAGTAGTCTGAGCAAAAACAGCGGAACTGGGAAAGTATGGGGAAATGTCTGGGGGAAAAAAAAAAAAGACTTTGGGGTCTCTCCCAAAACATCAGTCAGATCGAGGTTCCCTGTAAAAAAGCAGACGTAGGAAAAAAGGAGCCTCCCATTTCCCTTAGAAACAGGGGAAAAAGGCCCTCAAACAAGGGAAACCACAATACCTCAGGGGAGAACAGGTTGTAAAAAATCCAGCCACAAAGGGGGAGAAAGACGAATCTAGTGCCTCTCCATTGGGGGGGGGGGGGAGGGGGGAAAAAAAAAGGACATAAAAGAAAAAATAGGGAGGGGGGACTATCGACTGACTCCCAGAAACGGTAAAGGGGGGTGGAAAACACAAATCTCTCTCAGGAAAGAAGGAGATTCGACCAAAAAAGGGGTAGAAAGATCCCCCTAAATCCGAACAGGAGTTTGGGACATCGATGGGGAATGCGGCACAAGATAGTACAGGGAAACAAAAAAATTGGCGCCTCAACGAGAAAGGGGTTGGGGACTGGGAAAAGAAAGGGGCAGTACGAAACTGTTGTTGAAACGAAGAATTTATGGAACAGCGTGCTCGAGGGGGGAGAGGGGAGGGGGAAAAAAACCGACAACGTATATGCAAAACGGAAAAAGGATCAGTAATAAGGTAAAGACCCTGGTCCAAATTTTAGTGTGGGCGGAGTAAAGGAAATCTTTCGAATGTTGGGGTGGGAGTACAAAATAGATCGCTCAAAAGCAGCCGCCCAGGTTTTGATAAGTGGGGGAGAAGGGGAAAAAGCAAGTTATCTATTATAATCAAAGGAGGGGGGGACTAGAAACGTCCCGCTGCCTGGAATCAACGAGAAAAAGAATCGTTTGGATCCACAGGAGGACACGCAAAGCTTGATTGGGGATCGCAGGAGGGGAACTGGACCAGCCGTTTATTAAAAAAAAAAGAAAAAAGTGACAAAAAAATGTAACTCACTAACAGAAATACTGATAAAGAAAAGAAAAAATAAAAGGGGGGGACAGCGTGTTTAAAATTTCCTAATCATTCGCGGAAAAAAGAGAACAAGGTCTTTTATAATTGGAGGGAACGGGGAGAACCAACGGAAAAGGGAAGGAAGGAGGGGGCCTCACGTGCACGGAAAGATTGGGAAAAAAACAACTAAAGGACGGAGGAACGGAAACGTAGTCCTTAATATCCAATAAAGGAATAGGAATGTGTTACAAAATGTGAAATCCAAAAGGAACACGGGGGGGAGGGAAAGGGGGACCACGCTACAAGAGGAAAATGGAAACTTGACTAGTTCCTGCAAAAACTTTCAAAAGGGGAACAGGGAGGCAAGAGAGAGTTCCTCCCAAAGAATTAGCGAAAGAAAAGCAAAAAAGGTCGCAGTTTAGTCAGAGGAAAACGCTCTACAATGTGGGGTAGAAAAGGGGGGTCTAATAAAGAGGGAGGGAAACCCAACCCCCCTTAAAGACAAAAACGAGGATAGGGCGCATGTGAAAAATGTCCAGAAAAAGCAATAATAACCCTCAACAGTGAAGGGGTCCAATTGCCGCGCACGGGGAGAAAAGAAGATGTTCAAAAAAGCAGGAAACCGAATGTGGGGGATCCCGGCAGGAGTTGATTGAAAAAAAATGAAGGGAAAGACAACTGACTTGCAAACCTATCGGAAAAAAAAAGAAAAACCTGTGATCTGGTATTTTTCGAGATATGGTAAGGAGTGGAGGAGCAGAAGAACCACACGAGAAAAATAAAAAAAATTACAAAAGTAAAAGGATCAGAAAGCCACACTTCGACAATGGGGGGGGGGGTATCGTTTCCAAGCAAAAAGGGAGGGGTGAAAAGGGGGAGAAAGGTTCAATTGAGGACGTTTCGTAGGGGAGCCAGCGGACAAAGCAGGCAAAAGTCCAATCAAGGGAAAAAAGAATTCGCCAACGGTCACGTTGCGCGAGGGGGGGAGGGGCGGGGATCGTAAACAGGGACATCAGAAGGGAATTGTGTGGGCAGAAAGGGGGCGGGAACAACCCTTGGTCCAAGGGGGGGGGTAAAGTCCTTTGGACGGATAATAAGAGACAGGGCTCAGGGTCCACACGAAACAAGAGGGAACTAGCACTTCAGTCAAAAACAAGCGCGTCGAAAACGGAGACTGGGGAGCTCAGGAACTGAACGCATCAAAGGCGACCAGTGGGGGGTTAGCATCAGGGGTTCCTGTGGGGGGGGGGAAAAACCCAATCACGCTCAAAATCCTAAATGGAGGAAGAGGGGTGAAGTTCTTCCG
>Ga0179591_1236658_pt1 | contig 14902 bp, 16 predicted proteins | sample CZOMad2_1_08_16f_FD_182891 | JGI IMG/M metagenome (GOLD analysis project Ga0179591, IMG submission 182891) | Vadose zone soil fungal communities from Angelo Coast Range Reserve, California, USA - CZOMad2_1_08_16fungal (PacBio error correction) | ecosystem: Environmental > Terrestrial > Soil >...
GGTCTTCTAGAGATGATCAAGGGAGCCTGTACCCAAAACGTTACGCTTTCACGAACAGAGTCGAGAAAAAAAGAAACTTCCTGGAAAAGAATGGAAGAGCCTTCTCGGGACGCTCTTAAAGAAAGAAATTCTCATAAACAAACGCTAGACCCCTACACGAAAAAAAGAGGGAGCAGAGAGGGGTCGATCCTCCGCAACGATTTGGGAATTCATAAACCGAAAAAAACCTTACCTCAGTCAGTCGGGCAAAGACCACCCAAGAGCAATAAATCCCTGCTTAACACCGTACTCGTTTTGGGGACGAAGAAGGGGAGAAAGAATACGCAGATGAGGGAGACGACCCAAGGCGAGCTCAAAAGCAACCATGTGACGGTGCCTAACTGGATCAGAAAAGTCAGGGGAAAAGGACGCAAAAGTATGGATTACCGTACCCTCGCCGAGAGAAAAGGCTAGACGTTCCAATTCGATTAACCGCTTCTAGAAAGGGGGGACCGGTTGAGAGAACTAAAGCTAACAGGTACTCCTTCGGGACGTCATCAGAAAGAAATCAGGTGATTCCTCTAGGAACTCTGAGAGAGGGAGGGTGGAAAGTGGGAGAGAAGGATTCGACCCCAAGCCTCCATCTAAGTTTTGTCCGAGAGAGGGAAACTCAATTCTTAATAGAGTTACTCTTGCATTGAGGGGGGGAGGGAAGGGGAGGTTCCGCTTAAATTAGGGAAGCCACTCTTTCCCTACCAGAAGAATTAGGAAGGGGCTCTTGGAGGGAACTAGGTCTACAGTGTTATGTGAGGGAAGAAAGAGAAACGTGTTCAAGGAAAACGAAAAAATCCTTTCAGGTTTTCGAACTTGCGGACGGGACTCTGATGGATTTAAACAAGTAGGAGGGCATTAAAAGAAAGTTAATTTCGCTAAGAAGGAAAGGGCACAAGTAACTCACACGGAAGTAGGAAAAAAGAGTAAGTCCGACTCGATTCAAAGGGATTCGATGGGATTTATAAACTGATTCGAGAAAAAGGTTTCAGGTAAGGAAGAGCCCCCTCCCCGGACAAAGGGAGGAATGTTAAGAAGAGAAGGAGGAGATGGAAACCGGAACCAACTGACTCGTTCCACCAAAATTTAGAGGGGATCTTTGGAGGGGGCAGGAGAAAGAGAACAAAAACCTCCTTTCAGCCCATGTTCTTTCCGGCGTAGAGGGAGACACCGGAATAGAAGGAATCTCAGAGGCACCCTGAACATCAAGAACTTAAAAGAGAAAGACGGTTAGAAGGGAGAAGAGGGAATTTATAATTCCTTTTCTAGGTTTTAGGTCTGGTTCTAGTGTGGGGAGGATCATCAAAATGGGTTCTGGGTCGCAGATATCCACTCAGCCGAAGTGGGGACTAAAACGATAGGGTGGGAAAAGTTTCTAAATACGACTAACCCTACTAAAGGGGGGAAAGGAAGGTTTACGATTTCACTAAGGAAATACTACTGGCAGTGGCGGGGGAACGGGAAAGAGAACCCCCTCCTGCGGAGCCCGTAATAACATTGCTTAAGACTTGGTGACCGGCCACATTTCATTCTTAGATACGAAATCGTTCCCACACCGAGACAAAAGGAGAAACGGGGGAGAAGTTGCCGTCACTTCTTCGTATAAAGAAAGAACCATGGGGACTGAACGGAAATCCTTGTGTCTCCCAATAGTGCTCTTAACGAGAAGGCCAGATAAAACAGAAAGTCAGGGGGAGGTGCCCTTCAGAGTTTTTTCAAGAGACAGAACAGGGGGGAGGGGAGAAGGTGTGCGGAAGGGGCGAGGTGTTCTATGTCCGCAGCGATTGCCAGAGGACTGGCGGAAGGAAACTAGTGGGCAAGTTCATTCATCTTCGGCCCTTGTGTAGAAGAAGGAGGCGGGAAGATCAAAAGCCGAGCTCAATCTTTGGGGAGTTGGAAAAAGGGAGGAAAAAAGGAATTGACCTCCAGTACTTTTCACGCAAGCTGCAGTACGGTAGTCGAGCAAATTAATAAGTGAGGGAAAAGGCAGCTCAAGGAAAGGGAGTCGACCCTTCCCTAAGCCCCCAAAACCAACCTAATGGCTTTTGTTGACACGGGCTGCGATTGGCGCGGAGAGAAAAGAAACCCAATTGGAAAAGGGAAAAATGACGCCTCTTCTCCGCTGTACTCCATCCTGGCCACTCGGGAAAGAGGAGAATCAAAACTATTTAGTCGTCCAGATGACAGCTGACTCCTGCTCAAGGAATCTCGGGCTGGATCCTTCTTTCTGGCCAAAGACTCAAAGGGGAAGAAGAAGAGAAGAAGAAAAAAGAGATGCCCGCATCTCTCTCACCGGAAGTTGCTCTCAGGTAGGGGTCGCCGAAAAGGAGAGCCCTCCGAACAGGAAGAGGGGGCCAACAGCCGATCTACGCATCGAAGCTCAACCCCGGTCCTCAAAAAGGAAAGAAAAAGAGAAGAAGACTCAGGAAATGGAAAACTGTCGCCTACGTTAGGGGAGGGGAGAAGTGTTTCTTTATGGGACGGTGAAAGTCCAGCCCCTGGTATGTGCATCCACCGGGGAGGGGAGAAAAGACCCGAACCAACATCATGAAATCCAGGAGGAAACTGACCCTTCTGATGAGGGGAAAGCCCCACACTTCCGATCAGTAGGTACACTGAAGGAGGCGCATGGAAGAAAGTCTCCCGAATGAAGGCTAAAAGTGGCAGGGCGGACCACGATTCCCCACCGCAAAAGATCAGAGAAAAGGAGAAACAGAACGGAAAATGACCGGGCGGCGAAAGAGGGACACCTCGAATCTCCCTCGGCTAACGAAAAAAGGAAAAAAGAAGCCGCCCGGGAAAAAAGGGGAGGGGGAAAAAGGAACCGCGTTTTCCTCAAAAGAAGAAAAGTGAATCATACAAAAAATATTAAGAATATCAAACTATGATGGAAGGGGGGATAGCTGTAGGCCGACAGGAAGCCATTTGGGAGGGCTTGAGAGTTGACTGAAGGAGAGGTACGCGGGAAGAGACGCCTCCAGAATGGTCGACTTGAGACGGATGGTGCGCGGAAGAGGGGGATTGCTACTAGGGTTTGCGCTGAGGCACCGTCCTGGATGCTGCTTGGGCCCGTGGTAAGAAGGGGGCTTGGGAAAAAAGGAGGAGGAAGAGATTTTGGGATTCATTCTCTGCCTGGGGGGACGCAAAAGGGATGTGGGCCTTTTCATGTCTGAAGGGGAAAGCTTTTCGTTCCGCTAAAATTGGGGTTCCGCAAAAAAAAGGGGACCGCAAAAGAAAAGGGAAATACTGAATGCCCCTCCCTTATCTTAGAGCCTCCGGAGGCGTCGGTTCTGGGGGAGGAGGTTCTGAGGCCAATTGGCTTTATTGCGCGGGGAACGATTGTCATCTCTGTCTGGTGCCACTCTTAAGGCCTCTTCTGTTAGAGAAGGTCCTGAAGAGAGAAAGACTCGAGGGAACGTGGACCGTTACTATATCATCCTTCAGTATTTGACGGAATCCAAGGGAGTCAGAGGTAAAGAAGAAAGGAGCTGAGGGGAGTCTGATAGATGGAATATGTACTCCTCCTTTAATTGAAGGGGGGAACTCCTGTGGGGGGAAAGGAGTTCTGTCCCCTCTTTCGCGAGGATTCTTGGGGCAACTTGGTTAAAGACTCAGCCGGGGGGCGGGTACGGGTTCAAGGTACAAAAGGAAGAAAGAAGGAGAGTAGGTTAAGGTCTTTCTACACCGACAAGAAGGAGATTGCATTATTACGAGAAAGAAAAGTGATGACGGCCCATTCTTATGCGGTCATCGGCAGCTTTTGGGGGGACGCTCCAGGGGGAAGTTAAGAGAGATTCGCAGACTGTCACCTTAAGCTTTTTTCTCGGCGGGCGGAGATCAAAGAAGATCAGTAGTATACAAAGGACCAGCTGGAAAGGACACCTAGGGAAGGAGAAAGGAATTGAGATTCCTCTCTTGATCTAAGACGGAAGCACCGTAAAGAGCAGAGCCTGGAAATTTTCTGAGCTGCAATAATTCATGTCTCCCGCTTGGGGTGAAAGAGGTTAGGGAAGAGGGGAAAGCTGTTTTCTCTCTTGAGTCGGAGATTGTAAAAAACCAAGGTACATCACATTGTTTAGAACTGGTCCAGGCTCTTTGGCGGCAGAGGGGGAAGCTAGAGTTTAAATCATTTCACGGCACAATCAGGGCATAGTGCAGGGAGAGCCGTACTTTGGGGGGCTGCTGGCAAAGAAAAAAAGGAAGCCAGGCGCGAAGACCCCTGCTGATGGACAAGTGGCGTGGGGTCGTACAAGAATGGGAACTCGAGAGGAGGGTACGTGGCTGAAAGCTCTCGTACTGTCTTTACACTTGGGGCCGAGAAGAGGTGCGAAATCTTAGATAATAGAAAAAGCAAGTCCTTCAAAGGGACCCAGACTGGGAAAAAGTCCAACCAGCCTTCTTCCCGTGAGAGAAAGGATTATAAAAAAGAATTCTGAAAGGTCCCTGGTAAGAAAGGACAACGTAGCTATTAAGCCATAGAGAGCGGAGAAAGTTCTCCCTCTGAGCTTACACAATTGAACAGGAGGAGGGTTAGCTTTCCGGCTCGCCTCCTAAGACAGGAAGGGGTCACTAACTGGGGAGGGAAATCCACGCTCACGTTAGGTAACCCATGTTTCGGGGGGGCGCTCGGGAGGGGACAGAGAAAATTCGAAAAAACCGAACGCTCCATCCCATCTCATCACGGTAAAAAGAAAAGCAGGGGGGAATAATGTGTTCCGGCGAGGGGGGTCTTCTGAATCTACAATGGAGGGGAGGGAAGAAGCCAAGGAAAAGGTGAGGGACGGAAACTCCGTGTCCCTATAAGCGAACAAAAGGTAGGACAGAAAGGGAACAATAATGTGTGTCGAAAAGGGGGGCGGCGCCCAGCAGGAGAGAGACGAGGGCACTCGTAACGCCGCAAGAGCAGTCGGCTTTTTCCGAAAATCTTCGGAGACCATCGCCAAGAAGGGGGAACCACGCAGGAAAAAAAGAAGAAAGCAGGATCTATCCTTTTCGGGACAGGCAGAGGAAGCGGCTTGCGGGCGGGAGTCTGGGTTGGTCCGGAGGGGAGGTCGGTCTGAAAAAAGGAGAAAGAAGACGAAATGAAGGAAAATCCTTCCAAACCTTGCCGTACAAAGAAGAAAGAAGAGTACTGAGTGGTCCGAGCTAGTAACGACCGCGAAAAGACTGATCCAGGAGGAATAAAATGGGAAAGGGGCCCCTTTAGCGCCGTCGGTCAAAATAGAAATTCGAAACCAACTCGAACGAAGTAGGAGGGGAATGCCCCTGTAGTGGGTTTAAAAAGGGGAATCAGGAAGGGGGGAGGGGTCAGATCTAATCCATTGGGTACCACCGACTGGGGAGTAAGGGTCGAAGAGGAGGAGAGAAAAAAACAAGAGTCAAGGGGGATTTAGGAGAGAAAGATTCGAGAGCCTGCGAATGACTACATACCTTCCAGCCCAGAAGGAAGGGGAGGGCAGCAGAAATATAAGGCGGATGCGGAGCGAAGAATGAGCGACGAAAGTTTTTTTTTCGTGACACGGATAGGGAGCCAGGGGAGAAGTTTGAACTAGGAACAGGCAAAGAAGACGTCCGGTCACTGCTGAGATTTCTGAGAATAAAGAAAAGGAGGAGGGAAGCTACCCGGAAATTAAGGTGACCGCGGTCCGAAGTAGTATGGAGACACTGAGCACTTAACTGCTTCCAGAATAAGAGCGGGCACCTATTGCGGAGGAAGGCGGGCGCCCAGGCGGGCAGGACCTACTAAGAGAGGGAAAGAGGGGAGAAAAATTCCTTCAAAGCTCCGGAGCAGACTACCTGCACGCAGCTCAACCGGTCCTGGACGGAGCGGGGGCGGGGGGGAAGGGGGTGAAAGAGACTCACCTGAGGGATCTGGCAGGACTTTGGTTTCAGGAGGCTCTCTTCAGAGACACTGGGACAGAGAGAAGAGGAAGACAAAGACGGGAGGGGGGGTTCTCTTGGTTATTCTTTGGGGGATACCACTTACGGGGCTGGTCGCGGGAGCGGAAGAGGAATAAGACGGAGCGCAGAACAACACAAAGTGAGGAGGGATGAAATAGAAGATTTCTGAAGTTCAAACCGGAAAACCGATCCCTTTATAACAAGAAGGAAAAGCCGGGGGGAGGAAGGTTATCATCCAATCCGCAAAACGTACGAAAAAGCCTTTTCACGACCATTAACCAAAAAAAGGAGAAAAGCATCTCAGCAAAGGAGCATCTCGGGCAAAATTCCTCTCTCTCCAAGGCACTCCGTTAATCCACTGGGTAGGGCTAGGAGAAGGGGGGGGAGATGGGCAGGAGAGACACCCTGGTTCTCTTAGAGGGGACCACGTAGGGGAACCAATTTTGAAGCTCGTGAGTCAGAAGACAACCTTAGGGGGGAAAGAGGAAGGTGAAGATTAAACGATCTCATATGCCTGTACTGTCTCGCTTCTGAGAGGAAAAGTCCGTGAAGTAGGGGGAAGGAGAGATTTGTATTCCTCGAAGTCCCAGCGAAAGCGACAGGATCTAGGAAGACCGCAGCAGGGAACGCCACAACTCCAGCTCTGTAAAGGGCCGAAAAAGAAGAGACGACTCTCATCTGCGTCCCCGCATCAAGCAAGTATAGAGGGAATGAATATTCGAAGGCCAGGGCTTTACCACGGCTTCCAATGAAAAGAACAGCGAGATGGACGGAAGGAGGGGGCGCCCTTGTAATCTTTTTTGCAGTAATCAAACGGAGCCACCGTCCTTTAGGTCGGTCCACCAGGATCGGGTCGGGGCTAGAAAGAGAAAACAGCAAGGGGTGAAAAAAGGTTGTCCTAACTTGACGCGCCTTACTCGGGGGACGGCAAAGAAGCCGGCAGTGGGCTGGCAACAGCAAGTTGGAAGGCAAAGATCGCCGAGAGACAAGCGATGAGAGAGGCCCGTCTAGCCTCGGCGAGACAGGTGGAAGGGTAGGAGCACCAATAAAAAAAAAGAGTCAGCGTAATCAGAACTTCGTTTACCGGAGCTCTCACTGCAGGATGACTTCGACAAGCGGAGAAGGAGGGGGGCAGAGAGATCCATCTTCCCCTCCTCCTGACCACTACCCCGCTTATGGGCCCTAGGAGGGTCTACCCGGAGACATCTCTAAGAAAGAGGCGTTTTATGGGCGTTGCCATTGGTTTACTTGAGGGATGGAAGAGTAGAACGCTTAGTGGGATCCTACAAAGGCCTCCTTTCTGAGGTCGTCTTTATTTTCAGCCGGCGGGAAGGAGGAGGGGGGAGTCTAGGAAGAATTTTCTTACGCTTCTAAACCGCATAACGGGAAAGGGGTTTGTTGAGGAGACTGTTCATACTGTCGGGATACTCAAAAGGGAGAGGGGAAAAGTAAATAACTTTACGTGTTCGCATCTAACGAACGGAATTGGAACGGTAAGACAGCCCGCAAGGGAAGGAAAACATCCGTCAGATGGGAGTGGCTACCTTCTCAAAAATGGAAAAAAGTAGGAATCACGGAGTGGGACAGACTGGGTGAGGTAAAAGGCACTAGTATTCCCAAGACACTAAGGACATGTACAGAATCCAAGGGAGAGGGTGTCACCCTAAATAAGAAGCGGTGCCCACATCAGTTATTTCTTCGTCTGCGCTGTGGCCGAACGAGAAACCGAACGAATGAGAAAAAAACTGGCCTTTAGGAATCGTAGAGGGAAACGCGGATGACTCGATCTCATCGAAATTAACTAGAGAAAGGGAAGGCTGGCCGCAGAGTGAAAAGAGGGCAATCCCGTCAAATGATTAGATCATCTTGCCTCCAAAGGAAGGGGTCAAGAGGGGGTCGGATCCATGAGAATCTCTTGGTCCTCCGAACTCAAGAGAAAACAAGAAGGGACTGGCTGAATAGACAATCTTCAGGGTACCGGAATCAAGAAGAAAAGAAAAGCGGGTGAAAGAAGAACGCAAGAAAAAATCTTTACTCTAGTTGCTTATCTACGGTTGAGAAGGAAAAGGCGCCTAAGAATGCATCCAAGTCCTCATTGTTGACGGGGGAATGCAGACGGAGAGAGTAGCGACCCAATCTGCTCACTCGGGACCAAATTTATGAGGGGTATTTCCGAAAAGGGGCGGGAAAAAGAAAGCCGAAGTCCAGCCGGTGGTCCCCCCCCCCCCCACCCCAAAAAGAAAAAGGAGCCTGAACATATCCAAGGGCAAAACCAAAGCGCAAGTCTCTTCTGAAAGGGAAAGGAATGAGGGAGGGAGAGGGGAGAGGGAAAGGGGGGCGGGGTTGTCGACGCCAGAACCCGACAGGGTAGTTCATGAAAGAAGGGGGGGGGTCTGGCAGCAGACTTCTCTGAAGAACCGGGAGGGAAGGGGGAGCCCGACCACGGAAAAAAATCTGTTGCCTTAAGGGAGCCGAGAGGAAAGAAGCGCTGAGGCCAGCGAGGGAGCCAAGTCATCATCACCAACGTGGCCGCTGAGGGTATGAGAAGGGCATCTCCTGAACAGGGGGAGTGTGCCAACTTCCCTCAACAAGTCAGGAGAGGGTGTGTCCACCGCGAGGCGAAAGGGTTCACAGCTAATAAACAGTTCCATAAGAAAATCGCGAAAGGGAGACAACGTCATCCTGTCCAACGGCTAGACTGAGAAACGAAAAAGGTCCAGGGGTCGGCCATCGGCGAGACCTCCGCCAGCAGACAGGGGAGTAGGGGGAGGGCCTTCGGTTGCGTACAGCGCAACGGGCGAATCCCCTTTTCACCTGCAGAAAAAAAGAGGGATTCGCTCACCTTGACATTTCCGCTAAGTCAGAAAGACCGTGAGGAGACCTCCAAAGGAAACATGGTTCAAGGTTAGCATCGGACGTGAAAGGGAGAATCCAGAAAAGGGCAACGCCACCCCAAAAACAAAAAAAAAAAAAAAAAAAAAAAAAAATCACTGAAGAAAAACGAGACTAAGCCATGACGGTTAAGAAAATCTAACTTATGTGCGTTTCATTCTGGGGAAAGTGGAATGGACAGGAAAGGGAGGGCCCCTTTATTCCACCAATCGGAGGGGCCCGAGCAAGAGATGGAAGCAGCGGGAAGGGAACCTGAAGACCCTTTTTAACAAAAAGGCTGCAGGGGAAAATCCCACGATCCCGACAATCTACAAGTCCTGCAAAAATGGGCAATAAGACGGAATCGGAAAGAATCCTGCCAAGCGAAACCCATAGCCTCCAGCCCGAAGGCAACTCTCACCCCAACCTCCGCTCGGAAAGCAGAGAGGCAGAAATTCCTTTCAGCGCGCCTCGGCCACACGATACGCCAGGGCGGTACATAAAAAAAGTTGGAACGAGAAGTACCGGAACACGGAAAAGAGGGAGGTGGAGAACTCTTCTCCTAAAGAAGCGCGGGGTAATCACTCAGAAGAAAAAGAAAACAACGGAAGAGTAGGAAAATATAAGGCTCCTCTTATGTGGCAAGGACTTGGAGAAGGGATTGACGGGGTTTTTCCTTTGAATTCTCAGTCCAACGTGGCTCAGAAGAGAACGAAAATATGGGTCCATGATAGAAAGACAAAAGGATTTCTGGAAAGACGGTGGGCTCGGTATATTCTTCCTGTGGGAGGGGTAAATCGAGTTCACACTCTTGACTTCACGGGCTAAATCTTTGCGGGTGATGGGGACCTGAGAGGGCTGTGACTCTGATGGGAGGGAGAGGGGTGGGTGAGGTGAAACGCCCTTTGGGACCCAGACCTGGGCAGGGTTAAAAAGTGCCCTCGGCTTGGCAGAAAAGATTGGGGGATCTCGCCGGGCCTTCCCAAAGATTACAGGGAACGAGGACAATTTAACCGAATTCGAGAAAATACAATACTGAATTTTCACAGTGAGATGAGTAGGGAGGCGGGAGTGTTCTTGATCGCCCGGTGCTGGATTGCAGTTAAAGGAGGGTAACAGATGGCTTAAAGACGCTTAAGAAACAGGGTCAATCGTATGCGTTCTAAGTAGAAGAGAGGAGTAAATGGGTGGGAGGGGGGAAGACTCTATAGGGCCTCTTCTATGTGGCGGGGATTAGTAGGGCGCTCCCTCAAAGAAAGACTCAACTCTCTCGGGGTAGGTGAGAGTATTAAGATGGAAGAGGAAATGGGGGGGGGGGAATTGATATACTACTACACCGGGGGGGGAACGTTGGAGGTACCCGCTGTCATAAGTGCCTTTACTGGTTCATTTGAATCTCCTGGAGACGCCGATAAAGGGGGGACAAACCCATACGATGTCTCTTTCCTTTCGACAGTAACAATTGCATAGCTGCAAACTTGATTTAAGAGGAAGAAAAGTTCAGTTTCTGAGAAACGTGGAGAGGGCTTGCCTGCTCCCGTCCTCCTCTAACGGATCGCTCTGTCACCGGGCAAAAGATGGGGAGCGCAGTAGGGCGGAGCGGCACGATCTGAGTTATAAACCCGGGAAATACCTTCTTCGGGTTGTTCAGAAAGAAGGGACCCGTCCGGACTAAGGAGACGAAACTCCTCAAACGTACGATCAGCGCCCCAAGGAGTGCGGTAGATGAGAATAAATACGGCCAAGAACATGGTTTTCTACTTGCTGGATCTATCAGAGGATGCTCAAAGAAGAATTCGGCGACGATGGAGTACGACGAACGTGAACGGCCCGTCTACCTTTCCGGTCGTGGGGGGCGAGGTGAGGCAGGCAAGGGCCCCTTTGGGGGGGGGACGCGGTCTGGAATCAAAGTTCGCACAACTGGATTTGCGGGTACTCCTGGGTGCCTTGGAAAGGAAAACCGATAGACGAAAAGGAAACGAGAGGACTTTCTTTAGAAACTCGTGATCGTCGGCTGTGAACCCGAGCGGGCTCGACATAGGGGGGGGGCCAACGGGAAACAAGAACTCGGGTAACTGCTTTATAGAAGGATAGGAGAAAGAAGAAGAAATGCAGACATTGACTACCCGACGAAAAGAGAGTCAACAAGAGGAAGGATGGTTCCCCTCGGTGAAGCGAATCCTCTACCTCCTTAGACCTTTCACAGGAGACAGAAGGAAAGAAGAGGGGAAGTGAACCGATTAATCTCACGCGGCCTGGCGCCAGCACTCTGGACAAGAGCGGTGGAAAGGCTTCCTGCCGCGTAAGGAGATCTCAACTGCCCCGCTTGGGGTGACACGGGTAGGGACAAAGAAAGGGAGGAGAAAAAAAAGAGAGGTGTAGGGGGAAGAAGTTCGTGTACAAGGTGTGGAGAAGAAAAAGCCGTACCAAGTCCCACAGCAGGGGGACGACCGCGGAGGGGGTACGGATCCTTTTCCTTGGAGGGAGACCGGGACAAGACAAGTTCAGGGGGATTACTAACCAATTCCCGTTCGTACGGCAAGGACCGGATTCAAGAGATCAGCGGGAAAGGGGGACCAGCCCTTTCTGCACACACAGGGTTTTCCCTTCTTTGGAGGAAAGGGTAAGAACCGGGGGTCGAGACCAGCTCGAAGGGCCAGGACCCAGGGGGGAAATGGCAAGCCGCAACTCGCACAATCGCGGTTCGGCGACATCTGGACCAGGGGAGGAAACGCGCCAGAAAAGAACCACGAGCCCCAATCCCTCATCGCATGTTAGACCAGGTTCACCAGGTCAAAAGACATAGAAGTCTGGTACATCTGGAGGGAGTGGTTAGGTTGAGCATCGGAGGAGAGGTCAGCAGAAAAATCGGAGGGACGCAGAAGGGCTATCTCCTTCCATAAATTCCCTATTAAAAATATGGAAAAGACATGAATGGGGGTCAGCGCCTAACCTGACCAACGGGCTCAGGAGATGGCGAAAAGAGCCGGGGAAACTATTTCCTCCGTTGAGTCTCGTCTGGGGGTGGTTTAAATCTCCAGTAGAAAGCCCCCGAGCAGGTAGGTGGATCCCAGATTATCTTAAAGTGGAGGGGGAACCGTGAAGAAAAAGAGTGGAAGTACATCTAGAGAAGTCAAAGGTCTCCTCTGGGGGAGTGAGTAGGAATAATCTTCGAAAAAACGTACATTCGTTGACTTGAATGCCAGGGACAATTCTTGAGGGAGGAAGGCAAGAAAGGAACTAACGGGTGGAACGGTTCGGAGAAGTTACAGACATAATTCGTGCGGAGAGGGAGAGAACGATGACGAAGAATTTTTGTCTGGGAGGGGGGGGGCAAATTGTCGCGGGATGGTTTGCTTGTAGGAGGAGGAGACCCGCAGGGAGGACCGTCTGGAAGGGAAAGGAGTGTATCTACTTCCGACCGAGATCGATGTCATCACTACGTGAAAGCGTCCGAAAGTATGCCACTCCAGCTTGAGGCGACTTCTTCCAGCAGAACCTTCTGGCACTCCCTCTGGGGAGGGGGAAGACCCGCGCCAGGGGAAAAAAGAAATGGGAAACCTACTACGAGCAAAAACGGCTGAAGACGTTCTGACAAAAAAAAAAAAAAAAAAAAAAAGCTCGTTCACCTCGAACCTGGAAAAACTGGAGGCGGCCGTCACCCTTCCTAAGTAGGAGAGGAGGGGTGAAACAGAGGAAACGGGCGGGGCCGGAGGCGGAGTGGTCCGGTCGTGAACAAGATAGGAAGGGAGGCCGTCTCTGCGACGGAGGAGCAGCGTTACTCGACCACGGCGGGGGTTCTTGACACACGGTTGATTAAAGAAAGACGTTCGCAAATAGAAGAAGAAAGAGAATATCAAAACACAACTCTGGGAAAAGAGAGAGATTCCTGAGCGAGAAGAGAACGTAACCGTCGGGCAAAAGAACGGAGTGGTCTCACAAAGCATCCAACTCGCCCCATCGGTCCGGTAAAAAAAAGAGGCCCAGCAGAAGGGAGAACAAAGCACCGAGCTGTCCCACTACCGAACACCTCCGCCTCCGGACAAGAAAAGGAGAAGAGAAAAGTCCTCAGAGCATAGACGACGGAGAAAGACGACTTACTGAGGCAGGTATATTGGGAGAACTTGTGTGAGGGGAGTCTTCCAGCCCGTTTATCTGCTCTTATTAAGGAACCACTGCGGGGTCTCACCTTGGGCGCGCAACGAGACGGAAAAATCGTCGGATAAGGATAGTACTACTGAGAGGCTAAGGGGGGGAAGGAGAGCTCTCTTCGTAACAGAGGAAAGTCAAAATGAGAGGAAATCGAGATCAAGGGTGACTCTTCCTAGAAGTCCCAATCAAGCAGAAAGAGAGAGTCCGGAAAGGAAGAAACTCCACCAAGGTAGCCTCTCCAGACCGTGAACATCCAGAAAGGGAAGAAAACCGCTGAGTAGCATCTATGCTCCCTTACGAAAACGGAGTGGAGGGGGGGGATAGTTTCCGTAATCCTGGCAAAGACTTTAATCGTCGTCATTCATGAAGAAAGAGATGGAAGAAGCAAACAAGATGGAATAAAGAAATGTATGGGGGTAATCGTAGAGCCGGAACAGAGAAGAACCCTAAGTAGGTCGCGGAAACCAGATCGCTGCGAAAAAGCCAGGGACAAGTGGTGGGGTCAAGAGGTGTACAGACGCTGTAACACGAGGCGGCCGAGCAGAGTAACTCGGGCGGAAAAGAAGCATCTTGCGAGGGGGCTTATTACAACAGGGGGAAACGAAAAGGGAGACCCTTCAAACTCTGGGAGAGGGAAACCGCGGAACCGTTTTAAGTTCTGCTCGGACCACTCTGAAGAAGAGGAGTAGGAAAGGGAGGGGAAGATCGCTTGATTCTTTCAGTAATGCGACTACAAGGAGCGCCGGCAGTTGCCTAATGAAGATAACTTCTTCAGAAGACCCGAAGGGACCCCAGAGGAAGGGAAACGTCTTTTTCCTTTTTGGGGGGGTGGGGGAGTCGGGTTGTCGAAACCACTCTCGTAGGCTGGATAGGGGGGGGAGGGAAGGGGTTGGAAAATGTCGACTCTTCGGCCGCTTTTCCTACCACAACCTGCCAGGATGCGCGTACAGAGAGTTTATAAAGGATTTCCTGGGCTGATTAGAACGTCTTAGGCAACCCGAGGGGAAGGGGAACGAAAGCAAATTTCTTTTCAGAACGGGAGGAAGTAGCATGATGCTGGCAGAGGTGGTTGGAAGTACGAGAACGGGAAAAGTGGTTTAGGAGAGGGGAGGCCTAAGCCCTGTCCTACAAAAAAGCAGCGGAAACCCCTTATTCTTCCTCCTCGGGATTATACGGGCGGCTGGGAACTGGGGGGCTCGTAGGTGATCTATTTCCCGGGAAAAGCAGAAAGGGGACCAAACAACATACAACCGTGAGGTGCCTGGTGAGAAGAAACGGGAGGTAGCCATACACCAAAAGGGCACGTGCCCAAAGCATCTACTCAGAGGAGTGAAGGAACCTACCTCCTGGATCATCGGGAGGGACGGCGACGACGGGAAGAAAGGTCCAGCAGGGCTAGACTCATGCCAGGGCAAGAAAGACGTGCCGGGGTAGGAAGGAACGGAAAGCCTGTGATAGTTTGTTATTGGAAAGTAGAGGGGGAGAAGGGGCCATCCGTTTTTTCAAGATGAGGTGGGAAGAATTCCGGGAGAGGCCAGCCGTTCAATCAAAGATGGTAGAAGTCGAACTCAGACATCCACGCCTTTACGGGGATACAACTGGCTGGGTTCCGAGGTGGTCGAGGGGGGCCGGCTTAACCTCACATCCAAGGGTTTCCAAGAGGACTACAAGAGTTTAAAGGAAGGTTAAGTCTCTTGTTTTATCGAGCTTAAAAGCACGGAGTCAACGAAAAGGCGTCTAGATCCGACAGAAGGGTGGTTACGTGGGTGGCAACACAAAAAAGGACAAAGCAGGGACTCCCGTCCTCTCTAACGGACAACGAAAATTACCTTTAAGGGGGACTGAACTTCTTCGTAGAATCTAAAGTCGGCAAAGAGGGGGGAGGGGACACAAATCGGAGCTAGTTCACCATCTGATTTCTACCACGAATAGCGGACGGAAAATGCAT
>Ga0179591_1278148_pt1 | contig 14901 bp, 10 predicted proteins | sample CZOMad2_1_08_16f_FD_182891 | JGI IMG/M metagenome (GOLD analysis project Ga0179591, IMG submission 182891) | Vadose zone soil fungal communities from Angelo Coast Range Reserve, California, USA - CZOMad2_1_08_16fungal (PacBio error correction) | ecosystem: Environmental > Terrestrial > Soil >...
CCTTAGGGCCCAAGCCTACTGATTAACGAAGCCTCCGTGCCACCAAGAGTATACAGTGGAGAAAAGGAATACCGGGGGAGTTGGTGCCTGATAAACTTATGAACTCTTGCTTCAGAAGACTCAAAAGAAGAACAAAAAGAATAGGGACCAGAATCGGTGAAGCGAAAGACGGTTCGCCGTGGGCAAGAGCAAAGTTTTTTTGACAAACGCCTTCGTCCCGCCCGACACGGGTGGGGAGTTTTTTACTTCTTGCAGCACGATCCCACTATCCCCCTCTCGAACTCGGTGAGGGCAAGGTCTCTCTATAAGAAGGAGCCCTCGTTTAAACATCTTTGACGCAAGTTCGCCCGCCACAGAAGCCTGACTTAAAAAAAAAAGATCGGGGGAAAAAGGCCGCGAGTTAAAACGGAGAAGGAAGGGCAAAGAGAAACACGTCCGACCGTTCCTTCTTGCCAGGGCCCCCTCACAGACCTACACAGCAGAACGTTCAAGGTCTAAGAGGAAAAAAAAGGAGGAAGAGGAAAGAGAGAATTTAACCGGGTAGGGACATGAATGCATGAGTCTTGCCGGTTGAAGAAGCCGTAGGAAGCTGGTCCATTCTATCCCATTCTGTAAGGGGTCAGGAGTAAAGCTGGCGGTCAGGGGAGATCAGGACGCGAGAAGTAGGAGGGGAAAACAGTACTAAACAGGGCCCAGAAGAGGGGGGGGGAAACATAGGGGCTGTCGCATCGCGCTCGACTTTGATACAGAGTTCCCGAGACGGTGGAGAGGTAGAGAAATTTGATCTCAGGAATGGAAACCCAAACAAAGGTCAAGGAGGAGAAACTATAGGGTCCCACCCCTGGGTTTAGAAAGGAAAGAATGCAGCACCAGGCCTGTTAGTCGTAGTAACAGAGTAGCGGTCAATCCCTATTGTTTCCCGGAGGAGTGGTAACGTGGATACTGTGACGAAAAGAATTTGGGCTAGGAGGTTTTAGGGGCACCGGCCACCCCTCAAGCGAGGGGGAGACCAGGGTGAGAAGAAACCGGTACACGGGGTTTGAGAGATCAGTAGGAAGTTCCTATGGGCTACTAGAGTGGTCCGAAGTAAAAAAAAGGAGGGAAAAGTGCCGGCGTTGTAAGGACAGTTGCTCCGCAAGAGGACAAGACAGTCGGACGAGACCTTAAAAGTTGGTTGGGGTGTTTGAAGGAGGGGAAGGGCGCGATTCAAGGGAGGGGGGAACCTGTTGAAAGGTCCCCTTGCTCAAGAAACTAGCGGGGAGATTCTATGGCATTCCTGCGTTCCTCTTCAGAGAGAGGATCCTCCTCCCTACGAAGAAACAGGAATCGTGGAATACGAAAAGAGTCAAGAGCACACCGTTAGAACGACTGAATACGAGCTCAAATCTGGACCGGCGGGACGTACATAAAATCCATGCAAAGGAAAAAAAAAACTAACGAAAATCTTTGCCCCAAGCGGGTAAAGAGGGGACCGCTTGCTGCGGGAAAGCATAAAATAAAAAAGGGGATCGCTCAACACCAGACAGAAAAAGAGAGTTAATCAACGGAGGTCCGAGGTATCTCCCACTGAAGAAAGCAGTATCGATCTGTTTCTATGTTAACAATTATCTAAAGAAGGGAAGTGAGGGAAGAGGCTGTACGGTGAATCTACTAGAAAACCAAAGAAGAGGAGGAAAAGAGAGTTCACAGAACAGACGGAAAGAAAGGCCAAGTAGCGCAAAAAGAGGACCCTCCAATTACACCAAAGGGGAAACGTTCTCGTGGCAGACTAATACTCAACGTAAATCAGCAATTGGGGGGGGAGAGAGGACGGAGTGGGGAAAGGGGTAGGTCTTGAAGGGAAAGAGGACCAAGAGGGAAGAGAAAGGGGCGTGGCAAGCTAATTGATTTTAGGGACAGGCATTTCATGACGAGACCGGGATTTCAAAGTATACAAAGGATCATAAGGATAAAGGGTGGCGATTGGGGAGACGGGTCGTGAACTAGAAGACGGACGATAGTCGTTGAGGTGCGAGGGAACGCGCTTTATAACCATCCTCAAGACCCTCATCTAAACGTTCCTGGAGAAGGGAAACTTATTAAAACAAAACCCAAAGGGAAGAGGGGGGATGAAAAAGGAATCAAAATAAGTTACAAGTGCGAGGGGAGACCGTTCGACTTGGTGGGTGGGCACAATTTCGAGCCACTACTATTAATAAGATCGGGGACGGAAAAAAATTCTGGCGCAAGTGAGAAAGGGAGCACCCCCTGAACCTTATGATACTCCACTCTAGGATTTTTAATTGGAAACTCATCGGAAGGATGGGGGGCGTCAAATTAAAAAGAAGAATGTTATCATCGGGAGAATCGATCAAAGACGCGAGCGCACTTTATTCAAATAATCGCTGTGGGTCCTAAAGCCTGAGGAGAAGAACTACCGTTGCTTTTGGGGAAGGGGCCGGAGGGAAAGCCTTAGACTCAACAAGAGAGGCAAGCATTGGATCGCAGCATCTTAAAACGATAATGTAAAAAAGAACGGGAAAAACCTGTGAAACCAGAAAAATAACTACAAGGAAGAGAGTACTGAAGAGGAATAGTTGGAAACGGAGAAACCTCAGGGAAAGGAGCCCATCACTTGACATTAACTGATGTGACCCCTCATGAGAAGGAAAAGGAAGGGAGGTTCACAAGATATCTAAAAAAAAACGGTGTAGTATGAAAAAAATAGAATATTTAAAGGGTCTAGGGGAAATCCTCTTTCTGACTGCACGGGGGTCACATTAGAAAGATGGTCCGAGCCGTACCAGGGACGGTGTCTACTAGGAGGAAAGTTGGACCGCGTCATGATGTGCGGGCTTTCATTGGAGGGGCGAAAAACCGGACCGGGTGGGGAACGGGGAGGGGAACGGGGGGGAGCAGTCTCTAATCTCCTATTTCCTAAATCTTTGTTGAGTCGTACGTTGGAGGGAAAATTGACCCCTTCAACTGCTAAGGGAGGGAAACACACCGGGTGAAGAGGAGGAACCAAGGTTACTTCCATCACTATGGCCCGAAGTCAACTAGGTCACGGGGGGGAACCTACTGAAACAACAGCAAGTCGGGGGGGGAACGGGGGTTGGGGGGCTCCACCATCAGAGGGAGGGGGACGGGGATCCTCTGGGCCACGGTACAGGCGGGGGAAGCGAGCTTGCAGTCAAAAGCCAGGAGCTGGAGGGGGAACCCGAACGCACGCAGAGTGCGGATACTTGAACTATTGATGGAAAAGCTACCGGGCCTTTCAGGGGACTGGAAAGGACCAAAGGGCAGGGGGAAATGGGAGGGCAGTACTTCATCGCGCTTCAACGTCGTTCTACTCAACGCCTCGACCGGACAGGGGAATAGAAAGGGCGCCCCCGGTAAGAGCCCGAGAACCATAGTGAGTGAAAGAAAGGACGGGGGGAGGGGGGCATCCATACCCTGAGTATGAGCCTCAAAAAGTAGCTTGTGTCATAGGAACGAAGGGCCCAGGGTCGGTTCCATCGGAAAAAACACAAACCTCTAACTAAGAAAAAAGACTGATGAGACAAGGTCGGTGGAGCAAAGACCGGGAAAGGGAGAGGTTGGCAGTTGAATTAGCGCGCACTCGGGGCAATTGGGGAAAAGGCCTCTGAGTTCATCTCTCAAAAAAAAAAAGAGAGCCTGACGAAAAAACAAGAGGAGACGAAGGCAAGCCAAAAGAGAAGGGTTGAAGGGAGACTCATGACCGCTCGTCCCTCACGTTAGTGTCCATTCCGGTTAGAGAAAGAGGATTTGAAAAAGGGGTTATCTGGGAAAAAAAACAGGAATGATTTAAGCTCACGAAAAAGGGCAGGTGTGATGAGTAAAAGGGGTAGGGAAAGGAAAACGGTCAAGACGTAGAACTAAAACAGCTATGAAAGGGGGGGAGAACATGAAAAAATACAGGGGGCGTTGGAACAAGAGCGGAACAGGGGGAATGGTAGATTCCCTCTACTCCAAAGCCGGACTTGAAAGTTAAAAGAGGTCGTACTTTCGGCAAATAAAGGTGGGCCGGAAGGAGGGAAGGGGGACACGTCGATCCACTGATATGGCGTGGCCTCTATACAAAGGCGTCCATACCGAAAAGCGAAGGAGAAAAGACCAGGAGGAAAGTATGATAAACAGACTCAGGGACAGAGAGGGAGAAGGGGTGGCTGGTATGGCCATGCACCACCCAGAAGCCCTATAAGGCTAGGGTACGCTACGGGGACGCGGAGGAGGGGAAAAATGTGTGCCAAAAAAAACTTCGTCGAAAACGTACCGGGGAAATTGGTTGGAAAGGGACGCACGTCCTCCGGCACACCCTGACTTTGCAAGGGCGCAAGGGGGACGCATAGATTAAAAAGAGAATGGCCCGATCCAGAAAATAATCAGAAATGAGGCAGATCATGACAAACTCCAGTATTTTCACGTACCGCCAGAATGGATTAGGGGACCCAGACCGTTCTGGATCCATCCCTCAACTTCCACATCGGGAAACGTCAGACATATACTCAACCAACAACAAAAGAAGAGGACAGGGGAGTTCAGTTCGGCTGAGGGCTGGCCTTGGCCAAGGGTCGTACGGAGCGGACAGTCCGGTGGCCGAAATGGAACTCGGCTCCGGCCGCAGGAAGGGTTGAGCTGGACCAAAAATGGGAGAAAAGGAGCGCGACTAAAGAGGACTGGTGGGGGTGCTCGTCACGTGAAAGTGACCCCGTCAAAGTGAAGAACTAGACCGTTGGGCGGAGCAGCAGACGGAGAGGGTCTACCAACGGAAAAAAGTCAGCAGGAGATTTCACAGCGGCGGTGAATTGGAGTGCTGATGACGCCAGTGAATATGTTGCACACGGAAAACCGGGACGGAAACCCAAAAGGGGTGCAAAGTCGGCCTGCGGAGGAATCCAAACGAGACGTGGGAGTCAGATGAAAAAAAAAGCGGTCTCAAAGAACGAACGCCACGCGCACAAAAGTCGGGAAAAAATTGAATTCTTGATCAGGACAAGTAAGCGAAACAGGTACAGGGGGGCCCCCCAACGGAACGGTTCCTTGCTCGTGGGTGAGTGCAGGAAAGCAGCCACGTCCGCAGGAAAGCGCGTTCTCCCTCCAAAGCCCGGAGAAGGAAAAAAGAAAGCGTGGAGCGCCCGCTTCGCGACCGTGATAACGTCCAGGGTCCGAGTCAATTGGGCAAGGGGGGTCATCCCGGCACCTGCAACAGTCTCGTCGGCTTGCCAAGAGATGTCAGAACAAAACCACTCTTGAGGGCGGGGGGGGCCTCAAAACAAAACCCCTCTCCCGCCGACCTCAATGGAAAAACAAGCGTTGCGCAGGGACAGGGTGAGATTGGGCCATTAAGCTCCTAAAAGGGGTAAGGAGCATGGGGGGACGTTTCTGTTCGAAGAACAAAAACAACAATTTAGAGAGGAAAGCCCCGAGGCAAAAAAGGCAAGCTAGGTAACAAATAGAAAAGAAGGGTATAAGGGGGATGCTCAATAAAAAAACGGGCCCTCCAGGTGTCTCTCCAGGTAGTCGCTGATGCTGTGTAGTTTCCGCAGCAAAGGGAGCGGGTAACAAAATCTTCCCAGCTAAAAAAAACGTGAGGCCGAGAATGAAAGGTCCAAGGGGATAGAAACCTCAGGGTGCTGCCTAGCTTGGGAAGACTTTACTAAACGACGGATTACGGGAAAGAGTCGGCTAAGGGGGGTCGAGAAACGCTCGTGGAAGCGGAGAAAGTGGGAAAAGAGAGCCCATCGAAGCTTCGAGGGTTAAGGAAACTGTAAAAAGAAAACCACCGGCACGGGGCGCGCACTGAAAGGGGTCGGCGAGGAACGACATTAAGCAGGGTTTGGAACGGAGCACACCGTTCGACGGAACCGCTAGAAAAAGTGCAACTGTACTTCGAACCAAGCTCAATTACGAGACCTCACAAAACGTGGAGCTACCGGGTGAGAAAAAAAGAGCCTCACGAGCGTAGGTGTGAAAAAGATAGCTGTCCAGCCCAGGGGAAAGGGGAAGGCAGAAAAGGAGGGGGAAGACGCGAACAGCGCTGGAGGTGCAAAGCTATCGCACCAGGTGTGCGACTGAGGAAGCCGCCGGTTACGGACACGACCAACGTCCTCAACCCCGGCAAGAGACAGGGGCGCAAAAAAAGGCGAAACAGCGGACACATAGAGGGGCCCGTTCAAAGGAAGCCCCTTAAGACGGACCATCGGGGCCGGAAAGTACAGGAAAAAAAACATAAACGCGTGGCAAAAGGCAGCAGAAAAAACCGGAGAAACGGGTTTTAAAGAACTCTCAACCTCAAAAAGGAAAAGGAAAGTAGATGAACCGCAGGGGGAGTCTTCTACTGGCCTGCCCGAAAAAAAGGTCCGGAGGAAGGGCGGAAATAAGAATCGACTGTGGAAGTCGGGGGGATCCAGGGAAGGGCAGTGGAGGGCGAACAGGGGCCCCCTCTCTTGGTTGGCCAGATGGGCTCTAAGTGGAAGAGGTCTTGCTGTGAAAAAACGGGTTCCGTGGATCATCCTGGCACGCAAACGCGAGGGACACAGGGGGCATGCGAAAAGGCAGATGCGGGATTCCCAGCGCAGGACTGGCCTAGTAATTTTACAAGGCGGGAAAGGGGGAGGGAAGTTAAACTGACTCCACAGCGTTTTTTAAAAAAACCAGGAGTAAAAACGTGGGTCGAGACACTGTGGTGCAAGAGGGGTCCTTCTCAGTAATCAACTGAAGCCTAATTGTCGGAGTCAAAAAGAACGGTCTACTCCGGTGGAAACCGGACAAGCACCGTTGGATAAATGGAAAAGTCATTGATTCATGCGAACGGCGGTGAGAAGGACAGATTCCGCCCAGCAGTGAGGTAGGGCCACGGAAGGATACAACGCGCGGGCGCCGATCCACGAGAGAGCCAAGGCCAGCGTTCCCGTACTTACAAACCGGAAGAAATCCCCAAAAAAAGTGGCGGGTAAACAAATGCAACGTCCTCGGCCCACGGAGCGGGAGATGCAGGGGGGAAAAAACGACCTAGTGCTGGAAATACACCGGTAAAACCGACAGACTGGGGAAGAAAGGGAAAATCGGAGCACAGTGGACTTGTGTATTTGAAAAGGCGAGCGCGACGACACGGCAGTTCGGAAAAGAGGGCGTCTCTCGAGAGGAGAGGAGAGAAAAATGCCTGCCAGCTAAAGCCCGAGGAAACAGAAAAGACAAGGGGGGGAAACGCGTGCTCAGGGGAACTATGAGGCAGAAGGTTGAGGTCATCAGTCCCGGGAGGGGAGGGGGTATCTGGAAATCAAGAGAAGTGGGGGGGACTACGAAAGTGCAGGGGGCAGGGGGGAAATACTATCCCTCACTGCAAGGAAAGGAGGGGTCAATCGGGTAATAAAACCGGGACTTTGAAGTACGGGCGATGAAATCCAGGCTCGTCGAATAATATGAAGCGCGAAGTGGACCTAGACAGGCCAAGGGAAACATCTAAAAGCGGAGGGGGAAAAGGTTAGGCAATGTACACTTCTGAACACGGAAGAAAAAAAAAAAGAAGAACTATGAGGGCCCTTAGTCAATAGGTGCAGTCTCGGGGGAAAAATCGGGCGTGCGAGGGTTGAAGGGGAGAAAAAAGGTTCCAACGCTATAAAAAGTTTTCTCAGGAAAATACCAAGCCTGATAGGAAGCCGGCAGGAACCCCCCGGGTAAAACGTAACACGGGTCACAAAAGAAAAAAAGTGTGGTTGGGCAAAAATCGAGAGTAGGCCACATGCCCCTCCAGGAATTGAAGAAGTCGGGGTGCCCAGAATTCTACTTGAGACTGGAACTTTATTCTGACCAGGGCTCAACAAGGTGTGACTAGTAAAGCAGAAAGGAAACGGGTGAAGGTGGTTGTATCCTCAACTGAAGAGAGACACGCGATTGCTAGGAATCTGGAGGCAGATGTTCACACAAATATATTTACGGTTGGAAAAAAAACACGTCAAAGCCCCCCTTCTCAATAAAAATCGGCCCATAACATGAAAAAAGTACTGTCCTCGTCTTAAGCACGTCAGAAAAGACGGGGAAGGCCACCAATGACAGGCTTCAAGATTAACGGATAGGGATTGGAGGGATATGCGGGAAGGGGGGTCGGGGCCTGGTCCACGAAATTAGGACAGTACGACCAATAACGGGACGAGTTCAAGCCAAAGAGGGGCAGGCTGCCGTGGGCGGCGAACAGGCCGCCAAGATGGGGTACATCGCGAGGCGCGCGAAAGGAAATTGCCTCGGAGGGGTAAAGTTGGGAAAAAAAGTACACCACGTCAGGCCGGGGGGCGACGAAAAGTCGTAGGAAACAGGTTGCAGCCACATCGGAGGAGGGTCGGAGAAAAGAGGGGGGAGGAAAGGGATCCCTCGGGAGGGGCACTGGGAGGGGCCGTCCGCGCCAAGCCGTGAGGAGGGACGTGTACAAACGCGAGAAAATATACCGTGGAAAACCAGAAGGGAGACTCGCTTTGGGGGTCTCGAGGAAACGGGCACCGAAATAGGGGGTGACTAGGGGAAAGGGGCAAAAAAAGAAACCCAAAACAAAAAATCTTTTCGGAAAAAGGAAAAGGAAGCTAAAGAGGAGAAGGGTGGCAGAGGTCCCGGAAAAAAAAAGTCCAAGCAGTGAATGTGAAAGCTGCTCGGACCCTTCATACAAGCCAAAACTCCGGCCGTCTAAAAAAAATTCAGCGCCCGGGCGCCCAGGGGAAAAAAACTCGGATCCGGGACCCGAGTTAGGACAGAACGGCGGGATCTCCCCTGAAAATGAAAGGGCAACTCACGGAGAGGGTTTGACTATAAAGGGGGAAAAGAAAGTGACAAAGACACCTGGAAGGCTCAACTCACCGATGAACCTAAAACGAGTTTGCCAAACCAAAAACCCCCCGGCTCAAAAGGATAAGCGTTATAAAAGGGACTGGGGATATGGGGGAAAAAAGGCCATTATAGAGGAGAACTCCTCTGGGATTGCAGGAAGTCTTAGCCATCTCAGGAGAAGAGGGGAAAGACCGGAAACGTGCAGCGCCCTAGGCAAGCGAAAGCAGGAGGAAAGACAGAAAGGGGAAATACAACGGCGGAAAGGGGAAGCAAGAAGAAAAATGAGACCAGCCGGGGTTCGGGACATCTCCTTAGAGGTTGCCTTGTTGATTACCTGTTTGAGTTTCGCAAGAGGAAAAAAAAATCGGGGAAGCAGCAGTGAGGGAAAGAAATGGCTGGAGGGATGAAACAAATGAGCAAGAATCTTGGAGAGAGGACGGTTTCTAAAAAGGGGCGACTTTAGTTAAAAGAAAAAGAGGCGTTCTTACTATCGGTGGCCGGGGGCAAGGAAAATCCAAGCTTGAGGGGGGAAGTTAGAAAATGGAAACTTCTAACGCTCCGAAAACGAAAGGGTTACTTCCGGCACTGCAGAAGGGGGTGAGATAAGACGACTCTACTGCAAAAACGTTCGGGGGACCGGTGACAGGGACCGGTCTATACAAGGCTCGTAAAAATGAACGAAGCATGCCTGCAAAACCATAGGATGGAACACGGCATCTGAGGGGTCGTCAAGAAAAAGGAAGAGAAAGGCTGGGAAGTCAGGAGTTGAATCTCTGCCACGAAAAAGCTCTCATAAGGGGGAATAACGAACAGAGCAAGGATGCTCGCATCGAAAGGGGTCGCTAAGACTTCTTCGCCCCGTTACTTGGGGAAAAAAATACAACCTCCACCCAAAAGGACAATCCATCTTCAAGCCCTCTGGAACACCCATCTAAGGGGGAGCGGGTACATCAGCCGACCTGCAGGAAAAAAAATCGCACGTAGTGGACGAATACACCCATGCTGGCTAGGGGACTTAAAACAAAGAAGGCCGAAAAATGCCCCTTAGTGAAAGGCCAGCCCGCAGAAAGGAAAATCTAACTTTGATACTCAACCAAAAAAGGGAAAAGTAAAATATATACGTCGAGGCGGAAAAGGGTCTGCGGAGTCGGAATGAAGGGGAAGAGAAAGGCCTGGACTTTGCGGACATGGGAAGAGAGGGAAAGTTTCCCGCTGGAAGAGGCTGTCCGGTAAAAAGGGAGAATTTGGCTCGGTCCTTGCTGAGCAGACCTGTTGCTCCCTATGGTGAATAGTGTGCAGAGGAGGGGAAAGGAAGGGGTGAGGATCGGGCGGGCAATTCAACTTAAAGGGAAAACGTAGGAAACGAGATCAGAATCAAAGAAAGGTCTGTGTCGGGGCGTCGCTAGCATAGTAAAGAGGAGGTGAACTCTGCGGGGCAAGGGGGGGCGTTTGGGGGGTGGGGGCATGGGAAAGAAAACACAACTTCTTGGTGTCTGGGTTACAGGACACCCCCTCCTCTAGGAGTGACAAAGGGAAAAGAATCAGGTGAACACGGTTTGAGACACCTGCGGAACGTCTACAAATGGTCTAATTACGTGGGAAGAAGTGTGAGAGAAAGGGCTCCCGCAACGCGCACGAAGTAGGAGAAATTGAAGGAGTTCGCGACAAGGCCTGGGCAAGTGGAAAAAAAAAGTACCCAAGCTTTGGTGCCGAGAAAGACGGAAAGAGAAAGGAAGAACGCCAGGTCTCCGCTCAAAACAACGCCATCGGAGGCAGGAAGGACTCGGGGTCAATAGAACAAGCCACCGGGACTAGGATCAGGAGACTTGGCAAAGGGATGACATCACCTCTAGGAAAAGAGCTTGCCAGATCTGGGGAACGGAGACCTCTTTCTGAAGGGAAAGAAAAGAAAAAAGGGGGGGGGGGGAAACTCAGAAATCAAGACCATACTCTCCGGATTCCTAAAGATGGAGAGGACTGATCACCCGGGGCAGAACTTTCGAGGTTTTTGAACGATGCGCTACTCCTCGGGGCAGGTTGGAGGAAACTCATCCTTTAGAATAGCATCAACAACAAAGGGATTATGATTCAAATCTGACAGAAGGGGAAATGGGGCCACTGAGAGATAGCTCTGGCTAAAAGTATAAAGTGCAGACAATATTCAACTGCAAGGTTTCGGCAAGATTCGGTATAGTCTGGGAAGATGGAAGGACTCGGTGTGGAGTTTCTGGGGCCCTCAGCAAATTGAAGAGGGAGTAACAGATCTTTTAAAAAAGACAAGTGAAAAAGAGATAGGCAGGGGGAGACCCGGAGTTTTGGAAACCTCGAGAAGACGTACTACCTGGGTGGGCGAAACAGGGGACGATGAAAAAAGGCACTGGCTCGAGAGGGGGGGTAGGCGGATACGTACGAAAAAGGCCAATCGATCAAAGTCGACTGAAAGCAGGGGGAACAAGGCAGTAACACTCTCAACAACGAGGTAAGAGGGGTCTATCTCAAAGGGAGGGTTAAAGGTCTAACAGTGGGAAAAAGGGCGGTAGACGTTCAAACCAGAGTATCCCTGGCTGGGGGAAGTAAGAGACGAAAACCATGTAGAAAAGAATCAACCCAGAGATAACGAGAGAACAAGGGCCTACCGTCCTCGCTTAGGGTGGGCCGGGGAAAAAAAAAGAGAAGCTGGCTGAGTCGAGGATACCCCAGGGAAATCCCAGTTGCGAGCAGGGGGAACTAGAACAGAGACCGGGATGCTCAATTCTCGAGCAAAAAAGTGGGGTATAGGAAAAAAAACCAGGTGACGGTCAAGTGCGAGCCCTAAAAGGAATCTACAAGAGAAACCCGCAGGAACTAGGGACGTCTCATCCCTAGGAGGGACCTCATGTCCCAGACATCTCGGGCAAAGAAAAAAAAAGCCGGAACCTCTCTGCGGACACGGGAAGAGGTTTTGGAGGACGGAAGCAAGTAAGGACTGGATAAGATGAACCATAATGTCGGAGTAAGGCCAGCCAGCAGAAGGCACAAAAACGGGGGCATCAGAGAAAAAAAAACAACAGAGGAGGAAAAAGATAGGGGAGATTGAACTTTCTGTGGCATTCGAGGGGGGGGGCCAAGAGGCCGAGGGGACCTTTCTGGGGAATCGAGCCAGAGGGGAGTGTCGTCTAAGGAAAGCGCTTGGTCGCGGGGCAGGAGGAGCGAATTTCCGGCGGCAGAGAGGGGAGGTCCTGCTAAGCCATGGCTTCCCGAGAGCGCGTGTTGCTCGTGCCACCAGGAGGACGGGGGGGGGGGAAGGAAGGACCCACCGTCACCGGGCGTCGACGAATCAGGGAAAAAAAATTGGCAGTCAGAAGGCCGCACATGAAAGAAGGAAAAAAGCACCAGATCGAAGAGGCAAGAGAGGACCCTTTCTGGAGGGCACGTGGAGGAAGTACTGAACGAAAACCGTTCGAGAGGGAGGTTGGAACGGAACACACTCAGGAGGAGCCCGGGGCCTTAGACCACACTCAAAAAAAGCGGGAAAGCCGTTGAAGCTTGGAGGTAAAGGACGAAGAAAGGTTAAACGCATAGCGGTTTGATCGAAAGGGGGGACTAAGGGAAACTCACTGGGAAGAAGGAGCATGTAACTCTGGGAAGGGTGAATGAATTTCCATTTGCATAAGGCAAGAAAGATTTGTGGAAGCGGAGCACGATCAAAAAGACTTTAGCGACCGGCCGAAGCAAAAGGTCATCGTCCCCTTGGTCAAAGAAAACTGGTAGAACACTAAAATAAAGAATCCCAGAGGCTGAAGACCCTGTGGTCTCCATCAAATTCTCTCATCAGGGGAACTCAGACCAAAAGATTACAGTCTTGAGGAGGGAACAGAAAAACACCGGGATCGAAAAAGAAAGCCCTACTCTCAGGAATAAGAAAAAAAAGGGGGAAGGGGGGGGTAGAAACTCACCCAGAAAACGTTACCCTTTCTCAATGGGGATCCCTGCCGCAGGTGGCTGGAAAGGAAAAAAAAATCTCTAGGCAATTCGGTATAAAAGAAGGGTCCAACCGCCTTCTTTCCGACAATGCCGAGGCGGAGAGAGAAAGAAGGCCAAGGTAATAAAATAAAACAGAGAATTGTATAGAGGGGAGGACATGTAAGCCGCAAGACGTTTTTTGGTCAAAAAAGGCCGGGGCATTCTTTGTGAAAGGAAGGGGGGGTTGAGGGAGGGACTCATCCCAGTGGAAATCAGGCGACAATCGGGCAAGATCCGGAAGGCAGGGGGAATTTTGAGGCAGGGATCGTGCTTTTCATGGGAGAAGGAGCAGGGGTGCGCTGTAATGGGTGAGAAAAAGAAAGGGAAGGATAACTATTCTTGGAGCGGGAACGCGCGGATTAGGAGATAAGGAAAATTCAGGGAAAGATCAAGCTGCTTTAGTGTAAACTTGATTTGAACCGCCGGGAAGGTGAGAGACACCTGATAAGAAAGTTTCAAGGGAGCGAAACGGAAGGTCTTAGGAGGTGCCGTTAGCAGCAGCAACCAGTCTAAAAGAGAGGAGGACGGAGTCGCCAATGACGGCCGGAAAACGAGAGACGCAACCCCTTTTATCTAAAAGGAGGATCACGGAGAGAATAATAAGGGGTGTTTGGAAACCTAAATGGAGGAGTGAGACTCCAAACCCTTAAAAATCCTCTTTCAAAGGAGAGGTAAGAATAGAAAAAAAGACGGAAGCGTGAAAAAAAGCGCAAAAAAATGTTGGGTGGTCCTACTATTCGCTCAAGCCCTTACAGTTTTGAAACGCGGATCCAGGTACAAAAACAAAAAATTGGGAGTCACGGTCAGAATATTCGGGCCCGAGGGGAAACACCGCATATCGGGCAACGGTTCGAAAGCAAAAAGGAAAACAAAGAACGCCGGGACAACGGGAAGATAGGGTTCAGAAAGACAAAGCCTTCCTTGAGAGAGGAAAACAAACACGAAGACTAACGGGAGGGGCAAGTACCACCCAGGCATAACTTCACAATCGAAGGTTAAATATAGATCAAAAAAAAAAACAACTGAATGAAAAGTATATAGGGACGGAGGGGGGGGGAGGTTGGGCAGTGTAGAGGGAGGGCTTCGGAAAGAAAAGGAGGAAGTAGATCTTGCAATATGAAAGTCCGGGAAGTTTTCAAGGCGAGAAATAGAGTGAAAAGGTGGCCGATTCGCAGAATTCTTCTGTGGGGGAAAAAACCGAACCTAGGGGGGTGTTAAAAAGGGGTCAACGATTACTGAGCAGACCTTGGGGATAAACGAGTGAATAGCTTGTTGGCTCTTCAGGGGGACGGGGAAAAAGGGGAAGGGACCAAATGTCAAAGGAAGGCCTAATTCTTTAAAAGTTCACAGCGCAAAACCATTCGAGGGGGGAAGGAGGGAAAACTAGCTCCTTCGGACGTCCCTTAGGGAGGGAACTGGGGGGGTCCCTTACCAGGAAAGGAAACAGCATGTGATGCGTGTGCTTGTTGAAAAAGGGAAAACGAAGCGATAGAGGGTCCTCAACTTGGAGCCACGTGGTAAATCGGTTAAGGGAGGACAAGTCTACAGGGATGGGTAGAGGAAGAAAGCAGCGCTGTTGGCAGCAAACTTGGAAAGAAAAAACGCGAAAGAAACGTCGGTCGGAGACCTGGGGAAAACACAGCTTGATCAGTTTCGCAAAGGAGGAACCTTCGTTAGGGGGCATATTTCGGGGGGCAAGAAGACCGCTTGGATTACGATTAAGGCTCGGAACAAAGGAGCAATTAATACGAGAGTTACCTACCTCCAAAGAAAGAGACCGTCCGGATCTTCAAGAAGATTTCAAAGGGAGGAAAACGTAAGTAGGAACCTGAATCCAAAGAGGAAAGCTGCGACACACAATTAACGCATAATAGATTGTCAAAGACTGGTAAGAATAGGCCGCGGGGTCTGAGGGCCATCAGAAAAAAAGCAAAAAAACTGGAAGCGAAAATACCCTTAAAAACTCAACGGATGGAAGGAAAACTGAAATTTCCAGCCAGTCGGAGAAGAACTACGTGGAAGAAAAAGGAAGGTTTTTCCCAGTCGCTGAACCGGAGGCCAAAAAAGGGAGGTCTGAAAGAG
>Ga0179591_1316184_pt1 | contig 14899 bp, 19 predicted proteins | sample CZOMad2_1_08_16f_FD_182891 | JGI IMG/M metagenome (GOLD analysis project Ga0179591, IMG submission 182891) | Vadose zone soil fungal communities from Angelo Coast Range Reserve, California, USA - CZOMad2_1_08_16fungal (PacBio error correction) | ecosystem: Environmental > Terrestrial > Soil >...
CACTGAGGAATTTGTTGGGGGCGAGGCTGGGGGATAGGGACGAATAACCTTAGAATGGAAAGAAGCGAGATCAACAAACAACATTAGCTCCGGCCAAGATTCTTGATATCCGGAATAGGGGTGAAAAAAGCTTTTGGATGGAAAGTTGTAGAGGGAGGAAGTAACAGTTCCGAGGAACGAGCTGACACAAAGTGGGGGACTCTTACCTAAGAGGGAAAAAAAAAAAAGTAATTCGGTGGGGGAACGCGTAGGCTGTAGGTGGCCGTTGAAAACATTTTGTAGTGGGGGCCTTAGGGAAATGACTTTCCAGGAGAAGGGTCTTTAAAGTTTCGGCGACTATGCTGGGTGCGGAAGAGGGACGCTTGTGTGGAAAACCTGCGAGGTATGAAGGAAGGGAGGCTTCTTCAAAGATTAACGTAGTTTGCGGGGTAAGTTAAGCAAGAAAGGGGGAGGTCATCGGGGGGGGGGTTAGAGTTTTAAGGGAAAAGAAAGGGAGTCCATGACATGGGAGGAACTTTCAAAGAGTGCCTTTTCATGCGCGAAAAAAAGTCGGACATAGAGAAAGTTCGAAAAAGCGGAGGTATCGAAAGAGGGAGGTAAAGAGATGAGGCAAGTCGAATTCTTGGTCGCCTATAAACGTACACTCTTCAAAAAGGGGGAATAGTGCCAACCAGGGGGGAAAGGTGAAGGGGGGAAAAACACAATTTAAAAAAGAATTAAGCGGGAAGAAAAGGAGGAAATAAAGATATCCACGAATGAGGACATCAAGAGCGTATTAAGGAGAAAGAAAACCCCGCGCTCCCTCACAGTAAAAGGCATGAGGCACGAGAGTGCGGGGGTGCAAGAATTAGAGGGAAGAAAAGTCTGAAAGGAAGAAGACAAGTCGCGGGGGAGAGCTTCGTACTCCCTCAGCGAAAGGCAATAGGATTGGAAAATTGGGGCAAATTTTGGAAAATCTTTGCAATCAAGATTGAAAATGCCCAAAGAGGGCGGTCCCTTAGAGAAAAAAAGAGGTTGGATGAAGTGGCAGAAGCTAATCATCTTCCCAGGGAGAGCGAAACTTGAGAACCTAGTCCCATTGAAGAAAATCGTACATTTTTAAGCAGGGCAAAAACTTCGAAAGGGGAAGTGGACAACTGAAAAAAAGAGTACCGACGGCAGTCACTATAGAATCTCAGAAGGGTACTCTGGAATTCTCATTCAGAGAGTCGGCGCGACTATAAAAGGAAAAAAAAATGTAGTCTGAAAAGGACGGCGCTCGAACGGAAAGGTTCCCGAAACGAGAGCTGCGTGAAGGGAAAGGGGGGGTTTCCACCAGACGTTTATCGTTTGACGAGATCTTCGGTAAGCCGAAGATCGAAAGGAGTAGAAATAGAGAGATGGAGGGAATAAGCGTACAAACGCGATACATCTAGGGGGGGAAGGCGTAACCATTGGAGTCGCCTCAGAGTTCGGGTCGGCACGGTCCAAACGGGAGGACGTCGAGTAAGTTGAGAGCTAGCAGATAGGGTGACGAATAAGGATTCTTAGTAACGCATAGTCATGATTCAAGATGGGAAGACGAGAGGAAGCAAAATGAAAAGCAAACCAATTCCACCTGTCAGGTTTGGACGAATATATTAACGTGAAAGGGGGAAAAGGTAAAACAGAGGTTGGGGACTATCTTTTTCTAAAAATGATCCCAGCGAGTGTTCGAGGAAACGAACTCGAAATCCCTAGTATGTACTAGGGAGAAACGGTTGGGTTCGATTGGAAAAGGAGTTGGGGAAAGGGAGAACCCTAGGGAACAGTGCCGCCCTCTTTAAAAAAAATCGGGAAAAGTGCTTAAAGAGGAAGGAGGATCCGTGATGAAAAACAATGAGGAGAAATCTTTCTATGTCCCGTCAAATCGGTCCTTCAGTTAGAACATTCCGTTGGGAACGCACGAGAGTGGGAGGGACTGGGTGGAAGATGCAGGAGACCTCATGTTTGGGAGCTCGGGTCGAGTGAAAAAAAACGAATTCGTGGCTCATAATCAGAAACCGCAACTGCTTGGGAATGTTGGCTGTCTTTTTGGGGGTGGCAAACAGAATGGCGAAAGCAGAAGGCGAGAAAAAGCAAATCATCCGCGTTCACGACTAACCATGAATCACGCAATCGGCGGGGCCAATTACGAACGGCGGAAAAGCGAGGGACGCAGCGGCCGTTCGAACGGTCTCGGGAAGAGGATCGTCGATGCTGAAACGGGGGAAAAGGGGTAAGAGAAAGAAGAAATGTGGGAAAGTTCCTATCGAAGAGAAGGACATATTCACCAAATTCGATACAAATTTCTGCATATTCTCAGAAAAAGTCACAGAAAAACTATCTTTACAAAGCAGAAGGTCCAGAGAAGGAGATAAGAAGTCTGTCCGGGGTGGTTGGAGAACGGGCCTCGTACAAAAAGGAGGGAGGAAAAGCTCCTCTACGTCCTGCGGAGGACCTAACTGGAAAAGGAGAGACAAATAAAGAGCCGGATGTTAATTGGCTCACCAGACATTGAAGGGTTTGACCTCAGATTGGAGGGGCTGACTTCGCTCTCCCTGACACAAAAAATAGAGGGAAATGAAGAAGGCAAGTTCTTGAAAAGGGGGGGAAAGAGGGAATAATAAGGGGGCTAAACTCTGTTCTTCAAGACGAACATTCGGCCTACAAGGATAACAAAGCGTGGGGGAATACCCCAATGATGGCCGCTAAGAATTTATAGGCCTAACTGTTCTTTTTAAACGATCGCTAGGAGTGCGCCAGGTCTGGTCTGAGACCCCAACAAAAGAGCGTCAAAAAGTTCAGGGAGCGAGAACCGAAACAAAGGAGAATGGAGGTTGTGGGGGAAAGGAGAGCAAAGCGTAAGGGAATGGCGAGACGAGCACGATAAGCGATTAATTCCCACTTGAGGAATGGGGGAAGGAACGACTCTTCCTAACAGAGTGTCGTGGAAACAAGGTGTGCTGGTCGGAAGAAAAGATCAGAGAGTTTCTATAGGGAGCAGTTAGGAGAAAAACACTGCAGGGGCTAACAACGGGATCACCAGGCGGAGGGTCCTTTCCCACAGGGATGAATCATTAAAGGGAAAAGGGAAAATTCTGGAGAAAAAAAAGGACGCCCATGGGGAGCGGAGGTGGCGGCGGGTAAGTGAAAAATGGTCGTCGAAATGAGGGAGCAGACTGGTGAGAGAGTGGGGTCGCTTAACAGGTAGGATTATGGATACCTGCAACCTGGTAAGTAGGTCGGAGCGAGGGAAAGTGGCATCAATATCACACTACCAAGGAGGTCTAGAGGGTGGAGAAAATGCGAAAAACCACTTGAAGATTTTATGTGGTACAATCCTCGGAAAGAGCAACACAAAGTGGGGGAAAGATATATTTTTAAAAAAGACACGCTCGTGTCCTTTCAGAAGAGAGGATTAGCGAGAAGGGGTAGATGGCGCCAAGTCGATAAAGAGCTAATACAAAAAGGGGCATCGCCAGAGGATATCAAACGACCATCGCCAGGGAAAGGTTTTTAGACCAAAGTCAAGGATGACTATCACCATCTAAAGGAAGGGCAGGGAGGGGAAGTCCTGTAACTACGCTGATCGGATGGGGATTGCAAAAGAGAGCGGGGGGTGGACGTGCTGTTCCGATCAAGGTCTGTTGAGGAAGAATTTTCTTGACATAGTGTTATAAAGGACACAAGCAGAATAAAGGGGTAACATTTAACCAGAAGGGAGGAAGAAGGAAGGGATCTACAGGTCTCTCTCCTCAGGGGAACAAAAGGAGTAGGACGTTGCTGGGAGAAAGGGGGAAGAGGGGGCGGACGAATGAACAAATATGTCATCAGCTCCTGAATGTTGTCGAAGGGAGGGGGGATAGGGGGAAAACTTAGACGCTGGAGCAATTATGCTACATCTCATTTCAAAAAGAAAGGAGAATAAGCCAAAAAAGTGAGGACGAAAATCCATAATTGGTATTTTGACGCACGCTTTGTATATAAGGGAAAGTGGACGTGATTGGAAAAAGAGACACAGTAACGGGAAATCAATCAAAGGAAGGGGCGGGAAGGAGGACTCACGTGGAGTGGTGTGTTTCTATAAAGTCTGAAAAGTGGGGCCGTTGGAAAAAGGTGGGTAGGGGCCAAACGTTCCCGCGAGCAGGAAGGAAAGACGTATACAATTGGAGAAAAAGATCCCGGAGCCGTCTAAGAGGTGTCCAGGATTTTAAAAACCAAGGCAGCGGAGTGAAGAAATGAATTTTGAGCGGAGAGGAGGAAGATGAGGGTGTCCTTGCCCTCCAAGGGAAAAAAGAGAAGGAGTCATCTATGTTGAGGGGAACGTTTTGATTCCGAAAAGGAAGGGCCCAAGTCCCAATACGCGTCCTAAAGGAACCAAAGGAGGGGGGAAGTTGGCAGCAGCTCCAATGGTTGACAAGCGAAGTCATAAGGCAGCATAGTTTTAAAGAGGAAGTCTGCGAAAAAAAGGAGAATTCTTGCACGGGGGAGACCAGTGAGAGAAAGGGTCAAAGGAGTATCGTCTTCTGGGAAGTGATCTTATCGCAAAGGGGAAAAAGTGTAACGACCACATACACGGACAAGCCGGAGAGACAGTATGAAAACGGGCAGGAAAAGAAAAAGGAGGAAAAGAAAGAGACCCTCGCGGAACTAGTGATCTCAATAAAAGGAAAAAGTGAAATAGTCCAAGCAGAGGGAAAAGGAGATGGGGATTAGGGGGGGGCCCGAAGAAGTCTTTCGAACGAAAAGGGACAATGTCGGAAGACTTCATTTTGTGGTGAAAGGAGGAGGGCCCCCCAATCACAGGAAGTAAAGATCAGGAAGAAAAAAACCTGGGCACAAACTGGCGGGAGAGAAAAAGACCGTAAAATGCCCAATCTTGCAGGGGTCCAAGTCGTTCGAGACTTTAGGGTTAGCTTGAGGAAAAAACAGACAGGGGAAGAAAACAGACGGGAAACAAAGGACTTTCCTAAAACACCCGGAAGGTTCGGGTCAAAAAAGACGGGTGGAGGGGGACCTGTCGCAAAGGGAATAAAGAAAAGAAGAATATAATAAGTGAGGACGCTGGAGGGAGTCATAGCCTCCTGGAAAGGTCAAAGACAGCCAGCTAAAGTTGAACCAGTGGGAGAGAGAGGAGAGAGAAACGTGGGAAGAAAGAAAATGAGGTTGCTCCTATCGAACCTTTGGAAAAAGAAAAGGAGAGTTTGTACTAAAGAACCTAGATCTCACAACAACAACGGATGGAGGTAATGATATGGGTTAGGAACCCAGAATATTCTCAACGCGAAAAAAATCTGGGGGGAAATCAAGACCCAGGGGTTCGAACGCATAGTTCGGCAGGGGGGGGAAAATGTCAAAGAGAAAAGAAGAACTGCCAACTTCACTTGGAGAAGGGTATTTTAAGAATTCAGTTGAGAACGAAAAGTCCAGAATTCGTTACTTCCTATTCAAGGGGGAAGGAAAGGCCTAAAGAAAAGAAAGTTTTGCCCCGCTGGAAAAGAGTGACCCGCGTGGTGAGGGAAATGAAACTTTAGTGACTTGCAGAAGGTGGGGACACGCTGCTTACTCCAGAGAGAGAAAAAAAACGACTTACTGTAAAGGAAAAGAAGGTGGGCATTGTCTTTGAGGAAACCGCGGGGTCACCCAGCCTGAAATAAAAAGTCCTGAGTAGAATCAAAAAACCAGATCGCGGGTCGGATAGAGAAAATTTGGGACTAAAAGCTGATGGGGAAGAAAAAATCAGAGGGGAAAAACGCGCAGACTTCGGAGGTTGAAAATCAGGAATACCTCATTATTCCGCGCTGTCGCGTGTTGAAAGGGTGCGCATAATAGAACCAGACCGGCCTGGGAGGGTTCAAAGGCGCACACTTTCCAGATCCCAGGGTTGAAGGACTCAATATAGAATCCGGGAGGATGAATACGGTAAAGAAACGGAACTTCCAAAGAAATCTCGTGAGGAGAAATGCCAGAGGGGGGGGGGGTTACGGAATGCGCATTCGAGCTTGTCACGAAAAACGGCAGGGCAGTAGAGGGTGGTTCAGAAGTAAAGAGGGGCCTTTCAGAGGTCACGATACCTCAAAAGCCGTTCGCCGAAGACAGGGGAGACTCAGGGGATGGCGCAGTGCGTATAGGGGGGAAGAGATTCCCGGGGCGGAAGAATTCATGTAGCTAGACGCTGCAAGGGGGAAAAAGACAGGAGGCGCAGAGCGGACGGAAAAGAAAGGCCTCGTAAAGAAAGTACGCAAATTGACCAAGGAACAACCAAAGAAACGATCCCCCGGAGGGGGAATTCAAGAAAAAAAGAGAAAAGGAAAAAATGGGGGGGGCAACGCCAAAACTTGTGCAGAATACGTCTATAAAAGAAGAAGGGTCACACAAAGTACCTGGGCTTCGGGGGGGCTGGGTTCAAGAGAGGAACTAAAAGGGGGCTATTAAGAAAAAGAAAACACCTTTCCTAACAATGTCAAAGGGGGAAAAAGAATCCAAGGAGGGAAGGGTGAGGACTAACTCGGTGTCGCTAACTGTGTTCTGTTGAAAATAAGAGGCCCTTCGCATTTCTTAGAGTTCTTCGGGGGGCCCATAAATCCTATCCAAAAAAGGGAAACAACCAAGATCAGGGCTGCTGACATGATGAAATAGGTGGGAAATCCGCTCACGAAGAGTCCATGCAATTTAAAAGAAAGTCGTCTGAAGGGGGTCGAAGTGTTCTCTAGATGACTCGGAAACGAGTCGGGGGAACACTGGGGAAAAAATGAGGGGAGGGTGAGGTTGTCAAAAAAGGATCCAGGGTTAGATAGGGTATGCTGGAAAACACGCGACTCGTAGAAAACGTAAGACAAAGAGCGGAGGGTCAAAAAGGGGGTCCCAATGGAAAAGAGAGTAGTGGTGGGGGGGAAAAAGACTCTGTCAGGAAACTCCGGGGTAGCTTGGGAAGCGCTATTGCAGGAAGCGGCGAAAATCCGGGTCAATAATGGTTCGCGATTTCTAAAGTAGACTAGGCCTCGGAAACCTGCAACCGGGTATGAGTTCTTTAGAGGGAGAAGGTCGCCATCTCACAAAAAGACGGCCTGAGGGCTAGTTATATCATTCGACGAGGGAGGGCCACTAAGGGGAAGATTGTGGAAAATAGTATAAACAACAAAAAGTTAGGTTTATTACAAAGTGGGGGTACCAAGAGCCACTCTTTTGACGATGGGTCTATTCATACTAAGGCGGCCGTCGGGGTGAGATGGCGAAATTGTGGAGACAATACGTCCACATACCACGGGAGGGAGCTAAGTCTCCTACGCAAACACTCGAATCGCGCACCATGATTGAAGGTGGATCCGACATGGCTAAAAATAGAAATATGAAAAGGACCGCTCCATGGTCCATAGACAGGGGGGGTACCTGGATGAACTGAAAGAGAGGATAAGTGGGAAAATGGGGGGGGGGGGGGGGGGGGGGGGGGAACAGTGACAATACGCTCGTGGTTGTACGGGGTCGGTGACTCCTGTGCGTGGGCGGAAAGAAGAAAGGGATCCCTCTAAATATTTAAGGGGAAGGGAGAAAACATGCAAGAGCAGGGGAAAGGGGAAACCCGGATCTGGGGGGGGGGCGATCGTTCTCTCCAAATTCGCTGGGGTACGAAGATTTTGCAAGGGGGAGCATTGTCATGGAATGAAAAACGGGGACTCGCAATTCACTAGGGGAGAGCCTACCTTAAAGAAGGGGGGGGGGAGGAAGAAGTCTGTGAGGGAGCTTTGGAATCTCTGAGGAGGACAACCGAGATGCTCAGGGAACAAAGTTATCAAAGATCAGGCAAGCGAAGACCAGACTTGGGGTTTTGTTACCAAAGAGGGGGGAGTAGTTGGGGGATTTTTACTATGAATAAAAAAAGTATCCAGTCAAGGCTCTTAAAAAGAAGGGGGGGAGGCGTCACGAAAGTTAGGTGTGTGAAAGGGGAGAGAGAAGGGAAGGAAGGGAGGCCGTGGGGGGCCGTTGGCCAAGTTTTTTTGAAGGGGGTTGGAGAAAGGCCAGACAACGGGAGGCGAGGAGGGGGGGGGTTGGCAGCGTTAAAAATTCGGCCGCCGCAGAAGGAAGTTCGCATCTGGGGGAAGGCGAAAAACCCTTCGAGCTATAATTGTTAGCGTCTTCGGAAGAAAGATGTTTCTTTGTGAATGGAGACCATACCTCGATATGCGCAATGCTCGGGGGTGGAGGGTGAGGAAAGTAACGAGAAGGTGACTTTTAGCCTTCCGTCTGAAAAAACATTAGAAAAATGCGCCAAGGGCGCACATAGATGGAAGTCGACCGGCAGCAATGGCAAACATAAAAACGCAGGACAGCGGGGAGAAATGCGGGAAAGGTCCTTGATAAAAAAAGCGTTTAGAAAGGGGGCCCTCCGGATATTGATGAAATCAGGTGAGCAGGGGAAGAGGCAGTGGGGCCAAGTGCCGCACCGAACCTACCCGTAAAATAAAGAAAAGGGGGGGGAAGACTAGCATGTCTATGTCGAAGAAGGAAGACAAGCTCCGCGCGAAAGCGGAGAAAAGTGGCGACTTCAAAGGGAAACAGTTCCATGATCCCCGAAGGGGAGAAAGTACTTAGAGAAAACTGAGAACTCGAGACAAGAGGGACCATATCAGGGGTGTGAAAACGCTCAGAAAAGACATCATTACGGTCACCCGGTCAAGGCGGGGAGGAAGAAAGGGGGACAACAGAGGTTCTACTAAATACATTCAAAGGAACCCCAATCTGGAATTGAGGACCTGTAGTACAAGTTCATCGTTCCCGTTGGTACGAAGAGCAAAGCAGGGGCAACGAGCTACATCACAAAAGGGGCGTGCCCTGGGCCTCAACCCCGCTGGGCTCAGGTTTAAACAAACTTACGTGGCAGGTAAGCTCACAAAAAATCGGCCAAGGTTGAAAGGAAGGGGATTTTGGGGAAAGGGTTACGCTTCTTCTGGGAAATCCTGAGAGTCAAACTAAATATCGACGGATAGTTCACCGGGGGGCTAAAAAGACGCAGCGCACGGTTTTGAATTGAAAGGAAGGGGGAACGCTAGTGAGAAGGGGAGACTCTGTCCTTTCCGAAGTACGTATGGTCTTTCAGAAGCGGAGAAGGAAAGAAAAAAAGGGAGGAGGGATATGGCCCCTCATATTCTCGGGAAAAAGTAACTGAGGGGGAAGGGGGGAAGAAGGGAAAAGGAGATAGGCGCCCAAAAGGGAGGTACGGGAAAAAAAAAAGTGTCTATCGCCAGTCTGACCACGGGGGGAAGTAAGGCCTAAGCGAGATTTTGAACGGGGGAAAAAGGAAGGGAGGCACGAAGGAAGGAGATATTCGTGCTTAAAAGGCAGATGGCCAAACAGTTTCCGCAGGGGAAGAAACCGGGGGAGGTTTTAAAAAGCTGAGAAATATTCACCAAAGAGGGAGTCCCATGGGAAATGCCCTTGTACGGATCTTTCATAGAAAGGGGCCAGACAATTGACCGCAGAGTCTTCCTTTATGTAGGAACAGGGAACATTTGGGTTTAAGGGGGAAGGGTCTTGCATGCGCGAAAATACGACATGTTCCCGCTTGAAAGCGAGTCAAGGGAGGGATGTATCGAATCAGTCACAAAAAAAAAGGGAGGGAGGGTGGAATCTCGAGGGAGGGGGGGTCGAAAAGCTTTCCTTCGGGGGCAAATCATCCAAGTTTGCAAACAGCGTGGGGAATAATGGAAAGGTTGAAGCGGGTAAAATAGGATTCCGCCGGGGAAAATTGGGAAGTACGGGGGGGAGAAAAGCACCGCCTACCTGTGATTATGGGGTATGGCGTGTATTTGGAAGAGTGGCACAGGAAATAGACGAGCACCCTGTAAAAAGAGTATCGCAAATCGGAGAAGGGCCTGGTGCAGAAGAAGGCTGGGAGACGGTTAAAAACGGACTTACCTCCGAAGCTTTTGTTAAACGCAGGCTGCCGTCAGGGGAGGGCTTGCCCTAAAACGAGAGCTTGAAAAGGCAAGAGGGGGGTGGGATTACTGTACGGGGTTGAAAGATTAATCAAATCGAAAAACCTCACTAAAAGAGGGAAATAGTCCATGAAAGAGAAAGAGGTGGAATCTTCCTACTATGCGAATGGGGATGAATGAAACTTCGCCGGGTGGGTGAAACTAAAAAAGGACGCAGACTGCTTTCCACTCGGAGCGTCGTCCGAACGGGGAAGGAATCAGTCCCACTCTAATCAGCCCGCGGTGGTCTCACCACCGAGAAGTACAAAGTTGGGTACAACGTAGCATAATCGGAAAAAAAGGAAGCTCAGAAAGGGAGAAAACGACTACTTTAGGTAAAAATGAGTGTGACAATCCTCTACGGGAGAAAAACTGTTGGTCATACGATGCAAAAAGTTTCCTAACTTGAAAGGGAAATACACTTCGGGGAAGGGGATAACTCTTTGGCCGGAAACTCACTGGGAAGAGCCTCGAGCGTGGGGTTGCACAAGGGCTGAGTCTCTTGCCCATATCCGACCCCCATGATTCAAGGGATCGCTGCTCATTAGAGAGGGGTAATGAAGAGTCCGCAAGCCCTGAAGAACGGCGCCGAAACTACCAGAGTCAAAGAGGGGGAGATGAAGGACTCATTACTAACTCCATGGACTGCCAAGGTAGCAGTGGGGTAAGGAGACACGGAAGACTAGGAATATTCCTGCGCAACAACACGCGGAAGAGGGGACACAAGGAAACCCTCTGCGTAGGTTACTCGTAAAAAATCTGTACAGGAAACCGCGGCGAGTGAAAGGGAAGTTCTTTCAGTCCAGAAAAGAGGGACCATGATCAAGAAGAGGGTGGCTATTTCTATTGGGTGACAAAACCTGAATAATGTTGGTCGAGGTCTCTGCACGGGGAGACCCAGAGGGTTCGACGGCCGGAAATGTGTGTCTGAGTTATCTTTATCAATTTGATACAATCAGACGTACTTTACGCATGAGAAAGGGACTGCAACGGAACCGCTTGGGGGGGAAAAGAGATCAACACACAAGATGAGAATATTTTGCCAAATCTCACGGAGGTGGGCAGGGAAACGAGGCAAAGTGAGAGAGTGGGAGGAGGAAATTTAAAATAATCCCCATCATGGAAAAGGTTCATAGAGGTCTCCTGAAGCGCACTCCACCAAAGGGTTCGTTGGAAAGAAATGGAAGCTTCTAGAAAAGCGATAAAAAAGACTCTCCATGTTTAAAAAAAGGGGGTACTGAAAAGTTCAAGGGGAGCTCAGTTCGGTCCCAAGGAGGGACGGAGGTTCAGAGAAGAGTGTGGATTTGTGGAAAGGGGCAAGATTTAAAGTCGCAGAGAGACCATGTATTATCCTTGAGTCTGACAAGAAAACAGGTGTACTAACGCAAAGGGGGGGAGGGAAAGGGGAATCTAGCGCCCACATGGAAGCTCACATAGAAAGTATCTTGTTTCGTTACGCACAGGGAGGGTTTGCGTGCCGAGGAAAACAAAAGTTCATAATGACAGATAAGGGAGGGGGGGGGTATAAGAGGGGGGTTTATTTTCTTGGTGAACGATACTACAGAGAGGAACTAGAAATGGCTCAGGCCGAAAAAAGGTACCTAACGAATAGTGGGAGTCCGATAAGTGGGTTCATTGGGTGACCAGATTCTGTGGTTAGTGTTGTTAGGATGGGAAGAAGGAAATAAAAAGTTTCCGTCAGGGGGGGAGAACCAGCACGGTATTGTTGGGAAGGAATCTGGGGTGGAAGGGGGGATCGCCGACTGCGAGAACGTTTTGGCCGCAACAGTTGGGACGGGGGGGGAGGGGTGACCTGAAAAAAACCCGCGGGCCGCGACTGGGAATCGTGAACATCCGGAAGCTAGCGTAGCGGAAGAAACAAGCTTTGTGGAACAACCGGCAGCTCTATGGTCAATGAAATCAGATGCGCGCTTTGTAACATTAGTCGTGTGCCTTGACCAAAAATAGGAAAGGCGTAAGCGATTGGGGGTAAAGGGTAGGGTATGCTCTCGTATATTCCCCCAGTACGTCTACGGAGAAGGAAAAATACCAAAAACCATCGGCGGGAGAGGGAGATGGGGAATGGGGATCTCGAAGGGTCGAATTAAGTACTCAAAAGAGGTGACGAGAGGTAGAAATCAACTCGGAATTTCTTGATGAATGAGGGTTTCCGGCTTAAAGGGGACAGGATATTCGGATTAGACTGGGGGGGTAAGAATTTGGTCAGCATGGAACACTGGGCAGAAAACACTTAGAGGACCCCCTTGGAAAAAAGGGAAGAGAGGTATAAGGAGTCGCCACAATTCGAAGCTCCTCCAAAGAGAGAAAGAAATTAGTCTACGGGGGCAGCGCATCAACAGAAAGACGTCCAACCCAAAAGGGGAATTATTCTGTTGGCACCAAATTGACAAAGGAGGGAAAAATCGCCATATAGAGGAAAAGAGGGAGTTGTGTGAATCTCCTTGAAATCATCCAATCACCGTCCAAGGGGGAAAAGGAGGCAACAAGGGGGGCACGGGGCGCGAAGAAAAAACAAAAGAAAACGCAGGGGGCAGGTATAAAGAAAGGGAAAGGTTTCTGATCGATGGTACGGGGATAAGCATGCCCATGGAAGTCGACTAGCAGCGCACCCCGGGACGGACCTCACCCCCGCGGTACTGAAGGGGGACCACTACTGGTGGGGGGGGGGAGTTTCGCGGCAAATGTCCACCTAGGATCACGAATATTGCAAGAAAAATGGCTTGCTGCCGTCGGACAATCAATGCATTCAGAAAAGTCCGTCAAAAGAGAGAGGGGCGGCTCTCGGAGATAAATTGAGCTTCCGAGCACGTGGGGGCAGAACATACCGAAATAAGGAGTGGAGCCGAGCTGAGGGTCCTTTCCACCAGTACGGTTGGGAAGGGGGAAAAAGAGGTGCAATCAAAGAGAGAGACTCAACACCACAACGGAGGGGTGAGGAAGAAAAAATGGGTCTTAACCCAGGGGAATCAAACGCGAAGAGGGCCAGGTTCTAGGCTCCAAAACCGCAGAGTTCGGGGGGGGGAAAGACAGTGCGAGAGGCATCAAAGTGGGGTGCAACTTCAAAAAAGGAGCGCGCAGGAGGAGGATTTCGAAGGCGTCCTTCAAGGAACACTCAAGAGACTGGATCCAATATTCCCGGGAAAGTCAAGGCAAGGGTACGGAATAAAAAACCGGCGGGGGGGACAAGATTTCAAACTGAGGTCCCTAATGAAGCCGGGGTAGGGACGTAGCAATCTCGTTGCACTGGAAAAGGGGGTCCGCTTTAGAGAAAACTTCAAAGAAATACTTACAGGTAACCTGCCCAGGCTTGGGCGGGGGGTCTTGAGGAGAGGACCCGACGGGTGCAAAAAAGGGGGAAACGCCAATCGATTAAAGGTGAAATGCCGTCCAGGCGGGGGAGGGGGGAAGAAATTCAAAAAAAAAAGAAAGCGCCGAGCTCTGGCGCGATGCTCGAAGAATTGGGGGAAAAACAACCCCAGAATCAGTCGCACGGGCAAAAAACTCGAGTGGACGAAGTGGGATTATCGCGACGTACTCAGGGGAACGCGGGGGGGCTTTCAGAGAAATTTCGGGGCGCAGAATAAGGAACGCATATAGGAAATTTACGGGATTTGGAAAAGGGGGGGATCGGCTGCACAGGAAAATCAGATCACCTGGGGACTAAGACAAAGGGGACTAAAGAGAGTCAATCCTTTATAAAAACGCTAAAGGGGGTACAAGAAATCGCTGAAGGGGAACTGAGCGCATAGGAACGCAGGCGAAAGGAAAAGTCGAGATTGGGAATTAAATCAGGTCTTCTGCTGAAAAAACTGGTGGTCTCAATAAGAGTACTGGGTAATGTGGTCGGCTTCTTTCCCGGGGAGTTAAAAAATCATGACTCACAGGGGGGGGAAAGAGGGAACTCGTGGCTCAAGGCACACAGGAAAACGCTTTAGAGTGCCGAAGAAAATCAGGGGGGAATGAACGAGGGGACCGTTGTTGAACAAGCCTCAAAGGAGACATAGACGGCTCCAGGAGGACTCGCTCCGTTGGTTGAGAAGAGAAAAAGCAAATACGACTCGAGCGTGGATGGTGCCATACAATGTTACAGGTTTTTGCAACGAACTTAGCACTCATCGGCTCTCGCCATTGAAGAAAAGATATTTAGGAAAGAAAAAGGGAAAAAAAATTTTGCGGGTTCAAGAGGAAAGGGGAGAACTGTGTTCGGAAGAGCTAGAAGAGGATAACGGGGAGAGGGAGGGGGTCAAACCCCAGAGTCCTGGACTAACTGGAGGTTTACTTATAGGTGGGAAGTTGTACTGAACTAGAAGAGGGGAGGCCTTCAGTGAGGGGACGGCGCCCATATCCCCAACCCGGAAGAAAAATAAAGTATCCTGAGATAATTAGAGTGGGGGGTAATTCCTCGCACATCAGGAAGGAAAGAACAGCCAAGGGGGGAGGGACCCCCGAAAATCCTAAATATGAGTTTATATAGGCCTGGGGATAACGATGACAGTCCCGGAAACGAGTTACTGTTACATAGTTTCTTCAGAGAAAAGGGGAAAAAAAAACGATCAGAATAGGGAGGAAAGGAATTCCTTCTTTGCGCGAACACGCAGAGGCTAAAAGAAAAAAAATAAAAAACGGGCGGATGGGAACGCGTGAAAACATCGTTACCGAAAAGCTAGAGGGGGGAGATTCTGTCAGTACCCAACTCACGTGGGGCTTTTTGCGCTATCGAGGAAAGATTCTCAATCGCGGGAAAGATGTTGACGCGAGGATCGAGGACTGAGGGGAAATCAGAGGAAAAGATCAACCCCTTGTATGGGGGTTCTTGGCTCTTAGCAAGGCAAGAAAAAAAACACGGAAACAAGGTTCTTCTGAAAGAGGGAAATGCAGCAAAAAAAGCCGCTGGGATTGGTGGGATG
>Ga0179591_1238947_pt1 | contig 14897 bp, 13 predicted proteins | sample CZOMad2_1_08_16f_FD_182891 | JGI IMG/M metagenome (GOLD analysis project Ga0179591, IMG submission 182891) | Vadose zone soil fungal communities from Angelo Coast Range Reserve, California, USA - CZOMad2_1_08_16fungal (PacBio error correction) | ecosystem: Environmental > Terrestrial > Soil >...
GGGTCGTAGTGTTCATAGGAACGCCCTCTTCGAATATTTGGAACGTCGGGGATCTGGGGTAAAGAGGGCCAAACGGGCAAAGAAGGGCCATCTCTAGGAGGCCTTGACCAAAAGGGTAAAAGGGAAAGAACAACCAGGGAATGATCGGAAAGATGGAATAGGGAAAAGAGACAAAAGAAAGCGGGTCATGGGAGGCTAAAAAGGACTTGGTCATAAGAGAGGGAGCGAAGGAAAGGAGAGGGGCTCGTACGGTGTTTTTCAAGGTCGAAAAAGTGTTGTTCGGGGAATTTGAGTTAGGGAAGGTGGAAGAGGCTGAAGTTTGTCGCTAAGTCCACTCTAATCTTTAAAATAAATGGGGAAAAACGAAGGTTTAAGAAAGACGTTAAAGGCGAGAAACAACCCAGGCCCATGACAAAAGGAAAGAAGCCCTTTCCCCGCAATCGTCCGCGAACCGAAAAGGGAAAGAAAAGGACGGCTTAGGCCGCTTCTATAACGGCGGAAAACTGTCGAGCAAAAGAAATGAGGGGTTCAGAACTTCGTTATCAACTACTTCAGACTCGAGGCTGTGGGATCTCGAGTTTGCCCGTAAAAGGGATCACGTAAAAAAGGAAAAAGGAACTAGACTAAAAGACCAGCAAGCGCCCCAGGACGAGAAGAAGGGAGGAAGAAAAAATTTACGGAAAAGTTTCACGAAGTTCGAGCTCTGGGGGGAAAGAAAAACTCAAGAAGGGAAGAGAAAAAAAAAAAGGACAACTCCATGACAGGGCGACATTATCTACTTTCTAATGAGAGAAGGGGAAACGCAGAACGAAAAATGTTTCAATTGGAGAGGACGTCAGGGCGACGGAAACTTGGGACAAGAAGGAGAACAGGGTCGGCTCCTGTCTCAGACGCTCAGCCACAATCTCATTCCGTGGACGCATCCTAAAAGGGGGAACCGAGTGCAAAAGGTGAAAATCTCACAATTCCTAAAGATGCGAAAAGACTTGTAAAACCTGGGGTAGATGTAGCAAAGAGGTCCATCGAGTGCAACTCTATTATCATAAACAACCTATTTAAGAGAAAAACCGAAGTGGAACAGTCCCCAGAGGACCGCATCACAAAAAGATATCGCCCAGACATTGCAGGGAAACGTAAAAAGAGTTAAAGGGAAGGGAGAAAATAGATCACCCTTCTCGTGATCAAGAAAGAGCGGAGAGAGCAACCTGAAGGCCAATGGATTAGGCCGTTGGGTCACTGGTGCCTAAGCTCTGCGAAAAACAAAGGGGCGGATCAAACTCAAACATTCACCGGCAGCAAGGAAAGGAGAGAGGTTGAAAATATCTCCTAGGGGGTGGGTCAGGGCCTGGCCATTCCCGCCAGAACAGGAGGAAAAAAAGGCCATGTGCAGCAACGGTGTTGGGCAAGTATACTCACAAGGAACCGAAAAAAAGATAGTGAGTCAGGTCGTCAACCCGAAAGGGCGTTCGTAATGCATACAAAAGGGGGGAAAAGAGGTCAATGGAAAACAGAGTTTGCTGACCTCACGCGCATAGAGACCCTAGGTACGAGGGAAAAAGGGGGTGCCAGAAAAAAAAGAACATTAAACAGGAAGGACGCTGGGCGGCCAATCAGTCACAAACTGAGAGAAAAGTGCGACAGGGGACTTTCCATGGATCAGTCTGGTCATGCTCTAAGGAAAGAAAAGAGGAAACTGAATAATGAAGGGACGAGTAAAATTGCCCTCCTTAAAACTTGGGGGGGAGAAGGAAAGGAGCCACAGCGCCAGGGTCACTGGGGGGAAGTCCCTAGGTCCAAAGGGGTGGGATTTATAGATGTAAAGGTCGGGTGAAAAGAGGACAGGAATTGGAGTCGGGGGGACACAGGTCATCTACGGGAATTTAAAGGAGAGGGAAAAAAACGAGACGTGGACACTCAATGCGCATGTAAGTCAGCAAAGAGGGGACTGGGAAGAAGGTAGAAAGAAGAAACAGAATGAAAAATGATGCGCCGTTTTTCTCCCGTGGCCAACTGAAATATTGGAAGGGGGAAATGACGATCCGGGGATTGGTATTCTACGGGGCCAAAACAGGGACTACGGAAAGAGGACAAATGAAAAAATGGGTGAACTCAGTCTTCGCCAAGTTTTTTTCTGCCATAATTCAAGAATGGAAAAACCGAAGAAAAGGAAAAGTCTTACGACTGAGGAAGCAACGAAAGGGGAAACCAACCAATAACGGTGAAGGAAGAAAGGTAGAGAATCCACAGAGGGCCTCTCACTTGATGGCTACTTCGCTCCTCCGTCTGGACCTGAGGGAGAACGGAAAACCGGGGGGGGGGCTTTTATTGGGGAACTCGATCTAAAAAAAACGGACCCTCAGGAAAAAAGAGAAAAGACGGGGAAGAACCGGCTGAACCCGCAAGGAGTGTACCGCTCAGAGAGAAAGAAAAAGATAAGTGACAAGAGAGGGGAATGATCGCTCTACTTCAGGAGGACAAAAATCTAGGGACTAACACAAGGGAGAAATAAAAAAAAGAAGGAGGAGAAAGATATATTTCGGATAAATCGCCGTTTTTGTAGAAAAGAGAGGTGGGCCGCCGGAATGTAGGGAAGAAGGAAGAAGAAAATATACCGGGCCGCGGGAGGGATGATCCGGAAAGCACTAGAAGGGCGACATGTAAGAAGGTGAGGCGGGGGGTAAAGAAAGGGAACTTCTTATCTCAGCCTGAGGAGCACGAAAAGGGGGAAAAGGGAGGTCGTCGAATAAAAGCCGTTGGTCAGTCGAGGAAAGATGTGAGCGGGGCGTCCATAAAAGCGAAAAAAAAAAAATCCTCCATCGGTGCGAGAGGCCGTATTGCGGTTCAGTTAGGGGGAAAGAGAAGGGAGGGGGGGGGGTCAAAAAGCTAAAGAAGGCATTCCGAAAGAGCAGGGGACGGGGAATTTACGGCGGGGGTTTGCAATAACGGGGAGGTATTGTTCCTCAAAAAAGGCGCATAAGGTCGCAAAACAGGAAAAAATTGAAGAGTAAATACTGACGACCAAATTCCAGGCATCCGAAGGGCGCGTGACCCTCAGTCAAATAGAAGGGGCACGGAGGAAAAAACGTCTCCTAAATTGCGTTCAGGTTTTTTGAAGGTCGCCTAAAGAGAAAGGACCAGAGGGGGGGACATGGAAGCCAAGATGCGGACATCCTTGGGAGAGTAGGTAAGACCATTACGGGAAAGGGAGCGGACCAGACTAGAATTGGGGTAGATCACCCCACCAGTTTACCGAAGAAAAGAGAAACGGCACTTTTCAACAAAGACGGGTCAAGGGAAGTGTGGGGTAAGCGACAACTCGAACGCGTCAAAGAGAAACAAAGAGAGGGGAAACTGTCTAGCCGGATTACTTCTGCATCAGCGGGAAGAGGGGAAAAAGGGCCTTCGGGAAGTCATGGACCAGCCGGCAGGCGGAGGTTGAAGGGGGACTCAAAAGGCGTCGAGACAGGAAAAAGATTATGATTAACGACCAGGATCTTGTCTTCGGAGAGAGTTGATTAGGAGGGAACGGAGCAGGGTCAAAAGAAGAGACGGAAGACAAGGGAACGAAACCGGAACACTGACGCGGTCTAACGCGAAAAAAATAGACTGAAAGGCGGGTTAAAAAACGGTGAAGAATCGACCTGATCGCGAAGGGCGGTGGGGCAATATGAACCCGTGAGGACATTGCCGATGTGCGTGCAAGGAGGGGGAAAGAGTAAATAGGGGGGAGGATAGTACGTCCGGGATCATCAGCCAAGCAAAAAAAAGCGGCCAAGTTTGATTGTCTTGGGGAACCTCTTAAGACAGAGGGTATCAATGGAAAAGGACTTATCCAGGGGAAGGAGGTTCGCTGAGGGGGGTATGGAGGCGGGACATTGAGTTCCGTACACGATCAGTAAAAAATAAAAAGTGATAAGGGGTAATTGAACGGGTTCATCACTGGAGAGGGGGGAGGTCTCGGGGGAGGGATTGAAAGGGGGAGGAGGAAAACCTCCGGTGTTTATGTCGAATCGGCTCAAAGGTGGTGGAAAGGGGAGGAAAGGGATCAGTTGACTACCTCGGGGTAAACCACTCTTTGACCCAGGCAATTTTCGCCATAACGGCCGTTGTGAGGTCAGCAATAAGTCAGTGGCGTCCGGACAGTTTCTGTCATATAACATTCAGGGGGGGTGGAAGAAGGGGGAAGAACTCCTTTAAGGAAGGACGTCTCAGCTTCCAGGAAGAAACGAATACGAGAACAGGGTAAAGGAAAAAAAAAGGCAAGATAGGAAATGCTTCCTTAGCACTTCGATCATGGAGACAAATGAATCCGGGTTGGGGGGGGGGGCTACGTTCTTCAGGGGAAAGTCAGTGGTAAAACAGATCGGCGCAATGAGAGTGAATGCAAAAGGGACCACTTTTTGGTGACCTCTGGCCAAGCGAGAGAGAAAGAGGAGTGGTATTGGGGGGGGATACTACTTAGGGGGAAAAAGGGTGCAAGGAAAAAGGCTTCAGCACTTTCACCGGGGAACTAAAAAGGAGGGAAGAACGGCGGACTGACTCAGGTTGATCACGAATCGTCACTGAAAGTAACGATATGGGATCGGGAGAAATCGTGGGCCGCAGGAAGAAAGGAAATGGGGCCGCCGTTCCGCTTTTCGGGTCTTGGGATTAGGATGAAGGGAGGTAGGAGCAGGAGGGTTCATGGGGTATGTGTGGGGGGGGAAAGGAAGAAAGGGAATATTGTGCAAGGAAATCTGAAAAGGGACAGAGGAGGGCAAAATGAAGGGGGGGACGAGAAGGGGAAGTAGCGGGTGTAAAAATTAGGCCTTCATAAGACACAGCAAAATGAAAAAACAATAAGCGAAACTTACCCCCCTCCCGCGAGGAAACGAACGGAGAGGCGCCAGGTCGTGGAGTCAAAGTCTGGACTAGGCAGGGGGGAATAGTCGACATCTCCCCTGCTATGAGGTGGCGGCAGGGGGACCAAAGATGCCATCACTGCTCCATGCCTTTTGTGGTTCCGGGGAGGAAAAGAAAGGGGTAAAAAGCGCGATCTGTACCAAGATCGGCGGGCCAGGACTGTGGCACTCAGGGAAACAAAGAAAGACCGCTCAACAAGAACGGGTCCTATTTCAACCTAGGCTCTTAACACTATACCCTCGTCAAAGGAGAGGGCCGTCCCAACCCACATCTCTAAAAAAAACACAACGTATGGAAGGGGGGGGGTTCAAGAGAGGAGAGGACCGACGCGAAGAGGGGTACTGTTGGGGGTTCATAGCCTCGTTTCAATAGTCAGCCTTGATCTTCTAGAGGGGAGAAAAGGGCAGACACGACCTATCTTTTCAGAGAGAGTCAAAGGCTTTAAGCAGGGGGAGGGAGAAGGTCCGACGGAAACAACGGCATGTGTAGATTATGTCCTCTTGCAAAAGTTCCGAAAAAAAAAGGGAGAGTCATATCATCGGGGGTTTTTGTGTTCATCGCATTGGAGGTTGGAAGCAACGAGGGGGAAAAGACAGCTTTTGACGTCCAATGCTTGAGTAAAAAGGGGTAGGGGGTGGTGGAGGGTGTCCAGTTGGTCGTACGTCCTATTGAAACCGAGAATGGGGGGATAGCACTCTCAATATTTAAAATCAATTGGGGTAAGGAAAAAGTTAGGAAAAGGGGGAAATAACAACCCTGCCAAATTCACATCGAGGGCTCAAACTAAAAATGGTCAAAAAAAGACGAAAGAAACTCAGCCCTCCCATCCGAGGAAGAAAATAAGGAAGAAGGAAACACGGTCCTAAGACCCGTAAAATATCGATTTGACGGCAGAGGGGAGGGGAAAAAAAGTGAAGAAACTGCTGCGCTATCTCATTGGAAAATTAAGAAGGAAAAGACGTCGAAGAACACCAGACCGAAAAGCGCTAACAGGACGATAAGCTTCCTGAGGGGAAAGGGAAAGAGGAGGTAAAAGGGTTCACTCTATTTCCTCTCTTAAAGGGAAGACCGCGCACGGAGAAACCCAGCAGACAAAGGTCCCACAAGAAGAGCAGGTCGACAGGAGAGGTACGGATCAGATGAAGAAAAGAATCCTACCGCTCCTAAGATGCTTCCTTTTGGTATGGACCATACAGGAAGGACGAAAGAAACAGTGGAGGACGCGTGAGGCGAAGCGTGGTCCGCTCCGCGGCTCCGCACCCCCGAAGAAACAGGCACCGAAAGAATTACGAGCCACGGACTTAAGATAGAGGGAAAGCTGCACAGCCGGGAAAATGGCTACAGCAGGGGAAGAAAAAGGGGTCGCAAAACACCTGCTGGCAAATCTCTTTTCTCTCGATGGAAAAAGGAAAAAGGGGGAAAGAGAAAAGAAATACGTCCGTTGGACCGGCTCTTCCTCATCACGAAAAAGAAATCAGGGCCAAAGGAAAGTGCAAAAGGGGCACGGGAAAAGCGGGGGAGAACCAATGTATCAAAATCGAGCACCTTCTACGTACAAAAAAAGAGCTAGGCAACCACTCTACCGATCTCTAAATGGGGAAAAGGAAAAGGGCAGTAAAGAAAGGGTGCAGGGGGGGGCTGCTCTCTCTTCTCGCCGCGCACAAACTGAACAAACGTGGGCAACGGGGAAGCCGAAGGAACTTATAGCTCAGGGGGAAAAGGAATCATAGAAAAGTGAAAAACCATCCCTTCCCGCACCTCCAACAGACTTTCTCGAAAAAACACCGCTTAATGGGCATGTGTTTGCATTATGATCGAAACACGCAAATTCGAGGAATCTGGCGGAAGGAAAAAAAAAAGCGGAACCTCAATTGCGGCGAAATCTACCTGGATCTTTGAAAAGGGTCAATAGTGGAAGACCTTCTGCGAGTTCTAATGACCCAAAAGACGAGATTCACCGCAAAATAAGGGGTCTCATCCTCCAAGGCTCTGTTCGCCCAATCATTCCACAATAAATCAACTTCCTAAAAGGGCGCGTCCTGCTTGTCCATGCGCTAATGCAAAGAAAGGGTAGACAATCTGGATCTATGGGATAATACGTCGTAAAAAGGGGAAAAGAGGTACTTTGTTGGTTAAGTTTGACTATTTTAGCCGTTCGGGTCAATCAAAAGGAAGTGCCATATTCCACATTTGTGGGATGAAGAAGGGTAATGACTGTGGGGAGCGAGGATTCGGGGGACGTCAAGTTCAAAAGTTACTTTCGTCTCGAATCTCCCATGTTCCTATGAGGCAGGAGGAAAAAGGGGATTGTCAAGCGATGAAAAGTAAAAAAACCGACCTGCAGGGCAAAAAAAAGGTGAAAAAACGAGAAACCGTGAAGAATTGGTACGTTATTGTTCCCCGTAGCGAGAAGAAGGGGGGGGGACGGAACCAGGAACGCTTGCCCTCACATCAAGGGAAGAATGTTTGTTGGCGAAGGACTGCGCCTGGGGTGAAGGGCCGGAAACACAGATGTAAAAAACCAGCCGAATTCCCCTCCAATCTTCGCGTTCGAACTGCAAGAAGAGAAGGAAAAAAACGGTGAATGAGTGACAACCGGAATGAAAGCCGCCACGGGCGGCCTCGCTTTGCAGGCTAAGGGAAGAGAATCTGGGTAGAAAAACGAAAAAAAAAGAGCAAGGACGGACAACGGCTTTGTTACGACTCGATCTCGCACACAAGCAGGACCCAGAAGACCTCTCAAGAGGAAGGGGAGAAAAATGATCTCAGAAAACCAGCCGGTCACCAGAACGGTAAGTGTCGCAGCAGACGATTAGGGGAGCGTAAAAAAGGAAGAAAAGGGGAAAAAGATCGCCTTATACGCCAACAGTCTTCGGACGAAAAAATAGAGATAAAAAAGGAGGAGCCGAAGAGAAAAAAAAGAGGGGAAGAGGATAGATTCGAGGCTCAACCGTTGGTTTAAGAAGAGGTTTTCGTAAGAACTGATTGACGGAAAAGCAGGAAGCAAAAAAAGGGACCACAGGGGGAGGGGATGATCTCGAACAGCCTCGTTCCGCAGCGACACTTCCGGAGTTGACGGGAGGGAACGATGGAACCTTAGGCAGAGAAAGCCCGATCTTGGGAGGAAAAATCATTAGGGTGGGGGGGGAAAAGAGGGGGACGGAAAAAGGAAGAAACGACGAAACGTGGGAGAGTTTTGCGTCAGGAGAAGACTTCTTCGACGCAGTTCGCACGGGCAAGGGACGAAGGAGAGGAGAGTGCCAATCGGGAGAAACGTATTGTTTGTTTTCCTGCCTACTAGGTGCAGTCAAGGGGAAGCTGCAGAAGGGAGGGAATGAAGGTGATCAATGTAATTATTGGCCGCAAAAAAAGTTCTCCTAAGTCTCAAAAAAGTACAATTTATGGGAAAGCTTAAATGGGAGTCCTTCTGACGCAACCAATCCACGGGCTCCGAGGGACCTCGGGAACCGAAAAGGCAAGGAAAAAAGGGGGAAAAAAGAGCCGCCTCAAGGGCAGGCGTTTTTAACGGTCGCCGCCGAAGGGATCCATCGGGGGGGGGAAGAAAGATGGGCGGAACATCCTTTGGTTCTGCATCAAGAAGGGGGGACCGAGGAGGGGAAAACGAAAAACGTACGAAAATTCGCGAAAAAACTACTTACCTAATCAATCCAAACACTTTTTACCTCTGGAACTGAAAAACCTGGCAAAAGGGGGGGGGAGACCCCGGACACACATAGTCAGAAAGACCCCAAAGTCATCACACTTCTTAAAGACGGATGTACCGTCTTCAACATGCGGCGAAAAAAAAAAAAGTCTAAAACCGGGACCGTTAGAGGAAAATTTCCATAAGGAGGTCTGCCATGGGGAAGCGCAGGAGTCAAAAAAACAGGGAAGCTTTTCCATCCAACAACATCGCTTGTCAGGTCTATATCTTTGAGGGGAAGGAACTGGAAGAAACGCGAGAGTTCGAAAAGGGTGCTAACATGACTCGGGTCGAACTAAGAAAAGTTCGTCTGAAAGGAAAAATTGCGGGGGGAACGAAAAGTGAGAAGCAAGGGGAACGATCCCGGCTTTTTTTAGCTGAATCAGGAAAGAAACAACCGTGAAAAAAAGAGAAGGGCAACGAGGTTTCGGGGGAAGCAAAGGAAAGTGGCGGGGGGGAAGGGATGCGCGAAATCGCTAGATTTGTACTTGATAGAGCTCGCCGAGGGCAAGAAAAAAAGGGCCAGGGGAAGGGAGGGGGCCTTGCAGAGAAAGAAGTAGTCTAAGAGGAAAGGTGACAGGGGACGAATTTTCCGGCAGGTTCTCAAAATTTAAGGGGGAAGGGAGATCGGCTTTCAGGGAAACGAGCAGGTTCGCAGCGGGGATAAAATTGTTGGGAGAGAGGGCAGTTGAGCAATGGCTCTGGCAGAGCTCTTTTTCGTCTGGAAAGTAAGAGCAAAAAAAAAGGAACTGTTTAAGGGTCGATCGTCGAACCAGGGGGTGGTCAGGGGGCTAAAGCGCGCTGGGAAGCGGGACCGCACACCTTGAGAAACCAAAAAAGTCAAAATTCAGGGGCGCCATAGGGAGGCCTGGGTTGGACGCTTTACAGAAAAGGGGGAAGGGCGGAGGCCTTTCGTCGGCGGCCACGGCCTCGATTGTGGCTGGGAGCGCGAAGGAAGGACCAAAGATAAAAATTTACCTCAAGAGGCTCAGCGTTCCATGGGCGGAACGAGGGGAAGGGTGAAATAAACTTAGCCATAAAAGGTAGAAGAGACAAGATAACGGCGGGGATCCATGGCAATCCTGGATCAATTTATTTGGGAAGGGTTCGGGGGGGGGGCGGGAAGCAAGGACGGAGGGAAGCAAGAAGCGGCGGCAATCTTCTTTAAACTTGGGAAAAAATAGAATTTGGGACAACCAAGAGCGGAAGCTTGACTCGGAAGGCGCGGCTGTAGGGGAGTTGTGAGTCGACGTCGGGAAGGGAGGACGTGCAAAAAAACTGAACAATTGCCGGGCAAACTCGGAATCTAGCACCGACTGCATATAACGAGTTTAAAAAAAAGGCTAAATTAAGCGAGGGGGAAAGGTGGGGGACGGGAAGGTACGCATTTCATATAATCGGAAAAAAGTCCGGCGGGGAATATTGATTTCGCTGACGCTGCTGACGGGAAATTGAGGGGGAAGGAAAGGGTTGGGGTATCGCCTAAAGGGGGGAGAGAAAGGGGTAGGAGAATAAGAAAGTGGGGGGGGGAAAAGTGAAAAAGGTGGAAAAAAAGATTAGCGTTCATTAAGCTCAATTGGAGTGGAGAATCGAGACCTGGAAAAGAAAACCAATAGAGGACAAGGACCCACCGGAAAAGCCGGGAATGCGAAAGCAAAAAAAAATTGCCCCTCTTGGGATTAAACATTAAGCAAGAACAGGAAAGAAGAGAAAAATGGTGTGGGGCGAGGGGGGGACGGCCCCTATGTAGGGCCATCAGCCTAACATGGACAGGTGGGGGGGTCAAGCCTGAGAAAAAAAAGACTTGGAAAGTATGCCGGCAGGACTTTAAAAAATCTCTGAGTGCCCGATAAAAAGGAAGGGGGGAAAAAAAAAAGAAAGAAGAAGGATGCCGAGGGTCAACAGGGGGGGAAGAGCTAAAAGGGAAAAAAAAGGTCATTGAAAAGCGAGGGAAGGATCAAAAAAAAAAAAATGGATTAACAGAAAGTATATAGACTCGCTGACGGAAAAAGGAAAACTTTTCAGAACTCGGGGGAAGGAAACAACCACGTGGACTGGGGAGGAGATCTTGTTAAAAAAGAGAAAAATCTTGGACACTCCCGAATACTGGGAAAAGAGGGGAAAGGCCTGAAAGGAGCGAGGAAATCAAGTAACACCTCCCTGCATTTATCTGATGGCCTCGGGGGAATCCCTTTCGAAAAACGATATAAAATCGGCGAGGGAAAAATCTGTGACATAAAGCGGAGGGGGACGTAGTTCAGGCCTTCTCGAAGGCGAAGGGGTACATTGAGCGTTTTGGTCTTGGCCGGTTGGAGGGACGGGAAGGATTAAAAAGAAGAAATGAACTCTAAGCTTGAAAAATAAGGAAGGGAAGAAAACTCCTCTTAGTAAGAAAATTACGTGTAGGGAAAAAAAAAAACCTTCCCAGTCCCACCTTCGCCACCAAAAGGACGGGGGGACAAAGAGAAGAGAAAACTAAAACCGACAGCGGCTGCGTCTTCATCGAGAGAACTGAGGCCCACGGTCTAAAAAAAGCCATAGAGGGAAGGAAAAAAAGAAGAGTGATCAACGACGTCAGACTCCGTCCCTGAGCGATCAGATTTGAAAGAACGTCACGAAACGGGACCGACGTAAGGGGACAAAGCGCATAAAGACGCGGGGGGGGTAAGGGAGAAGAGAAGCAAAAGGGTGAAAAACAGGACTTAAATTTTCGCAAACCTATTGAGAAAGGAAAAACAAGACTGAACACGTCAGAAACTGCCACAGTCCATAGAGTGCATGGCCTGAAAAGGGAGCGAGGGCTAATAAAAAAAAAAAAAGCCGCGCGCGGGAGGGCTCCCGTTTATTTCAATGCAGTCAGGAAAAGAAGAGGGAGATGGGACTCTTGGGAAAAGCAGAGCGCCGGGGACGCTTCAGCAGGCGAAGTCAAAATAGACAGCCCGGGGAGACGAACTAAAAGGAAGACGAAAAGGACTGATCGCTCTGGAAATCAAAAAGAAGAGACGAAATTGCCGGGACATCAAGGGGGGGGTTTACTTGTCATCAAGGGGACATGGGGAAAAGCCGGAGGGAAACGAAAATTAAGAAAACCTCTGGGTAGCTAAGCGAAATAGGACACCAGAGGAGGGGAAGGGAGAGGAAGACCCTAACGAAAGAATCGCAACATAGCCCAGGGGGGAGTCAACGGGCAAAGGGTTCAGAAACCAAGGGGGGAAAGAGAGCACCTTATACGTGGTACTTCAAGAATATTTCCGAAGGAAAGAGACGAGAAACCATAAGTCCCAAGGGAGGTTCAGTATGTGGAAACTGCGGGATTAACCAGGCTAAAAAGCAACGCGGAACAACTCAACTTCCACAGGTGAGAAAAGACATGGGAAAAAAAAACGCTGAGAAGACAATTTAATCTCCTCGAGGGTCCGGGCGTCAGAAAGGCCACCGCAACACGAAGGCGCGCAAGGAAAATTACGGGGGGCCCTGTATCACGGTGTTGCCATTATTATCGAAAAAACGAAAGACGGGGAGAGAGGAGGGGCGGGACACAACAAGTTCGGAAAGGTGACCAGAATTAGAGGGAAACTACAAAAGCGAAATGTTTGGAAAGAGTTTCGAAACAGGAACGACGCAACGGGAAAAGAGGAAGGGAGAGTCCTCCGCCATCACCGCTCTACTCCGAAAAGGGGAATCAAGGCAAGAAAGGGAAGCTCCGACGCCTTGACAGCAGGAAATGGCCGCCGGCAGGACTGTTACATGAGGGGGAAGACAAAGAAGGGAAAAGAAAGAGGTATCCGCTTAATAAGGTAAAAGGGAGAAAAGGGGAAGGGGAAAAGGTTAGGGACGTTTGAATGTAGACCGTTCAAGTAAACACATCAGCCCTTCTGGGGGGGGAAAATGGGACGATGCCAAAAGGTGGGGAAGGCTCGAATATAGGAATTTCTTTCCGGTGTCACGTCATTGGGAACTAAACTTAGGATCTCCCGGATTTCCGAAAATGGAAAATGGAGTCCACCACAGATTAGAAGACGGTCAGGAAAAGGAAAGGCAAAGGAGAGGGAAAGGGGGGTCAGGAAAGGGCGCAATGAACAATTGACTGAGTGCGCGTCCCCTTCTAGCCGTGGAGGGTGAGGAAAAAACGGGGGAAAAGATGGGGGGGGTACCGGCACCACAAAAAAAGTCCGGGAAAATAAAAATAGGAACAGGGGGTTGGGGACTTCTCTTCAGACTTGTGTTTTCGCCAGATTCCAAGGCAGAAAAGAAAAGAATCTGAGCGTTCGGTGACCTGAATCTGAAGGAACCAAAACCAATACCGTTGGAGGAAAACAAGGGGGGGAAATAAAAAAAAAACTCAACTCAACGTGCGTGTGCTACTGCTAGCCTCCGTCTTGCGACGCCAAAAAAAATAAAGAAAAAACGAAGGAAAGGGAGTAATGAAGAGCGGACTATCGCCCCCCAAGCTGGAAAACTCTAGTGACGAGCCAAGAGCGATGATTATAAAAAAGGAATCAGGTATAAGAGGAAAAAAAGGATCCCAAATAATTTCTCGCGAACTAGGAGGTCGAGAATCAATCATCAAAAAAAAAAACGGGAAAAAAAAGAAAACCGATCCTTACTGACGAAAAATCTCGTGTCTACAAAAAAAGGAGCTTTGAGACGAATCGAGAGACAAAACAACTGGGGGAGGAGGAGAGGTAGGAGAGGAAAAGTGTGGTGTCGAACGAGAGGGTGGGTCGTCCGTTAATGTCGACGAGACGGCACGTGAAATTCGGGGAAGGGAAGAGGGACAAAATCGTCGATGCGACCTGAACTTTCTTTGGATCGGCTTGGGAGACCTCGAAGGACCCTTCATGAAAAACCAAAAGACGATCTTCTGAAGCAGATGGTCCATCTTGGGGTTCGGATCTACTTCGTAATCTAAGAAACAAGAAAGAACGGACAAGCGAGGGGGGAAACGGAGGGGAGCGCAGTCGCAAACGTTCGATGAAGGATTTCTTAGTTCGGATAACTTTTGAAGAAAAGAAAGTAGGGGTTGGGGGGACTTAACTACGATAAGTGACTAAACGCGTCAGATTTTCTTTGTACGTTCGGGCGGGAAAGGGAAGGCATTGAGATTTTCCTGGAAAAAAAATGTCTCAGAGAGAAAAATTAGAAAATTTCTGGCGGACCGCTTAACTGGGGAAATTGACTGACGCCCTCACAGAAACGCAGGGACGCGGTCCCTCCAGTACAATTCTTCACGTTCGCACATGGCGAAATTCACAGATCTGGGAAGGGGGGAGAAAAAGGCTTGATAAGCACATCTTGTTTGGAACTAAGGGAAGCATTCTTCCATACCGGGAAAGATTCTGAAGACTCCAGTAAAGGGGGAACGTCGAAAAAGAAAAGGAAAAAAAGAACAGGGAGATCGAGCACCAACGACTTTTCTATCTAATCCCCCCAACACAGGGAGGATCCAAGGCAGGAGTGTGGTGGAAATAAGAACGAAACAATCGTCAACGTCACTCAAAATCTGATGTCAAAGTCGGAGCAGAATTGAGTCTCATGACAGCGTTGGCCGTCTTGCCGGATAGAATTGACCATCCGAGCCACAGTTTCAGGGAGGAAAAGGGGACACCATGACCTTTGGCCTTCTGGGAAGTCCCGAAGGGCTGAAGGTGGAAGGGATCGAGACCGGTCGTTGACTCTACTGACGGACAAAGGGGGGGGAAGAAAATCTTCGTAAAGAAACTAAAAACGTCGGAGGCCCAAATTAGGGGGGGAAGGAAAAGGAGGGATCTCCCGAATCTCGCCTGGAATTTTTGGAGAAAATAAAGGAAAACCGGTCTCACAGGGGACCTATTTTATGGAGCGGGCAAGCCGGGGAGGAGGGGGTACAGGGGCGAGGGGGAGATAGGGAGGTCATGCTCGCCTCCTCTTCATGCAAGGAAAAGAAAAGTGAGAGGGGTACAGGCTCTTAAAGCGCGCGATGCAAATAGAGGAAGCTAAATTCAAAAAGGTTAAATGAATCCCTGGGCAGGATGAAAAATAGACTTTAGAGGTTGCCTGATGAGAATTGACATCGGGGGGGAACGAGCGATTTCATCGCTGTGAGAACCAGTGGGTCTCTAGGAAAAGCAGGGGGGACGGGTGAAAACACTTGGGCTGGGGAGGCTCTGTTTGGCGTTATTCTTTTTGCAGGCCAAGAACGAAGTGGGATCAGTCAGCAAATTTTAGTCAGAATAGAGCGCAAGAGTGTTCCAGCAAGGGGAGAAAAAACCCCACGTTCTGGAGGGAAGAAAAAAGGTCATGCCTTGTGCGC
>Ga0179591_1199524_pt1 | contig 14895 bp, 18 predicted proteins | sample CZOMad2_1_08_16f_FD_182891 | JGI IMG/M metagenome (GOLD analysis project Ga0179591, IMG submission 182891) | Vadose zone soil fungal communities from Angelo Coast Range Reserve, California, USA - CZOMad2_1_08_16fungal (PacBio error correction) | ecosystem: Environmental > Terrestrial > Soil >...
GGGGGGAGGGGGCAATAACAGAAGGAGGCGAGAGGAAATGCCGCCAGCGCGACGCGTGAGAGAGTGAGAGCAAGCTTCCGTTGGAGCCGCGACGTGCTTTCCAGAAGAAGAAAAGGGCTGGGGGGTAGCAAGGCTCCCTCAAGAAAAGGAGGTCGGGAGAAAAAAAAAAAAAGTGTCTTGTAAATGCTAACAGACAAATCGCAGTTGTCAAAAAGGGTACGATGCCGTCGTGCCGGTCATTAGATGGGTGGGAAAACCGACGGGGTTGATCCTTCCGGGAAGTACGGTCCGGAAGGAGGGAAAGGAAGGATATGGCAGGTCGCACTTCTAATACCGATCTGAGAGGTGGGGGAACAAAAAGGGCTGAAACGTCTTGAGATAGATACAAGAAGGGAAGAGGGGAGCTGAAGGAGGGGCCCGGCAAGATCTCATCCTGGAGAAATAAACAATTGGGACATTTAGCCAGTCATCTTCAAAGATGGATGTGTGAGTTGAAGAGGGGAAGACAGAGTAGGGAGGCCAGCGCCGGAATGTTTCAGGGGGCCTTGTTTGGAAACCAAGACAAAACGAAAGGAAGTCGCTGTTAGGGCAACTACGTTTCTCGGAATGCAGGGTAAAGGATCGAGGGATAGTCGCTACCTGTCACAGAAAGAAGGGGAAAAAGCCCAAAAGGATATCTTTCGCGTCACGACTGATGAAATAAACGGTAGCTGCGCTGAGGCGAAGAAGACGAAATCGTCTATAAGGTGGACTGGTTAAGGGTAAAAGGGAGGGAGAGACCAGTCCGATGTGTCGACCTGGCGCGAGAAAACTGTTAAAAGAAGAGGTAGATACGTGTGGGGTAATGTGATTCGGTCGGGAGATCAGGAGGGCAGCGAAGGAAAAAGGGGGGCAGTCCTGGGATGGTGGGATCGCAAGGCGCCCCACCCAGATCCGGCAACGGGAACTCCTCCAGAAAACAATGGTCATAAAGTCAATGCGGTCGCTGCCGCAGTTGGAGAGACCCGGGCTGAAGAGGGCTAAAGAAAAGGAGACAGGGGGCCGGGCAAATCTCTTCAAAGTAACAACGCGGGGTTAAAAAAAACTGGGGAGAGACAATCTCGTAGCGTTGAGCTTGAAGGGGGGAAGGGGGTTGAAAACGGGGGACGCCAGGGAATGGCTCATCTGGAAGGGAAATGCAAGAAAAAAAAAGCGAGATACGAAAGCTTGACGGGTTTTTGAATGAAAGACCCGGGATACAAAAGGAAACAGCCTAGCGCGAGATCGCGTCCACCCTGGGCGAATCCCTGACGAAAAAGGTCACCATTTCGGGCTTCAAAAGGGATCCGACCAAAGCATCCATAGGGGAAGCGGTAGAAAAAAAAGTGAAAGGGGCCCGTGAGGGGGGACGATGTGTGTGCGGAAACTCAGCTCCTGGAGAAGGTGGGAATCCAGTCCCTCCGAGAGCGATAAGAAAATTTGGTGGGACCTGCAATAAGGATCTCTTCGACGGTAAAATTCCATCTTCATAGAAAAGTGAAGGGTCGGGGGGGGAGAAACATTCACACCGGTCAGACGCGAAGAAATGAAGAGAGAAGACGACACCCGGAGAGGCAGATCACGAAAGGCGACCAGGCTCTCGCCAAAAGCTCGCGTAGGGTCTTCTGTCAAATCGGGAAATCAATTTGCACTTGGTAGGATGGGATAAACGTAGGTCAAGGGGAGGCGACTAAATAGGGCCGTAAAAGAGCAGAAAAGGTCAATGCCTGACTTTTACTGGCAGCTACGTGTTAGCAGCAGCTAAGAAAGGACATGAATGGAAAAGAACGTGGGATACAGAGGAGGACCGAAGGAAACACGCACGACTTACCTGGTTATCGAAATAGAAAGGGGAATTCAAAAAGAGAAAAACAGTCCGCATAAGAGGCGCGGACCTTTGATGCATCTGTGGGGAGAAAAAAAGAGACTGCCCTTTAAGAACGTAGACGGGTGGCGGGGGGGGACAGGAAAAAGAAAACACAACAGGTTTGATCTAAAACCGCCAATGGGGGGACGGATTAAGGCTCGGGGTTGGGAACCAGGAAACACTTATATATAAGAGAGAGAGTGAAACGGAGTCCTAGCGTCTTCAAAAACGATAACGAGTTTAAGGAAATATACATTGAAAGAAGTACAATCTAACCAAGTGGGGGACCAAGTGTGAAAAAGTGTTTTCAACTCCCACTACAGGGGCCAACTTTCTGGCGAGGGGACAGTGCCAAGTGGGAACTGAGCCTATTTTCGGTCATAGCCCCTACCCCTCAATAAAAACCAGCGAGAAACCCGGAGCTGTCGCAAAGATTTAATGAAGGAACTACCAGTATCAATCCTTTTAGGGGGAAAGAAAGGGTCAAATAATGTAACTAAGTCTTCAGCAATTCGGGGGAACTCTCCAGCGTAAAAGAGGGAGGGTAAAAAAAAAAATCGAGCCAGTCAGTATGTCAAAAGTAGATTTACGCAGAATCGAGGGGGGTCGTAAAAAGGGGAGGCCATTCCATGAAAGGCCCGGGCCGCCTCTCTCGACGATCGGGTCCAAATAAGAACTGTGCGAAAGTCAAGCTGAAACCACCAAAAAAGTCATTGCCGCGAAGGGGACGCGCACCGGCAGCGAAATAAACCGGGAAAAAAGAAGAAGACCTCAAATCCAAGATCATGGATCGCTTCATCCAGTCCGTGGTCTGAACGAAAAAGGGGGGGGGGACCAATTGTGGTGGCAGCGCGTAGTCCACTTCCGAATCTTTAAACTCGTTGAAAAAAAACGGCAAAAGTATTGGGCGGCGGAGGTAACGCTCTTTTGCCGCCTGCCGCGTCATCGGCCGCAGGATTAGATCCTGCCCGGTGAATGAAAATAAGAAAAATTAATGGTGCAAGAAAAATAATGAAAACCACAACCACTGAGAAGGTAAGGGACCGCGCAGAAAGGATCCATCTCAGCACACGGTTAGAGGACGGTATAAACCTTGTAGCCGAGACGTTGGCCGGCAAATGACGGGCCCGGCGGAGAGTAAAGGACAAGATGAAGCGTCCGCAATGCCGATGGGGTGACCAGCTTCGAAAGGATTCCGGCAAGTAGCACGACTGCGCAAGCACAAAATATGACTAGGGGAGGTATAAAGCACTGCGCTTGCGCTTGCGGGGCGGGTTAAAAACCAAGGGGAGGGAAAGAGAAAGAGAGTTACGCACAACGCAAAAAGGAGTTAAAGTGACCGGGAAAGAGGCTGTTACGCCATCGAGGTACCGCGACAAACCCATAATTAAAAAGGAAAAGAAATTGGAGGGGGGAGGGAAAAAAAGGGAAATCAACGTGGACATTCAGACACGAACGCTGTTTTTTGGATCAAGCATCTAACTCTAAGACAGGTTGCAGGAGCGTTTGGAGATCGCATTGTCAGAGGGACAAAAAAAACAAATGGGAGAGGGAAAGGAAAGACAATCAAGAGGGAAGAATTAACTCATATTGCGACTCAATAGGGGGGGGAATAGTTGAAGGGGATAGAACGAAGAAAGATGGAGAAAAAGAGGAAGAAAGGGTGAAATAGAAGGGGATCGGAGACAAATTTGTGGGTTTTTTTGGTTTGTTTGTGAGTGGTGGGGGGGGTGGTGTGATTGTTGGTGCTTTTTAATTGCAGGAGGGGGTGGGTTATTTGTTAGTGGGGGGGGGGGGGTGTGGATTTTTTGCGGGGGGTGGGGGGTTGGGGTTTTTAAGAGGTGGTGATGGGGGGTTTTTTTTGGTTGTATAGGGGTAATTGGGGATTGTTGGGGGGGGGGTGGGAGGTAGGTGGAAACGACGCCATCCTAAACGCCGCATTGCCGTCAGGAAAGCTGAGATGTCCTTCCTGATGGGTCAGGAAAAAAGAAGAGGGAAAGGAAGGTCATGAATGAAATCAGAGGAAGACATCATCCAGAGGGAAAGGAGGTGTAAGGCAGGAGTGTTAATGCGGGAAGACGGGGAGCACTTCTTTTCACTGTGCAAAAAGGTCGAAGAAGATTTCGAAATCTAAAGAAGGAAAGAAGACAATGGACGGTCGAAAAAAGAGGGCTTTCTAATTCCAGGGTAACGGGAAGCGAGAAGCGACAGCTGAGGCGAATAGTCGCGTCTCATCCATGACGATATAGAATCAAAGGGAAGGAGGGGAATGGTAGTGGGGACACAAACAACATGGCGAGTGCAGTGACGGAAAAGGGCGGTTAACTAAAAAAAATGGGGATCAAAAAGAAGGGATGGGGGGCTCTTACGGATGGCTCCAATCAGATGGCAAAAAAGAAGGGGGGGGCTAAAAGCGAGGTCGCTGTGGGAGGGAAAAAAGTTGGGGAAATCGGAAAAAAAGAAAAAACGCAAATCTCACCGGGCTGTATTTAACCAAGAGGGGAGAAAGAGAAGGCGGGCAATCATTCCTGAAGAAAGACGAAGCTGGACTCGCACCAGACGGAAGTAAAAAAATCGCGATTTACCGCCTTGTTCTGACGGAACCTAAAAAGAAAGTAAGTGACGGCACACTGACGCGGACGTCCACGGTATGATCTAACCGACCGAATGGAGAAGGGAACCGAGAGCAGGAGTTTACCTCGAAAGGAGGGTGGGGTGTAAGGAGGTAAGGATCTCTCTGGAACACATTAAAATTGTAACGGCGGGGGGGTCGCCCAAAAAAGGGACGAATGCGTCCAGCGAGAGGAAGGGCAGGCAAAAAACCCGAGCGGAAAAACGAAGAAGGGTACAGAGAGGGCCTCGTCCTCATGATTTCAACTAGTGAAGGGAAGGATGACAAGTGAAAACACCAAGAAAACGGAGTAAAGACGAAGTGAGGGGGGGAAGGAAGAAAGGAGATTGCTTTTCGTCTGTGAGCGTCAGGGGTCTGCAGCGGGGGCAGTCCGCTAGGGGAACCTTAGCCCAGGAATCCTTTGGGGGGTGGTGGTGAGGATGGAAAGACGGGGGAAGATGAAGTGGGGAGGAAAGTAGGCGTAGGAAATGAATGGCATTTGTCATTTACTTGTCGAAGCCTGACGACATAGTAATGAAGAAGAAAGAGGGAAAAGGGACTGTGAAGGGAGTATCAAAGAATACGTGGAGGGAGGGAAACATCCTGAGGTACGAAGTGGAAAAGGGAACAAAAGAGAAGGAAAGTCACCACGGCAGCTGTCCTTGTCGGCGGGAATGCCGTATTTGCGGAAGAGAACCGAAGGGGGGGAGATGTCTCAATGTGGGCTGAGAGGGCGGGGGTGTAGGGGCTATGCCAAAGAAAGAAGAAAAAAAGGGGACTTAATCACAATGAGCCGCCAGTTGTCGTTTAGTGGGCAGGTAAACAGGGGCAAGTTTGATACCAGGGCCGATTGAATCTCGTCGCCGATGGGTACGTACCACGGTGATTGCGACAAGGGCGGACGAGCGCTCGGCCGCCTTGTGGGGGTATTAAAACAGAAGGGGGAGGAAACGGAAGCGGAGCCGAAGAGGTGATACCTTACATTGCCATCAATGAGGAGTCGGGTTTTTCGGGACAAAGAGGGGGGGAAAACAGGGATGAAAGAAAAGAGTGAGGCACTCTATCACGCTAGCCTCAATAACCCAAGTGAAGAAAGGGAGAGATAATGGTGCCGGAAAATGTCGTACTTCAAGGGGAGGGCTGATCCGCAAAGGATCGTGTGAACAACGGAGTAGGGAGGAGACAAATGGCTTTTCATTACGAATTGGTTCATGAGGATCGGGAGAGAAGGGGGGAAAAAACGGTCGCACGTAAACCGGGGAAGGCAGGTGCTAGCGGAGATTTCCGTGCGGACGAAAAAAGGAACGAAGGTTTAATAAAGAAGGCTCTTTAGAAAGTCAGTCCGGGAAAAATTCCGAGGGTTGACCGAGACCTTCGACAGCAGCAGGGTAAGAAGGGGGGAAAAAGAGAAGACGGGACCGATTTCTGGAGGCGGTCGAGCAATTGCTAGAGAGGAAGGGGGAAATTGTATTGCGCTTGCGGAACCGCTCAGCAAAAGGAAAACGAAAGAAAAGGGTCGACTAGCTGATAGAATTGAAGCGTCCCCCAAGGGAGGAAGGAGGAGTTAGTTTACTGGATAAGTGAGTCATAAGCAACGGCTAAGAAAAGAAAAGGAAGAGTACCACCACCTAGAAGATCAATAAAGTCACTTCAAGAGGTGTATACACAAGAAGAAGGAAGATTAGAAAAAATGGGGTGGTCGAGACGGGGAGAAGAAGGGAAAGGTTACGTCGGTCGTGCTATAAACAGGTGGAAGATCTCGAGAAGGCGAAAGGGTCTAAGCATAGTTACATGGGGGGTGAGGCAAAAAATCGCAACCTTGAGAGTCGACGCCGAAAGAAACAGAGGGCGCAGAATGGTAGGAGCAGACGGGAAAGGCAATTTCGCGTCATCTCAACTAGCCCTAATAGGGGAAAGGGCGGAAAAAACTTGGTAAGTTTTAGAGGGAGTCTAGGAACAAAAGTATAAGGGGAACTTTAGCAGAGAAGAAAAAAGGAGGAGACCGCTGAACTCTTCTTATGAACCATTCTGTGCTTCTTTTAGAGGGGAGGAAAAAAAACGGAGAGGGTGATATACAAAAAATCCCTCGGAATCATCCGAAGCTATTGCGATTTCTCGATGCGGAAGAAAAGGTAAACAGTATCCTTATCTATACTTACCCGAGGAAGAAGGGGATCGACGTACAGGAGAAACACGAGAATCTTTCTTTCACAAGCAGGACATCCGAACAAGACCCACGGGAGAGGAAGAAAAATCCGTCTTCATCAGCGCAAGACACTTCCCGTTGCTTTCAGAAAGAGAAAGAGAAATAGAAAGGGTGACTACGGAAGATTTCTCCTTAATGGAGGACTAAGAACAGAAGGTTCCGTAACACGGGCAGGAAAAAAGGCGAGAACCACAATCTCTGGCGTACCCTTGCGAGGGGTTAGCACTAACCAGAACGGACCTCGAGAGAGAGTTAGGGCCAGGAAAATAAGAAAGTAAAAGAGGGACTTACCTCAAAATCTCGATCATCTGGATCGTCGACGGACGCGAGAGAAGAAGAAAGGAAAGGGACAAGGACAGGAGTTTATCGAAACACTCTTCAAAGAAGGAGACGGAGATGTACAGGAACCTGGCAAGAAGAAAAAGAGGCTGCCAGAGACATCCGCCGACTGTTGTAAACCGGAATAGCAGATACAACAGAAGTAAAGTGGGGGGCCAAACGAGAATAAAGGGCATGATTATCTAACCAAGGCCGTGACATGCGCGGGGGGGAGGGAGAAGAAAACGAAAGCGGTTCGAAGGGGGCTAGCCTTGTGTCCTTGCGGGAGCCGAATAAAAAAAGGACGTCTCTTCGGCAAGGAAACGGGAGAACATGCGGAAGGCCCAGAGAGCAGAACTTCCTGAAAGAGGGTCATCTCTGTAAGGAGGGATAGTCCTTCGAGGGGGGAAGAAAAGAGAAGAAAACACAACTGATGAGGAGGGAAGAGATAAGATTATGAGGAAGACCAAGAGACACATAATCAAAGGAGCTCTATTCTCATGCAGGGGATGAGAGAGAGTCAAAAGTGCTTAGGGGGGAAAGTCAAGAGAAGGGAAAAGAGAAGAAAACACTTTTGGATAAATTGACCCTTAAACGAGAAAGAGAAACTGACCCAGGGGGAAATTTGATGCTCAAAGTAACCACTCGGCGGGGGAGAAAAGGTAAAAGAGAAGTTTCAATGTGAGAAATGGGCAAAACTTCTCGGGGTGGAGAAACAACCGGCAGCATTGGCATCAGTAAGGGAACAACGTTGCGAAATTAAAGAGAATGCTGGAGGAAGAAGGCAAGAGTTTGTATGGACAGCGCGGCGCGGGCTTTACATCGTGGAGAGCAAGGAAACGTGAAAGAGGAAAAAAGAAGGAGCCCTTCTCTCTGCAGTCCGTCGACGATCCATAGATATCTTGAAAAGAGAGGGACAGTTCGATAAATTTAGGTCCGGCGTATACGAGAAGCGTCAATGAATAGCCGAGCAGGGAAGATGGTAAGGGAGGGAACTGAGGGACCTCCCCCTTCCCTTCGAGGGGAGTCCAGAGAACATAAAGAGGAAAGAGAATACTGGCGGGATATCTCTAAAGAAGCTGGGACTAAGCATTAGAAACCTCGAAAGGTCGTGAATGAGAGGGAAGGGAAATGAGAACCGCGCTTACTTCATCACGACGTAGCGAATATCGTAGAGCAGAGTTCTGAAGGGGGAAGGAGACCGATGAGTCTGTTCGATAGACGCTGGGTAAAAAAAGGGTAGAGGAAGGTCAGAAAGTATCTATCATTATCACGTTTGTACCGGGAAAGTCAACGTCGAGAAAGAAAGTCTGTAGAGATGTCTGGATTTTGTGGCGGAATAAACAAACTGGGAGAGAACAATCGAGCAGCCTGGGAACGCCGGCCGAAGAACCGCAGCCCTAAGTGTTCTAAAAAGACAAACACGCGACGACCCGGGGGAAAATTGGAAGTACGATCGCAGATAGAAAGGAGAACTTTTTTTGACGCAGATCGATTCAACCGCCTAGAAAGACACTCACCCGAGGGGGCGGAACCAGCCACACCTTCGGCCCAATTTCTACACAGAGGCACGATAAAAGTCAATCAAGGATTTGCAGGTCCTTAGATATCGGGGGGTAACTGTTTCACCATTAATTGCTCATCGTTACTCGACATGGGGATCGATAGGCACCAAACGACACTAAACGAACTCATTAACAGAAGAAAAAGAGCCTCCGTGCATGGTTTAGTAATACGAGAACCCAAAGTCCCGGTAAGTAAATATATAGCCAGGAGTCCGTTACGAACCACGGTCAGCCGACGGCGAAACCGTGCGCAATGCGATCCACACTTATTAATCAAAAGAAACAGGGAAGTCGAATACTGCCACTTTGCGCCCCTCATCTCATGCTGTTTACACTCTTTCAGAGAACTCACTCGAACGGCATAGAGCCGGTTTATCACCAGAGAGACGATCGGATTCAAGGCCGAACTAAAATAGGGAAAACACATTCCCTTCAAGAGGAAGGGGGGTGAGTGTCTTACGGCAAGCTCATGAGGGATTCCTCGCCTTCCCGGCTGAATACAATATATCACCCTTCAAACAATAATCCTTAAGCAGAAAGTCAACACAGTTGGAACAGAGGCAATTTCTTCAGACTCGTCGAACGGAAATTCATCGTCCAGAGGACGGAGTGGGGGCGCGGGGCTTGCAAAGCGGGCTAAACAAAGGAAATTACATCGCGTTCAACCAGTCTAGCGAGTACTACGATCCACAAGTGTAAAGATGGAAAACTAAGGGAGATTAAAGGAGTCAAGAACTTCCCGCGCTTTCACGATCGAAGCACCAGCTCGCACGAGGCGGGAGAGCAAGAGAAGGGGGAAAAGACAGTTCCCGATCAGCTGCTCATTACAGGTAGGGGAAGGGGCGACCTACGCACTAAAGAGGAAACGAGGAAGGACGTTACAGGTTATCCTCCTCACGCAACAAGAGAAGAAAGAACAGGGACACAAGGAAAGCAGGGGTTCCAAAACCCTCGAATGGGAGCCAATACCATGGGAAAAAAAGAAAGAAAGGGAACCAAGAATTACCAGAGAAAGAGAAAGGAAGCACGCATCGGCGACCCCATTAAGAGCAAGGCGCAGGAAGGGTAAAATACAAAAATCGCTGGGGAAAACTTTGGACTCACGTAGATGACGGTACATGGAAGGAGAAAAAACAACAGTAAGAGAAAAAAAAGAAGGGGGAAGAAGGATGACAATCGTCGTGTGACGACAGTACAAGGCGAGATCCTCAAAACCCAATAAGTCATAGAGGGGTGCGGCCAGAAGTCTATCGTCAATACCCCGGAACGTAAATCTTCCTGAGAGGGAGAGGGGATAAAAAAATCTCACCTGGGATAACCAATGGTACGATAGGAAAAAAAAATAAAGCCAACGGGACGGGCTCATTTGGATAATTTGACCCCTTGGGGGAAATGTAGGACGATTTGGAATCAAAAAAAAAGAAAGAGAAGAAAGGGTACCATTGCCTCCGGTCTCTTGAGAAAAATATAAAAGGCCCGAAAAGTAGAAAGAGCCGGGGTTGTTCTTTACTGCTAGGGTGCCAGTCCAGTCATGGCACACTTATTAAAAAGAGCAGGGGGGGGGGAAGAAAGGGAAAGGGGTAAACTCGAGTCTAGGTTGACACGTATGCTTGACGCGGCCTACGATGTAGAATCTTCGACACGTCCATGACAATGGCCACGGAATTGAAGGAAAGCTAAGATCCGCAGAAAAAACGGAAAGAAGGGGAAGAATCGACCCACCACAGGAGTGCATTGTCCAGCTAAGGCGAAAACGAAAGAGCCATGAAGTATGACGCCACCAGACGATCAAAGAAAAGAACTAGGAAATCGGGAAGTCCCTTGGGTCTTGCATAAAAGTGATTGGCGGGGGGAATGGAAAAAAGAGGGGACCTTCGGATGACTCGGTGGAAGATGAAAAACAAATAGGGGAAAAAAAAAGTGCTCAAGGTTTTGTTGCAGAAGGGGCCGATGAGCTCGGCTCATGGGATCAAAGGGGTCTCAAGGACCCGATCAAAGGGTAAATGGTTGGACCGGGGAAGAACCTAGGGGGACAGAAAACCAGAAGTGGGCAAAGGAAACGAGAAAAGAGGAGAACGAAGAAAGTTCAATCGACAGGTCTGTTCGATATACCGTGGAAAGACGCGAGAGGGGAATGACGTGAAAAAAAGGATGGAACCAGAGGACTCGGTCTATCTGTCTGACGGCAGGGAAAGAGGGGAGAGCAACTTCAGAAGACAAGCCGGCTGCGCCATGATCGCGATCAGGGAGAACGATGAGGAGTTTACAGAATCTGTTCGCTGAAAGGGGAAGGGGGTTAGCATCGTCCCAAGGTGTCTAGCCTCCTAGATGCTATGGCTTAGGGAAAAAAAGGGGAAAGGGAAGGTGACTGATGGGACTCCATCTGCGGTAACCACCGATAAATAAAAACCAAAAAATGGAAAAAAGAGAGAGTGTTCTTGGTGCAGTGAAGCCCCTGGTTCCGTGCAGCACGCACGGAAGGTTGGGGATCGAAGAGGGGAAGCAGTTGCGATCGGTTGGCGAGATCGGCATTGATGGGGGAAATAAATCGGTAAAAAACTGCCCGAGCCGCGAGAAGAAGAATAACGCAAGCTGGTCGAAGAATATTGGTGGAGAGGGAGGGAAGAAGTAGATCGCCCTTGTTTCACATAAATAACGTGCTCGTATACCCCTTTTAGGAAAAGCGGATTCCGCCTACAGACATAAACTCCGGCCAAGTACACGAGGAAAAAAAGCTGTATAGGGAAGGTCCTGGGAAACAGGGGGAATCAAAGGAAAAAAAAGGAAAAGATTGCCATGTTAAAGGAAGATCGTAATTACATCAGAAATGCCTTGTACTAGCCGGCTGGGGGTTCTCTTAATCACAATTCCTGAAACGTGAAAGCGCCAATTTTTCGGAAAAGAAGGGGAGAAAGAGGAGTCGTCGATCCCTTCAATAGAGAACGGGGAAAAGAAAGGGGAGGGAAGAGAGGTTTTGCCTTTTTTTTTTTTCGGGCAGTAACATGCTAAAAGAGGGGAAGCGAGAGAAGGAAAAATCGCCCTCCTTCTGAAACCTGTCGCATCGTTAAGTTAGGGATCGCCAATGAGGGGAAGGAAAGGGGGGCTGTAAAGAACCAAGAAAAAGCAATCATGAGAAACCGATAGGAAAGGTTGGAGAGAATGTGATTCATCATATAAGCAGGAAACGCCGGGGGGCCGGGGAAGCTACAAACGATATTTCTATTGGCGAAGCACCGTTTGGAAATGGCGAAAAACAAGGGACAGCAGAAAAGGAAAAAGGGGAGGGGTACCGCCCTACGCGTTTTCGCAGAGCGAAAGAGAAGGAGAGGAAAGGGCCGGAAAACTTCTAGCACCGCGTCATGGAAAGGGAGAAAAAGGGACTGGAGAAGAGGAACGAAACCTCATCAATCCGGGCACGTAATTTCAGGAAACCGAGCGTTGAAAAAAGAGGAAGCACCGAGATTGAACGTTTCTGCGAGGGGGTCTGGTGGAGCGGAGTTACAGGGGAGAATTCAAGGTAGGTAATGCAGGTTCTCGAGCCTGGGAGGGGAGGGGTGAAGACCCAAACCCCCAACATGGAATGATCGACTCATCTGAGAGAAGAAAAGAAAAAAACACCTACTTTACTACGACGAGGTGTTGGCCCTAAAAAGAAAAGAAAAGGAAAGAATAGTACTCGAGAGGACCTGGGAACAGCCACACCGAAAAAGGAAGGGGAAGTGAACTCGCCCATTATAGAGGGCTGTGCGGCTCTGATAACGTTCAGGAGGGAGGAATGAAGAGCCTTTTCTCTCACCTTCTTCAGGAGAAGGCCTGGGGGAAAATGGTCAGGAGGGGGGAGGAGTGGGGAGACGGTAATTTCTATAGAGGAGGCAAGGCACGGGAATTGAGGAGACGGTATAATCGTGACAGGGGAAGAGGGTTGGACAAACTACGGAATTCCCTATTGGAGAAAAAAGGAGAAGACAAAAAATACCTGCTTGAATAGTGGGAGGAAGGCTGGAAAATGGAAGGAGTCCACTAGCTTCCTTGCTCTGGATAAGAGACGGGGGAAGCAAACATGTCCGCGATCGTTCAAATGGAAGAAAGATGGGAGGGGGGGTCTGGGCTTCCCTCAAATCTAAAACTAAAGTTCCCACCAATTGGGGAATTCCACAAGAAGGATGAGGGAGTAAAAAAATGAGGAGTCAAACGTTGTTGATACAGTACGATTGGGAAGAAAAACCAAGAAGATGTACGTCCCTCGAGTTCTGCCGATCGGGGGAAGAGGAGTGAGGATAAAGGGGGTTTCCAGACGGGAGATGGAGAATCTCGAAGTGGAAAGTGCGAACAAGCAGAGGAAACGGAAAGAAAGGAGAAGAGGGGAGAGAAACTCTTTTTGGTTAAAGGAAGGAATGACCGGAAACGCTACGGAGGGAAGGAGAACAACGGCAAAAAAAAGGGTCAGGGAGCCTTGATGAGGGAATGGGGCAGCCGGGTGAGTACTGTCCATGGGCGATGAAGTCAGGAGCGCCCTGCCCGTCTTCGGCATAACGAGGATCCCAAGGGGGGGGGGAAGGGAGAGGGGAAGAAAACGTTCAGGGTCGCGGAAACGTGTAAAAGGCAGTGACGGAAAAAATGGGGGATAGTCTACTACCACTCCCAAACGTTTCAGAAAGATGCAGCCAGGGAGAGGCATGGGCCATGGAAAAATGTGCAAAAGAAGTTGCCGAGAACTCAAGAGGGGAGAGAAAAGGGCATCAGCATTGGTACGATTTCGACAAGGGTGAGCGGCTCGAGGAGCTCAGAGACTAGGGAAAGGGCAAGCGGGGAGACCACTCCGCAAAAAGCCTACGAGAATGGGAATTTCCAACACAGGATCGAAGGGAGACCCAAAGTCTTCTCTCTGTCAGAGAGGGACAGGGGAAAGGAAAGAAGATGAGAGAACAAAAAAAAACCGATACGAAAAAACATCGACCCGGCACGGGAACCGGCCCTGAAGATGTTGAATAAAAGAGGAAGAAAAGATGATTGTGTTCTGATCACTTGGAAGCGAATGGCACAGGCCCGTTTCGGAAAGGGGTAAAGAATCTGAAAAAAATGAGGACACTTGTCTCTAGTACGGTACACGGATTGGGGAATTAAAAAAATCAAAAGAAGTGCGCGAGCAAAGAAGAGGAAATAAGGCATGGTCGAGACCTCTTCTCCATTCCTGGCGCCCGGCAAATTTCGCGCAAATGACTAGTAAAAGCCTATGGGGGACGTGGACCAGTGGAGTTCGAAACACGTTTATGTTACGTGTGGGGAAACAAACGAGGGGAAGGGGACCGTCATAGCAATTTCTCGCCCCGCGGAAGGCGACCGCATTACGCTGCTGCGAAAGAGGCCTGCGTTTAAGGAAAGAGAACGACTCGGGGGGGGGGATTCCTGCCGATACCCAAAATCCAGGAAATCGACAGAAGGAGGCTCGCGAAGAAGGCGTATCGACTACTCATCACACGTTACCCAAGGGAAGTAGTACTTCGCCCTATCTCGCGAACTTGATCTGAAAAACATGAGGAAAAACAGAAAGAAATTAAAAAAAAACACAAACCACCACCGTCTGACGCTTGAGCTCCGTCAAGTGCTGATCAAGCAAAGAAAGGAAATTTCATCAGTCGACCAGATATGTCATGGCGCTTTTTTAACTAAGTGTGATGGAAAATGGGGCACTAAGACTCCTCGACTGACACTTCAAATTCGATTAAACCGGCGATAGCGCAACAAGAAGGAAGAGGCGGGAAATTGGGTGGTTCCCTAACCGGACACACAACGGAGCTCGGCTATCTCATTGGAAAGGATAAGAGGGAAATAAAAGGAAAGATATCCAAAGTGAGAGAGGGCCTTCCAACGAAAGAGAGAGCGGAGCGTAGGCGCTGGAAACTCAAGTCATTTCAGCGGGAACTGAGGAAAGTCGTGGAAAGGAAATAAAAGACAAAATCGTGTCCTTAGCCAACCTCATTTCCCGACTTGATTAAAGGAAGGAAAGAAGAGTAAACGCCGAACTTTTTCCCCTGGCAGAGGAAAGACTCGAGGGGAAAATATTAAGGTTTGGCCAACTCTAAGAAACGGGCAAAGACGAAAAAGGGCGCGTTCGTTTTGAGCATTGAAAAAAAAAGGGGCATTGCGATCATTGTTTTCCTTACGGGCGACCTTAATCAACAGGAAGGGGCCTCGGAGTCAGGGAAAGGCGGAATGAACGTCCCTCCCCTGTAACGCTCGTAAACAGGAAACGAGGAGTTCAAGCTCTTTAAGGAGGGCTCTTGAATTCTTAAGGGGAAGACAACCAATC
>Ga0179591_1184024_pt1 | contig 14894 bp, 18 predicted proteins | sample CZOMad2_1_08_16f_FD_182891 | JGI IMG/M metagenome (GOLD analysis project Ga0179591, IMG submission 182891) | Vadose zone soil fungal communities from Angelo Coast Range Reserve, California, USA - CZOMad2_1_08_16fungal (PacBio error correction) | ecosystem: Environmental > Terrestrial > Soil >...
CTGTTCGCCTAGGGGCATGGGGGTTCATGTCTGCATCTAAATACTATACAAATCATAAGGGGGAGAGAAACTGCTTTTAGAAACGAAGATGACAAGAGCCGGGAGTTTCATGTTGCCGTTCAAAAGAACGAGTGGGAATCTCACAGTGGGTGGCTGGAGACACTGCACGAAAGCAAAGAAAAAAATTCTGTTGCGGTCAAGGATCGTAAAGAAAGGTGATAGGTAAGGAGCAAATACCAACTCCACGCTTTTGTTCTGGTATCGAGCCTAAGCGCGTATGGAGGGGTAATTTGTAGAATTAACTAAGTAGAACGACACGGTCCCTAAACTCATAGGAGGAAGAAAAAAGGGAAGTAATAGGTGAAATGATGATAGTAGCCTCGAAGGGTGAACGGGCCCTTGTCTTAAGTGCGAGATACTTCATGGAGAGACTCTATTTAGTATCTAGTCAGAAAGAGAGGAGAGGGAAAAATCAACTACCCTTTAGTCTTGGATATTCGCATCTGGGGGGGGGGGGGCAATGAGAGGGATGAAAATATTTCAGAGCACTGGAAAAGAGTCTATGGGAGAGAGACAATTTTGTCCTCCTCCGTCCACACTACAAAAAAAAAAAGAAGCGGGCGATTTTGATAAGAAAGGAGAAGAGTTCGGAAATTTGGTCATTAACAAAGAGGAGAAAGGGGATGGGCATCCATTACTCCCATATAATGAGGTTGGGGAAAAGTAATTAACAAACCCTTTTGTTAAGTTTTACTTAGATAAAAGAGGGAAAGGATACTATGGTATTATGGGATGGGAGCAAGCACAAACCATAGGAAATAATAGTAATCTAGAGAAAAGCAGAGATAAGGAAAAGAGGAAAGAATGTTTACAGAAGGAAGGGGGGGGGGGGGTGGTTGGTGGTAATGTCCTATCTAAATACAGGAGAATAGAAAGGACATAAGTCCGAAAGTATAACAGAAGGGGGTTGCAATATTGTGATCCAAGTCATGACTATGGGAGTACTGGGAAAAAAAAGGATAAGCTTCTATGAAATCATTGACAATACGTAGAAGGGATGAGAAAACAGTGCGCCAACTCGTACGCACGGGCTTGAGGACGGGGGGATCGTAGGCTAGGTGGGAGGACGGCGGGCTTCTCCTGCCCTAGGTCTCCAAAAAGAGAAGAGGTGTCCCCCATTTGAAGATTAAAGAAGAAAAAAAGGGGAGACGTACTACCTTTCCATGTATTTTGGGGAGATAAAGCGTCAGAAAGACAGCCGAGAAGAATGGCGATCTCCTTCTCCATTCCAGTAGCGATCCAAAGAGTGTTAAATCATGCACCTTTTGGTCGCATAGAGGGGGAGAGTACTCCGGGGAACTGCCGAATTTGCTTGACGTTAAGCCCGTGCAGATAGAGGAAGTGAAATCATCTGCCCATAGGCATCTGGAGAGATTACCTCTTCTTGGGTTTGATTATAGGGAGGAAAGCTCACCAATGAACTGAATCTTTCATCAATAAAACTTGATCAGGTCTAAGGAGGCAGAGGAAACAAGCAGTTTGGGGAGAGAAAAACGCAGTTCCGACTTTAAGGAATCACCGACCGTGAGATGGGAGAGGCATCGTGGGCAGAACAAGAGGAAGGCAGGGGGTTCCCTTTATCTCGATCTGGCGAGGAGGTCTACAGGAACCACCCTGCTCCAATGAGAAAAAACTGAATCACTCTCAGAATAGGAGCTGGAATTGTATGAGGATCAGCTAACTAAACGTTTTTTTGGGGCAGGGTCACTTATTAATACATTTTGGCAAATCCCGAGTACTCCAACGGAAGGGAATGCCCGAACTGAAACACCTCTTGCTACGAAGCCGGGACGGTTGAGAAAGGCCTCAATCAATCTAGTCGTCTTCCGGAAACCAGGAGAAGGGAAACATTATAAACTTCGAAAGACCGAGAGAGACCTGGAAGACCGGAGAAAAGAGTCAAGCTAGATAGGCTATTGGGGAGGAAACACCAACAAAAATTTTCTGCAGCACTGAATCGCTAAAGACCGAGGGGGGGGGGGAAGTGAGGAATGTCTGTTCGTGGCATGCGGGGGGAAGACTTGGCTCCTAAGATCAAGGACGAAATGGACCAGTATCCTTTCCAGACCATCTCGATCCTGTGAAAAGATGGGGCCGTAGGTAGATTTTGCACTCAAAGGATGGTTTTCAGTTTAAAGGGGGGCTGACGTCTCCGTGATAGGGTTGGTAGTGGAACTTGAGGGCCGTCACAGGGAATGGGGGGGAAATCTTAGGACAGTCCAGAAAAGGGGAGACCTGGGGGGGGATACCGCCTTGACAAAGGGTCGAAAGTTAACAACCGTCATTAGAGCTTGAGGGTGAGAAATCTGATCTGAAAAAATAGGGGTAGCTCTCAGGAAACAGAGCCGATTAAGAAGGGGGGATTGATGTGACATGGGGCCTATATCTCTAAGAGCTCTACCGCATAGTAAGAGGAATACATAATTAGTGAACTTGTGTAAGGGGAAGGGAGAAGAGTCAATTCGTTTCGAACAAAATAAGGCCCTGGAAATTCAGAGCGCCTCGGTGGGAGGAAGAAGGAGAGGAGGTGTGACCGGGGGGATCTTAATTCGGGGTGAGCAGTGAAGGAAATCTCGTATCCTCTGTTGTGCCTGGCTGCAAGAATCGGTCAGGCAGTTTATAGTGAGAAGAGTGGATTTAAAATACTTATCAATCATGCGTTCACCGGGAAAGTATAAGCAGCTTTGATTACCAAAACTCCTGGGGAAGACCGCGCTCCTTCGAGAAGGGGGCGCCTATGAGGGGGGGGGGGGGCTAGAAGAGGATTCTCGAAGATATGTACTAGTACTTCGGGTAGGTACCATGGAGCGTTATCACGGATCGAGCCAGAATAATTGACTGGGGGGTAGGGAGGGGATTATGGGTTTTATCGGGAAAGAGGGGAACACATATATTGTTCGAAAGAGAGGACAAGGATCTTAGGAGATAGTCAAAGAAGGAACTCGGAAAGGATAGATGCAGGTCGATGGGAGTAAGGTAAGGTAGGGGGAAAGAAAATGCAGGAAAAGAAAGAAGAACATAGGCCCACATTTGGTCTGGTCGGGTGAAAGATACGCAAGTATTAGTAACTGCATATGTGACCAGGGGAGAAAGCTCTAAAAAGCAACAACAAAGTGGTCCAATCGGGGGATTCAGATAGGAGGTAGAAGGAGTAGGGCCGATTTCTTTCGAGAAAAGGCATTTCCTCGGCGAGAAAAAACGTGGGGGCAAGAGTCTAGTAGGAAGTGATAATGCTTAAGGACGAAAGGGGGAAAGGGTCTTCGCTTAATGATGGAGGGTGTCAAACCAAAAGGGCGCGAAATGTGACCTGACATGTCGGAAAGGGTCGGTTAGCATATGCCGGGTAGTCAGGAACGGAATCCATAAAGGGGAATCGCACGGGGGGGACTATAACTTGATTTGCCCTAGGGAGCTACAATGAGGCGGGAGGGGGCCCAATGCGTTTGCAGTAACTGGGGGAAAGAGGCCACGTTCTACTACAAATCATTCAAAGGAGCTGGATGCAACCTGAGTGGTCCGGCTTCGCCTTTGGTCTTAGAGGGAAGACGGATATGAAAATATTGTTCTGAACATTAAACTTAGTTAGCCTTTAACAACAAATAATGATACGGAGGGGGAGGATAGTAGTGAGATCTCTCAAAAACAACAGGGGGGGAAATATAGGGTCATGAAACGAAGAAGAAAAGACAAGATTGACTCGGCTGGGGAATTCTAAAGCCGATGGTAAGGTAATGGAACCTCGGGGTCAAACAGGAGGAGTCACGGGAGAGTCGGAGACAGAAGACGAAAAGAAACCACTATTACTGTAAGGAAGCTGATGGATTCCACGTCCTTTAATTTGAAAGGGAGAAAACGCAAGGAATGCCTCCAAAGGGAATTGGAACTCAAATGGGAAGACATTTCTACGAAAACCAGTTTCCGATCGGGTTACTGGCTGCCCACGATTTAGCGTAAGGGAAAGAAGGGTGGAACTGACATTACCCTACATTCGGAGAAGTTAAAAAGAAAAATTTTTTTACAAAAGAAAAAGCATTAAGAGAAGTAAAGTCTAGGATTGGAGAACCGCCTTACTCAAATATTTCACTAAGACAAACTTGTGGAGAACCGGTGGAGTGCCAGTTGAGAAATGAAGACGAAAAGCCTGAGCCATCTAGTTAGTAAAAAGATGAACACGTAGAGGGGGCAAGCGCGTCGATTCCTATCATTTAAAGATAGACGAGATACGTATCATTCAATCAGACGGGCCAAGATGTTGGTAGTGTGAAGGTCTTGGGTAATCTAGTTCTAAGAGAATGCAAAGGGGAATCAAAATTAAGAATAGGACTCATTAGAGTGGTGGTGAGGGAGCAAAAATAGTTCCAGAAGCACTTTGCCTCGAGGAGAACTGGTAGAGATTTGCAACGACCCCCTATAAGCAAGAAGGAAAAGCGACACCAATAAATATTCTCTTATTAGCTGTGATATAGAAATGATGTGTCAGGAAAGGGAATTCAAAAGGGCTGGTTCGGGAACAATGATGAGAAAGGATAAAAAGGGAATCTCTGGAATCAGAGGGGGACTATTCTCTGAAGCTCAAGATAGTATAGCCCTTGGAGGTTGGAAAAGAAGAGAGCGGTCACACATGTTTTGAACGGAATTGGAGGAAACAAAAAATCCTTCGAAGGAAGAGCCTTCCCCTCCTCATGGTTGGAAAGAGAAACCTCTGCGGAGATAGAGAGGAATGGCCCATGACGAAAGATGTAGAAAAAGGAAGTATAAGCAATTCCACCGATATGCCTCGGGAGAGATTGAATTTAAAGTGGAGGACTTGAAGGAAGAACAAGACCCGAACATTCACAGTCAACAAAAGCGGGGGTATGGTGCCCTGCCGACCGATATAAGGTTAGGGTAGGGAATGAATATATCATCACAACTAAACTATATCACTAGAGGGACTTAATGGGCGAAGTAAGGGAGAAGGTCGAGAGAATCCTTTACCTGGAAGGAAGCGAAAAGGGAACACAAAGTAGTACCTGACTGAAACTGGGACATCTGGCAGGCACGGCAGGAATTCTTCGGACTGCTACTCATGAGAGGGAAGTGAGAACTCCATTTGATGTAGGGAAGTCTCCAAAGCCAGGAGTCGGGGAACCGCTGCCCATAATACTCAGAAGCTACACGAATAAAACAAAGACCGTCCAGCCGGTGAGAACACAGGTTCACAAAGGTAACCCAGATCTGCACTACAGAAAGATAGGGTTTCTCCTGCTGTCTATGAAGCTTCTACCTTATGATACTAGACTGTCAATCACACAAAGTACCCCCAGGCCCTTCTCGTATAGTGACTAAAACACCTGTTGTGTGTTCAAAGTCACCGCAGGACTCGAACATACTTTGACGGAGCTTGACTTTCGCAGGGGGGAGGAACTAGAGTGATCTCCTATCCTCAAACAGGGAGGCACCATCTACGCGGATTGTCCGCCAGAAAACGTCTATGAAAGGGGTGATCGTTTGCCGGCTCTCAATAACGGATGGAGAAGAGGGAGGTTCGTGCGAGAGAAAAGGCCAGAGAGAGACGGAGTGAAAAAATGGTCTATTCAGTCAGAAATCACAACAAGGATCCCGTGAGGAGGGTAAGAAGGAAGTACGACGAGCGATGGGGAAAATCAGTTATCAAATCGGACCGATTACCTGGGTCGTGGGAACGCAAAAGGAGACGATACTCCGATCAAACTTTCTCAATAGAGTGAGGCTCGCGGGCGTCCTTTGAGGGACTGCTGGGGCGCGCCCAGCGGGACGGGAACAATTTGCTAGTTCCGGAGGGGGAACGAGAGGCTGATTTAAAGGTAAAGGATAAAAGAGGTGAGGATACGACATCGGCCTACCACAAACGATCAGGTGTCTGGTCTAAGAAGTCGAATAAAGGGAAAAAGGGAATGGCTGGTACTTAAAGAAAGAAGGCTCTAAGGAGGCAAACCGCACCATAGGTGCTTCCACAAGGCTAATAGAACGGAATACAACTCAAAAGGTCCGTTCAGACCCTGGAGATGGCCGGGGAAGAGAGGGGTATAGGGGGAGTCGCGCCATCATTGAGGAAGGGGGGGTGAAAATCAGTTCCTTCCTCGTCAGTGAAAAAGAAGAAACTGGAACTGGAGGGCTCTCTGTCGAAATGGGAGAGCAACGGGAAAAACAATAGAGAGAAGGAAGAACCGTGTGCGCCCTTTGTCGCATATTCGGATCTAAAAAATTTAAAATCCGAAAGAACTCTGTGTAGCTATTTTGTAGAAGAAAGCTAATTAGTCGGATGGGATTCTCAAGAATGCCCGCTAAGCGGGGAATAAAGTAAGAAAAGGCTATTGGCGAAGAGACACAGTGGGGGAGTATTAATGTTATTCGAAAAGTGACAGGGGAAGAGGGTTTTAATAGGCATTCCACCAAAAACATCGCATGAGAGAGTCTCACACACAACTTATAAAGGGAGGGAAAAAGATCTGAAGATGAACTGGAAAAAGTTTTGTGGGTCCTGCAGAGCGCAAAGACAGACTGCAAAATCGGAGCTCAAGCAGGGGCTATCCCAGTAATCACAACAGGGAAAGAAGGGTACGGAAATGCGTCATTAGCTTTTATCGTAAGAAACCTCTGGAGGATTAATGAAAACTGAATAAAAAACTAACGAAGATTCCTTCTCCACTCGCTCACAGGGAGTCTCGTCAGGGGAGGACAGGGCGGGGAGGCAAAGTTTTCTAATTCCTCTCTGCGCCCCGGAAACGGAAGGAACGGCGCTCATATTGGGGAAAAAATTTCCAGAGGACATAAATAGAAATAGCGAAAAGAGGTGCATAGAAAAAATGCGAGTCCCGTCTCATGAAGAAGATGAAAAAACAAGAAAGGAAGGAGCACTTGAATCCATGAGTCCGCTCTCCGGCAGGTACGAAAAAAGTTGAGGTTCAATTCCTATAATCAGGGGGCTAGGAGACCCTTTGTCGCAGAACTGGGGATTGGGCAGGGAATCCCCTAATCTATATTGGCTGACGGAAAATAATCAAAGAGGACTTTCACGTAGGAAACGAACAGCCTCGTACGTTTTGGTGGGCGATAGATGTCGGAAGAACACGGGAGAAATGAAGGGTCGAGAACGTAAAAAAAAAACTTTAGCGTGGTCTGGGGCGACCAAATCAAAGAGAAAAAAAAAACCTAAGAGAGACACCCGGTGCGCTACAAAACTCAGGAACAAATAAAAAAGGCAGATCTGGGAATCGTACCCTCTTTAGAACGGAAAAAAAAGGGGACACGTGATCTATAGATATCTCTCGAGGACTAAAAGAAAAAAACAAGGGCGATATGAGAAAAAAGGGGGGACGCTCGCATCGCTCTCTTTAACTGGAGGCGGAAATCGAAAAAAAAGGGCGCTGCTCTTTTGGTATCGTAGGGGGTACAGATCGCCTGGGGAAATCCAAGAGGGAGAAACATTGTCAGGGCTCGGCAAGACGTGACCAATAGGGATCAGAGAAGAGGTTCCTGTCGATACATAAAAGAAGGAGATCACAGATAGGAGTCGTAGCAAACGTAAGAAGAAAAAGATCAGTTTGGCGTGGGAGGGGCTTACTTCCCAGACAGAGACGGAGAACACTAATCCTTCATCTTCAAGGTAATCGTCTAGCTTCTGATTGAAAAGGGAAAAACCAACCTTTTCTTCTGAAGATAAAGGAGGAGGGATACGGGTGGGGGTTTGCCGCTTTGCTTTCAGGTCAAGTGAGAGATGGGCTTCTCTTCAGAAGCATGAGAGGGGGAAGGAGAAAACACCTCCGGTAGAGAGTCAAAATGGAAGCTTGGGGGAAGGTAGGTGGGACATGGGGGGGAAGGTCCTACGGGTTTTTACTTTGTTCAAGTTACGGAGAGAGTCAAGTGAAAATAGGAGAGAAGGCGAGAGAGTCTTTATACCTCAAATGAAGAGTACGCTGCCCGCAAAAGGTGGGGGGTTGATCTCCAGTTAAGAAGAACTCAGTAATCGAGTATTTGAAAAGCGGGGACGGGAGTACTCTAATATCTTGCAGAGGAGGACCTTATCCTACGCCCAAATCCGACGCGTATATATCGGCTATTAATAGAGATCGCAAGTCTACCTGGAAGGTAGAAGGAAGTAACCGGACGAGTCGAAAACTGTGAGGGCGAAAGGCCAGGGTCGAATCCAATAAATCACTGGAACTGCCAGCGCGACCAAAAGAAAACCAAGATACTTTTTCCGTGGTGGTGAGGCAGGGATGGAGAGGTTAGTTCGCAAGGAGTAGCCTGGATCATAGGGGATGATGGACATAAAAAAGTGGCGGTTTATTGAGAAGGACACGTTTCTTTTGGGAAAATTAGAAGAAGGGTCAACTGTTGCCAAGATCGACTCAGTTAGACAAACCCTGGGGTTAAAAAGAGGGGGATCTGCGAGAAGAGAATCAAAGGGGGGAAAAAGTATATGTCTGTCGTCGTTCTCGAGAGGGATAAACTAGAGACCAGTTCCTAGGAGGGGGTCGAGGCAGAGAGCACGGGACTCAGTCTTGGGGTCTGCGTGGGCAAGGAGGGGGGAATCGTTAATTTAGACAGATAGGAGAGAGCCGGCGAAAGACAGCTTCGTAGGCTCACGTCTAATTAAAAAGGAGGCTGGAGAATGATTAGAATTTGAGGTCAAGGGGAAATGGGTGAGACACGATCAGGAGAGTAAACAAAAAAAAAACTCATAAGGTGGGGTGCTGTTAAAAAACGCTCTCCTTCAGGGAGATGAATATAAGTACTCTACTCCCACACGGGGGGAGAAGGGAAGAAGAGGGGGTTTATCTTGGGGTGAAAGAGGAGGCTGAGCAGGAGTCGCCGATGTCGGTTATAAAGACGCATGGTCCTCTTATAGCAAAAAGTGGGGGGGGAGGATCAGGAGCATTGTGCGGAAGGCCCAGGAGGACTAGTTCTGGGGATCTGAATGGCGGGATTGTAACAACATTAAGCTAAAGCAAAATAAGAACAAATGTAGGGAGTCGTTGAATGATGATTCAAGCGTCAATTCTACCCAAAAGGATGGAAAATACGGGAAGGAGCCCGCTGGGGAGAGGTATTGCCATCTGGAGAGGGCATGACGGTGAGAGGGTAACATTGGGATTTTGAAGCAAGGGGACACAGAGAGGAGAAGAAAGACTTCGGCGTCAAAATGGAAGAGGTCGCAGGGCCGGGGAATGACTGTTGGGAGGGGGTTGAGAATGTCTGGGGAAACAAGGTTAGTAAAGGAACGTGGGCCTTCGCCTTTAAAGCCGAGAAAGGCCTCATTGGCTGATGGTTCTGTGGAAAGAGCGGTCTAACAACAAAAACTGAGGATGATTAAAAGAGGTATATAAAGTTGACTATCCTACACTTATGAAGATTGGGGAAAGGAGAGCAAACATTGGGATTGATAGAAAAGAGGGTTCACAAAGCTGTCGAAGAAGAAACGAGTGCTACGCAGGGAAATAGGACGCGGGCCACCAAGGTGGGGGGAGTCGAAAGTTATGTACTCCTTGGAAGGAAAGGAGATGACCCAGAAAAAAAAAGGGCGCGAAGCGTGCAACAGTTCTCGAAAAGAGGAGAAGGGATTTCCAACGGGGAGAGGGGAGGAGACGGGAAAGGAAGACATTACCGAAAGTAGGGAAAGTATTTCTTAATGGGAAAAAGATAATCCTACGAAAAAAACGGGAAAGGGGAATCTTAAGCTGGGAGAGAACGCGTCACACTTTTGGGTAGAGGACAGAAGGGGGATCGGACTACTCCTAATCAAGCAGCAGAGGGAATACAGAGAAATGAAAAACGAGAGGAGCCGCGGCCATAAACAGTTTCCAGCAGAGGACGTGAGGAGAGAACAAATCCACATTTTTTGGGGGTGAAAAGGGTGTGGTCTAATTCCTCGTTCTGACTAAATGGAAATGGGAAAAATAAAAAGAACGACTTAAGGGATAATTCTAGTTTTCAGGAGAGGAAAAATCAAAAGCCAAACCAAGATACGACGAAACAGGAGTACAATTCACGAGTGGAGATATAGAGCAATCTTCTTTAATTCCAGTCCCGATACAAAATACTTCACACGACCCAAACACGAGTAAGAATTATCTTGGCTAGAAACGAAGGGTCGGAAATTTAGACAAAGGGGTCCAGACCTATCGGGAACTCGCACAGAATATTGAAATCAGAAAACCCTCATTTGGAGAAGGAGAGGAATGAGAAAGAGCGTAGATAACCAGTAGGTTTCAATCGATGGACGTAAAAAGTTTTGAAACTAGCTTGATAAACAAAAAAAATCCACGGCTCTCAAGTCAGAACGAACGGAAACAGATTTCCAGCATCACCTAGAAGGGGCTGAGAGGGCGCGGAAGTCTCAATAGAATCTGAAAACGATATCACTTGACCCTGATGAAGGCCGCTGCAAGAGAGGCCGGGTTCCAGGGCGGGTGGCGAGATCCTCTCATTAAGTGGGAAAACAAATGGGGTGTACGAAAGGAGACAGGGGCATAATACATGCGGAAGTTGTTTTGGTGTTGGGTTTTTTGTTGTTTTTTTTTTTTTTTTTTTTTTTTTGGGTTTGTTTGTGTTTTTGTTTGTTTTTGATTTTGGTTTTGGTTGTTTTTTTTGTTTTGTGTTTGTGTTTTTAGTTATTTATTGTTTTTTGGAGTTTAATTAGTATGTTTTTTTGTTTGTTTGGTGTTTTTTGGTGATATATTTTTTTTTGGGTTGTTTTTTGTTGTGGGGTTTTGTTTAGGTTTCTTGGGATGTTTTTTTGTGGGTGGCCAACCCCCCTACCCCAAGCCCCACCACCGCCCCGCCCGCCAAACCCCCCCCGGTAGACGCCCCCCTCCACTACCTCCCCACACTACGGAGCCACATCCGATCGCAACCGCCCCACAACTTACCCCCGCCCCACCGAAAAGTGCCGCGCCGACGCACCCAACTGCCACACCAGCCACCTCGGGGCCACCCAGCCCCACCCCCTGAATCGCGGCTGCCATCCCCCTAACCTTCCCCCCCCCTCCCCACCAGAGCGCATGCCCATGACAGACTACTCTCGTGCTACAACAGCTTCTCCCATCCCGCGGCAAAAGTTCCCCCCCCCCGCCGCGCCGGCAAACCGGCATGCAAGAACCCGACCCCCTCCACGACTCCCCTCCACCAAGCGTGATCCGCTAGCATTCCAGCCCCAGCCCCCCCTCCCGTACGGTTCGTTCGCCCCCCCCCTGAGCCCACGAGGGGCAAACCGCCTGTTTATTTGTTTTATGTTTTTGTTTTGTTTGTTTTTTGTTGTTTTTTGTTTTTTTTTTTGTGTGGGTGTTTTGTTTAGTGGGTTTTTTTTTTTATGTTTGGTTTGGGTTGGTGGTTGTTGGGTTTTTTGGTTTATTGGTTGTGTGTTGTTTTTGGTGTGTTTTTTTTTTTACACCCCCCCGCCCTCGCCCCCACGTTCGCCCCCCACCCCTCCGCCTGCGCGACCCACCCTCCGCGCCAGTTCCCCCCGGCCCCCGCCGCCCCCACCGCGCCGATCGTCTCCCAAGGTCCACCTCGCGGGGGGACTAGCAAACTATCCTCCGTGCCCTCAACCCGCGCTCCCGCCCCAACCCTAAACGCTGCCTCTCCAGCCCAACTCGTCCACCCCACGCGCCTAGCACGGACACCAGAGCAAGCCGCGCCACCTACAATACGAGCGGCTCCCATCGGGCCTCAATTCCGTTCCTCCCGGGCCTCGGCCCTGGCGCCGGGGCCCGCGCTATCCGCCCCGCGACTGCCTCCGGGGCAACTGGCCGAGTAGAACCCCCTCCTCTCGTCCCGCCCACGAGGCCCGGGTAGAGCCATCCAACCCCCGCCTTCCCATGCGCCCCCGACGCCGTCCGCCGGCCCGGCAGCAGTCTCATCCCGCCCCCCAGCCGCGGCGCGCCACGCTACTTTTTTGGGTTATTTGTTTTTTTTTATTTTGTGTTTTGTGGAGGTTGGGTTTTTTTAGTGTTTTTTTGTTTATTGGTTTGTTTTTTCTCCCCCCAGCCTCCGGGGACGTCGCGCGGGGGATGCCCTGCCGGCCCTCCCCGGGCTCAGCCAGCCGACCACGAACCCCCGCCCCCCCCCCCCGGGCTGCCCCCAGCTGCGGGCTCCTCCCCGCCGCGAACAACCCTGCCGGCGCCCAACCAAGCCCGCAGACTAACCCAGCCGACGTCCCCCCGGGCCGATACTAGCCTCAACGACCCAACCCCGGCCCGCCCGGCGGCCCCGCCGAAAGCAAACACTTACCCCCGCCCCCCCGCCCCTCCCCCAAGCCCCGCCGCGGCGCGGCCACTCTCTCGGCACTAAGCTCCGTAAGATAGTTGGAATGGGGGATAGTCCCTTTCTGAGGTTCGAATGGCGTTCAAATACTCTTCTAGCAATACTATAAGCCGTGGTTTTCAAATCAGGAAGAGGTCACAATTGATTTCTTCTGTACGTAGTGAGGAACTGAGCGTCCTTTACCTGAGGAATAATTTGAGTGCTTCCATTTGAGGGAGCCAGAAACCGAGTAGAGGGACTCATCTTCATGAAAGTAGCGAGAGTCAACACACCCTTAAATATTGGGGAGAGGGGGGAACTAACCTTTCCCATCGAGCTGAGATACCGTAGACCTCGGGGGGGTCTGGAATAGGTGGATAGGAAAGTCTGTCTATTGAAGAGACGGACAGAGGGAGGCAATCTCAATACCCGGGCCACTTATATATCTTTAAGATGATCTGACCCTGTGGGGGGTTTTAAACCTTCCATCTCAGAATGCTCGCCTCAAACAGGAGGGGAATGGTCTGTCTACGCTAAGAGGAATGGGAGAACCTAGGACTAACCGACAGAAATTGGGAATTACAAAAAGTATACTAGAAGTGGGCAGTCCTACTCAGGGGATAGTGGAGGGGGTTATCTACCAGGAGGCGTATAAAGATTTGTCCATTTTATTGAGAGAAAACATTACATTTGAAGCTAGGTTGAAACAGGTCGGATGTCAGTTGAAAGAGATCAAAAAGAGAGACGTACTTTTCGATCAGACATCAGGGGAAGACGAGCGATTCTATCTTGATCAATCTGTGTAGAATATGAGCACTTTTTGGGATCCGAGGAGGGAAAGAGAGCTATCAAGTTTCATAAAGAGCTGTCGGGGGCATGAAAGAATCTTACCAATATACGTTCCTTTGGGTGGAAGGCAATTGACTACACTAGGAACCGGAGAAAATGGTTGGGGGCGACCTTCAGTGGAAAGGGGATCAAGGCTGATTAGGAAATCTGAGAGAGGAGGGCTACGACATCTAGCCTACCCCAAGTCCAAGAGTGTGGGACTGGAGCGAAAAGACCGGGAAAACAAGGGAAAAGGTATTATTGTCAAGTACAAAAACTATCCTCATTTCGTCCACGTTCCAGAAACAATAAAGAATGAGAAACTTATTTCTATCGAAAAAGAAATTGAAGAGGGCAAACAATTGCGCTACATAAGGGAGACTTCATTTAGAAGTCGCGCCACATGGGATAAAAAAAAGAACTTCCATGCCTCTTCTCTCCAACGACTCGAGAGGGTCAAGGGTTCGCTCTTCTGGACTGTAAGAGGCCAGGGGAAACTATCGGAAAGCGACGGAAAAGAAAATGGGCTCATGCATAGACCCTTGGGGAAAGAAGACCAGGAAACTGACTAAAAAAACTCACTTGGGGAAAACTATGGTTAGGAAAAAAATAGAAAGGGATTTCTAGACTTCATTCCTCTAGCTAAGAAGTTAAGAAAATAAGGCAGATTGTGGGCAAAAAGTTTGAAAAGGTTGGGTTTCCGTTATTACGTCTCGCCCTCTGAGCTTTCGAGATAAGACTGGTAAGGTGAAGATGGTAAAAAATGCCTAACCAAAACCATCTTCATAATCAATCAGAGAGAAAAAAACAAGGATTATTGTAAAATATACTTTGACTAAGATGAGGAAGAGTTGGTTTGGGGGGGGATGCCGATATCAAATAAACTTCATAGCAAGCGAAAGAAGGAGGGAGAAAGAAAACATTGTTCAATCGGGGCTCCCGAAGAGAGGAAGGGATTCCCCTCCTTTCATCTTATAATCGAAGAAGAAAGGAGCAATAAGAAGAGTTTATGGAGAAAAAAATCGTCACCTAACCGGAGTCTCAGTGAGGAAGGTGCGTCTTGAGTTGCACTTTTTCAGAGAGGACAAACGAGAAAAACAGGTCTCCGACGGGGGAAACCCGCTGCATATTTGTAACCCGTAGGACGTAGGACGCAAAGGCCCGTTCAGAAGGTAGGGGAGGGGGAGAGAAGTCCCTATCTCAAGACCTAGGGGAAGACTCAGTTCTCCAGTAAGGAATCGAAAGGAAATAACAAGAGCAATAGCCCGTGATTCTTCGGGAAATCATCATGGTAGATGCTCAAATTTTTTCCTCAAGAAAAGGATTTGAAGGGTACGTTGGAAGAAATAGATGGGGAGTCAGGTCAAAGAGCAGAAATAACTGAAAAGGAGGCATCAACACCTTGAGGGGGGGGGGGGGTTCTTTCTTTTCTGTTAAGGGGCGTAAAAGTCTATTCGATTCTGCCCAGAAGAGACGGGGGGGGGATCGTTGGAGGGGCGAACGAAGGAAGCTAAACACACCTAGTTTACTAACTACGTGAGCTCAGGAAAAATCGCAATGGGAAGATATGGGTATCTTACTCTTTCACACGAGGGGAAAAGAACTGATCTGAATGGAATATCGAAAAGGAGAACAAAGAAACAACAACGGAAAACTAGAGCAGAGGATCACTCTAATACTCGTCTGAAGAAAGACCCCTGGACAGCACTAATACCTCGAGGGGGGGGGGGGAAGATCGTTAC
>Ga0179591_1212742_pt1 | contig 14893 bp, 12 predicted proteins | sample CZOMad2_1_08_16f_FD_182891 | JGI IMG/M metagenome (GOLD analysis project Ga0179591, IMG submission 182891) | Vadose zone soil fungal communities from Angelo Coast Range Reserve, California, USA - CZOMad2_1_08_16fungal (PacBio error correction) | ecosystem: Environmental > Terrestrial > Soil >...
TGGAGCCTAAAACCGGCATTGCCGTGGCAACTTGCGCGGGAGGGGGCCTGACATAGGAGAAATTTCATTGAGGGAGTAACAACAACTAGGGGTTGTATGAATGAACATGGCAAATTGGCCACTCTCGCGATGGAGGTCCTTGACCGGATAGTGGCCGGCGAGGACAGGGGGAGAGGGTACGTGAGTCTGAAGAATCCAATCGGGATTGGGGGAGACCGTCTCGATTTGCGCGCCTAAATTCTTCGTCAACACTAGAGGTGCGGAGGAAGGCCAAAGATTTTTCGTGAGAGTAGACATACTTTTTAAAGGTCCTCCAGTGGAAAGGGGACCCAAAAGGGGGGTCTTAGTCTGCCGCCCTGCTTGTTACTACCTTAGAGGGTCCGTGTATCTGGGTGAATACATGTGGTTGTAGCGAAGAATAACGCGCAATCCGAGGCGGGGGACCAAAAAAAAGGATGAAGAGCCCCATCATGACGATTCGGCGCGAGCAAGCGCCGGACTTTATTCAATGCTCCTAAGACTTTTGGAGTGGTACTGCAACAAAATAGGTACTGTGGGGGGGAGAAGGAAAAAGGAAAATTAGAGCTTTCGACACTGAGATGCAGACGTAGAATCAGTCTAGAAAGAAGGAAAAAGTACATTCAAAGGAAAGAGAAACACAGAAGGGGTGAGTCTACATAATTATCGTCTCTGTAAAGATTAACATCAAGTGGGCAGGGAGAAAGAGGGGGGTAGTAGAACTGGTGGTCGCCAACGATAGTCTTTAAGATAAAATCAAAAAACTTAGATCTAAGGAGAAAAATCCTCAGGAATGACACTGTCAGGAAGAGGCAGAATCACGACAAACACCACTGGAGATGAGAGATACTGGAAAGTGGACAAGGTCGCTGATCTAAGTCTAAAGAATTCGGACCATGAAAGAAGGAAAGGGGAAGGATTGTTGGGCGGAGGAACCAGTATCTACAAAGAAGAAATGTCTGAACCTCACACACATAGAGGAAAAAGATGAGAAAAGAAGAGGGAGAGGGGCTCCGGGAGGACTTATTGGGAGCTATTTGTAATTATCATACACGATACATTCAGGACGCGCTGGGCTACGACGATTAATAAGGGGAGGGACCAAAGAAAAGGACGGGAGGGGCGTAAAAAGGACGAGGGGGGGGTTCGGAAAACCTAAAACAGGATCGCATTCCTAACTGTTCCTTACGGCTGCTCGCCCGCGAAAAGATATTTATCGTTAAGGAGGAAGATGAAAGGTAAATCGAGTCTGGGGGGGCAGAGACGGGCTGCCTTGAATGAGTCCATACGCAAAGCTATCCGACGCTGGCGATCCGTTTAGTTGGCACCTTTCCGCAAGGGGGGGGGGGAGTCTCAAGGGAAAAATATTGTTCCGGACGCTTAAACAGCTGAAACCTCTTCTTCGGCACCGGTGTGTGAGAACATCGGGAGGGGGTCGGGGGAGGGGGCAACGACTGGAGGTCAGGGGGTGGCAGCCGATGTTGCGACCCTTAACTTCATACATGAAAGAAGAGTTAAGGAAGCAAGAACTCGTGAAATCACTAACGAAGCCTTTTCATCTCGCTATCCGTTTCATACGCCCTCAAATGTCGAACGAAAAAGAGGGGGGGGAAATCAACTGGGGGGCCATTTGCAGAACAAATTGTCGTTCGAACGCTGAAGACAGAGCCTATGCGAAGGCAAAGGCATTGTCCTAAACTGACATCGGTGTCGGCTCGACCATCATCTGACCGGTGCTGAATTGCTTAATGGAAAATAAAGTGGGAAAACAGAATCAAGGGGAGACAGGAAAAAAAATGCACAAAAGGAAGGGCAACGGGACCGGGCAACTTCGAAGGAATCGATTCTAATTCACAGCTCTTGTCAAAGAAAAATTCTTATCAGAGTAGTCTACTACGGCATCAAACACCAATCCACCCGACAATTTCGGGTCGTCGCTTGAGCGGACGCTACTTTACGCACTGGAGTAAAACTTCAGGTAGTGGGGGGAAGATCTACAGGTCCGTGTTTCAATTGGAGTAAGGGCGTCTCTGATTGAACGGGTCGTGAGCACGGCTGGCTTGACAATCTCGCGATGAAGAAGAAAATCTGGGGGGAAGGCTCATCCGTGTGGGTTGAATCTACGGCTTGAAGGAAAAACTCGAGGGGTTGCTGGGCTCTCGGTGGGTCATCTCTCCAACAACACGTATATATGAAAATATGAATTTCCAGCTAGGAATAACCTCTAGTAATCCTCCAATACGATCCCAAGAAGGGTCAGTGCACTCGGATTCTTCGAGAAAACAGGAACAGGGAAAAGAAACTCATACCAGGATGGAAGGGAATGCGATGAACTTACTCGTTCTTTAACTCCACTTACGGGTTCAAGGGTCACACCGGAATTAATTAGATGCTTAAAAGGAAGACAGGGGGGGGACGGGGAAACCAGGGGGGGAGGAACAATATTACATCCTCTTTCAAGCGAGCCCGATCTTTTTTTGAATTAAAGGAGGGGACAGAGATGGAAAAGATGCAATACATGACGGCTTAGAACTTGTCTCGGAGAGCGGCCCGGAAGGGAAGTCATTGAAAGAAAGGGGAAAGAGGGACGAAGGTGGGTTGCAAGAGGGAGAGAGGCACCTTTAATAGGTACGGGCAATTCTCAGGGAAGATTTGCGGAAGAAAAGGGGGAAACTTGGAGGGGGGGTATGGCCGTTATGACAATGTTTTGTTCCTTCTGAGGCAGCGTGAAAGGAATCTTTCAGCAAAGGAAGAATTTATGATATGGGAAAGGGGATTGAAAAAGGCCTCAGCGACTCGGGAGAAGAGAGGTACCGATCATAGTATTACCGCGAAATTAGCAGGGAAAAAAAGAGGGGAAGGGGGGATGTCGTAACCTCCAAGCATATTTTGTAAGCCGTAACGAGTTGCTCCAGCGACTGCGCGGAAACCTATAGGAAGCCCGAAAAAACCTCGGTGGAATCGAAAAAAGGGTTACGATACTAGGGGGGGAGAAGTGGCACCAGCCCTTTTAAGGCCAAAAGTTCTATGCGCCCTGGTCTCAGGTACAACTACCGGAGGCGTGAAGGGAGAAATTGAGCAGAACATCGGAAAGGAAAATAAACGAGAAAAAAAATAAGGGGAGGGGAAACGATCTTCTAAGACTAATTCTATACTAAAAAGATCTTGTCGAAGAGGGGAGGAAAAAAAAATAGACAAAGAAAGCAAGGAAGGTTGGTGGAGGGAAAAGAGGACTTTTTTGAGCTGAACGCGTAAGGTTCTGCGGGGGGGCGCGTCAAAGGAGAATTCGACAGCCACGCGAATTGATCGATTTAAGAAAAAAAAAGAGGAAAAGACTCATGGAGAGAAAAAAAGGGTGGAGAAAGGGTAGGAAAAAAAGAGGACATGTTCCGCCAGTCCATCTTTGAGAGGCTCAGGGAGTTATCTGTTCGAACAACGCGACTCGAAAGCCTCCATGAGAGATGAGGGGAAACTCACGTTCAGGAGAGGCATAGATCAAAAAAGGGGGGTGGGTTGAAATAGATTAAAGAAAGTGATTCGCGGATTTCGGAGAGATATCCGATGGCGCAGAGAGGACTCACGTGGCGCACAATATCATCAAAAAGCATGAGGCAAGAAAAGGAGTCACCCATCGATAAAAAGCCCGTCCCGAGAACTGGAGCCTATGTGGCTTGGGGGAAGGGACAATAGATCAATTACGGGCACCTCTTTAGTCGATCTAAGAATCAAGGGGGAAGAAAGAAAAATCCTCCTTGAAAGAGCGAAAACCAGGCGTTGAGAGAAACCTCAAAAGGCGTGAGGACTAATTAGGAAGAGATGGAACTCACACACGGGAGGTTGAGGGAAGGCCAATGGAAAAGGACTCACACCTCTGGGGGTGCGCGTGAAGGGAATAGATGTGGAGAAACCCGAAATGGTCAAAAATATAGGAGAAAAAAGGGAAACTAATCCTTTGGGGGGGGTTGGGGAAAACGGGGGAAAAATTGAAAACATTGGGAGACTAGGCCCGTGGGCCAAATACATGGAGGAAAGTACACACTCTTGATCACACCTGGGGGGGGAGGGGGGCTCTTTGGGAAAAAGAGGCACGAGATACGTTTGGAAGAGAAGCTTGCGGCGGGTCAAAGTCGAATCTCAAAAGGCCTGCGGGGGGTGGAGGGGGAATCAAGCGAAACTGGGGTCAAAAAGAGAAGAAACGTGGTATACGAGCCGGGGAAAAGATAAACGATCGCTTGGAAAAAGGAATCCCTTTTCAATGAAAAGCAACTGAGGGGAGGGGGAAAAAAAGGAACTCCCTATGCGGGCATCCCGGCAATGGTCACGAAACTCCCTAACGTTCGGGGAGAGGGGCCAGATAACTGAAAAAGCGGAGGAAGGTCATGGGGATATCAGACCGACGACATAGTACCCATGGGGTCCAGGGAGAGCAAACACAAGGACTTCAATAACGTCCAGCGAACGTGAAAGAGACTAAAAAGACCTGACTTAGAAACTGATACAGGGAAGCCTTGGGGGAGAGAGAAGGCAAACGCCCGACTACCCACGACATTGAGGTATACTCAAAAGATTGCAAAGGATTTAAAAAAAACTCTTTACAAGAGGGGCAAAACGCTCTGGTTATTGGAAGGAGGAAGGAGTCCGTTTTTAAAGGGAGGTCATTGACAGAAAAAAGAAACGGAGGTCAGTTCGGCGAGGCATAGGAAAATTCGGGACTAAAAGGGGGAAAAGGAGTCTTGCAACAAAAAAACTCGAAGGGAAAGCAAAATAAAATCGTAGCGATGAAGGCTATAGGACGTCTAGCAATACACTAGTCAAAGAAACAAAAAAGGGATGTTAGGGCCATTCTAATCGCTTCATCAGAAGCCTACCTAGCAACAAAAGGGCTATGGCAAGGTATCTTTTGATTCGGGGAGAATCTCCGACGGGGAATTCAAAAATCCTATGATGACGGCCTGGGCAGGGCCAGAAAGGGAAAGACAAATTAGGGGAAACTTTTGAAAAAACACTTACCATTCAGGAGAAGAGAAAGCAAAAGATGGGGTGGGAAAGAAAAGAAGAACAGCCTCGCATGCAAGCTCGCATCAGTGTGTTGGATAGGGTCGTAGAAGGAGCCTGGGATGAGCATAGGGATCTCGGGGACAAGGTCGAAAGAATACAAAGTAAAACTCATCCTTTCTGGGGGAGGAAAACGTTCTTAGGCAGTGACGGTTTTCAAAAAAAGGTTTGCACGGGGAGATTAAACAGGGTTTGACACTTACTTACTGACGGGCAGGGGGGAGAAGGATTCTACACCAGGGGTAATTTGTCAGTGAGGGAAAGTCAAGGGGAAGAAGGAAATGGAGGACAGGGGGGAATTCCAATAACCTACAAAAAAGGTTGTAGGGGAGGAACACTGGATGGATTCCCCCCGAGGCTATAGGAAAAGTTGCCTTTTAAATTGAATCCTCTTGACAAGGTCCTCGTTCACCGGGATGATTAGGAACGAAAAAGAGGATGGGGAGCAGCCAGTAACGTGAAAAAGAATTCACCGGATCGAGAAGAAGAAAAGGGGGGGTGATAAGAAAAAAATTTGGGACCCTATCATCTTGGTAAAAAACAGAATTGTAAGCCGAGGAAAATATTTCGAAGCGCTGGGGTGAATAACCGTATCGGAACGAGGAAAAACTTATATCGGTGGAGACAATTAGGGGGGGTAACTCAGTACGAAGTGAACCAAGATAAAAAGATAACTTATGCGCTCATCATTCGGGAGAAAGAAAGGGAGTAGAAGGTTCGGGGAGGGGTCAGGGCAAGAACATTTATTCACTAAACTGGGACGTTTTTGAATTTTCAACATCATTGTTAGCCTGAACACGTAAGTCGCGCCCTGAATGCGATCAGACTTGACAGACGATCCATTAAGGGTAGGGGGGACATCAAATACAGGGAAACAGGGCAGCTTCTACTGAGGACGAGAAAAGTATACCTCGAGCGTGTGAGGGAACCCAGCTTTACGACGCGTTGGCGTCACGCGCAAAGCGCGTTAAGGATCAGGAAGGAAGGTGAGGGGAAGAGAGAGAAATCCTCTAACAGGAAACTTTCAATCGCGCAATACTAACTCTCAAAACAAAATGGAAAAAAAGATCGACGTGCCGTCGCGGAATTTCTAGAGGAGAAGGATACCTAATTGGAAGGAACTGAGCCGAAAAAGGATAAATAGAGTTGGGGAAATAGAACCGCTCGCGGGGCTGAGCCGCTGCGCTGGGGCTCTAAAAGTAAAAAGGAGGAAGGAAAGAAAGGCTGAAGGGGGAGACGAAATTTGTCTTAGAGGGAGTAAGGGAGACGACGGGACTTTCTGGGAGATCGCAAGGGGCGAGAAGCCGCAGACCTTCAGGGAGGCAAAATGAAAGGGAAGAAAAAAAAATCAAAAGGATGAGGAGATTGGGAGACTTTTTTCGCACGCGGGGGGAGAAGCGCCGACGAAGCGTTACGGGGGGGATAGTCGCTATTTCATAGCTGCTGGGGCTCTTTATAGTGTCAAGGTGAAGGCGGAGAAAAGCCCTTTCGAAAGAGTCAACTGAACGCGCCTTCCGGTTAGTTGTCCAGTTCCTCAACTAACCTCTGTTGGGGCCGCACTTGGTGTAGGACAAAGGAAAAAAATCTGGGAGAGAGACCGGGGGGAATAGTATAACATCAAGTTGGCAGAGGTAAAATCTCTGCCGTCCCGCAGCAAAACCTCACCATCCCAGGGTTGAGGAAACAAAAAGGCAAGGCCTTATCAGGGACACAATCTCTCGAATACTCGATAAGTCTGGGGAGAGGGGGATTTCCGGACAGGGTCCGTTGTTCCTTTGTAGGCATGGAAGGACTTGGCGTTCGTGGAAATGACGGAATGGGTAATCGGGAGCAGAAAGGTCTCGGAAATCAAAGGTCAAGGGGGGTTCCTACTTCAAAAATTCAGGTGTACTCGAATCAATCAAAAGAATATAATAGTCACACGGAAAGCGAAGGGAACAAAAGGTAAATAAAATCAGTCAAAAGGGGAAGTCAGAAACCGGCAGTCATCTACCATCGCGCGGTCAAAGTCGCTCTTAAATCGTATCCGCGGTGATCGACGCTGGAAGAGGACCAACTCACGGAAATCCAAAACCGACAAATTTGCAGGGTATGCGAGGACAAGATCTGGAGCTTTCGGCAAAAGCTTTAAAGGGGGAATTGGGGGAATGGTAGACTTGGAAGGGTGAAAATTTAATAGGGGGAACAGTTCGTTACAAACGACGCAGTTCACATCGAAGGACAAGGATCGGGGCTGCTGGGGAAGGTGTACCAAAGCGGGCGATCGAGCATAAGGGGAAAGGACGTTTGATCAAGGGGCAGCAGTAATAAAGAACGGGCAACGGGAAGACAGGAATTTATACGGATCAAAACAACAACAAGAGTAGTGGTAAATAATTCGCGGACCCTCGCGTCATCCGCCTCGGAAAGAGAAGCAGAGGTAGCCCTTGGCGGCGACCGCCTCGTGCCAAGAAAAGCCGCTGCAGAGGACGGACAGGGTAAAATAAAAGCCTGTTATGGGGCATAAAGGGACGAGACAACCGGAATTCAGTCTTAGGAAAATAAGAGGGCAGGGTGTGGGGGGGACGGACAAAGGCAGGTTAAGATAAGTAACTAGAGCCAAGGTGGTGCGGGTGAGTCAGGGCGTGGCTAGATTCCACCGCGTCAGGGGGATCAATACTGCACGGGAAATACGATTTATCGGAGGCAACTGCCTGGATCGTAGCCCCTAAGGAATCGATGAAGAAGGGAGGCGGTGAATGACGGTTGGGAGATAGGGCCCTTTAAAAAAGGTGCCGTGTTCCGTGACTTAAGAATTCGCTCAGGTCAGTGGGCTCTGACCGACCCGGGCCTTATGTACACCTTTTCGTTAGGGGGAAGGGGAAAAACATAGGCTACTTGTGGCAATCACGTTCGCACCGTCAACGAAGGTGTGGTGACAAGGCAATTGGTGTGGGGCACTCGAATAGGGGGAGAGGGTCAGGGAACTTGATAGGTAGAGATTCTAGTCCGTGAGAGGGCCTCTTCCTGAGTCTCAGATTTGGCGACCTACCATTATGGTGTAGCCGTCCTACAGGGAGGTCGAAAGAAAGTGCGGTGGAACCTATTCTCGGGGAACCAAGAATCCCCTATGTGTTATCGATCACCAACGGGGAACGGCCGGTCGCTGTCCGGCGTGGACTGAGTGAGGCGCACGACTCAGGAGGGGGGAAAACAAAAACCGTATCTTCAGGAGGAAGGATAGATTGGGCTAACATGGGGGCGAGGAGAACGGACACACCCCCAGAAACTGTCAGCGGAGGGAACATCATACCTCGGCGGATCAAAGGAATCTCGTCTGCCATAGGAAGCGCCTTAGGACTTGGGTTGATCGGCAAACAATCGACTTGGTCCGGACAACGATTAGGCGTCTTTAGAACAGGCCGGAGGTAAGTAGCAAGCCGCGTCTACCATGTAATTTGATCAGTGTAAAGCACAAATCAGGCATTCAGCCTCTTGGAAGGCGGTGTGAACAGATGGGGATGCATTGGGAAAGTGCCTCCAAGCGTGATGTACGCTTTTTGAGAGATAGGAGGGGGACTTGAGAAGTCAGCATTCGGATAGGAAACGCGCGAAAAAGTCAGACGGCACTATCTCGCGAGATCGAACAAAAAAACGGGGGGGGGGGGGGGGGGAGAAATATAGGAAGGAGAGAATGAGAACTTTCGCGCGGATGTCGCGCGCTACTGGCCATTAATAAATTAAAGCGGAAGGGTTTGGGCGGGAAAAAGGGGAAAAAAGACGCAACCGAAACGATGGAGGCAAGGAAAAAGATGAACGCGGGATAAGAGCGCTCAACAAGTCAGGGATCCGTCCGGTGGGGGGGGCTTCCTTTTCAAACTAAGGGATAATTTCGGCGGCGGCTAGAACTAAGTAGAGAAAGAAAGAAGACCTGAAAGGGGAAGGCGCAAAAAAAAAAAAGGAATAGTGTTGCTATCAAACCTCAAACCTAGGCGCTCGGACTGCCGGACGCGTGCTGCCTCGCCGATAGAATGATGCGAGGAGAAGGTAAATAATACTCAAGGAATGGGGGGGAGCTTACGGGAGGGGGACGGTTAATTCTCGCAGCATGTGCGGCGCGACGAGGCAATTTGGTGGTTGTTGATTGGTAAAGGTAAAACTGAGTCTCAAGACTAAATCGCGTGGACTTCCACGTGGGAATCAAACTACTGTCGCAACTTGGTGATATAACTTTGGGGGAGGGGAGGCCCTCTTCCGGTTAATCGAAGGGGAGGTAGAACCCGTCGGACGGCCCATCAGCTTGGTCGGGCATACCACACGTAGAACCGGTAGGAAATCAAAGCAGGAAGAAGAACGATAAGGAAAGGGAAATCTATCCGATTCTGAGCTTGCCGTCGCTTGGGGTCTACCCTTCGAGTTGAGAAGCTGGAGAAGAGGTAGGCAATATTCACTAAAAGGAAGAAATCGGCATTTGGTACTAAAGCAGTCTGACTAGAGAAACATCTGACCGTGTTCAAAAAAGGGGGGGGATGGGGGGATATCACTCGAAACCGCCACATAGTCCAGTACCCGCTTAACCAGGGGGGGCCGGGCACACCAGGAAAGGGGAGGGGGGAATATACGGGGAGGGGTCCGCGAGACTCTCTCGGTCTCCTATGAGGTCACTTTGGCAGGTCAAGAGAGCAACTAAAAAGATCCAAAACCTACAAATTTGCGGCGCATCTGCTTTGATTGTCGCGCTAGGGACGAAAAAGTCAAAAAAGGGGGAAATCGATATAAGTTGGGGAAAAGTGAAAAAGTGTAGCGGAAGGAGGGGAGTTGAAAAAGGGAGAAGGATAAAGAGGATATTCTTCTTGCCTTGCTCTCGCCGCGATCAGCAGCATATGAAACGGTCGGGTGGAATAGTCTTGCTTACGCTAGGTCAGCGCAGGAAGGCTAAGTCGAAAACAAAAAACTGAGGGATAGGGAAGCAATGAGAGACCTTCTTATATAGGGGGGGTAAGAAGGACCTGTAGAAAAGAGTGAGTACCTGGACGCAGTACTTCTACTGAGAGAACAGCTAGGTTGGACAAGCAGCAGCCTATCCGCGGAACTTACCGCGTTTCAGGAAAGGGGAGCAAAGGAAGTGAAAAGGGAACACCTGAGGAATTAGAGTGACAATAACGGGCTTTTTTAAGAACATGTAAGTCCTAAACCTCCGCAGCGAGCGCCGAAATTTGGGCTGAGGGTAGGGGTTGAAAGAAGGGGGCGTAAAAGAACTTCAGGAGACAGGGTGATCTTATACGCCGCTCGCTCGCCGAGGAACGTAAGAGGAATCACGGGGGTAGGGAGCTGCCAGGGGAGGGAATAGTGGGGAAAAAGACTATGCGTCCCACCTGGGGGGGGGGGATAAAAGCAATCAGTTTCAAGAGGGTCTATCAAACCAAGACAGGTCAGGTAAACGGGCCGGGATTTTGCCTGCAGGTCACTGTTACAAGCGTTCGCACCGAAACTGCGATGACAAGATTGGCGACAAGAGATCTAAATCTTTCAGAGGAAAGACGGGGGATCTGGGGAAGGACTCTGGGAGCATGACATCTTTGAGTCTGCGTCCATCAGTATGGTACAAGAAAGATGCGGGAGGGAAAGGAGATTCTGCAAAGGGAAGGAAACCTGATTTTTCTCGATAAAAAGGTTAAGAATAAGTCGGTTACCTGACTTGGGGAGTCCCACGATTATCCGGGGTACGGGACAAGAGTAATCGTCAGTAGGCGGGAAGAAGAGGGTGCGACATTTGAGTTTTCTAAAAGAAAGTACCCGAAGGAGGGAGCCACAATACAGCAGTATTTAAAACTGCGTCATCGCCTCGTCGGCTCGGGCGAGGAATAAGTATGTACGCAGGGAGGGGGGAGTTTGGGTAAAAAGAAACACTCTACGGGTTGTTGGGGGGAGAAGGAAACTTAATGGGGGTGGGGTCATTCTGTCTTCCTGAGGATTCGATCGAATGTACCAGCCGAAAAAGGTAATGGGGAATCATGGGTTGAGAAGAAAAGCCATATTATAAACCAGGACCCCGTTGGGCGTCTACTAAGGCGAGTCGTAGACACTAGGTCGATGTGCGAAGCAAAGAGGGGAATGAAAAGAGGGCTGCTTTGTAATACGGGAAAAAGAGATATCTTTAATATCGAACATTCACTATATCTCGCGAAATCCGAATGCCGTTCGATCTCGGCATCCTCACAAAACGGTGCTAGATGGTCCGTCGCTGTTCAGCGCGAAGACAGCGTAATCGCGTATCCAGAAAGCGAGCGGCTTGGGATAAACAAGAGACGAGAATCACTGAGGGAGGGAAAGGCAACGTTAAAAATCGGTAAGAAGAGAAGCTCTAATGAGGAGACGCAGGCAGGCCTGTCTCGCTATTATTAATCGTATCAAGTCCGGCGCGGCGGCTACGAATCTTGGGGAGAAAGAGACCACCAAAATGAAGGGGAAAGGAAATACATAAAAAATCAACCTAAAAGGATAAGGCAAATCGGCCTATGCACGCAAACTTAGCCATCGCCTGGGGATGAGATAGATTAAATCTTCTGGGGGGGGGAGTTCGGGTTGTCCTGTGGTCAGGTCAGACTCCCAGAAATGTAGAAACAAGATAGCGGCCTACCGTGTTGTCCCCTTTCCGCGTACTCTACTTGGGAAGAGACTCGGAAAAATTAGTGATAGGACCTGTGGTGAGAACAAGGGGCTTCAGGACAATAAAGCTCTTTTCCCCCGTCTGTGCGCGCACCTGCTCTTACCCAGAACTGGCAAACTGACAAGAAAAGTATGGTAACGGTCATAAAAGAGAAGTCGATACTCATCCTTGAAGTACCTGTACAGATATCGAGTGGCCTGAAAGCCTTTTCTCAACCCTGTTCGGTCGGCAGGAAAAAGAATTCTCAATGAGAGAAATAGGCATTGGAAAAGACTTACAGTTTCGGCTCATCCACATCTCCGGCGAATGTAGTCTCAAAGTAAAACTAGGAAGAATATGCAGGGGAAGGAGAATCACAAACGGCACCCCGCAGAATGGGGGAAATTATCGTAGAGGGAGGAAAAACTCAATAAGGCGTCACCTGATCAATCTTCGAGCATTATATCGACTCTATCTATCCCACGAAAATCCACCAAAGAAAGGGGGGTTCTCTAAATAGATGGAAAGAGGAATTTTCGCTCCTCATGCAGTCAACTCATCGGAGACTACTGAATTCCGGTGGAAGATCTGTAACAATGGACGGGAGTACATTGAGAACCATATGCACTCGAAGAGGATTGGCCAGAGAGGCGCGAGCTCAGTCTAACTGTACCTAGAAAGCTGCTTTTGGTTAGGTACGGAGCTGGGACGGCTAGGGTAGAGGCTCTCATGTCCTCTCTCCAAACGGATGAGAGGAAAAGAGATATAGCCAAAACTGCCCTAAGAGAATCAATCACGCCTTACTGATCCAACACGATTAGGGGGGGGAAACGGCGGACTGCTCGCTCGCGCGCCGGGCCAAGCCGCATCGGTCCTTTGGCCTTCGATAACTGAACGGGGTCCAATTGAAAAAAATTGATTGCCCCGGGAATGAATTCCAATTCATGAAAATGTTTTCAGACATGAGTACAGAGTGTCCTGCATGAGCCAATGTCGGGGTGGTGAGGGCAGGGTCTATGCCAGAGTCTGTCAAGTACCTGCTGTATTTCTCGGTATACCTCTAGTAAAAAAAACTAGAGAACGTTAATAGGAGCTTCCCGGACGGGGGGTGCAAGCTATGTGACAAGGGGGAGATGTCGGCGGTTCCTTTAGAGACAGCACGTTCGGCCGTTTAAGACGAGCCGACACCGGGGGGGAGTAGAACGTGAACGGGGGGGTCCTGCTCATATGGGAGGAAGGGTCCGGCACTAGTTCGCACAACAAAACGCATTGTTTATGCAGATTACAATGCAAGTGCTGGACTCGCGATTAATCGAGTTCACGGTAAGTAAGGGGTTAGGGGAAAAAAAAAATCTTGGGGAGTGGAAGGGGATCGTACACTTAGTCACGGAAGCCCCAATCCGTATGGTGTAGCCGTCGCGGGCGCGCAAGAGGCGTCTGCAAGCAGAGAGACAAAGGGATCTGGGAAAGTCAAAAAAAAAGGGGGGACAGTGCATGCTGGGAGATGGGGCCTCCAGGGTACTTCCCACTATTGAACGGGAGAACGACACCTGCTTAAAGGGGACAACTAACCACGGCCGCGTATGTTTGTCTACATGCTGGGCGAGCAGAAAACAACGACTAAGACGCCAGAATCGGGGAGTAAAGAGGAGGATCTCATCACAGAGAGAACCGTACAGGGCGCGGCGATCATCGCTTTACAGTCCATCGCCTAGCCGTTTTGAGGATAGGGCAAATGAAAAAGGGGTTGCCTGGCAAAAAGAAAGGGTCTGGAAGGGGGGGAGCTCCCTTAGGATGAAGGAGGAAAAGGATCCGACCGAAGCACGGAAGTCGATGTCAGCCCCATAGGAGCGCAGTCCCTTGCGAACGAAGATCGCTCGATAGTCGGATGCCGGTCCGCATGAATAGAAGGCTTTTGAGAGGCAAAAAAAAAGGAAGATCAAGAAGGAGGGAGGACGAACACGCAGAAGAAAAGTTCTATCACAAGAAGATGATCTCAAAAAACACACGTAGGAGAAGAGAGAATGCTGATCAGACTGCCTGTCGCTGATTTCGCAGCAAAGAAGGGGAGGAAGGTCAAGGAAATATAGGGCGGTTTTAGGGAAGGAGAAATCGCCCTCATCCATCACGATGGATTCCTCCCAAAAGAAGGGGGACCGTGCTAAGAGCGCTCCTTCGTCGCCGTCTGCCTGGTCTCCTATGGGGGTTACAAAATGGGGAAAAAATACGGAGAAGGAAAGTAGGAGAAGGCCCTCAGAAAGGAAGGGGGGAGCCAACAATACGGGGAGTTGAGAATCAAACTCACAATGAAAGCGCGCTGCCTAACAGGCCACGCGCTGCTCGCCCGCGCCGCGGTGAGAAAACCTCGGAGGTAATAAGGGAAGGTTAGATTCAGGGGAGGGGGAAGTCCTTCTCAGGGAACACACGAAATGGTAGCATTAGATACTCTTCAGTCCGGTTAGTTTTTTTCTCAACGCACGCCTACGACCTCTGGGAAGTCAAAAAGGAGGAAAGAGGAAACAGAGGGGTCGTAACAAAAAAATAATCTGGGAGGGGGCCCTCTCTCTTGCTTTCGTGCACAATATTAAGGAAAAACAAAATCATAAAAGAAAAACTTTAAAGGATAAGGTGAAGATGACCTGAAAGAGGCCTCTCAGAGCCGTTCAATTGATACGATGAAGAGTGCCGATCTAGGAAAAAACCTCGTTTTCGGGTGCGAACGAGGGAAGTAACGCGTCGGGGAAGAGTGAAAAAGGCAAATCCCTCAAGTTTGTGTCCTGCCAGCCGGCTCAATCTTACTCGGATACTGAGACTCAGAAAGGACAAGGAAGGGGAGTAGACCAGGTTTCACTATCGCAAAAAACCACCGCCTGGCCACTACGAACTGGGCATCGAACGGATCGTCGCTCGGACTCGGCTCAGCACTAATTTGACGGAATCATCAAAGAAAGAAAGACACCAAGAAAAAGGGGGGAACGGCTTTCACGGGGGAGTCTATAGGGACGCCGTTCAAACGGCGAGAAAAGCAGTCAGATGAATAGGGTGGAAGAGAAGGTCATAAGAATGAAAGGGGAGAGTCTTGGCTTGTGACCCGCGAGGCTTGAACGCTCGCAATAGGGAGGTAACGGACCCCGAAATCTTCGGTGGGGGAAAGGGAATTAGGTCGGATGGAAGGAGGTAGGTGTACAGGAA
>Ga0179591_1346364_pt1 | contig 14893 bp, 14 predicted proteins | sample CZOMad2_1_08_16f_FD_182891 | JGI IMG/M metagenome (GOLD analysis project Ga0179591, IMG submission 182891) | Vadose zone soil fungal communities from Angelo Coast Range Reserve, California, USA - CZOMad2_1_08_16fungal (PacBio error correction) | ecosystem: Environmental > Terrestrial > Soil >...
TGATTGTGGATGGGAGTGAATGGCGAGCAAGGGCAATGTCCCCTGGGGGAAGAAGGGGAGCCCATCTGAGGAATTGTATGCGCTTGCAGGAGCCAGGATTGTTACGTACAGGGGGGAGAGCGGGGCAGGGTCTTGATTTGGGTGACGCGACACGGGGGCCTTGTGGCTGCGGTATGTCAAAAGGGGGGGTCATCCCAATCCGGTACCTCTCAACAACCAGAGATGACCGCCAGAGAAAACGCTAAAGTGATCGGCCCAACTCATCTTGAAAATTAGAGTGGCAAACGCAGGACAGAAAGAAAAGGGTTTTCTAAATCTTTCTTGTCGGAGTGGTGCCTGAGGAAGAGAGCTAAGTCTTAACACATGATATGTTGAGGAGACAGAGGGACAGTAATCGCAAAAAAGGGAACAGGTTTCGGAGTCACTTCAAACCAGCGGGAGCAAAACACTGCTGCGACAACATCTAGGTCCGAGGGGAGGGGGGCTCGGGGTTCTTCATAAATCTAGGAAAAACAGAAGAAGTGCCCAGGGGGAAGGGGGTAAAAAACGCATCAAGAAAAGACCGGAGAAACTGAAGGAGACCCGCGAGCGTACTCCTGAAAAGGAAACAAAGGCTGGGGCGCTGAGAACAGGATGAGTATAGAATGGTGGGAAAGGAAACAGAGGAACGCAACGTAGACCAAGAGAAAATCCTCACCTGATAAGGGATCAATAATGACCACTACGGGAATTACAAGCGTGAGAGGTTCTTAAAACACTCTAAATAAAAGGATAAAAAATGAAAAGACCAAAATCGTTTTGGTGGTTGCTAGAAAAAGGAAGCTTAATTTCGGACTTTGCAAAAATCTTAAGGAAAGGGTCTTTGGGGCTTTAATAAATAGTGCTTGGCGACCCGGCATCTTACGCCCCTAAAGAATAAATGCGCAATAGAGACAGAAGGAAAGATAGGGATGTTGCCGCTATGGCACTTACAGGCAAAACTCTGGCCATCTAAATGAAAGGTCGGGCACATCTCAAGAGATCGAAGGTAAAGGGGAAAGGCAGGTCCGAGTCAAGGTCGGTGTCGCCTAAACAATACCTAAAAGTATCGCTCCCTACCTACATAGAAAATTTGGCAAAATAACTCAACACGCCCTGGTCGTATGTGGGAACGAAGGCGGATGCGAAAAACACAAGGTGGGACGGGTTCTGCAAGGAAGATCATCAAAGCCGCGAAGAAAACTTTTCAATGGGCGAAAGAATTGTACGGGGGGGAGGGGAAAGAGAAAGCACAGCTTCACGAAGTAAAGTGAAAAGTGAGAGGCCCGACAGTAATCAAAGGTGAAAGGGCAAATATTCAACCTAGCCGGGGGGATGAGGTTGGAAAAAGGTGAAGGGGCGGGGTCACTCTCCTAGTCTCGAAGATAAGGGGGGGAATGGGTGCGGAAGTCGAAAAAGCCAGGGCCCCAAATCTCAAGACGTCGAATAACAAAGACTAGTTTAGCAGGTCATGGGTTGAAGGGGACTCCAAAGCTCGCCAACTCGGGAAATTCGCGACAGGGGGAAACATTCTTCGGAAGCGAGGAAGGGCCTAAAAAACCCCCAATAAATCATCAAGAAAAAGGCGGATTCATCTATCGGATGCAAGTCCAGGTCCCCACTTTTTCGATGTAGGAGAGGGGCTCTGACAGTCATCTACAAGGCCAATTCAAGGGAAAAGACATCGAAAATTAAACGAAAGGGAAGCTCAGACCAGGGGGCAGGGGTGGCCATCGGGAATCACTTTGCCGGGTATGAGAGGCTTGAAGGAAATAGGGAGGGAATACAACACCGACGGTTAAAAACAGCGCAATTTAAAAAGGGGGGCGCGCTCGAACAAGAGATAAAAAGGTGTGACAAATATTGATGGAGAAGAAGACGCGGCAAACGATAACTACTTGAGGTCGAGAGTGTTGCTTGGCAAGACCCAATCGGCGAAATAAGGGCCTCCATTTTGTGCGGCATGGCCCGGGAAATGGGAGAAGGAGAGGCGGATGAACTGCGAGAGAAGGTCACTCAATCCCAAAAAAAGCAGGGGCAGACAATTTGCCCGAAGGATTACAAAGGGGAGGAACGCAAGAGGGTGTTAATGCTTCAGGGTCAGAAGACAAACCAAAAGGGAGGGAAACGACTCGCCCTTCATGTCTCGGGAACTTCTTGGAAGGTCACAGAATTGGTCAGCCATCCTCTCAGGGGTGTGAGGGCTCAAGCTACGGGATTATTAATGGGGGAAATGCTGCGGGAGGGTTATTGGGGAGGGGAAAGTTTGGGGAGCAATGGCCCCATATGTCGGAAAATCAGGATGGGGTGTGTAAATCGGAAGAATCGAGATGCCGATGGGAGGTATGCAAAAACGACGTAAGACTACGGACGTCAAGAAGAACACGGAAGGAAATTGGGACGACCTCGGACAAAAGGGGAAAAGGAAGAAGCAACGTTAATGAATCTCGATGGAACAAGGAAATCGAAAAAATCATCTGGAGATGGAATGAAAGCGAAAAACCAAGGGGGGGCTCAGCTTAAGCAGGAAAGTGAAACTTTGAGCGATGCAGGAGACGCCTGTGCAAAAAGGTAGACGAGACATCTGATTTCGAGTGCTGGAGGGAAAAGCGGCTGAGACGCGTAAAGGAGGAAGGGAATGGCGACGTCGGACCTCGGGGAAGAACTGAAAAAAAATAGAGAGGGGGCAAACTAAAACATGGATCGAAGCTCGCTCCCGATTGTCACAAGGGAAATAGAGATTTAAAAAAAAGGAGAAGGGAGAGGCACGCGCACAAGTACATGGACGAAAGGAAGGAAAACACCGATGGATAGCGACGTTGAGGACAAGGGGCCGGGACGTCGAAGAACCTCCTTGAAGGAAAATTCGAAACACAACAGGAGGGAGTAATGGGCGGTAACACAGGATATAGGAGAGGCCACACGTGTAATCCCGCGGATCCAATAGGGAAGGAGAAGGGACGGTTTAGAAAGGGGGCGCGGGGGGTTGACATGCATATAAAAGGTAAAGGTAGTGTCATCGGGGAGTCAATTCTCAGAAAATAGAGAGTCCGAATTGGACACAATCCTCAGACGCAGGGAGATTCGCTCCAGCCTGGGTGAAAAAGCAGGGAGGACCAATTTCTCAGCTAAAAAACGTTGCCCCTAAAAGAAGAATGGACGGATAAGCAGAGAGGAGGGAGGAAGAATGATGAGACTCAGTTGTCTCAGCAGGGATGGAAAAACTACGAAAAAGGCAGCGGCTTCCTTCAGATGCATTGGAAGTCGAAACGGGGAAAAAATAGGTCGAACTTTCTGGACAAGACAGAAGAAAAGAATGGTACGAAGGGAAGAACGGCCATCACGGAACAGAGTCAATCCGCCAGGAGCAGGGGAAAAAGAAAAAAAAGGGTCTTAAAAGTCCGCTCGTCAGCGCATCGTGTCACAAGGGCCGCGGAGGGTTCGCTTTAAGGCCGGCAGGGGACGTTTCCTTAGTTAATCAGAGAAGACATATCGACAAACGATAAAAGGAGGGTAGTAAAAGAACCCTGAGGTGGCAAGACTCTTGGTACCCCGGCTAGACACAGGTCCAGAAAAAAACACCCAGCACAAGTACTCACCAGCCATTAATGAAAAACATACAGGGGGAGAAAAAGCCAACCAAAGCAACTGCAGGTGGAGGAACACTGTCATCGTCACACAAAACATCAATGACCTCGAAAATCCGGACCAAGAAGAGCAAAAATCTGTGTGGGAGGGGGGACCGCTGACAGTCCTTTAAAGGACGGCTCAGAGAAATATAGGAGGAAAAATCTGACCATCGCGGCGGGGGATGATCTTGAAGACAGGAGCCGGAAACTAAGATTCAGCACAAGCTAGATCAGAGACCACGGCGGAAACACAGAAGCACAACCCAGAACACCATGGGGAATTGTGGGGGTAATTCAAAATAAAGCCTTCCAGGCTCTAACGTGATTCAAAGCAGGTGGCGCCCACACGAACACCAAAAGGTGGTCTTGGGGTCGTAACAAGGAAAACAAGGAAAGCACGCTGAGGAGACCGCCAGGGTGTGGGGACGAACTGCCAACGCGAAGACGCCTGACGACCAACAAACAGTAACCTTAAGCGGCGGCCGCCCAACACCGAGAAGAGCGCCACGGAGGGGCGAGGAAATCTCTGGGAAAGTCAATTGGCCGCGTCGATGCGCGTTCACAGAAAGGCACGAGCGAGGCCCGAGAACGCCAGACAGGGAAGAAGAACGATCAGAAAGAAAAGGAGCATGGCCGGTCCCTTCTTTTGCCGGGTGGGTTGGGGGCCTACGGAAAGAGAAGGAAAGTGCAAGGAAGGAGGACGAAGAGTGGCGAGCGGAAGGAAAAGGCATCCACAGCGAGGTAAAGGCTTTCCGAGTCATAGAATCGAGGGGATAGGGGGGGAAAAATGGATTTGTATCGCGGCGAGCACTAAAATCACTATAAATGAAGGGAGATCTCAAGTGACGTGAAGTCCACCGGGAAAGAAACAGGCTCTGTTTCTAAGGTGGCTCAAGACCTCTGGGGGATCGCTCATGGGGGCGCCATTCGGGAAGTTTTGGCGACTGAGCAAAAAAGGGTAACACAACAAGGCTTGCCATGGACAACAGTCTAAAATCGCGTCCGTATTAGACAGAGATTCACATGAGAACCAGACAAACGTTTCCGAGTATACGCGTAAGGGCAACTCGCCGGGCTTGATAACTAGTGAACCAAAGACAATGGGAGGCTTTGATTCTATCGCGCGGTAATATTCGAAAAAATGAAATTGAAAACCCTCCAGGCCAGAAGGGGCAGAATCCGTTAGGAATCTTGAAAGGGGGGAGAATCCTGAGTGGTGTCCATAGTATTACAAAAAGCCCGGCGTGGTCAGGCGGGAAAGGTCACTTAAAAAAAATAGCGATATGACTTGTTGAGGATAGGGGGGGCAGGAGATCGTGGTACGAAAACGGTTAAAGGGGGGCCGGCGCGGACAGGTAGTGTAAAAGCAACAACTTGCCGTCCATCTGCGGCTTGAAAAGGGAGAGACACTTCAAAATGCATCATTTCCTGTAAACGTGAGAAAACCCCCGGGGTCCAAATCTTGTAGACGTGGGAGGCGGGGATTGGCCGATCTATCGCCGGCCAAATGGGGGAACGCCCCAAGTCTTTGTCAGGAGGACAGCGGGAATATTGGGGAGGGGGGGGGGGGAAGGAGTGGCGACTTGTGCGGTTCATGAAGGAACCACATCAGAGTAGCAATCGCAAAAGTTGCAACCTATCCTGTCCTCTTCACAGACAAGGAGAGAAACTCTTGAGAGAGGGACCTCACCGATGGTCGGGCCGAGTGATACGCGGACGACCTCGTCACCGCACGCCGAGAGGGACTTGCGAGGATGCAGCACACAAGACAGGACCATGGGGAATTGAATGGGGGGGACCTAGCACGCGGGGCTTAAGACTCTGGTGGGGCAGAAAAGACGCCTAAATCCAATACAGCGACTGAAGGATTGGGGTGGAAAACCCAGCTCATCGTAGAGACCGGAGATCTCGGCCCAGCCCATTGCCCGAAACCTCCATAGGGTTAAACAGCCCTGAGGCAGGCTAACAATCGAATGGGACAAAATAGGACCTCTAAGGGGGGGCGCGCAGCAATGTCAGGCTTGTGTTGGAGGGGGCGAGGAAATCAGTAGAGGGGGGGTCAGGTGAGAGTTCCTGGCCCTGGTGTAAAGGAAAGAAAAAGACCGACCAACATGGGCCGTGTGAAAAATCGAATACAAACAGTAATTCGGCACTGAAGAGAAAATCATTGCCAAAAAGGGAATAACAGGAAAAAAGAAAAGGGGAGTGTAAAAGGTCATGGGTGAGTCAACACCTTTGGAAGCTGCGTCGGATCAGGCATGCTTCATCCCAGTCATATCTCTTCGAAAAGGAGGGGTGCAAGCTATATGATGTACACCCTTGTTATTCCTATCTTCAAGGCCTCAGCACGGGGCACAGCACCGGGGATTCAGTGAGGAAAGGCCAAAGCGTCAGTTTTTTGGATTCGCGGGCAAAGGATCATGGGCTGAAAGGTGAGCTTGAGGCTGGAGAGGTCAAACCAGGGGAACAGGGGGGGGAATGATGGGAGGGTCCACCTTTTCCAGGCCTCACCGACCGAAGGAACGACACCCCTCAGTAGATATCTCCAAAAACACTCCTAGAGAACAGTGAGCTAGACCCAACGCAATACGGTCAATGGTCTGAAGCTTTCGACGCCCAGGGTGGGGGATCAAATATGGGGGTCTGTCTGGGCCTGTGTGGGCCTATTGGAGAGATCATCTCGAATCCAAGGCTGGGTTAATCAGGAAAATCCATCCTATCCCTCGTTGCCCGTCGTTGACGGAGAAGACTGACACCAAGTCGCCAAGCAAAGAAGTCGGGACAAAGAGAGTAATGGGGTGGGGGTCTGGTAGGAGAAAAGAACTCGTCCAGACCAGCTCGGAGGGGACCGCTGTGTCCGGGAGTACGCTAAAGAAAAGCAGAACGAAAATAACTTGTCAGGGGGCCAAGAGACACTAGTAAAGAGTTAGCATGGCCAAGGGCGCGGGTAAGGTAGTAAAAGAAATCTAGGAAGATGCGGTATCCGTCGCGGAACAAAATAAAAAAGGGGGGGAGAACCAGGAAATTAAACCCCAGCCACAGGAGATCTGAGAACCAGAAGTGAAAAGGGTCCGGTTCAGGCCGCGCGAGAATACGGCAAAAACCGTACCCGGGAAAAGAGAAAGTCCTGGGAAACATCGGTGGGTTGTTAGACGTCAATGACCTGAGAAGGGCTCTAGGGGAAGCCCGCCTAGTAAAGCGCCTTGTACTTAAGAAATGGCTGGCGGTAAGGAACTTCCTTAGAACAGAAGCCTCTATTGATTCCCCACTAAAGACAATACTCGAATATCGCGATTGGGCCGAGGAAAGGAGGACACTTCGTTGAGGGTCACGACTCAGAGGGACAGCAGATTCGGCAAACAGAAGGAACGAGGAATAGCCGATGAGACCAGGCGAGGGGTAAAAAAGGTGAGGGTTAGGACACGCCAGCCTAAATCGGACGCCCGACAGAAAAGAGGGAAGATTAACTGTACTAGATCAGCCCTGGGATTCGGATGAAAGGAAGAAAGGCACAAAACGGGTGGAAAGTGGGGATTAATTTACGAATCTTTTTCGCAGAATGCCTCGTGATAGACGTTTGTGACCTGGAACTCACGATGTGTGAACCTTCTTGTCTCCGAGCCAAACACGAAAGGTTACGGGACAAGGGATCTCCACGGCGGGCACCGATTAAAAAAAAAGAGCCCCTCCTTGTGAAGGAAGGTTAAGTCAGACATGGGCGGCATGAAGACGGTCTCGAATCGCGGGTGCGGGAGAGGACGATTGGAAACTAGCATGGTGGAACAAAACCGGAGGAGATAAAATGCCCTAAATAAATGGAATAGATAGGTCGCTTTAATTTAAAATCAAATAAAAAAATCGGTCTTCGAATCCCTTGAAGACGAGGAAGGACAATGTCCTGGCCTGCGCAAAACCACGCCCAGATCAAAAAAGGGAAAAGCGTACTTAATAGCCGGCGGACGGTGAGGGATATGGGTAAGGGAAAGCAACGTGAAAAGATTGACTCGTTACTAGGAGTGGACAAGGAGAATGCGGACTACCTGCAGTAAAAGCAGGGTTCTGGACGCGGGCGAACGCTTCGCAGGAGCGGGGTTGGGGGAAACCTCTCGCCGGGGGCGGACTGGCTCTGGGTAGGGGGAGGCTCGAAGCTGGAAAAGAAAACCATGCCGACGACCCATCGGCATGTCCCAAATTGGGGGAGGTAGAGGGCTCACAGTAACAAGCAAACGGTGACAAAGAGGTGGGGCACGCGCTGCACTCAAAGGCCAGCCCGTTCGTTAGCAAGCTGTGCGGGGGACCCAACCAATCACTGGGGAGGAGAGGGGTGGGGTGCTGCTGGGTGGCGATTACGGGGGAAGCGCGCGGGGCGAGGGGCCTCGTAAGGATAATGTGGCATCAAAAAAGCAGAACCCGCGAAGAGGGGCAACAAGGGGAAGAAAGATGCGCATGTTGCATGATAGAAACGTAGGGAAAGGATGGGACTGACGGCGGGGCCAGCCACCAAAGGCAGACCGATTCAGGGAGGCATAGGGTGACAAAGTCGCTGGGGACAGATAACATCGGGGAGGCTCGAGGGGAAAGGGCGTTGTTTGGAGGGCTCCATGTGCGAGGTCGGAAAGATGGATTGGGCGAACGGGGGCGGTTCTTTGGTAGGGACTCTTGTGGTCTAGCCGGGACAAAAAGGCTGCCAATCAGGGGAATTGGTATACAAAAGGGGGAACTCTCAGACTTCGGATTAGGATAGGCTGTGGGAGAAAACCAGAACACGGACTCAAGGGACAGCTTCCATCACGAAAGGGGAAGATTTTGAAAGTCTGAAAACAGAGGCCAAAATTCTCACCGTCAAAACGAAGGCGAAAAAACAATTCGGGAGGCCCCCAGATAAAAAAGAGACAGAATACCACTCTTGCAATGGCAGATGTAACCTCCCATCAAGGGTTTGGGGCATCAATGGCTCCGGAAAATAACGGGGAAAAACAGCAGATGCGAAAAGCCGGCAAGGCGGGACGAGGAAGGTATAAGGAAACGGGGTCAGTACAGTCTGATGCTCGAGATGCTGGGGAAGGACAATTAGTTAAACTAATATGCGTCCTACGAACCGTACCAGGGGGAGAGTGGAAAACACTGAAACAGGGGACGGATCGCCGAGGACACGCGGGGGGATACCATCTATGGGGGGAGGGGCGACACTTTCAGTTGAGCACCTGCAAAGGAAAAAGGCTATCTGCCCAAACGCCAGGAGTTAGGATAGCTCGTCGGAAAGGGGAACGGGAAATCGCCGTCAAAGTTCACGACCAGACGAGAGAAAACAACGGTAGGGAGAGAAAAGAAGGAAGGAAACGGCACTATTATACGGAGAAAGGTGACCCCCGTGTAACTCTCGCAGAGGCGCGTGGCAGGCAGAGAGCCTAGCAGTAAGGGGGCAGCGTGAGAAACTGTCTCGACGTCTATACCAGAAATCCCGACGGCGATTCGCTGGCCATTGTGAAACTGCGGCTGAAACACGCCGGGAGAGTGGGCAAAAGGGAAATCGGGACGACCGTAGTCAAGAATTCAAGGGAGAATCAGCATAAAAAAGGGCGTGAAGAAGGGAAGGACTCAGGACGTCTCAAGGAAGAGTCACAAAATTCACGGGATCGACAGAACGGGTTTCACACACCACACGTCGAGCAGGCAAGTCACATAAAACCAAACCTTCGGAAGTTGTGGGGAGGACAGGGAAAACCAAGAGATTGAAGCCGGGAGTATGTCATCGGGGGGCACGCCAGATCCGCCTTACATCATGGGCAGGAGTAGGGGAAGAGCAGCGACGAGGTCACCAAAACAAATTCGTGGGAGGAGGGTCCGCGTGCCGTGGGGGGGATCATAAAGCATCCCTGAATAGAAATTAAGGAGCAAGTAGATGTGAGGAAGCACAATCCCATTGGGGAAGATGTGGGCACAGGCTACAAACAGGGAAAGATAGCAACACAAAAAAATAACGCAAACACGAATAAGTTAAGAAAAGGCCGCAACAAAACCTGGCGATGGAACGATGCTCGGGACACCAGATTGATGAAAAAGAGATTCTATGACGGGCACCAAGATCGGAAACCCAGCCTGTGGTGGCGGTCCGCGCGGAAAGTTCAACACCTCCCTGTCGTTGGAGACGGATGATGCGGCCCCTGATTTAACACGTCGCGGGAGGCATTTAGAACACATGAGAAGTAGGGAAGGCTTCATCCTCAAACGCGTAGAATCAAGAGAAACCCGACCAAACAGCAAAAAAAAAAAGATAACCAGGTGCGATTGGTGGCGCCAAAAGGCAGGGGAAAGCACCAGTTCCTGTAGGGGGTGAGGGGTACAGAGAGGAACGAAACCAGACACGGCAACTGATTTGAATACGGGGGGGGAACTTCTAAGGAGAAAGACACAGAATTAAAGGACAGTCTAACCGTCCTAGGTTTGGGGGGACTTATACACGCTAAGAAAGCCCAGAAAACTAAAGGAATCACCTTACGGTTTTTCTACGCCCACAAAATCTCCGGGCGAGAGATGAGAAAGAGGCGAATGCCCTCGTCTTCAAAATGGGAAGGGCACTTAATACGTCACTATCGATTCACAGAAATCGCCCACAAAACCTGAGGGGAAAGACATTCATCCTACTTCAGCCCGAGCTTTATCGAAGGCAGGTCCCTTCCTTGTCCGGGGGAGTTTGTTGGGAAAGGAAGGAAAGGAATGCCTCAAAGCAAATTCAATGCGAAGACTAAGCTATTTACCCCCGTACCATTCCATATTTGGACTGTCATTGGACATCGAGGGATGGGAGCGGTGGCAAGGGTGGGGGAGGAACACTCAACGCGAGGAGAGAACGTCAGGCCTCCCCGCAGCCGTGCCTTCTCACCCTGCAACAACGGGAAGCTTGGAATAAGAAGTTTTAGGACGAGACCTCTTCGGGCTCGCATTGGACCCGTACAGGAGTGACGTCGGGGGGGGGGATAGCGAACCCAGCACGCAACAGAAAGCTCAAACGTCACAAGAAAACCGGCCGGGGGGAGCACGTCACCGGGGGTGGACAAGAAAACATTACGGGAGTAGATCGGAGGGGGGCGTCACACCCAGTTTTGAAGAGCGTTAAATCGATGGAGCGGAGGCTGACGGCGGTCTTGTCGAACCGAGACCGAAAGAGGACCGTCTACTCCCAGGGGAAATAGAAGACGGAGGGGGGAAGGGGAAGAGGAGTCGATGGTCCTCGTGAAAACCGGCTGCCAATACCAAGGCAAAAGAGCGATATTACTAGGATGTGGAGCCTCGGGAGGCAAACTCGGGAAGGGGGGGTCTTGGGGGTTCGGGACGAATAAGGGCAGGCAGAGGGTCGTGAGTCAAAAAAAGTGCCGTAATCTTTAGGGAGGCAAGAGCCACTTAATCAGGGATGACGAGAAACCAAACGAGGGGGGGTACAGGCTTTCTCTTAAGAAACGGAATGACGACTGGCCGATCGGCGCAGAAACCCTTTTTCCCTGCTCCCAGGATTGGGACGGGAGGGGAGGGACAAAGGGATCTCTTGGGGTCATGATTTCGACGGTGACTGGCACGGATGGAACACCGCAGAAGCAGATCTGGGGGGGCAAAACAGTTGTCAAGTCACATAGACAGCGCCCTTGAAATCTTCAAACGAAGGCGGGCTCTACGGGAGCCGGGACCAGTGCGGGGGAGGCAACGGCGGCTGGGAGTGAAAAATCCTAAAGAGCCACACGAGCCAAAAACCTCTGGGCTGAAGAGGATGTGAAAAACGGCACCACATCCAATAGAATAGATTTCCCTTCTCCCGCGTCCGTGGAATCTGGGGGGGATGAGAAGACACAAAAATAACCGAGGAGAAGGGACGGGAAGGACAACTCTCAATCGTTAGGCCGCGGTCAGGACCACCAAACCACAATGCCGAAAAGGACGTTTCACGAAAAAGGGTGCGGAAAAGAATCCGGGGTTGTGCCATCGAAATAAAAGAGGGGGGGGTGATCAGCAAAATCGGAGGGACGGTCCTGGGCGGAGACTTCGAGGGTGGGCAGGGAAGGGAAGTCCCTTGGGCCCTGGGAACAGGTGGAAGTACCTCTCGGTCCCCCATGGAGGTAGGCGCAGACCAATCCAAAAATTGGCCACCACCTGGCCCAAGCCGGTGCTGCCCAGCAGAATACAAATTCCCCGCCGATGGAAAGGGTCACAAGTCAAACGGGTTCGCGTGGGGAAGGGGTCAATAAATATGATCTTAATAAAAGGAAGGACTCTCAAACCACAGCTTACTTCTTCCCCGGAAATATCTTTCCTTGTGATTCCTGGACATGACTCAGCAGCGGCCAAAATGCACATGTTGCATAGTCAGGGTCAGGAAAGACTCTCTTGGGCCGGGTCTTCGTGCAGCCAGTTTGGGGAAAAGAGGAGGGTGAGCGGGTGGTCTGGTGGGATTGCGGTGCGACCGGGGCCGCTGGTGTAATGCTGGGCGGTCCTGGCCCCTGGACAGTCCCTCCTTTATCAATCTAAAACCACCCTAGAAGAATCAATAGAAAGGACAAAGATCTCAGGTAGAGCCAAAAATAGACGTAAGAGGTTCAAAAGCAGGAGTTTAGCCCTTCCCTGTCTGCCAAACAAATAGTCGTGGACAATGGAATTCGGGAAATCCTTTCTCAATCAGAAAAAGGAGCGGGGGTGAGAATCTGCCTAGTAAAATCGCCTTCTCCTTTGCGTTCGAGATAATGAAAAAAGGAGAAACACTCAGGACATTAGTCCTGGGGGTAAATCCTGCTAACAGATAGGAAGAAAAGAAAACCAATACGCGGAGTGGCCCGTCGTGTCACGATCTTAATGCGCCGTCAGAAAACAAAAACCGGTCCGAGTCCGAAACCAGAGCTCCTGAACGTACGTGGGGGAAAATGAGGAGGGGGGGGAGTATGGAAGGACACCGAAAATCTATGAAAAACGGGGAAGTACGTGGGGTTCAATTGCAAAGGTCAGTTCTCCAAATCATGAAACAAACAGACACGATATACTCGAAAGAAAAAAACGACTGTGGAATTTCCAGGGACTTGCGTCGAGAAATGGGGTAATACCGCAGTCAGAGAAACTTGACTCACATAGGGTGGTTGTTCATAAGGAGGACCTTTAAAGGGAAGGGGAAAAAAGCTCAGGGCACTGACAACTTTCTTTTCGAAAAAAAACTTGTCGAAAGGCACTTCTGAGGCAGAGGGACAGCGAAGAGGAAAACCCTAGAGGGAGAAACAGCCCGTAAGAGAGCGATGGTGACGACGAGTACGGCGGAAAGGAAGGAGGGTCAAGTCTGACATAAACAGAAATTGGAGTTAACATCATTAATATACGAGGCCGCCCGAGGGGAGACGAAAGGGGGTGGGCAAATGGAGAAGGAGATCCCATACAGCCGAGGCGACTCACGAGAGAAAGAGAAGAGCCACGACAAGGAAAGAGCCAATGGGCTTCTGGGGCCCTAGATCAATAAGACAACAAAAGTGGGCTTCGTCACGGTTGACTCGGGCATCCAAGAAAGCGAGATAAACGGTTAAGGGGGAAAAAAGAGCGGGGGGACTTGCGGTCAGAAGAGCCAAAGCGGCACGACGTGAAGGGGTTAAGGTGGGGGGGAAAAGGTCTAGAACGAAAGGAGACTTGAGTCCAACGGGAGGGCACCGAAGAAGGGTGGGTGAGGGGGGATGCAAGGCGGGAAGGAAGGGCATACCTACGGTGAGAGAAAGCGCTAGTGATGAGAGAACGTCAAACCTCCATTGGTGAAAAAAAACGATACCAATCTAAGTCTAATACAGGGAAGAGAAAGGGAAAGCATGGCCTCTAGGGGTTGATGCCAGGTAATCAAGAGCAAAAACTCGAGTCAGATTGTCCCGGGAATGCGAGCGCCGTTCAGGGAAGGGCGCGGCAACCAACCCCATCCTATCAATAATGGGAAAGCTTCAACGTCAATAAAAACTAGGGAGAGGATCTGCATGTAAGGGCCAACGTGGGAGTCTCCAGGGAAAAGACTCAAGTGAAATCGCATCAGACCGAAAAAATGCCGGAACAAGCAATCGCCTGGCTAATCGGAGACTCAGTCTTCGTGGGATGCAGGAGAGTGCCGCTCGTAGACGCATTCTGTAGTAACGAGGGGGAGTACAAAACAACCTGGCCGGTTAGAAATCCGGGCAAGGGAAAGCTGGGTACTGAGGGATTCTACTTAATCTATTCAACCTGCTTGTCCACATAGTTCTGTGACCACTCTGAGGGCCTCACCGATCAGCGGCCAGGGCAGTAGTAGATTTGGCTGGGAAAGAAATGCCAAAGCGGGGCTCGCGTTTGTGCTGAGTGGGGGTCGCACGAGGGCGACGTGGATTACGCAGGGGAAACGGGGTACTCGAGAAAAAAGGTGACTAGCATACGCTACTCTGGGCTCAAAAGGCAAGAGGAAGCATGGAACACCCGGGAAGTGGGTTATGAGGGCCGCGCGCAATCACAAAGGGAATATCTTCTTTTGGCATCGGGAACATCATGGAATTCTGTGACAGATCACAGTTGTCTAAAAGAACCTCAAAGGGGGGGGGGGTCTGGGGAGCAATGTCTCTTGGCGGCAGCTTAATGGAGTGGGAGGACGGGAACTGGGCCTTGAGAGGGACCTTGTCTACCTTCCTGCAAGAGTCTTGGCCATCGGATTTGGACAAAAGCATTGGATCGTAAAGGGAGGGTGGGTTCCTCAAATCAGGACACGTACACGACGGCCGCAAAAAAAGAGAGGGGGGGGAAAGTCTTCTCGAAAAAATAAGAAGGCCACAGGCTAAAAGTCAAAGGAATGAGGGAGTTCCCCCGTCACAGGGCCTCAAGATCAGGGAAAATGGTAAATCCAAACTAAAGGTGGGGGCGAGTCGTACGCCGCTCGGGGATCGAAATGGGGGGAAAGGAGGAAAACTCTCAGTCCCGCGGGCCGCTGCCGGGAGATACCAGCTGAGGAGAGGGATTCGTGAGCGAGAGGGCGGATGTCTTATATCTTACTGAGGATGGGAAGGGGGCTAACAAGTTACGGGAAATAAAAAACCGTCTGGAAAAGGGAGAGAATAGTGAACACACTTCCATGGGGTGGAATCGAAGAGGCTAAGGGATTGTCATTCAAAACAGAGATAGGGAGAAAACATTCGCTTTCTCACAGTACCTGATCGCTTATCGGTAATACAAGCGCAAAAAAGGGAGCCTCTTACGTATAGGAAAAGAGACTCGAGCCC
>Ga0179591_1257138_pt1 | contig 14892 bp, 18 predicted proteins | sample CZOMad2_1_08_16f_FD_182891 | JGI IMG/M metagenome (GOLD analysis project Ga0179591, IMG submission 182891) | Vadose zone soil fungal communities from Angelo Coast Range Reserve, California, USA - CZOMad2_1_08_16fungal (PacBio error correction) | ecosystem: Environmental > Terrestrial > Soil >...
CAGGGAAGAGGGGAAAAATAGAGAAGAAGTGAGATGAGGTGCGGGAGAAGAGGGGAACGGCGACACCATTGGAAAAGAGGATGTTCATGTAAATGCTGTGAAAACCCGAAAAAACTTTAAAAAAAAGATGCGCGGCGGCGTTCAAAAAACGACCGCCCCGACCAAAAAAACACCCCCCACCCCCACGCGCCAAGTCTGACCTAATCTGGGGCAGCGCCTGCATCGATCAGCACTGCAACGGCGTGAGAACATGTTTTAGGGTTAAAAGGGGGGGGAAAGGTTGCAGCGGGACCGGTCAATTGGGGTTTAGAGCGCGTTGTCAATAGGTAAAAAATGACGGCCGAGGCCGCCCCAACCTAGTAACAAACGAGTGGCACCGGAGGAGCGAGACCTTCGAAAAGGCAACCCGTGCGTCGGGCTCTTGAAACTGGAACTCGATTGAGAACCGCTCCTCGGCTCCTCCAAAAAGTGAAAACCGATTGAAAAATAAATCCTGCGCAAGGCGAAAAAAAAGAAGAACCATTAAGGCAATAGGTGCTCGAGTAACTGGGACTGACAAACACCTTCCACCAAAGTTGAATTAGAACGATCAAGCCAATTAGCGTCGAGGTCGAAAAGGGGGGAGGGATTCCCGCCTCGGAGGAGGATTTTGAAAAGTGACCTTAAAGCCAAAGGAAGGACGGGCATGGAATTTTGGATGTCTATGGACGACCTCGGCTAAAAGGAAAAATAGCTTGGGAAAGACCCGGGGGGAATTTTAAGCTTGTCAAGTCACCAGCATTTTGCCGGTCCGATTTTCATGCTGTGATTCGCGGGGGGAAAAAAAATTTGGAAACAAAAAGTCATAGCAAAGGTGAAGGGTGATCAGAAAGGGCGTTAATCGGTGGGAAGTCCTCCACCCGAAGATATCCAAGGAATGCTCTCTGCGTGTCCGACAACAAAAGACCGCAATAAAAAGAAGGGAGATAAGGGAAAGATCCGAATCAAGGGAAATCAACGGCGACGACGGCCGCCTAAGTTGGAGGAGGGGCACGCAAAAAAAGGCGAGGATATCCTCACTGACTCACTGCAGAAGACGACTCTATGTACACCGGAGAAAAAAGGGGGCTCCACGAACAGCTCAGCGTTCCCCTCAGGGGGGGGGGGAAATCTGCAAAGTACTTCATTGAGGGAGTAATGACGGAGGGAATCAAGGGCCGCGCCGTGGGGAAAAGAAGGAGGAAGGAGACGGAAATCGTTATGGGCATCGGTAGAAACGACCGTTGTGAAGTGTGCCCACAGGCTGCGACAGAAGGGAGGGAAAAATTGTCTAAAAGCTCTGAAACACCGTATCCGGCGGGATTAGAGACGTCATCAAACATCAGGCGGATCAAAAAAAAGAATTGCCAGGGACCGTACTTCCAGGGGCCTCTCACGCGGGTCCTGACGATATCGGTGGTCCAACTGGCTCAGAGCTTGGCTCCTACTAGCGTAGGAGGGCAGGAAAGGTAACGGCTTGGTAGGGTAGGGCAGTGCGATCAGAACCGCGTCTGAAAGGGAACAGGATATTACGAAAACGTTAGGAGGACGGCGGGACAGTCAATATTAGGGCATTGGGGAGAATCTTGCGTTGAATGTATACCACAACCAGTTCTAAGTGCAAGGGTTCCGATTCGTCTCTTGATCCGAGAGGTCAAGGGCCCAAACCAAGGGTGCAAGGTTCAAAGCGCAGGGCCTCTTCAGGCGGGTGCAAGGCGGCACCGTGGCTAGGAGGGCGCCTAAGCAAAGGAAAAAAAATGCGGAGCCAAAAGACCACGTCGAAGGGAAATCGCCTGATCACAGGGAGGCGAGGTCAAAAGCTAGCCGTCAAAGGGAGGGGTAACAAGGGGACTACCTACTTACTGGTTCGGACATAAGCATGCTACGAGTCCACCCATGAAGATTCTCGAGCAGTCCTCCGGAAAAATCACTACCGCCGGAATGGAAAAAGAAAACGTGAAGGACGGCGGAGACTCAAGGGAGGGTTGACTCAGAGGAGGAGGAAACAATTTGGTCCTGGTTTGGGAAAATGGCAATCAGACAGTGGGATGAATGGCACAGTCTATCCCGATAAACGTGGTCTCTTTGTAGTGACCGCATCCCTTGGAGAAAGGGGGGTGCTGAAGAAGCACTTTCTAAAACGCCCTGCACCCTTTGGCGGAAAAAATCACAAAGAGTGACCGGTGGAATCAAAATATCGTGTAGAGAAATGGCGCCGCGAAAAAAGAAAAGGCCAGCAATAAAAAAAGCTCAGAACAAACAAAGGGGAAAAAACACCACCCTATTATTTGTGACTCGGAATAGAAAGGAAAAAAAACCACCAACCGCTGGCTGGAAGAAAGGGTCCAGGATCGAAGCTTTTTTCAAAGTAGGAAGAAAAACATGGACACCTCAAAGCCAGAAGCCAAATGTTCAAAAGAGGAAAAAGATGCGGGCCGTACGAACAAAGCCGAAAAAAAAGAGCTGGGGAGACTCCTGGTTAAACTTGCGCATTTTTATAGATTTGGCAAAGGGCAAGCGAAGCAAAAAGAGAAAGGGGGGGGGAAACGCCTTAATATTTGAAAAAGCGATCACACATAGAAACACCACCAACCACATCTGGTCAAAGGACATCGTCAGTGTCTAGGACGGTCACCAAGAAAGAAAAACGCGTAGAAAAAAGGAAAAAACCGCCCCTCGAAAAGCCACCATACTACACGATAGAGTTTTGGTGGAAACCCCCGTCCAGAGAAAAAAGAATAAGAAAGTAGAACTCCGAAGCAAGTCTACGTCCGAGCCTCGTCTCCGTTATGTCGGGGACAGGTCACGCACGCCTAAGGGAGGAGGGACTGGAACGTAAGTTAGTAGGAACGTAGGACCTCGGACGGCGGAGGAAAGTCTTACGGAAAAAACCACTCTTCCAGAACTAAAGGAAGGGGCGGTCCAAGGAACGCACGATACAGCAACAAAAACCGAGGAGGAAGGACACAGACTTATTCGCTGATAACGGCCACAGGAGGACGTGCAATTGGAAGTGCCTGCGTGACGACATGGACAACAAACCTCAGGCCTGAGACGGCAACGGAAGCATACCTGGAACCATTTCACATATCGATAGGAGAGTTGCCGTTGACAGAAATACCTCGGCCATCGGACTCGTAGAGAAAAAGAGCGTGGCGGGGACTTCATCTTCTTCGGCTGGATCAAAAGGGGGAAGGGGTTTGCTCACCCCCCACGAGAAACGTTCGGGCTTTGGCGGGGAAGGAAGGGGAACGGAACAGAGACGAAGCAACGCAAGGCGATGCGGAAAAAAAAAAAGAGAAATGATGACGTTCCGATCGGGGGTTGGGTGGGCGCTGGTGGAAAAACGCGTATACTTCAGTTTTCAAACCCGAGGGGGGGGTCTTCGCGTTGACCGGGAAACGCAAAGCGATCACCCTGCGCCCGAAAGCGGGGAGCGAAAATCTACTGTCAGAAGCCTGGGTTCGTCGAACCATCTGGTATTTCGCCAGTTGGAAGGAGCGGTGATGAGTGGACCAAAAATTAAACGAATTCGGGGAGGGGTTTCGTACTGTGAACGCCACTCAAAGGGGTGCGGTAACTCTGGAGGGGACGAGGGCACAACAAGAAAGGGATCTGCCCATCTTGTTGGGAGGGGAATCAAGGCCTGAGGGCAGGTGGAATGAGAGTTCGCGGAAAATAGTACACTCTAGGATTCCACCGTAAACGGTGGGCGCGGAGGAGCGTACTAAAGCCAAGGCGCTTGTAAAAAAAGGGAATCCACACCTCCACTCGACGTCTCCAGGGCACCTCCAAGCGCAAAAACAAGTGTCCTCGGAGGAGCTTACCACCTCGCCATACGAGAAAGGGGAATGGCAAACACCGACACAAACACAATTGTCAACTTCCGCGATGCTCACCGTCAAATGCTTCATCCTCACCAAGTGGTGTGTGAAGCAGAAAGGTGGCCTGCATGAAAAAGGGAAAAAGGACGGGGAGCCGCCATGGAACGAAAGAGCGAGGATTTAAATGGGTGGGTAACTCGAGAAACTGCAGAGGTCCTAAGACTTCAATGGAAAATGGGGAGGAAAAAAAGACCGTCTTACAGGGCGGCCAAAAAATTCACCCTGAGAAGGAGAGGAAACGAAGGGGCTGCTGTGAAGCCCTCCCTTTGGGGGGTAAGTAGGACAGGATCACGTTCAGGAAACAGGACACGCCGTAAATCTAAGGAGAGTGGGGGACTGGCCTACAGAAAGTGAAAACTTACATCGCCTAGGAGGAAGAGCCTTAACAGAACGCACGGAGGAAAGTTTGGTTCTACAGTAGCACGAAAAGAGTACAAAATTGGAATAGGTCTGCCAATTGACCGCCGACTCAACGAAAAAAGCCTTTTCGTAAATCAAGGGGGACGAGCACACAGGAGGTTTCACCCTGATGAGACTCCGAACAAAAGGACCAAAACCAAAGCTCACGCTTGATTCGGAGAAAAGGAAGCGAAAAAGGTGAAAGAAAGGGCGCCAAGAATGGGAAAAGAAGGATTCGGGAGGGACAAAATAGCCGTCCTTGTCAAAAGAGCGGGTCAAGCCTGCTGGGGAGGAAAGTCTCTTAGGAAAAGAACAAAGGAAACGAAGAGGCAAGGACTATAAAACTACCGCGGAGGGCAAAGAGATGTCCGATCAGCCTGTGGGGGCCAAAACAAAAAAGTCGCTCTCACATCGGGAATAAACGATCAAGACGACTCATCGGAGAAAGCCACTTCAAGCGAAGAGGGGAAACAGAAACAGAGCATAAAAAACTTTGAAGACGTTTGACCAGAAGGGCAAAAAGAAGCGAGCGGTTCGTGGCGAAAACAGATGGAGAAGTGTGAAGTAAAAAGGAAGGGTCGCACGCGAGAGAGGGGTGTGGGTCACTCTGAAAAGGGGGAGTCCCACTGGAACCAAGAAGAAAGCAGCTTAGAGTGGGGGACGAGGCCGTTAATTGCTAATACGAGAGGTGGACAGGTGCGCGGAACGAAGAAAAATCTGCAAGAAAGTAGATAGTCTCGACTGTAACGAGCAAACCCAGAAGAGGAAGAAGGGTTAGCCAACCGTCCACAAGTAGGAAACGCCTCGCAAAAAAAGGCTTCAAAAGCGGTCCCAGATTGGAAAGGGAGTACGCACTAAAGCAGGTGGGGAAGTAACCAAATGGACAACCGGAGGTCGGGCAACACCTGGGAGGGGAATGGAAGGGTTCGTAAATCGCCATAAAACCAAAATAAAGTCCCTAAACAGAGAGAGTGGACTGGAGGAAAAATACTACACAGAAGAAGAAGCACATCAAGAAGTTAAGAAGGAGCCGAAACCTATTTGGAAAAAGACCTAAACGCCTTTGTTGCCAGAGAAAAGGAGGGAAAAAAAAATGTGGTCGGTCTTCAGGGAACAAAAAGGTGCAAGAGAGATCCCAAAGTAGGGCGGGTGGTTCTCCTGCGAGTTCTGTCGTGGAACGTTGCCGCGGAACTTGCAAAGAGTGAACAGCCTCGGGCTCGCCGGGGCAAAGAGGAGAAGCAAAAACGGGGGGAGACGCTTCACGACTCGTTCACCTGCGTTCCTCTGAAAAGGGGGTCTGTCCTACTGCCGTGAAGGGGGTCAAAGGATCAAACCCCGACACACCAACATTTCACACGGCCGATAGACGCGAGACGGCCAAGAAACAGAAAGACAGGAAAAAAAAACACCAGGGCCGGACGTTCTGGTGAAGAGGATGCAGGCGGCCGGAGAAAAAAAGACTAATCTTGCGCAGTGAAGAGGGAAGGGTTGGAACTCAATCAGAAAGCCCTCATGCATCAGGAAATTCAACTCGGGAGGCAGATGAGGTAAAAGAAAATCTAGAGCTCCGCGCAGGAAAGCCGGTCACGCCCAACGGTAACGCACTCATTATAGAAGGAGGGGGAATAAAGGAAAAAATTACCTGGAGGCTCTCAACAACAACAGGTAGGGAGAAAGATAGATCCAGGTCAAACGGGGGACAAAAATAGATCACTGGATTAGTTCGGGAGAGGTCCAAGAGTGGGAACATGCAGGCAGCAAAGGATCGTTTCATGCCGAAGCTGTCACGAAAAAAAAGGAAAGGGAGTGATTCCGGCTGCGTGAGCAGGCGGTACAAAAAGAATACCGGAACCGCAAGGATGACTACCGCCGGCGAATGACGACAAGTACGTGCCGGCTGGCAAAGGAAGGGTTGTGAAATGGGGCGGATTTTAAGTGAATCAGAGCAGGGGGTAGGAGGGGAGGGGGGGGGTCGCGATGGGTCCCGAGGTTCAAAAAAGGGGGAAAAGGAAAAAGAGCCGCCACCAACCTTCCTATAAAGAAAGACCGAGGCCCTGCTGAGAGAGAGAACGTAGAGACACGAGCAAAGAGCTGCGGCCGCTAAACTTTCGGCGAAAGAAAAAGAGGGAGAGGGGAACTTCCTACCCTCGAAAGGAACGGGCCAGATTACATAAAAAGGGAAGCGAAAAACGCCTAGACCGATTGTTTACTATAAGCGGCAAGAGAGAGAAGGGATACGAAGCGCCCACAAGGAAAATTGGAACAAATTGCGGTGCGGGAAAAAAAGAGTAAGAGTGTCGGGCCAGGTCGGGGAAAGAAGGTGTTGGAAAGCGGTATCGGGGTCTGTAGGGGAATCAGCCCTTTAAAAGAAGAATTCGAACAAACAAAGGGGGGGTTCTGGCTAAAAAGTGGCAAGGAAAAAATAGGCGGTGAACTAAAAGAAAAAGGGGTGTAATTGTAGCCGATGGTCCGTACAACACGGTGGTGTCACAAAAGCCAGTTTCAGTTGAAATCGCTTTGGAAGGGGGCGCGGAAGGTTTCACTCATAAACTGTGAATGTTGGAGAAAGACAGCACGGATGAATGGGGCATGGCGTCGCCGGCAATACGATTCTGACAAGGGAATGCGAAGGCGTGGGTCCAAGAGCGGTTATCAACGGGAGTCCGAGAAGCCACGGAGTCAATCGGGACACGCCGCCCTCAAAAAAAGGGGAAGCCGCGGCGGCATAAGTTGGTCACCGTGCTGAAAAACTAAATAAGTGAAAACACCTTCTCAAAACAGGGGAATCCCCGAGGCCTCCTGGCGACGAGAGGCATATGTTCTCCACGAACCGCTCGAAAGGGAAGCAGATGCAAACCGTCGAAAAGTAATTCAGGCAGGTGGGGTCCCTGAGCAGGGAAAACGGGCTAAAAGGAAAGACAGAGTTGCGGGGGGAGTCGCACGGCCTTCGGGGGGAGAGGAAGAAAAGCGACGTTGTCGTGAGACAAAAAAGCTATCGAAATCGTGCTTAGGGACGGATTGTTCAGACGAAGATTCACCTCTTCAGGGGGACCTGTCTTTAGAAGAAAAGAAAGAAAAAAGGGCGGATCACGCAGCTCTGGTAAAGGACCTATCCTTTCTCGGGGGGAAAACCATAGAAGAAGGCTGAGGGTGGAGAGCGAACAAAATTTGCCACTGTTTAGGGGGCCGATAATTCAAAGGCGAGAGCACTCTGTGATCGGTAAAACTTTGTGTGGGGAGGCCGAAGAAGGGAACGCAGGCGTGCTGCTACATTGCACCGGATGTAGGCGGCGGGGATGCGCGGAACAAGGGAGGGAAAGTGTTGAGGAAGCTGTCCCGTTGAGGGGGACCTGGGTATACAAAAAAAAGTCGAAGTGGTGCTGGGCAGCGCATCAAAGGGTAAGAGACTGTCAGGCTGACGCCACAAAGGTAAGAAGGGGACCAAGAAAGAACTCACAGAAGGCTCAAAGGCGTGTACTGCTTCCTGCACCGGTGGAGAAGGTGAACGCCGAAGAAATTCAAATGGGAATGGGGGCCCGACAAGCATAGAGGGGCGCTAAATCCGGTCACGCGCTTCCCGCAACCAGTACAGGTCGGGAAAATAAAAACTGGACGGGGGGGGGACAGCCGCAGATGACGCGGGGAGGGGTGTGACACATTAATTCAGCTAAAAAGATCAGTTCCAGGCCGTCGACCGAAACAATAAAGCCTTAACAGAAAAGCGTACTAAGACGAGCAGGTGAAGGGGGAGAAAGCTAAAAGGGTTTGAAACCTGGTGGCTGGGGCTTTTCGTGGCCAAAAGGGTTCCTCTATGGGCGGCCAGTTGGGGACATAGACGGACGATGAACTTTGGGTTAGAAGGGGGAGTCAAGGGAGCATTGGAAAATGGGGCCGGGTACGCTAGAAAGGAGAAAAAATCACCTTGGCACCTTTCGGAAAAACTCTCAAAAGTAAAAATCTGGGTCCATTGTTGTAAGAGGGAGCAGGGGGGGATTAAGGACGAAGCGACCGAAAGCCAATTCCGCAGTCCGCACAAATCACAGAACCAACAAGATGGGCTACAGAAAACCAGAGGGGGTTCAGGGGGGCAGGAAGAGAATCTCACCACCCCGTCGCTGGGAGAATGCGGCCCTCTCTATTCCGTTAAAACCTTCTGAAGATGGGGGGGAAAAGAAAACACTAGCACATGGGCAAAACTTAGTAACGACTAGTTTGAAAAAAAAAAAAGCGGCGACATTCAATCGGGGTTGGAAGATCCGGGTCCTACCAGTTTTGAGAGGATTGCAAGACGAACAGACAACATCGCGACGGGGGGGAAAAAAGCAGTGAATTTTCTGAAAGAAACAACGCAAAACACCACCAATAGCCACGTAAGAGAGTCATGAGAACGGAAAGAGCCTCTCAAATGCCACCTGATAGGGGACTTAAGAAGGGAAAAAAAGAGGACGAACAGCCGACATCGGGCGAGGTGGGGGGTAAACCCAGAAAGAACATACAGAAGATTATCCAAAAAAAAAGCGAAAGGGCAAAGGACCGGTCCAAGATGTAAGAAAGGGGAGTAGTGAATTCACGGAAAAAAAGAGGAGCTGTAACTTGGACAGTGATGAGGAAGGTCGGACATTCTAAGGGGGGCGGCATTTCGGGCCAACTTTATCCTCACGAAGAGGTCCAACGAGACAAGAAATTCGGGGAATTAATCATCGAGAGATCAAAAAAAAGAGGAGGAGGAAAAGAGGAAAAGGGGAGAGGACTTGAATGCCAACGAACATGGCTTGCCGTGAGTAATAGGAGTTGCTACTACAAGTCATAACATAAGAAAGGAAGGCGCGGAAGACAAGGAAGGAAAAATGGAAAATTTCGCAAGCTACGAGGGGGGGAGGGGAAGGCATGGAACACATCCAAAGGGGAGGCAATAAAGTCGGAGCGGTGCGACATGTCGGCGGTGTCTCCATAGAGGAGGAATTGGCTCATAAACCTGGGACAAGAAAAAAACCTCAACTCTTGATAGGTGCAGGTCAGGGACCTTCGAACGAGAGAAGCCGGGGTGTCCTCTGTTCGGTCGAAAGTCCTCAGCCCGGACGCATGCGAAGGGAACGGAGGTGTTTTCGAAGAAATGGAGAAAATCTTATAGAAGCGTTGAACAAAAAACAGGGTGCTTCGCTTGGACCGGACAAGAACAGGAAACCGGACGACCGACCAAGAATCCCAAGAGGGTCGCCGTCTCAGGGGGTCGCAGGACACGCGGTATTTTCACCAGGTGTGGAACGGGAGTAGTGGATTTCCAGGTCAAGTGAAAAAAAAATTCGAGCGGGCCGAAGTAGAAAACAGCGAGGGGGGGGTGAGAAACTGGCATATTAAGCAGAAAAGCAATTGGGTGGCTGGCAAGGAAACGTGGGTTGGAGGGGGGGAAGGTGAGGAAGCTGAAAGTGGGACAACGCGAGCGGCGCCAGTTCATCTACACGCTATGGTGGTAACCAAGAAGAAAGGCGGTGGGGAGCACTGAGAGGGTTCCGAAGGACACGGATCTTTCAACAGACAGGACTCGCAGGCCAAAACAAGTCGCCAAAGCCCAAAGAAAGAAGCAACCAAGTTTCTCGGATAGAACGCCCCAATGGACCTCAAAAAGGGAAAAAAAGGGATGGCACACTACAAAGACAGCACCCGCCCTGCAGATGCTCCAAGTCACATGACGAGAGACAAGACGTACGAAAATGGGGCCGTAAGGGACATTCCGTCGAGGGGGGAAGCGAACCTGGAGGAGCAGCGCGTGACTTTTTTTCACGGCATCTGCACACTTCTTTACCTAACCCAGGGATGGAAAAGGGTTTCCACGAATGGGACCCCGCGTGAACTCTCTGAAAAGAGGCCAGAGGATGGCACACTGCGACTGAGATGAACTGGGCGGAGACGTCCATGTGAGGATTCGGCAAACTCGGGTCCACGATGGGAAACCCTTTCAGGAACCTCCTTAAGCGGAGTGTGGCGAGGGGTCCTGGAAGAAGGGAAAGGAATTGACACCTTGCAGGGAGCGACTAACAGCAAACTTCGTGACATGTGGGATAAAACTTGCATCAACGACGCTGAAGAAAGGGAACTACTTCTGCGTTACGCAAGTCTACAAGCAAAGAAGGGGGGAAAGAGGAGGAGAGAAAAAGGGCACTCTGAGTGGAAACTGCAGTCGCGCAATAACCAAACCGAGAAACAATCGACCGTCTTTAAGGCGAGAAGGGGGGGGAAGAGGATGGCACCATACGCGCACGAAGACAAGCGCGCCGTTAGACGAGGCAACCGGGGAAGAAGGAAGAAACGGATCTACTTCAGAAAAAAGAGGGGATGACGGCTTAGACTCCCGAGAAGACAAGAAGGCAAAATATGGACAGCAAAGGAAGGGAATCAGAAACGACAACGCGCGCGCGCCAGACGGTAAAGGACATTCCTCCAAAGGAAAAGAAAGGAAAGTTGTCTAAAAGGAAAAAACATCTCTAAAACATCGCAAATGGAAAGACGAGGGAAGGAGAGACTTTTCAGGCGACACTTCTGGAGGGGGGGAAAAGAGCGCCTTCACGGCGGGCAGGAGGAGAAGGTGGTCACGGGGAGGTGTCTTCAAAAGGAAAACAAGAAGCAATACGCGCTGTATTTGAGACGGCTGGCAGGAGAGGAAGCCGGGGAATGATAAGGAAGGGAGACCGGCCTCGAACAAAGAGAAAAAAGAAAGGGACCATCGTAGGCTGAGACGGCGAATGAACCCGGAAAGAAGAAGATGAAGACACGTCCAACAGTGAATGAGGAAAAAAAGGGAAGCGAAAGGAGGCACCGCTATTCACGTATCCCCTGTACAACACTGGAAGGTGACAGGAAAAAATCAGATACAACTTCCACCCCGGGATAAAAGACTGGAGGGTTAAGGGATCCGGGTTCGTAAATCGGTACAGAATGAAACCGTCGGTATAAAAGGGGTCCAATGGAGGGAAATCAAGAAACCTCAATACTTTCCTCCTAAAGGAAGAAAAGAAGGGGGGCCTGAAAATAGCTAGAAAAATGTAACGCGCGAGGGTTAATGGTGGGGAGGAGCCAGTAGACAAACTTTCAAGTCAAAGTAGCGGTTGGACGAAGGCTCAGGAGAGGGAAAGAGGACCGCTTCCACTTTCGAGGGAAAAAGAAGAAGAGTGTACCGGTCGCCGACGGAATCGCCAAAGGGAAAGTCGGAAGAGCGTGCTCGTCAAGGGATAGGGATGCAACGAATTTATCCGACTTCCTGGTGAAAAAGGAAGTACGGGTGGCCCTCGTCAACGATCGAGGAAAAAACCAAAATGGACCGAAGACGGCTCAAAACATGTCACAACCCCCCAAAGAACGACACTGGCCTCAGTCAGGGGATCTAAAACGTGATCCTGTTTCGGTTAAAAAAAAAATTGCGGAATCTATTTCTTCGGTTAAACGTCAACGCAGCCTCAGAGTCAACAGGCCTCAGGAACATCTTTCAAGAGGGGGTCGGGAACAATTAAGAAGAAAATTGAAACACCTACCAACTCTAACTCAACTGAATTGAGGGACTTTCCGCCAGCACCCGCAGTGCCCTGTCGATGACTAAACAAAAAAGAGGATAAGGGGAGAAGACCATTTTTCAAGCTGGGGCCTGATGCGCCATGAAGAAAGAGTGCGGTAAGTCAGCAGGGGACAAGGACGAAGTCGAGGTAAGCGATTTCATTCCTAAGCTTTCACGAAAAAGGGAGGGACGGCGGCTGAAAGGGGAAAAAAGGGGAGTTCAAAGGAAAAAGGTCAGCACTAAATCTCTTCGACCAGTCCTGCATCATAGCAAAGGAAAGCGGCCGGAGGGCCCTGTATGGAGGGGTTGAAATGAGGGGGGAAGGGAAGAAAGCAGAGGGCCGCGGGTCAAGGGGTTTGTAGAAGAGCTGGGAAGGCCAACCGTCACGTAAAACACCCAAAAACCTATGGCCAGACTCGGGCAGCGGAGAGCTTCAAAGGAGAGCACGAGAGGAAAATCGATGAGGCCGCGGAAAGGGAAAGGGGGTAGAAAATGCTCGTTACGGCAAAAACGCGATGGGGACATAATCCGAGAAGGAGAAACCTCCGAGACTCATGGAATGATATCTTTCAAGCGGATAAAGAAGCTGGCCAGCACCACATTCACCGACCAAAAGAAAGAAGGAAAAGTAGCCGGGCAAGAAAGGAAAAAGTAGAGGGCGCCCCTTTGCGGAAGGAAGAGGACCAGACGCGGAGGCGAGTTTCTTTGCAATAATGTGTAAGCCCGACGCGACGAGAGGGGCTGTAATGGTTATGCAAAGAGGGAAAACACCGCTCAACGGGAAAAGGAAAGTTGCCCAGAACCGGTGGGGAAAGGGAGAAGAAAGGGACACGTCACCAAACGGTGGGGAAGGATAAGTTTCAATGCGGTGGATAGCTTTGCCGAGGAAAGCACCTGTTTGACACAAGACGCCCCATGTGGAAGGGGGAGAACAGTCAGTAATTCTGGGAATATGAACCGGGGGAGAAATAGAAAATGTCTGTCCGAACCTGCGTACGGCACTTGCAGAGAAAAACGGGATAAGTATCTCAAGGGAAGAGGTCAGACGAAGGGTCCTACCCGGGCCTCAACGCCTCAAGGAGTGAGTAGGGGGGGGAAAAGTGGACGACCACCAAGAAATACTGCCACCTTATCTCACTTCCCGAGGACGAAAGATTTCCAACGTCACCAAAGGGTCGCAAAAGAGCGAGGATAGGGTAAAGTGGCACACGTCTTCAAAGTAATTCTTCCGAATGAAAACAATGACTTGGGGGGGGGGCAAATAGCGCCGCTAAATTGCGTAACGATGCGGCGACATTCCTCGATGGCATCTGGGATTGTCGAGTCGGCACGTTGTCCGGTGTCAACCACCTTCAAGGAAGTACAGAAGAGGGAAAGAGTCGAGGGCCTGGGGAAGAATCTTATATTCACGGAGGTAAGAGACAACGTCATCAACAGGCAGCAAAGGAGGGAAAGGGGACTGCCAGGAAGGCTATCGTTCCGAGGGGCAACTCGAAGCAATCGGAGGGGTGAAGGGCGGCTAAGGGGAGGGAAAACTGGGGGAGAATTGTACGAGCATCTAAAGTCCGAGCACTTGGGAAAAGGGAGCTGGAGGGTTGGAGGGTTCTGCCAGGGAAAAAGGGCTCCATTTGAGGAGATAGAATCTTTCATTATGCGTGAGAACGGAACGAAGGAACAAGGGGCAATGGGGAGGAAGTTTGAATTAAAAACAATTGATAAAGTTTGTGCAGTAGGAGTCCTTGGATACCGGCTGGGAAAACGGACCCGGCCAAAGGTGGAAAAAAAAGCAACCAGCCAAGCGGAAGAGTGGAGGCAAGGCGGCCTGACAGCGGGGGAAGGGGAGAATAAAGAACTAAAAGAAGGAGCACGGCATCAGAACGACGGACCCTCGAAAGTCTACCGGGCATAGGTAAACGCTAGCCATAACAGGAGGAAGAATTTTCCCTACTGTGGGGGTAGGACACCGCGAGCGTCAAAACAGGGGAAAAAATAGCAAGTGAAAGGCCGGCGAAACAGAAAACCAACGAAAGGAAGAAGGGAAAACTTTGGACCGTACTAAAAGGAAAGCAAAAGATGTGGAAGAAACATTTTTTTAACATTGTGGCCTGGGCCGGTGGGTTTACTGCCATCAGGAAGCGGAAGATGCCATTGGGTAAAAAATCCGAACGTTTTTGGGAGGAAAAAGGGACACGGGTGAGCCGGAGCGCTCGGGTTTCTTTCGCTCAGGTCAGTAAAAGACCACAACCCTTCGGAAAAGAGAAAAACGCAAAGCTTTTCCGGGGGGAGATAGAAGGGTAAAGGGAAGGGTGGAGAAGCGAACCGAGAAGGGCCAACATGTCCAGCAGCCAAATGAGAAATAACCAACCCTATGGGACAAAAAAACAACCAATTCGTTGTGCAAGAAGGGGGCACAGTTTCCCGCACCACCCCAAATCAAAAAAACCCTCGTGGCTGTTCCCGAGTCAAAGCGCGAATTACGTGGGTGAACAGAGGAGACGACAATCCTAAAAAGAAGAATGTTGAAAAAACTGGAACTGCGCGGGGGGTCCGAACTAAACATCTCGAGGAAAAGGAGATGGTCAGACTCAAGGGCCAGGGGCAAAAGGGTGGGAAAGTTTTCTTGAAGGTCAGAGTCCCCAGCGCGACGGGTGGGGGGAAACAACAGGGGGGAAAGTATCACAGAAAAAAAACCAACGGATTCAAAATCACGTAGGCCGATGAAACTTTCCTCGCTCGAAAAAACATGATCCCATATCGTTAGAATACCATCTATGTAAGAAAAAAAAAATGTTGTCGATTTGGGGGGAACAAATTCTCCCGAGAAAATGCAGAAGAAGATGAGCCACGAACACTCTCGAAGGGGAACTCCCGTTCCTCTTTCTAAGGGTTCGGTTGACAGTGACGCAAAGAAAGTCATCGAGCTGGGAAATAAAAAGTGATACCGGGGGAGGCGCGACGGCCGGGCTCGCAGGTCTGCCTGGAAGGCAGCAAGCAAATTGCCAGAAAGAACGAGCAATCTTCAGGGGGGCCAAAAAGCGAATCTAG
>Ga0179591_1382783_pt1 | contig 14891 bp, 19 predicted proteins | sample CZOMad2_1_08_16f_FD_182891 | JGI IMG/M metagenome (GOLD analysis project Ga0179591, IMG submission 182891) | Vadose zone soil fungal communities from Angelo Coast Range Reserve, California, USA - CZOMad2_1_08_16fungal (PacBio error correction) | ecosystem: Environmental > Terrestrial > Soil >...
AGTCCAAGAACAACGATCGCTGAGACCGCAGAAATTAAGGCTCAAACATAATTCCAAGTCTGAAAAAAGAAGGGAGTGAGAAAGGAGGGAGAATCAATAAGTAGAAAAAAAGGGAAGAGGAAAGAGGGGCTCATGGGAGTAAAGCACCAAGGCTGGAAGAGGGTCGGGTCTATTTATCGAACTGAGAAAACCTAATAGGGGACCTCAACTATGCGGTTTGGGGGGGGAAAAGATGAACAGGGAAGCGAACATCGTAGAAATAAAAAGGGGAAGAACATGGAAGATTGGGTCAAACAACCGGATCTTCACAATCAAATTACCGCTCAGGGGAGAAAAAAAAAGGGCACCGAGCAACGCAAGGGGGGGTGAAAGGAGCCAAGGAGGAAGCAGCAAAAAGTCGGTTGGCAGCGGGCTTTACAGTCTCGGAGACGAACCCGGAAGGAAAAGTGACCAAAACGCGGATAAAGGGGGGGAAAAGAGCTGTCAAAAGAGAAAGAGGAAGAAAAAGTAGAGACCTTCCATTAGGATGAAAAAAATACCTAAGAAAGAGGCAGGAAAAAACTTCCAAGAAGATGCAGACCTCAAAAGCACAAGAAAAAAGCACTGGTTGTTTAGGGGGTTCAGCTTTCATGGGGGGGGTCTGTGGGGTAGCTCTATGGGGAAAGCGAAAAAAATAGAACCCACCGGAACAAGACCTAAATGGACAAGGCAAGTGATCTTAGTGATACCTAAGTCTCCACTGATAGAAACTCCCGGGGGTCCCTCCGAAGGAAGGTGACTCGAAAGCTTTCACACGGCATTGGGGGAGCTATTTACTAAACAGTTTTTCCGCAGATGGGACTGGAAAAGGGTGGGGAAAAGACAGGGGCAAGCCACCAGAGGGCTCCAAAAGAGAGACAGGCAAAAAAAAAAACATCCCATCAGAGTAATGAATAAAATTGCGTGCCGATTTCCAAATCCAACAATCTCTTAAAAAATGAGAGAGACAGATCCGACCGTTAGGGAGGAAAGTCGAAAGGACCGCGAAAGATGGGAAGGAGGCTCCTTCGCGGGAGCCGTACCAGAAAAAACGATTAGACCGACTCTATATGAGCAAATGTATTGGGAAGCCAACAACCTAGAGGGTCGGAAGGACTATACCAACGGGGACCAAACGTACCACATAGCCAAGCGGAACAATTGATAGGGTAGAGAGTCGAAAAAAGGCCACAGACAAAAGAAGAGGGGAAGCGGTAACGGCTCTAACTCGTTAAGAATTCGGTTTGGGAAACGTTCTAATCCACCCTGCCTCCAGGAGCTTCGAGGGTTCCTAGTGGGCAGGGGGGAGAGGAAATCGGGACAGAAGGGAGGTGAAGATAGATACTATAAAGTCCGTCATTTTTTAAGAAAAACACTTCCTCTGGCTCGGAGGGGAGCTGAAATCGGGGAGAACTTCGATGACGATGGCAAGGGAATTGCTATTAAATGGGAAGTGTTATCACCCAAAAGGGAAGGAACTGACAAAGCCTTTCAAGATAAAACGGACCGGGGGGGGGAAATCGTGTCGCGATCACAGGAGTGGGGGTATAAAGGGGAAAGAGAGCAAAAACTAAGAAGGTGAAAGAAGGAGGGGGAGAGGACATGTGTCGCGCGGTTATTTAGAATCCGAGTGGAGGGACCGCAGAGGCTGGTGGGGGGGGGGGGAAAAGGAAGATTGAGGGAATTTGAAAAACCACGTGAAGGACCAGAGATCTTCAAAAAACAAAACCGTGGAAATGAAAAAGAGAAGTGGGTGAGAACGGTTTTTTCAAATCCCTCAATAAAGGAAAACAACTCGGAGTCGGCGCAAGAATTCTGATACACGCTTGGGAAAGGAGACGAGGAGAAGAGGGGGGAGGAAAAGTAGGAAGAGAGAGGTAAAGAAAAGAAAAGGATAAGGGGGAGAGAAGGGGGGGAGAGAAAGGGGGGGAGGGGGGGAGGATGAGAGAGGGGGGGGAAGGGAGATACGGGAGTAGAGAGAAGAAGGGAAGGGGTAGGGGAGTGTGCAGGAGATGAGAAGAGAAAGAAAAAGACGGAAGGAGGGGAAGGAGAAGGGAGAAGGGAAAGGAAAAAGTCAACCTTCTTTAGGGACCAAGTCGACGGAACTCTCTACAAATTGGAAGCGCAAGAAAAGTGAAGGGAGAAGGTAAAGGGGCTTGAAGTATCGTCCCGGCACGTGGTTGGTTCTTCAAAACTCTAACCATTGAAGAACAAGGCGTCAAAGAAGGAGGGGGTTCGACAATATCACAGAAAAAGACAAGGGGGGGAATCACCGCTGCACTTGGGAGGGTCTCCCCGAAGCAAGGGAGAGGAAACGACGAAAGATAAAAGAAAAATCATAGTGGGAATTTTTCTTTTGGGGGGGCATGGGGATGCTTTTGACAGCAAACCCAGAAAAGCAGGGAGAGCGAAAAAGATGGGGACTCTTTTGAACAGATTGGGGATCGAGGAGTGGGATCTCCACAACCGATTACTGGCTGAGTTGTGTGTCTAGTTCCTGTGGCGTAAAGGGGGACAAACTCGGATCTAACCAAGAGGGAAGAAGTCTCACATCATATGCTCGCCATGTTAAAGGGAAAGAATGGAAGGACTCTAGAAACGGGGAGGGGAAAACGTCACTCTTAGGGGCCGTCCGGAAAAGATTACATAGGAATTCTAGGGAGTTACTAAAAGGTCCTAGGGAAAGGCAAACAGGTAAGGTAAGTTATTCAAGAGGAGGAGGGGGCGGGTGAAAATGTCTGAAATGGGTAGGAAGAAGAGATGAGCTGAGTGTGGACCCCGATATTTTTCAATGGCGGACAATCGGTTGATACAGAGGAAAAAAAAAGGGGAGAAAAAAAAAACAGGGCGAAATAGAAAATGGAGGGGGAGAGTCAGTTGCATTAAACCGCGTTTCCTCAATGGACTCTCACCATGGATCGAAAGAGCTTGAGGCAAAATGGGAGGGGGGAAAAGTCGGGGTAAAATGGATAAAGAAAAAAAGGGGAAAACAATGAAAAGAAGCCAACATGCTTGCTAGGTGCTGCCAGTAACATGGGTATTCACATGGGGTTCCCCATGGGAATAATTTGGGTTGGAGGAAGACTTCCGCGGTGGAGCAAACGTGAAAGAAAAAGGGCTGTTGCCAACTCTGGTCCCATCCGCTCACTTCATTTGAAGATTGATGTTCTTCGCAAACTCAGAAGAGGACCCTACAAACCCGGGAGGGGAAAGGAAAGAGGGCGACCTCGTCTAACAAGGGGCAGAAAAAAAAGAGTAGCCAGTGGCTGTTTGTGCAAACGTTTCAAAATGTACCGGAAAAAATTTGGTTCCATGGGGAGGGAAAAAGGATAAAAACTTAAATACATTGCGCAGAGGAGTCAAGGGAAAAAAAAGCCATTGTCAGCATCGCCTGGTCCCCTCGAAAAGGAAGCCGTGTCACTGATGGCAACAACACCTATGAAAAAGGACTTTAGTTCAAAGAAAAGGGAAAGGGGGCCGGCTCCTGGTTTTTAATTGTTGGTGGGAAGGGAGGAATTCTCTCCAATCACTGTCAATTCGCAGGGAATGGGATCATTTATCGAATAGGTCGGGCGGGTCGCCAAGAGATGAACTGGTTTGCGATCGAACAACAACGTAGATGATAAGAGAGAGATCGCAATATCTCGAAAGAATCGGCCGCGAGGGTCGGGAATTCCCGGGACATGAATCAGGGAGTGGGAGGGGGAGGGGGAAGGATCAATAAAGGAGAAAAGTGGAGAAGGGAGAGTAAGTGCCGAGGAAATATCCATCACCGAATGCTGTCCATCCGAGGCTATATTATGTATCAAACTAAAACGCGGACAATTATCGAGAAGTAAGTGGTTGGGGAACAAGACGTACAGCAAAAGAAAAAGACAGGGGGTCAAAAAAAGAAAAAACATGAGGGTTACGAGTGCCAAAACATCTCGTTGTCATCTCAGTACCACCATTCAAAGAAAGAGTTCAGAAAAAAAAAAAGACTAACACACATCGGGGGGAAGGGGCAAAGTGAATCGTAGACACGCCGAAGCGCGGCGGGGGAGGGGGAGGCTTCTCGGCGACGCCACCCATCACCTGGGTTAAACCGGGTCTATGGGGGGGAAACAAAGATCAACAAAATATAAAAGAGGAGGAAACCCTCCAACCCCATGATCTACCAGAAAAATATTGTCATTGGGACAACGAAAGGAGGAATAAAAATGCAAACGAAGTCATACAAGCACCGCAAGCAGTTACGTCATTTCATGGCCTATCTTTGCTCGATCAACCCCGTCAACAAAGCCCATGACCATGGACAAAAGTGAAGGGGGATGAGTGTTGGAAGACAAGAAAAAAGAAAACGAAATCGAACCGACATTGGCATCATTATGAAATGAGAAAAAGGGGGCCTCACATTGAAAAAATTGGGGGGGTGGCGCAATCAAAAAAGAAAGGGGAACAAAAAGGATCGGGCCCCATCCTGCAAATCCAAGAGCGCCATGGCGCAACAACCCCAAAAGGGAAGGAGACGTTCAGAAAATCCAGCGCGCCTGGCGTGGGGGAGGAAGAAAGAGGAGGGCGAAGCCAGAGGAATCAGACAAAACGCCGTCACCATCATACAGTACGTAAGCCGTGAAAGAGAACCGGAACCAGAGGAATAGCGACTTCTGGGAAAGGAAGTACATTGATGGGGAGAAACGGGAAGTAGAGGGGGGGAGGATACTGACCAGGAAGAAATAACTAAAAACAAGAAAAAAACTGGGAAAACAACAGCAGGGGTTCCCGGTTTGTAAGAGGCTAGAAATGACGTATAGACAAACCGAGCCAATAAGAAGAGTAAAGGGGAAAGAGAGACCCTCGGTGAAGCAGAGGTTTGGGTCCGTGCCTTCAAAATCCCCTACATCGATCTAAAGATTTGTCCAGGGAGGAGGATTGAAATAGCTGAAGGGCAGAAAGGAAATTGCTTATATCATAACCGCACTTCCTAAGGTTATGCTACAAACCTTCAAAAACGTGAAACGTGTAGGAAATGGATGAGAATGGCACGTTAAGCTGAGTAAAGGTTCCGGGGCACAACAAAACCTCTCTTCGCTTCATGCAAGTGATCAAGTATGTGAAAATCGCAGGATATTGAAAGCAGGGGTCAGCTCGAGCGCAGAACAAAAGGGGAAGGGATGAAACTGGGGTGGGCAGCAAACGATGTAAAGGATGAGGCCAGCTAAATACGATGGTTGGGAGGCTGACCCACGAGCAATGATAGAGCGGAAAAAAAAAGAGGAGGGGAGAAAAAAAGAAGAAAGTGGGGGGCAAAGGTGTCAAATCCCTCATATTACAGTACACACACGCGGCGAACACTAAACACTCGCTCAAGTTAAGGAAACGAAGGATAAAATCATAGGGCACCTTCTGTAGGGGGGAGGCTAAGCTTTCCATGCATCTCAAACGGAAAAAGATGAACGGAGCAGAAAGAGAAATGGGGAAAGGAGGGCAGTGAGCGTCTCCTCGTTTTGGGGTCACACAATGGAACCGGACAGAATGGGGAACACTCTAAGAATAAAAGAGAAAAGGGGGAGCAAAAAAGAAAGTGGCTAAGTGCTAGAATATGTCGACGAGCAGCAGAAGCATGAGATCATGGAAAAAAAAAGGGAAAATCAGGAGGGATGCAAGGGGGAAAGAACCTACCCAACTAGGACCATCCAGTCGAAAAAAGCTATTTCCGGATGGGCAGACGAGTTGGTGAGTGAGACCAAGATACTTGCACTGTTCTTGGGTGGGAGGTTGCCCGGTCATACCGGGGGGAGAGAAAGGAGGGACAGCCACAAGGAAATGGTTAGGGGGGGAAGCACGTCAGCAGACAAGACGGCTATAAAATACTAAATGGATAAGATGGCTCAAGAAAGACCGATTACTGAATAACCGTAAGTCGAAGAAAAGGGGGGTCCTCGGGGCTATGAGGAAAAAAAAAGTCGCGTGGGCCCTCAAGTCAGGACCGGGAAGGAAATCGCGGATGTGCAGTTCAGAGGCTTGGGCGAAGGGGACGCTGGCTTGATGCGCTGTTTTCCCTGATAGGGGTTTTGGGGTAGATTTCTCTGAAAAGTTTCAAGGTAAACGAGAAAAAAAGTCCGGGTGAAAAGGGGGAAGGGAAAAAGTGAGGGACCGGGCACGTAGGGGATCATAAGGGACGGAGGGAGGACAGGAGGGAGTTATTTCGGAAAAAGCACAATCAATCCTCATATCTTGTTCCCATGGTCATTTTCTGGTTCACGGAGGGCGGGCTTTGCATCAGAAAGAAAAACAAGGAAACCAACAGCTTGGAGGAGAGAAAAAACAGGGATTGGGAAGGCAGAGAGGGTGGAACCAAGGCACTAAAAAAGAGGATTGTGGGGGGAAGGCACAGACCGCAAGCAACCGTGCAATGGAAATACGTTCATATTCTTTTGTCCAAGATGGTCCCAACCCGCCGCTTTTCAAAATGGCAAGGAGGAACGGTTGGAGGGGAGCCCGCCGGAAACCGCTGAAACGGGAAGGGAGATGGACGCGGAGGATTCATCCGCCAACGGGTCCTTCCGAAAAAAGTTTGATGGCGCGTATTGAGTGAGGTTTTGCGGCACGGATTCGAAGGAAAAAGGGGGTGATGAAACACGGGGGGTTTAACGAAAAGCAATTTGAAACGGAGGCTTAAAACCTTATGCTCTGTCAAGACCAATTACCAGGGATACGAGGGGGGGGAAAAGAATGGTCGCGGTCAACAAAGGGCGGAATATAAACAATATAAGAGAAACTGAGGAAGACAAAGGTGGTGGGAAAAGTGGAAAAGAAACGCGGTCTCAGCACTGCCCACTGGGGGTTTTGGAATCTTGGAGGAAAAGGGAGAGGATCGCCCTTGCTCATCATGATCATGTAATCCCTGTGACCCTTTTGGATGCGGAAGATAAGGGAGTCGCAGGCTAGCGGGGAGGGGAGTGGCGCGCACAACAACAAAGGGGGAGGGGAGATATCGCAAAGAGAGTCCGGCCCGACATCGCCAGTCTCAAAAATGCTGAACTTTCAAGAAAATCTCAGTGGATGGGGGGAGCTCGAAGGAGAAGTCCAAGAAAAAGTACAAAGGGAAAAGAAGTAGGCGCATAACGACCAAAAAAAAGGAACTCAGAAAAAAATCTAGGAGGGTAAAGAACTACGGGAAAAGCTAAAAAGCGAAACTTAGCAGGAAAAATGGAGGGGGGATAAAGGGGAAACCTACCGATCAGAATCGTCAGAAGGAAGAATAACTGTTCTGATTGTTGTACAAAAACTCTCCGGAATGCAACGGAAAGAGAGGTAGGGACAAAAGGAAGAAGTGAAGAAAAAAGAAAGGGACAGAAAGACCAGCAATCTTTTTCAACGAAGCCCAGGTTAGAAGCGATAAGCTCGACGGAAAAGGAGGGTGCATCTAGCACTAAACCGGAAAAGTACTAACGCTTCGAGGGGGGGGGGGGGAAATAATGGTCAAAAAAGAAGTAGTATAAGACACGGTGATCACCTCATTGATTATACAAAAATGAAAATATAGAAGGGGAGCAAAGTCCATAAAGAAAGAGAAGGGAAAAGCAAGCCCTGTAGGGAAGTGGGAGGAAAAGAGCTTACGATCAAGACCTCCGAAATTGAACACCAAGGCCTTACAGCCGGAGGAGGCTAAAACTCAGCAAGGTAATCGAAACCGACGGACCATCAATGGTGAGAAAGGGGCATAGTGGGTGAGTATGGAAAAATTCATCCCGAAAGGGATTCAGGGGAAAAAGGCAAGCAAATCCCGTGCAAAAGAAGAAAAAAAAAAACCAAAGCCCAGAAGATGAGAATGGGACGTGCCGAGGGGCCCCTTCTCAATAGGGAAGAACTCCAAACGTTCGTAGCACCATTAAAGTCCGAAAAAAGGAAAAAAGAGGAAGGAAGCCGTAAGGAATACCAATTCCCGTAAACTGAAATCACGTACTTACTTAAACGCGGAAGGCGCAGAGAAAAAGAAAATACCCCAAAACGGAAAAACCCCAAAAAGGGCCTAACCTACCAAAGGGTGAATCGAAGACCAAATAGAGAAAGAGAAACATACTTTGTACGGCTAAAACTCGTGAGGAAGAGGGGGGGGGGCCGTAGTTCCAAAAGCAATCCCCATGCCAATCCTGATATAAATGTTCACTCTGCTTAAGAATCGGTCAAAATTCTAGGGAAAGGAAAAAGAAATCAAAAATCATCTCATTGGTATGAAGCCACAGGATCCCGGAAAATGCAAAACAAGGTGGGAAAAGCTGCGAAAGGGAAGCGGGAGGGGCGCTGGTGAAAAAAACGTGAGAACCAACTGCACTTACACGCTACTTTGCATCTTGGAACGGGGCCGGAGAGGAAGGGAAAAGCGCATACAGAATTGGGAGATACGAACTTGGAAACGTTATGTATCCACGATGAGAGGCGGGGGGTTGGAGAAATAAGGGGTGTAAAAAGTTTCACAAAGATCTCTCTTAAACAACAAAACATTAACCTAAAGAGGGGGGTGCTAAAAAACCTAAAAATAGGAGAAAAAAAAATCTTCTGGGAGGAAGGCAATCTAAGACTTGACAATCCTATTAACCGAAATATGAAATGCTCCTAGGGAGGCTTGAAAAATGGACATAGGGGGGAAAATAGGAATGAAGAAGGGAGGGATCAGAACTCCTCCTTTTTTGAGGGGTGGGGAGGAACATCAGCACAAAAGACTGGGCTCCTAAAAGAGGAAGAAATAAACCAAAGTAGGAAAACAGGACTGGAGGGAAGGATAAATATAAAAAATCCTAAAAAGATCAGATAACCTTCAGTGAAAGCTTTTGGGGGAAAAAAAACATCAGATGGAGGGATTGCAGTTGGGTAAAAGAAACCCCAAAGAAATGAATAAAGAAGGGAACGCTTCAATAAGGAGGGGAGGAGCTGACAACCGTGAACTTGCTGTTCTGGGTGAGGTGGCGTTTAGTTGTCTTAAGAAAAGCCGGCAGAAGAAAGTTGACTTACTGAAACTAACGGAGGAGCAATCTGGATGAATCTGGTACTACTAAACTAGTCCAATCCAAAACGTGGGCAGTAGCCAGCATGAAGGGGGGGGGAATCTCGCATGAAAGTGTTTCCTGCAAGGGAGACTTGGAATCGTCCACGTCAAAGGTTCAGTGTGCCGACATCGCTGGGTTTAAAGGAAATAAAGACAGTGCGCCGAAAGGAATTGATTTATGGAATTAAAAACCGATTGCAACGGAACTCCGGTCTGACGTTGATACCTCGCAAAATTCCATGAGCTGGCAAGACCTTGGGGAAAGGTCGCGAGCTCAAGGAAGGAAGAGCGATTGGGACCCGGTCTATCTATCCGTTGAAACTGGAAAAAAAAATTGGGAAAACTGTGTCAGGAATTTCGGAGGGTTTAAGGAGGCGAGAAAAAGGCGGAAGAAATGAAAGGAAACACAGCTGGGGAGGGGGGGAGTAGGGCAACCGGCAGGATAGTTATGCGCTTCGAGAACTATAGGGAAATGGGGAGGAAATCACTAACTGGCGGGGCACCTTGAGGAAAAGAAAACGGCTATGCTGGGCCAAAGCTGGGGCCACACTCGCACGTTTAGGTGTCTGGAGTCAGGGGGACCCTCTCAGACCCGCGGAACGCAATGCGGACCGCGTTTCTAGGAAAGGCGAAAGGGGGCCTGTAAACAAAACGTGGGAATGGCCTAGCTAGGTGAAACGGGGAATGGAACTACGGGAGCACCAAGGGGGGGGGGAAAGAGAAAACCGAGGCACCGGTAATTCTTTATTCCGCTGAAGTGCCAAAATGATCGGAACTGAAACATGAAAAAGGGGGAAATCGGGGGGAAGGAGGGGGAAGAGGCGGGTAGCGGCTTACGGAGTCAATGTGCAGAAAAAATGAGGAGAAAAGGACCCAGGGGGGTTGATCTCAAGATTCCCGCTTCACAAAAAAAAAACGAGATTTTTGTCCGGACTTAGGAAAGGGGAACGCCAATCAAGAATGTCCTAAGGGAAAGAGGAAGGGGGGGGAGGCATTGCAAGTCTTAGAATCTCTAAAATTTACAGGGGGGTGGTCCAAACACAAAGGAGAAAATAGCAAAACGAGCGCGAGGAAAAAGAAGAAAAAATAATTCCTCAAAAAATTTACAGAAGGTTGACCTTCGACGCATTCCTAAATAACAAAAAGAACCAATACAAGAGAAAAAAGGGGGAGGCAGGCGGGAAGATGGAAACATGAAGTAAAAAGACGAATGCTGTCATCTTCGTATCTGGGGTTGGAGCAATAAGCAACCAACAAGGAGGACGGGGATGACAATGGTATGGGGACGCCTGAGGCAGAATCAGAGAGAGGGGTAACAATAACGAGGTAAGGGGAAAAAAAAGCCCGGGGTCATCAAACAAGAATCTAACAGGCGCTCCGTGAAAAAAGACAACAACGCGAAGAGAGAGACGGAGGAATGTAAATTGGGGAGATCTTATAACCCAGTACTATCAGGTGGATAACTGATTACGATGGGCATCCCCTAACCACCTTTAAAAATCACCTAGTAATTGGTGACCATATGTGGGTCACAAAGAGGGGGGCAATGACACTTAGTGAAAAACCCATGGGATTATTAAAAAAAGTCCATCCTGGGAAAGAATCCTATCCATTCCATCACGGCACAAAGAGAAAAAACAGACGTTGGGAAAAATCCTTCTACTGATAGGGGTCATCAAAAACCAACCAAATTGAAGCAAAGACCAGGAAAGAAGAGGGAAGATTGATTTATCTCTAATTTCACCCGTAAGCTACATGATCCTAAAGTAAGGGGTCCAAATGATCACGACCAAGGGCAGCTCCTTGGAAAACAAGGGAATTTGGTGAGGAGCCCGGTGTCCCATCTCCTTTCGTCGCAAAATCAAGGCTCCACTCTCCGCAGCCAGCGCGGCCATTCTGAAAGCCGGGGAAACAAGAAAAACACATCTTCCACATTAACCTTGACGGCCGGCCACTCATACCGGCATGCAGAGAAAAGCCGTCAAAGGGACACAAAATGAGTGATCGCCGTTCACCAAATTGAAGGGAGGACACCCTTAAGAGGAGAACTTCTAAGTGCGAGGAACATGAAGTATCCGGTAATTTAGTTAAATATTGTTAAAGCAAAAGCGAAGTTGCTAAGAGCCGAAACAGGGTCATAACTTCACCCATCAAAACCACCACAGGCACGAACGACGGGGATAGAGAGAAAGTCTGAAAATTTATGAGCCTGAGGGATGCTTTCTCAAAAAAATACCGGAAACAGCCTCGTTTGCGTTAATGAAATATCCGGAAAGCCGATATGAAAGATTCTCTTCACTTTAGATCAATTGCATAGAAACTGCCACGCACATGCCGGGAGAAGAGAAAACAACTTAGATGGGGAGAAAACAGGACACGGGGAGGGAAACAGGGTGCGAAATGCTACATTGAGTTGTACACAAAACCTAGCTGAAAAGGGTCAATGAGCTTTAAAGGAAGGGGATTGGGAAGGCGCGATCACGGATGAATGATCGTGAAAGAGCGATGAACCACTAATCATAGGACTTTCAATCTTCGCATGTCAGAAAGCGAGCGAATGTGGGGGGGAGAGAGGGATTGACAAAGGAGAACAAATAGGAAACCCCTCAACAAAAAAAGATTACGATAAAGGGTTCTAGTAGCAATATTACCCAACCGAGCGTTTCAGAGAGGAAGAAGACAAGGTGACGTCTTCTCAAGAAAAAGGGTTCAAAGGAGGAGGGGGGGAACCGAGCGCGACCTACAAATGACTAAGTAGATCCGCACTATATTCAAGCAGGAGCATGAGGGAAGGGACCGAACTGGTTGGGGGTAAAAAAAGCACCACAGAAGTCACCGAAAGAGGAAAGAGGCCAAACACTACACTATGGAGCTTACCATCTGAGTTGGTGGACGTAGAATTGGTACAGTTGGGGGGGGGCTAAGGATTGAGAAGGAGGAAAGAAAATCCATGGATACATATCATTTTCATGGGTGATTCCGGTTGAAAAGCACTAGAAAACCTAGGGAGGGGAAACCCAGGGAGAAAAAAGGCGAGTGCTCGCCTTTGGCTCTGGCAGGAGGTAACAAGATGAAAGGGGAGGGAGGGGGGGCGGTGTTGCGATGTGGGTTGGGGAGGGGTATCACTAAGGGAGCAGGGAGGTGCCACGATCTGCTTAAAATACCTGTCCTGAACATCTGAGAGAGAAGGTGAGGCTCGTATAGGCAGCAGAGGAAAGGGAGGGGGGAAGAAGCATCTTACTGCTTGCCCGGAATCTCCGTATTAGCCGCGTAACGGCATAGATGACTGGCAGAGAGTGAGTTGGACCGCACGTCAAAAGGGAAGACAGGCGATTGATTGGGGGGCCGGACTGAGCTGAACTCTGCTGGTTTTGCAGGATTTTCGGACCCCCATTTTTACCACTGCAAAGGACACTCAGTAAGTACATCGCCCAAGGAAGGGTGAAGGCTGGACGGTCAAGTTTAGTAAAAACTGAAAAAGGGCAAACTGAGCGCAATCCACATTAACATAGGCTCGGTGTGAAAAAAAAGGGATATCCAAACTCACAGAGATTTCCCATAGGTGTCTTGTGAAGGGATGGAGGGTTTTTGCAGGGGGGGGGGGGAGACGGGCAAAAAAGTCCCCCCACACCAAAAAAGGAAATGAATTTCACCAACAGGCTTGGGGGCTGGGTCATTAAATGTAGTGTATCCAGCGAAGAATTGGGGGCAAGAGAAGGGGTGGGTAGCGCAGGAAGGAGGGAAAAGGGGAGAAGAAAGACCGTATACCAAAAACCCCTCGCGCGTTTCGGTTGATCGTTGGCGTCCCTTAATCGCCAAAACAACGTGCTCGTTTAACAGGATACAGGAAGGTGACCGGACTCTGCTTGGAAGTGGAGGGGGGAGAAACTGCTTGGGACTGTCAGTTGATATGCTGGTGGTCAGACCAGCTGTTGGGTTTAGTTGGAAACGAGTCTACGATGAGAAACTCGAGGGTAAAAAGGGACCCCTTGGAAAAGACAGATTTAAGTCCTCGCGGGGAGGTGCTTGAGAGAGTACTGGACTACAGCATTCGGGGTGTTTGGAAACAAATACGAACGGGAGCAAAGGGAGACCGGGGGGGAAAAGTTTCCGCACAGGGAGCGCCTCTCAATCACCAGTTCCGTAAAATCGTTGGAGAAGAATTGGAGGTCTAAGAGAGAAACTCTGGGCGAAGAGATCAGACAAACTGGTGGAGAAAATAGGACTTCAACAAGTAGAGCGAGACAAACCAAATCGTGTGGGGCTTGTAGGGCTGGTGACTCTTGTCCGCTGTGGGGCGGCGAGAAGGGTGTGGTCGGCTGTGGGGGGGCAAAGATAGGAAGGGGGAAAACTGATACGTCGGGGGTGCGAGGGAAAAATCGGGGAGGTTGGTCGGTGTCGTCTCTGAAATCTTGCGCCGGGAAAGGGGGGGTGCGTCTTTGGGTGATTTGAGGGGGGGGGGGGGGGGGTGGGGGGTGCGCAGTGCGAGGGGGAGAGGCTCTCGGTGCGGGGGGACCAAAAAAGAAAAAAAATAGGAAAAAGAAAGAAACATTCAATAACGAATGGCCAAAAAAAGAGAAGGCTGGATAGTAAAAAGGGAAAAAAAAACACAGGGGGGGAAACGCGAAAAGGAGGGTCCGGAAGGCCAAACTGAAAGCTGGCTCAATTCTCGGTTTGCACTGCAGAAGTCGCAGGCGAACAAAGGGAAAAGAAAAGGGGAAGGAGGGAATAGATGGGGGAACAGAGAAAGGAGAAATGTTGGTCCACCCCATTAATTGCCTACAAAAAAAAACTCGTCGGAATCCAAACAATCAAAAAAAAGTCAAATGAATACAGAAATAATGCAAAACCGCAAATGGTACAACTTTCCTTTTGTTGAAGGATTGGGCAGACGGAAAAAACCTAAGGAGAAAAAAAAAGAACCATGAAAAGGAGACCGGGAGGAGAAACAAAGACGAAGCGGGAGTGCAAAGTCTCGAGACATGAAAAGAATTCCGAAGCCGAAAGAGGGAAAAAAAGGGAATTGTTGGGTACGCACAGTGTAAAGATTTATCTCCACTATACAAGTTTACCCGAAAACGAACCAAAAGGAAGGGGGACAAAAACCGGACCCTGACATCAAGAGAGGGAATGACCAGAACATTGTGCATTGGCAACGCGCACCTGGCGGGATAGAAAAGCACAAAAAAACAGTAAGGGGGAGGGGATAAGAGCCACAGTAAAACTTGGATTGCCAATCGAGAATAATAGCAACTGCTAAAAAGGAGCTCACACTGGGCAGGATGGGAAAAAAGGGGAAAAAGCGCAGCGGCCCAATCACCGGAGATAAGACAACTCCAAACAGCGAACCAAGGAAAAAGGAACATCAATCACGTGTGTAGAGATCGAAAAGCCGAATCGAATATAAAGCGTACCCTTTTCTGCGGCTCAACCCTTCGGGGGGCGGCGGTGCCTTGGGAACCAAAAGGCCAAAGGGAAGAAAGAATGTGTCACTGAAGAAACCACTCAGTTCTTGATAGAAAAGCATGAGAATGGTCAACCCGAGAAAAGCAAAAACATTGAGGGAGAATTGGAGGAAAAAAGGAAGATGGGCGGACCTGGGATCAGGAGAAACTTCCTGTCTGCGTGGCACGGAAGTGCGGGAAAAAGAAATCTTAAAAAACAAAAACAGAAAAGCAATAAAGAAAAGCATAAGGGAAAAAGAGGGGGAGCGGAATCGATGGTATTCTGGAAAGAAAACAGAACACTGAAGGTTAAAGGGGAGGTCCAACGCGGAAGGGGGAAGAATGCAAGAGTGAGCGCAGAAGCGTGTGGTTTAAAAGGTAACGGGATAAACCATCACAAC
>Ga0179591_1135881_pt1 | contig 14890 bp, 16 predicted proteins | sample CZOMad2_1_08_16f_FD_182891 | JGI IMG/M metagenome (GOLD analysis project Ga0179591, IMG submission 182891) | Vadose zone soil fungal communities from Angelo Coast Range Reserve, California, USA - CZOMad2_1_08_16fungal (PacBio error correction) | ecosystem: Environmental > Terrestrial > Soil >...
AGGCGACTCATGACTCTCAGGTTGGAAGGGGGGGGGGAGCCGTGAAGTCCAAAAGAATGCTGAAGCGTAAGGGGAATGGAGGAGAAAAGCACTAAAAACAAGAAACTAACGGAGGTAGGTCTAAGAAAGGATAGGCATTACTTACAAAATTATCAAGCATCGGAAGAGAATGGGGGGTGACGGTGGAAAAACGCTGGAGGAAATCAAGAGGCGTTCGCTGCGTTCCAGGGAGGTCAAGGACGTCAGATGAAAGACGAAGAAACGCACGCAGGGAACTGCAACGGCGTTTTACGCGCATATCTCTAACAAGGCTTTGTGAAGAAAAAAAAGGGGGTGCAAATAGAGAAGAACCAGAAGCGGAAGAAAGGGAGGAGCAGCCCAAGGTCACAGGACGGAAGAAGCAGACAACGTTCAACGCAGCACTGGCCCTGTCTGAGTTAATCACAATACCAGAATCATCGAGGCAAAGCAAGGGGGAAAAACGTTACTTAGATACGCACTTAGAGCGAGGAGAGCTAATTAAGATGGAGGGCGGGAAGAGGAATGGGAGGGGAGAAAAAGCTATCTCATAACGTAAAAACCCGCGGGGAAAAAATAGACGATAGAGGAGCTCCCTGCTGGGATTACGGTAAGGTTGCCGCCATACTTCGAAGACCCTGGAGAGAGAGGTTCAGTCGCGGGAAAGCGAAGAGCATCCTCGGCTCAAAAGCTTGGTTGGAAAAAACGGAGGCCGAAGCTAGCTCTATCTGCTTGACACATCGGGGCAATCGCGCGTGGCCAGCGGGAGAGAGAGAATAAACGGTTATACATTCTGAGGGAAGGGAGAAGGAAGAAAGGCGTTCAATGTCACGAAACCGGTCTCAGAGGCTTTTTTGAGGAGAGAAGCGCCTGGGAAGGATCACGCGGAGAGAATAGGGGGTAACGAGCTAGGTGGGGGGGTCCTAGTCAGCTAAAGACCGCCCCGAGCAGATTCCAACGTCGACGCCGACTACCAGGAAGCACGCGCCCTCATCGCGCCTCTAAACCCTACCTCCCACAGAAGGCGTTCATGGAACCGGGGGAGAAAACATAATCGCAGAAAACTTAAAAAAAGGCATGTCTGAGGTCGCGGATTAAGAACAAGCGGCTACGCGCCGTCCCATAAAATGTAGATCCATTGAGTAGAGAGAGATCAGGGGGAAAAAAAACTTGATAGGGGGAGAACGTTTAAATAAAAAATCAAAGCCAAAAACAAAGCAACGTCGAGCAACCCATCGCGGGTCTTACTAGCTTTTGAAGTGACCTTCAGATGGTGGGCGCACCACTCCTCAGTCGGGAGAGAACACAGCAATAAGGGGACGATCTCGACGAGGCAAGAGAGGGAAATTCAGGGGGGGGACATTATCGTCGAGTAAGTATATCCCCCAATTCATCGGTCGAGAGGATACGGGAGAAGCGCCGTGACCCATTGAGGGTTACTCTCCATCGGCGAAGAAGAACTAGACATCCTTGGAAAAAATAAGGGAGGTCTCTGTCAGTTATTGAGAGGAGAGAAGAGAGAAAGCGTACAAAGGGCGTGTGAGTAGGAGAATAGGAAAGAATTGATATTACCGAAGGGACTTGGACGTAGAAGAGCTATCCTTGGGCGCATAAACGAAAGAAGAGGCTATGCCCATGAAGCGCGAGAGTCGGGTGGAGTTGGGCTGATTATGTCTTCACCACTAGGAGGGGTTGGGATGCAAGTAGAAAGGGAGGAAAGGATTGAGAATCAATCAGAGAGGGAGAGAGCAACAACAACAAAGGCATAGGAAAAAGATACTCTCTATTAGATCAACCTACAAGATTTTCATCTTGAGGGAACGGAGAAGCAAACAATTCAATCGCGGAAAAAGTCGACTCATCATAAAAGAAACAACAAGAATATATCGCTAAGGGGGCAGAAGCCGCTGCCGTGCGGAGGAGTAGCAAAGAGGAGCGGCTCGTGAAGTACCCTCCTCACCCCTCTTTTGGGGAAAGTCACAGATGTTTTCACGAATATGCAGAATACCCTCTCACCCGCCGGGGAAAGTTAAATCGATATGAGAATGGCGATCCTCAAGGGACATCGCCCCGGCGAGGGGAAAGAAAAAGGACCAGGAGAGGGGGACTCTCGAAGCTGTCAAAACCCCTCAAACATTTTTCTACCCTTCGGTCCCAGTATCTAAGAGAAGCGGCGGACACGAAATTTGGTCTATTACTGTCCGATTCGAAATAAAGAAAAGTACCACATCGCATGGCTTAGAGGGGGAAGGGGCGCAAGAGAAACAAAGCGAGGGAGAGACCCGAGAAGTTCTAAATCACATGATGAAAGCTCACTGCCAACGATGTGACCCACGCAACGCAGTTTGGCGGACTACGAGTATGAGGGCGGGAGAGGAAGGGGGGGGGCTTGACAACGGAAGCGATCCAGGGGGGGAATCGGTCCTATAGCATCAAATAGAGAGGAAGAGTAAGAAAGCAAAACGCTGGGCATCAGCGACACGCTAAAGACCACAGGAGTGGAGTAAAGTCTTTCCGATCGACATGGTCGAACGGACAGGACAAAAAATGATCGGGGGAGGGAGAAAGGGAAAAAAGCGCAATGAAGGTCTCTTCTGTCCGAGGCTTTCCTCAACTCGAAAACTGCGAACTCGTAGCTGGCGATGGGGGGACGACTCATAAGCGATGGACGAGACCCACGGGGATCTCAAGAGAGAAGAAAGGGCTATCACTCCCAAATTAAAAATCATGGTATCATTAAAGGGCGAACTTGCGCGATGATATTCCTGGATAATGAGAAGATATAAGGGGAAAGACACAAAAAGACGTCTGGAGGGGAGAAAACAGTATGAAGAGGGAACTAAGAAAACTAGACAGGGGGAATCCTGGGCAAACATAGCGGTATGGCTCAAGTCAGAAAGGAACTAGATCTCCCTGGGCTCCGACTTCTGAAGCCGTGTAGCGCAAATCATCATCTAGCAGAGATTCCTAACTGAATACCTAAAGATAGGAGAGGAAGACTATTTGATAAGTTGCTACATCGGTGGAAGAAAGACAGCCCCGAAGTCGAGAGAAGAAAGAAGTATAGTTAAAAGGAGAGTCACCGTTCAAAGAAAACCCGCAAAGAGGGGTCAGTGGGGAGTGGGGCGGTAATCCAGGCAGTGCGCGCGTTTCCAGAGCTGCTTATGGCAGGCTGAAATGGTGCCGGGCGCAAGGTGGAGGGCAAGAAATGTCTTCTTAAGCGATTGATGGAAAATGTGGAGACTGCAAAAGAAGGGGGGGGGTTAGCGCTCTGCGGGATTAACCAGCGCAAGGGGGAAGTGGACGTTAGTTTGGTCGGGAAAGGCCCTAAGCGACAGAGGGGGGAGAAAAAACGACAAACATTACACGCAGGCGAACTCTGGAGTCTCCATAGGAAGTGTTGACAGTCACATTCACCTTTCAAGCCTCTGATGCTTGTAGGGACGGGGGGGTATGGGAAGGAAAGGGGAGGGCGGGAAGAAGGGACATTCTAGTCCGAATTAACCGGCTTTGTAATGAATCTGAAACCAAAACGCGACTTCAAATCTCTTGATTCGCATAGGGAAAAAAGCTAAAGACCAACTTTGCAAGACGGAAGAAGACTCAGAGAAAACAAACACAACGAGGAGAGGGGAAAGGGAAAGAGAGGAGGACGAGGGAAAGGTGGTGCGTGGTTTCTACTATTCGAACCAGAGACTAGTAGGTAGTGAGATTCGAAGCAAGAAGGCTTTCCTCCTGAGGAGTGGGATAAACTTGAGAGGGAGACGCATTAGCAAGGCATAGAGTTAGGGAAATGGAATTTTAAACGGGGGGGGGGGGGGAACACGCTCTGCCCCGACGATTCTTTCCTAATGAGATCAGAGGTTCGTGGCAGAGATTTGCTGACGTTAGAAAAGAAAACACGTCACGGGGAAAGGAGGAGCCAAAGATAACCCATGCGGGGGGGAAGAAAAAAAGGGGAAATTACTACGCCAAAAAAAAGACTTGCGATCCGCCGCTTGGGAAAACGTGCAGACAGGTCTACACTCTAACTCGGTCCGGGGGGCTAAAAGACAAAAAACAAACAAGGGGACGGTCGGAATTGCAATATATACCCTATATATTGAGGGATATGCACTACTAAGGAAGTGGCGGATCTGATGAATATGCGAGAATTCGAAAAAGAAGAAACAGCCCGGAGGAGGAAAAAAGTCTAAGAAAGAGAAGGCTCTTAGTTGTTGCCGCGAAAACGGCTGAAGACGAGCCATTCATATCTGTTCCTTCGGGAGGACCATCAGGGACAGAAACGGCTAATCAGGGGGTGGATACCTAGACAGATAGGCTCAGAAATGCTGATCAGCGGCATCGCGGGGATCAACCCAAAAAAAACCCGGTTGAAAAGGAGAATCGGATAGGGAGAGAAAGAAGAGGGAAAGAAAGGGGGGGAGCCCGAAAACTAGAAAAAGTTTTTCGTCTAGAGCTCACGGGAATCGCGTATCTCAAGAGTCGAAAATAGTGTCCTGAAATTCGTATAGGGAAGCCAAAAACCCGCTCATAGTGGAAGCCGGTCGACACGGACTAATACATGAGCCTAAAAGGAAAAGAGGGGAAAGGAGAAAAGTCAATCCGCTTATCCTCCCCATATCCTCGGAGGGCCCGGTGCGGCCCATGTCAATAGGAAGAATGAAACTTCATTGGGGGGGGAGGCAATCGTTTCTGATGATAACCAGGGAGGAGCTGAATCGATCAGCTTCGTAAAAGAGAGGGAAAAAGGAAAAAAAAGTCTAGAAGGGCATAAGAAATCACCTCCCGCATCAGGAAACTAGGAAAAACCCGCGGCGGCAGGAGGTGGTCCGTGATCCTGCATCGGGAGTTAACACAAATCATCGGAAGCGACCGAAGCTGGTGAGAAGAAACGGACCGCGCGCGCCTAGAAGGGCAGGAAGGTGAAAGGAGAAGAATCAAGTCTAAAAGTTCGTCCCCGTAGCTTCTTCTATACGGGACCGGCCGACCCGTGAGAGGGGAAGAGAAAAACATTCGAGAGAACAAACAAATTAGTCCTAAAAAAGGAAAGAAACCCTGAAAAAGAGAGAAAAAAAAAGATCTAGCATCGGACGCGGTAGGGGCGAGGAAGAAGATGAAGGGCTTATTAAAAAAAAATGTTCGTTATTACTGGGTACTAGAGCAAGCATAAAAAACTTTCTCCTCAGACAGGAGGGCTACTGCCCAGGAAGCGAGGAGGGTCGGGTGATGGGCTGATGAGGCAAAATTCAACTTTGGAAATCTCAAAAGCGGCAGAGGGGATGTTGATTCTAACTCGAGGGGAGAAGAAGCAACCAAAAAAGGGAATTAGGAGGAAAAAAGAGATATACTCGCGAGTATGGGACAGAACATACCATATTTTGAACGCGGGAGAGGAAAAAAAAAGACAAAGCGAGGGAATTCGCCTCATCAAGAAAACGCACCCTCCTCCTCGCCGCATGAAAACCGCCGCGGCGTTCGGATAGGAGGGAAAGAGGATAGAGATAATTACCTAGTAAGACAGAAAAAAGGAGTTGGAATATTACCAAAGAATGGGCCTCCTAGGATCACCACCTCTACCTTTAGTTCGATAGATGATGAAGAAGTCGGATCCTCCTGACCGAGAAAACCACGTATGAAAACAAGTACGTTTCCCTAAGAGCGCCGAGGGAGAGGCCCAAGATCAAGGGAGTCAGGAGGGGGACAGGTAAAAGACTAGAGACTTTCACAAGAATGTGTTTTCTATTCCGCGATTCGATCCGATCGAGGGACCCCATTCAGGTCTTGCGAGCGCGCGATCAAAGGAAAAAAAAAGGCGGGGTCAGAGGAACCGAAAGATGTCGAAAAGAAAGGATAAGGAGACGATAGATTTCCAAAAGCCGCTGGTGGGACTCCGTCACTAGGGGACGGCTCGAAATTTCAAACAGGAAGAGGAAAGTGGCCTAGGAGACTTTAGCAAAGGAGGAATCTCGATGGACGCCAAAAATTTTCGTCTAACAAGAACAAAAAAAATGCCCAGAAGTTCGGAGGCAAAAGTTGAGGGTCGATCGGGACAGGGAGCCTGGGAAAATACAAAGAAGGCGGGGGGGAGGATCTTATTTAAGAAAACGCTACCGGACGGGACGCGGCTGAACTATATGTCGGACTAGCCGGGTCGTCGGGTAGACTCTGAGAGGGCGATGCTTGGAAGAAAAAAAAAAGCAGGGACAAATATATGGAGACAACTATGGCTCAAGCTGGTACAGTACCCAGGAGAGAGGAGAAACCAAAAGATTCTGGCAACAGGGGGAAACCGACCTTGAAAAAGGCGTCGGGAGGAAGCAACGTCAGAAATCGAAGGGGAGAAAGGAAAAAGGGATGCACGCGGCGATGGGGGATCCACAAACGCGACCAGCTGAAGGCCAGAAAATCAACGATTTCAGTACATCCGGTAAGACAACAAGATTAGAAGAGGAAAACTCGAGGGACCTGCTATGAACTTCAGGAATCAACTGTCTAAAGTCTGATACTGGGGAGTTGCAATACCATGCATCGATCGGAGATCAGAGAGAGGGAAGAACGAAAAGAGGCTCGGGGGGAAATGGAAAACAAATAGAAAACCATAAATCAATCAGCTCCTCCAAGGCACTTCGTAGAGCATCCAAATCCGCAGGGGGAGACTAGAGAGAAAAGGGACAACGGCCAAAAGGAGGGGAGTAGTGGCGTAAAAAGTCTATTTCAGAAAAAAAGTGACTGCGAAATTCTGAGGACCGGCGTCAAATGAAAATTCTGACCGACTGGCGGGTAGGAGAGTTGATCCCATTTGTGAGCACTTCAAAAGGGGGGTTGTATCGCGCACTGCAGAAAGGAAAGCCGGGGGCGGGGACGGGTGCGTGAGGTTCGGGCCCTGCGACGAGAGAACAGAAAGGAAATCGCAGAGAAGAATCTGCGAGGGGAGAAAGAGGCTGGTGGTGACTCAAACATGGCACCTTCCACGCCTCGGATCTTTTATAAGGCGGTAGTATACCGAGAAAAAAAAGGTTCTTAAAAGAAAGAGGGGGGGAAACACGGGCAGGAGGCCCGCCTTGAGAAGGGGGGCGGGGGGAGGGAATAAAGGACGGCCCAGACGCTTCAGAGAGATGGGATTCGCCCTATGCCTGCAAATAATAAAACCCTTTTACATCGGAAAAGGAGAAGGGGGAAGATCTACGAAAAAAAAAAAAAGAGGGAAGGAACCATCTAGAGCTTCAGTACTAGGGAGAGGAGAGTAGGGGAGGGGGGATAGAGATGGGCGAACGGAAGGTGGGGAAAGGGGGGAGGGGGGGAGAGGTGGAGTGGAGGAGAGAAAAGGAGGGGTGGTGGGAGGGAGGGGGTGGAGGAGGGGGGGGAGTAGGAGAAGGTGGAAGGGGTTGAGAGAAGGAGGGAAGGGGTCTCGGATGGGTCGGGAGGGAAAGAGGATGGGGGAGGGGAGTGGGGGAGGGGTAGGAGGGAAGGGAGAGGGGGCGGGGGTAGGGAGGGGGGGGGGTCACCGATGGGTGGGGGAGATTTGATGGGGACAAGGGTGGGAAGGGGAGGTGAAAATGGGTGGATTGAGGTGTGGAAGGGGGAAAAGTGAGGGAGGGGACGATAGGGTACTGGGTGGGAGGGGGGAGACGGGGGAGGAGGGGGGGGAAATAGGGGCATTAAGCCAGAGAGGATGGGAGGGTATCGAGGCGAGGGGGCGGTAGAGCGAAGAGGGAGGGGAGAAGTGGGGAGACAAGGGGGAGGGTGGGGGGGGGGTGGGGTGGGGGGGGAGAACACGGGGGAATGGGGACGGGCAGAGGGGTGTAGGGAGAGGTAGGGGAGGGGAGGAAGAGAGACGAAGGGGAGGAAGCGATGGGGGGGGTGCTGAGCGGGGGTGGGGTGGGGGGGATGGGGGGGGGGGGCGGGCATGGGTAGGGGAGGGGGTGCAGGGAGTGGGGGATGGCGTGGATGTGGGGGGGGAAGGTGGGAAGATGGTAGGAGGGGGAGGGAAGTATGGAGGGAGGGGTGGTGGAGGAGGTGGGAGGGGGGTGGGAGGAAAGGAAAGTGAGCGAGGAGGGGCGGTAAGGGGAGGCGGGGGGAGGGGGTTAGACGGGAGGGGGGATGGGAGGGGGGGGGAGGGGGTGGGAGGAGTAGGGGAAGAAGGGGGGGCGAGTCGGGGGGGGGGAACAGGGGAATAGGGTGGTTGATTGAGGGGAGAGAAGGGAGGGGAATGGGAGGTGGGGAGGTAGGATGGGGGGGGGGAGGGGAGGGGGAAGAGGGGTGGGCGGGGCAGGGTAAGTGTGATGGGGGGGGTTGTGGCGGGAGAGGGGGGAAAGGGAGGGGGGTGGGGACGAACGGGGGGGGGAGGGATGGGCGGGGGAGGGGGAGGGAGGATTGAGAAGAGCGGGAAGGAGTGTGTAGGAGGGGGGGGGGGGAAAAGGAGGAGATCAAGGAAAAGGTGGGGAAAGAGGGAAATGGGGGAGGATCATTGGGTGGTGCGGAGTGGAGGAGAAGGGGGGGGGGGGAGGGGAGGGGTGAGGCGAGCGGGGGGCGGGGGAGGCAGGGGGTGGCCAGGAAATGGGGGGGGGAAGTTGGGCGGTGGGGCGGGGGGGGGAGGGAAGGGTGGTTGGGGTGGTGGGGGGGAGCAGGTCGGTAGTAGAGTGGGAGGAAAGGAAAGGGAGGGGGGGGGTGGGAGGGGACGTGGGTTGGAAGAGAGGGGGGGAGGGGGGGGGGGGGTGGGAGAGGGGGGGGAGGGGAGGGGGTGGCGGTAGGGGAGAGGAGTAGGAAGTAAGGAGGAGGTGAGCAGAGGGGGTAAGGAGGAGTGGGGGAAAGGGGGGGGTAGGCGGGGAGGGGGGGGTAGGAGGGGGGGAAAGTGGCGGTAGAAGTGGGGGGTGGATGGGGAGGGTGGGGGGTGAAAGGAGTAGAGGGAGGGGGATATAGAGGAGTAAGGAATATAGAGGGCGAGGGGCCGGGGTGAGGGGGTGGCTATAGGGGGCAGTAAGAAGGAAAGGGGGGGGGGAGACGAGGAAATGGGGGAGTGGGGGGGGGAGGTGGGGGGGGGGGGAGAGAGAGGAGGGAGGGTGAGGTGAGGTATGAAAGGAAGAAGGATGGGAGGGTAGGAGGAGAGGGGAGGGGGAGAGGGAAGGGGAGGGGGGTAGGGGGAGAGGGAGACGTAGGAATGAGACTAGTCCAAGTGCGGGTGGGAGTAGTGGTTACAGGCAGAGATAGAAAGAGGGTTAGGTGGAGGGAGGTGGTCAGTTCTAGAAGCAGGGAGGGGGGGGGGGCAGTGAGGGCGGGATGGTGGATGGGGGTGGGATGGGGATGGGACAGGGAGGTTGGAACGGTGTCGGTGGGAATGGGCGAGTGGGAGGGAGAGGGAGAGGGAGGAGCCGTGCTAAGTGGGAGGGTGGAGTGAGAGAAAATGGCGGGGTTGGGGTTGGGGTGATGAAGAAAAGTGAGGATGAACGATGGAGGAGGCTGCGGGAGGTAGAAAGGGGGTAAAAAGTGGGGGGTGGGGAGGAATGATGGGGGGGGAGGAAGGCGGGTGGAGGGGAGGAAAGGAAGGTGCGGAGGAGATGGGGAGTGCGGTAGAGGGGGTGTAGAAATAGTGGAGCGGGGGGAGGGGTGAGGTGGTGAGAGGGGTGCAGAGGGGGGGAGGGTGTGGTGGGGAGGGGGGAGACGTGAGGGTGGGGGGGGTTGTGCGTCGGGGGGGAAGGAGGTTAGGGAAGGTTAAGTGAAGGGGGGGGTGGGGGGGAAGGGGGGGGTAGGGAAAAAAGGGGGAAAAGAGGGCATATGAGGGTCGTGGAAGGGGATTGGGGAGGGTAAGGGTAAGGAGGATGGGGGAAGGGTAAGAGTGACTGGTGCAACTTGTTGTCGGGATTTTCGCCTGCCTCCAAGAGAGGGCTGAAGCAGTCAGGGGAGACATAATTCGAAAAGCCCTGCTCAGAAAAAGAACCATCCAGGGGGGTCTATGGGAGGGGGAAATCGTGCATGAATACGAAGGATAAAAGCATCGCGGGAATTGTTAATGTGACAGACCCGCTCTGGCGCCGATCCTATTCGTTTAAGATGCAAAAGGGCAGGGAGTGGCGTGAGAGAGGTCAGACTTGAGGCAGGAAAAGCCCGCAAGAAGTAAAACAAAATTGGCGCAACCAAAATAGACGGGACCCGGCTTTTTAAAGGACAAACATGGATTCAAGAGCTGAAGACGCCAGATCGAAGCTGAAAAAAAACGCAGAGGGTAAGGGCAAGTCAGCCGGGACTATCGACGGGAAAAGAGAGAAAGAAGAAGAGACAAGAACAGAACTCATCTGAGGGCGGGGCAAGGGGCGTTACTATAGGAAAAAATCGGCTGCGATGAATACTAGTGACGGTGGCGACTAGGCTAGGTAGTGAAGGCTACATCTCAGAGGACGAAAAAGCGGAGGAGGCGTCGGACGGACTTCCGTAACGGAAGGTATTGCCGATTACGGCTTCAAGACGGAGCACGAATCGATCACGGCAAAACGAAATACGGATCCTAAAAGAGGGGAGAGATGGGGGGGGCGAAAGGGAAGTGCTGCGAGTCTGCTAGGAAAATTCTGCATAGATGGCGAGAGGGGCGGATCCATAGCGTAGCGCGCAGAAAGGTTCTAAAAGAACTGCCCGCAAGGATCCAGGGGGAGTCCGCGACTCAAGGGGGTAAAAGGAAAACAGAAGCAGGTTGGGGCTTCTAATATCTCCTGGAGGAGACGGGCTTATCTTGAAATCGTGGATCGAGACTAGTGTCCGGAGTCTTCTGCTTAACGGGAACCCCTCTCATATTGGAATACCTTCTCATAATAAGAAGGGAAGCCGCTCCGTGAATGAAAGAATACGAAAAAAAAAGGTCAGAAACAAACTCCTTCGGTCAACCGGCCCGTGGCTCCTTTCGAAAAGAGAAGGCCGAAACTTATGTGGGATTGGGGCGCTGGACGCTGATGAACATCAGTAAAGAAAATCTGCTTACGGGGATCTAGAGGAAGCGAGTGACCCGGAGAGTCAGGGAAAAAGAAAAAAAATGAGAAGAAAGCGAGAATCTATTCCCAAGCGGCTTTGACCGGCTGGGAAATCCGGGGGATTTTCGCCCACTCCAGAAGATGAGCGACCAGAAGCTGGTCGAGGCAAATCCTCAAAAAAAGCCATGCGATGGGGTGCCATTAAGAGGAGGGGGAAAGCAGGAAGTAAAAAAAAATTTCTGAAGAAAGAGGCTTCAGGGGAGGACGGAGCACGCAAAGAAGTTTAGTATTTTTCATCCGGCGGAAACGAAAAAAACTGGAAGCCGGGTGCGGCCTCGGTCCAGGAAAAGCCGCTGCTCATTGGATCAACGTCCGTTGCCTTAAAAAAGGAGAGGGGGGAACAGAGGTAAGAAAACGTGGTTACTGGTACGACACGAAAAGGGGGCTCCTCTCAGACGCGCAGGATCTGCAAAACCATTAAACTCGGGTGAGGGGGCTGATGGAAGGGAAAAAAGGACCCGCGCTTGAATTGGTGAAAGACTCTCGTCTTGGTGAGAATCTCAGATCAGAAGATCTAGAACAAACAAAGGAAGATTAAAAAAAAGGGAAGAGTATTCTAGCCAGGTGGGGTAAAGGTTCGACGAAATCAAATTCAAAAGCTCTAATTAGCCTCATCATCCAGCCCCAGAACCAGCACTCTCTGCGGCTTCCAGGACAGGAAACGGCGTTCGCGAGGCGCACCGTTAAGAGGGCGGAGGCATGAACCCTTAATCCCTACAAGGGGGGAAAAGAAGGAGGCGCCGAGGTTTTTACCGGCTGATCCTAAGACCCTAAACCGTGCTTGAGATCGATTAGGGAAATCATGCCAAAAAATAGGCCCGGAAAAAGAGGAGGAAAGGGAACATGTCTCTTTGAAGATACGAAAACCCTGGAGGAACAAGATCAAGGGGTATGCCTCTGAGAATATAGAGAGGCCTAGACTTCGACACGAAAATTTGGGGGTCTAAAGAGAACTTCTAAACGAATAAGGGAAAAATAGCACTGACTGGAAGATAGGGAAGAGCTCGAACAAAGGAGTTCGCGCAAGATAATAAGGGGGGCGAAAGCCCTTATTGCAGAACTCAAGGCCAAGCGATGGGCAGGGAAAAAAAAAAAGGAGAGGTGGCCTGGAAATAGGGAGTTGAGGAGGGGGGAAAAAAAAGGGTCTAAACGAATCCCTTTTTCCAGATCCAAATCCCCTAACAGATCTACGGATGGACGGCGCCCCACGGGGGATAAAATCACGCAGAAAAAGGGCAAAATTCATGGTACAGTCTGGGAAGAGGGGGGGAAAAAAATTAAGAAATCCAGAAGATAGTGGGGAAACAGAAGCCTTATGTCGAGTTCCTACGGCAAAGGAGCGCAGGCTGTAAGAGAGTCGTTCTGAGAGGGACCGAAGAATAGAAGGAGCGGGGATAAATAAGAAGACCTGGAAAAACTGTAGAACAAAGAGTAGACCGCGAGTCCTTAACAGAACACTAGGAGGAGCAAAAAAAAGGGGATATGAAAAAAAAGCGACAGTCTCGTCGGTCTGCCCTTTCTAATAGCCTAAAGAGATAAAAAAAACACCTTGATGGAGATAAAAAAGGAGGGTTCCGCATCTGCTCCCTCATGAGAAAAAGCGATATAGATCCGAGTCGGATCCAAAGAATCAAATTATGCCGAAGATGCTCCTCGAGGACGCTAAGGGCTAAAAAGAGCAAAGCTGACGTCTGACACTGAAAAGGAAAATAAACAGAAATGCGACAACTTAGCCAAAGGAAATACCGAATGGGACTCCTCGTCTCGAGGATGGTATCCCTTGACTAAACATAAAAGCATTCATCAGCGTCCCCGCAAAAAGGGCAACGACGGATAAAACCGGAGGTCTCTGATAGAAAACAACGTCACCGCCCGCATCGATGTGCTGGTAGGGGCTCCAGAGAGTGAAAAAGCAGGGGCCACGGCAGGGCTTTAGGGGGTCAAGGAATTCAGAGGCAGCAGACAATTTCTCCGTCTTCTTAGACAGGATGAATCAAAGGTTTGATCAAAAATAGGTGGGCGGCAGAAAGGGAAAAACGCCGGTGGGGCAGTGACGGGCAAGGGGAAAAGTGGCTGTCCCTAAAGAAGCTAATCGCGAAAAAAATCAAACATCGCATCTGAAGACCTAAACGACGGAGGAGCAAGAGACGGGTGGGGGACGTCAAAGGTAAACAAAGCACGGAATCTATTTAAGATAAAAATAATGCCCGAGAATTTCTTAGAAATCAAAAAGCCTGGATGGACCCGCCTTGAGCACGGGTCAGGGGAAAAAAAGGAATCTGACTCCCACGGATTTCATCATCTCGGTGGATTCGACATAGGCGAAACGAAATAAACCCTTTGCCAGCGTACTTAAGGCGATCTCTAAAACAAAACCTGAGTAGAAGAGAAGGATCGCTTAGGGAAAAATGGCAATGGGGGGAGGGTAGGGGTGGGAAAGAAGAATCAACAAGGAGCGGCTTGTTAGTCAAAGCGACAAGAAAAACCTTCAAAGGATAACGGCAGGTCAGAGGGACAGAAGAACGGATTCGTCGAATTTGAACCATTATAAGACTAGAGGAGGTCAAAGGGTGAATGGGACGGTCACCACTATAGGTAAACTCGCCGAGGCGCAATGCGTATCGTGACGGGGTCTTTCAATGTCGGTGGCAGGGACAGAAACGCACGCCGTCACTGAAAAAAGCGGTAAACAAGCAACAGATCGGTTGGAATCAACAATGGGTATTCAAGAGGAGGGAGCAACCCCTACTCTCAGAACGGCAATCCGACACGGGAAAGAAAAGGCATCAAGAAGATCGACGTGCACGAGAACCTCGCCTGGCTTCAGGGGCAAAACAAAAACGAGGCGGGGGAGGGGGGAGAAGAAGAGACTATAGAAGGAGGGAAACGAACCTGTGGGCGGCTGATTACGTTAAAAGTGCTCATAATAGCACGAGACAGAGAGGAGGGTCTTCGATCGAGGAAGACTGCGATGAATATTGTTCAAAAGGCTGCAGAAGGGCCAAGGATCGGGAGGTCCTGCGGCCTCGAGTACAAACAAAAACCTCGGCGAAGCGGGGGGGGGAGTACCTGGATGCCGCAGAGAGCGTCTGAAATCTGGACAGTCGCAGGAAGAACGCAGGAAGCTCTCCAAAGGGGCAATCATCAATCAAGCAATCTCCATGGAGAGAACACGTCTCAGAAAGGCAACGGTACCTGCAAAAGGAAGTTGGCGTCACGAAGAGAAACGGGAGATCGAGCAATCCGCGGGTTCGACTGGTGTCCGGAAGAGGAAGGGAGCCGCGCAATGATTCTCACTAGACCAAAAGAACATCGGAAGCAGCGACCGGGCAGGCAGCGCCTCTAGCAACCAGGTACTCCCCCAAGGGTTCCTGAATGTAAGGGAACCGTAGCCCATGGGGGCGAGGGAAAAGGGGAAAGAACTGGGGTCTTTTCATGCGCTGGACAAAATTATGAACCGCGGGCGCGCGTCAAGAGAGGAGATCGCTCGTAGCATGAAGAGAAAGATGCTTCAGGGAAATACTCGTCTACGCCCTATAACGAGAGAACACAAAAAGGGCGGGAACTCGCTGGGGAGAACGTGCCAAGGAGAAGGCTGGTACGAACAAAGACCTAGAAGGGTCGCGACCAGACTTTTCTAGCGCTTCGCTTCCGGGGACGAAAAGCCAGTCGATGTTGGACACATGATCGGATCGAATCGAGCCTAGCCCAAATTTCGTTGCCTCCCGTATAGACGAGGAGTCGGTAACAGGGAGAACGACTGCCGACACGGGAGAGGGGGGGGAAAGCGAAAACGGGAGAACTAGACTTTACATGTCCTCTCCTTTGTCGACTCGGGAAGGAGGATCGCAAGG
>Ga0179591_1299786_pt1 | contig 14890 bp, 19 predicted proteins | sample CZOMad2_1_08_16f_FD_182891 | JGI IMG/M metagenome (GOLD analysis project Ga0179591, IMG submission 182891) | Vadose zone soil fungal communities from Angelo Coast Range Reserve, California, USA - CZOMad2_1_08_16fungal (PacBio error correction) | ecosystem: Environmental > Terrestrial > Soil >...
CTCTATTGAAGAGCGCCAGCAGAAAAAATAGAGTGAAGAAAAAAAGGGATTCAATTCCGTCCCTATTCTAGAAAGGAGAAACAGCTGAAGGGAAAAGAATCTTAAAAAAGGAAGAAAAGGAGGAGGGGAATCAGGGGGGGAGGGGGGGGGGGACGTCGTTAGAAAAGAGAATTTTAGGGTTCAAAAGAAAAGGGGGGGGACTCCTCTCCGAAGTGTCCGACTACTCAGATAAAAGCCTCGGATAATAACTGCAAGAGAGCTACGATGATCATCCGCGGGAGATTGAACGACTGCCTGGGAAAAATGTTCAACTAAAAAAGCAAAGGAATCCCACTAGAGGGGAAATCTTCTTCAAGAAAAAAAATAGAGAGTAGGAAGGGAGAAGAAGGGGAGAAAGTATCCGTATCGGGGCTGGAGGAGGCTTAGGGGTAACTTCACCGTAGAAAAAAAGGCCCACTACGGGGACGAACTTGGGGTGAGAAGCTATCGGAAGGGGGGGGGGGTCGAGGGGGACCCAGAGGGGAGTTCAGGGGAAATCAGAAAGAAAATTCTTTTCCTGGAGGGCTCTTCAAGGGGGAAAATGCCCGCTCTCATAGTTTCCAGGACCGATACTTCGAGGGGGGGGTCGAGCTTCCCGGAAAAAAGTTTTCAGAAGGTCCTCCCTCCAGAGGGGGAAATAGAAAAGTGAAGAAAGAATAGATCAAAAAGGAAGAATATCCTTGGAAGAAGAAGGGGGGATCCACTCATCTTCGAGTCTAGGAACTTCATCTTACTAGAGAATCTACTTGCATCTAATTCTAATCTGAGAAAAAAAAAACGTATGAAAAGGAGGGAGAGCTCCAAGAAAAGATGACCTTCTAGATCAATTAATAGGCTGCCACGGAGAGGAAAAAGAAGAAACATCAGAGGAAAGTCTACCTGAGGAAAGGGGTCTCTGAGAGTGTCTCGGAGGAGAACTGCAAAAAAATTGAAGATCTGGGAAAGAGGGGGAACCTCTACCAGGGAGGGTTCGCGGAACAGACTTCGGGAGAATATTCCCAGGGCTTAAAATGTTTCATAAAAGTCCGCGAAAAAGGAACGGTTTCCTTTACTTCGAAAGGTTCTCTTCTTTCTCTGGGGGGACAACCAGCCACCCCGAGAACTGTAGAGGAATCCACTGTGGAAAGTGAGAATGTTCTCAGTGTAAAGGGGACCAAAGGGTACCTGACCCAGCTCCAAAAAAGAGTTCCAGGGTAGACCCGCTCCGCAGAAAAATCACACTGAAAGGGTTCGTAGGGCGTCACTAGATCACTGCGGGAAATGGGCCAGGACCTGATAAGAGTCCAGAGTAGGTAAGAGAAGAAGTATGATCCCTTGGAAGCTCGGGAGGGGGAAGAGATGAGAGGTGAGGGGGGCTGATTCGACCACTCCTTAGGGAGAAAGCTTAAAGAAGTTAAACTGTTCAGTCTCCTCGGAAGAGAGGGGGTTCGGCCAGACCTCGGTGAGATAGAGGCCTTCACGAAGATTCTCCTCGCCGAGCGAGGGAAAAGGCTGGTCGAGAGGAAGGATTCTTGAAGGAAACGCTGGAAGACTCAGAGGAGATGGACTCGGAGATGAAGGCAGCTTAATCCTATCATGGAAGGGGTACGAGAAGAAAAATAGGGGGCCAGGGGCTTGTGGTAGGGACTGAAAAGGAGAAATCAAGGGTTTTATATGTATGGAAAAGACCTGAAGGGGTTAGGCGCCGGAGGACCTGAGCATCTCCTGAGGGCAAGGAGAAACTAGAACTCATCTAGGGATCTAATCATGGGATAAGGAAACTCTTGGGGGAAAATTTGAGGTCAGCTTCTGAAAGAAGACTTTACCTTGGAGGCAACAACTCCCCACCCATACCAAGTATAAAAGGGTATCAAGAAAAGAGAAAGAACGTAAAGGGGCCAGAAGCTGTGTCAGAGGAAAACCGGATACCCTGCAGAGCGGCTCTCTTTGAAAGGGGACCGGCTCTTTGGAATGGAGGAAAAAGCCACCCCTGGATTCAGAAAGGAGGGAGAGTGGGGTAAGAGGGAGCCCTTAGCTGGAAATCTTGACCAAAACAGTCTTCTGTCAAGAGAAGGTTGAGAAAAAGTCACTTAGAGGAAGTCTCAGGGAAAAGCCAAGAAAAGGAACTCATGTGGGGTTAAGATCCCCTCGGAGGGAAGGAAATAAGCCAGGTTGGGGTAGAGCCCAGAAAGAGGCTCGGGGGGGAAGGCGGGTGAAGATGCTAGGCTCAGGGAGTGCTTTCACTCAGGGACCTAGAAAATTGAGGAGATGAGCCTCTGCTATAAGGCTCAGGCCTGAAAAGTGACTGTTGGAAGCTCTAGCGACGCCTGGAGAGGCTTCAGGGTGACGGAATTTGAGACTCCAAAAGTGGGAAAAATAGATATGAAAGTCCGACTCAAATCTTGTCTCAGAAGAAAACAAAAACGGACGAGGGGACTTTGTGGTTCGGAGGGAGACAAGGGGCGGGTCAGGAAGGGCTAGACTCGGAGGGGGTTAGAGGGGTAATCACGGGAGGAGGATCTGAGATCGTACTACAAAAAAATAACAGCTTGGCCTCGGAAGGGGGTATTGTGGGAGGGTCCCAAGGGTCCGGACGGTGAGGGGTTAACACGATGGGAACAATCGACTAGAGCATATAAGAGGGGTTCTGGGCTGCTGCCCTACGGGGAGCTCGGAGGCCTTCAGAATTTAGGGTTTTTACGGGGGAAAGGGGGGGGTGAGGGGAGTCTCCTGGGGAACTCATCACCTCCCTGTGAAGTAAAGAAATCGAAAGGGACGTCCAATATCACGGAAGGGGAAAGGGAAAGTTCCGAAAGGGGAGATAGTTGTTTAGGACGTTTTAGAAAGAAGGGAAAAAGGCTCCAGGGGCCGGGTGTTTCTGAAAGGGATGGTATAGGTGGATGGAGAAAATAATGGGGTGGGGGGCCAGCCGGAGAGAGAGGGGGGACTTTGGGGGGGTAAAATCAGGGGAGGAACTCCCCAAGAAAGGACTCCCGAAAAGATTGGCTGTGCCAGGGAGGGCGATTTCCGTGAGGATTAAAGGAACCTGGAGAGAAGATCCGGGAAAAGGACTGGAAAAAGGGCTGCTGGAACCGTCAGGCAATCCCGCTAAGAGAAGAATGGGAGGGTATCTTAAAAGGAAGCAAGTCGCTCAAGATGATGCGCCGGTCAGAAGGGAGGAAGTCGGAGGAAGGGAGAAGGGGTCGGAGGGACAGGTCATTCAGAGGGTACGGATAGTTAAAAAAGTTAGAGTAGGGAGCGCGAAGGAGGCTTAATGGGGGTAGGGCGGGGGGAGGTCGGGGTCACGGGGGCGCAGCAAGACTGCAAGGGGGGGGGGAAGGGGCGGGGAATGAAAACCACGACGAGCTTAATCATCATAGCCGAAGATAAGCAGAGACTCGAAGGACCATGTATGGCCGGGTTTACTAAAAGGACCGATCCACGAAAAAGGCTCGGGAAAGAAGAAACATGGGGGGGAAGAGGAAAAGACGCAAAAATGAACTGGGAGAAGGGTACTAGGGAGCTGGGGTCGGGGGAGATAAAGGAGAAGGGAAAAAACGGCCGGATCAGCCGCATCTAACTCGGTATGGAAAAGAGGAAGGAACGGTGATGACCTCTTGGGGGGGGGTCTGAAAGAAATCAGGGAAAGGGGGGGGGGGCCTAAAGGGACCTAAGGGGAAGCGCAAAAGGGGTTGGAACCTCTGGTAAAGACGGAAAGGAGGGAAGGGCTACTAGAGAGAAGAAAAAAAAAGTCAGAAGAAAGGAAAAAGAAACACTCAGCTGCGGCTTCATCTCGGGGAAAACAGAAAGATAGTCAAAAAGTCCTAGAACGGGCAGAGGAGTCTAAAAAAGGGGGGGAAGGAAGGGGAGAAGACAATTAAGAAGATCTGAAGGCAGGACAAAAAGGACGTCGATTACAGCCAGACTTTGAGGGGGAAAGTTAGACGACCGATTTCCGGAGAGAGAGGAAAAGTTTCCAGAAAAAAAAAGTCTCGAATTGGGCGAAAATTTCCTCACGAAGGGGGGCTCACCGTGTCAGACGGGGGTTATAAAAAGAAGACTCAGTGGGCCCCTGCGGAGAGAAAAGAACGGTCAAAAGGGGACAGGACGGGGGAGGTCTTGCCTCCGTCCTTCTGAGATGGACATCGCAAAATTTACCGAAGTCAGGAGTTATAGACAGGTCTTGGGCTGAAAGAGCCGGGGAGGGGGGAACCTGAAGAGAAAACCGAGGGAGGGGTCTTGAAAACGATAGAAAGTCGGGGGAGGATTTCAGGGGGGCGGCCCGCTCAGGAGGGGGAAAAGAAGCTAGGGAAATTTTACGAACCGGCGATCTTCCGGTTCTTCTATTAAAAAGGGCGAGACACAGTGCATTATGAAAGAAGAAATCTTGGGGTATGGGAAGGGATCCCACTTCCGGTCTTCATCTCGAGCGCAGGCTGGACTAATGTTCCTCAGGGGGAAAGACTCTCAGGGAAACACCGAAAGGAAGTGGAAAATCGGCCTCACATAAGACGAACTCTCCTCTGAAAAATAGGTAGCAGGGGGCCTGAGACTCTAGGGGGGGGAAAGGAAGCTTAGAGGGAGAAAAAATCTCTGGGAAGCTGAAAAAAAGGCTCTGCCCGGAATCTTCAATAGGGGGATTGGGGAGCTCACTACATCTTGGGGGAACCGCACGGGGTCGAAAAAGGGGAAAAAAAAACGGGAAGTGGAATGAAGGATGAAACTTTAACCTTTTGGAGAAACTAAGCCAGCCGGGAAACGCCCCAGAAATATCAAAAAGATGGCGTTCAAAGAATATTTTTAGGGCCACTAGGGGTGAAAATAAGTAACAAAAGGAAAGTTATCACACGGGGCGGGAAAAAAAAGGGGCAGTAAGGGAATCCCAAAAAAAGATCGGAAAAAAGGGGCACCGGGCGGGACCTAAAGTTAAAGGAGGGAGACTAAGAAAAGAAAATGGAGAACCTCGGATCGGGAAAGATCTTGGGGAAAATTAGCGGGGAAAAAAGAAGAAACGGGAGAGGGGTAGACCCGTGGGAGGGGAAAGGAGCCTCAAGAGAAACCAAGAGAGAGTCACAAAACACTGGGGGCTTTCCTGAGGAAGAGGTCTGGTGGAGAAAAAAAAGCCGGATCAGAAAAAAAAAAGAAAAGGAGAATCAAAGAGGTCTAGAGACTCTGGTCGGAAGGAAAAAGACCGTTTGAAGTACATTATGCGGGGAAGAAAGCCGGAAAGAATCTGAGTAAAATATGGATAAAGGTCATGAAGCGGAGATTCCGTCTACGGGGAAAGGGAAATCCATGACGAGAAGCTCGCAATCGAATTGGGATCCCAAGGGGGAGATCAAAGTCTACGGAGGGAAAAGTGATCGGAGATTACCGGACTGGGAAAAATCGGAGAAACAAAAGAAGGGGGGGATAAAAGAAGTATCGGAAGCAGACTGGATTTCTCGAGCCAGAAGCTCGAAAAGGGGTTAAGGGGAGTCGTCAAAGGGGGAACGGGGGGCCAAACTCGTGACCCTCTTGAGCAGCTGAGACTCCGGGTCCGGATTAAGTCTTACGGGGGATCTTGCCTAGAAATCTGGGGGGAAGGAGGGGCTTAAAAGATAATGGAACGGAAGGATAGACGGGAGAAACCCTCTCAAGGAGTCTGCTGGTGGGAAAAAAATACAGGAAAAAACCATTCTCAGGAACGGAAAAAATGGTGGGGGTTAAAGAAGGGGGGGCGGGCCTGGGAGGATTTGGAGGAATCATGACTGTTCCCAGATAAAGAAAACTCTCGGGAGGCAATATGAAAGAGCGAGAGGCGAGGGGTTTGCTAAACATCTATCCGAGAAAGGGAGGGGGACTGGAAAAATTGGGAGTACGAGCTTCAAAAAAGAAAAAAGGGCTCAGGGAAAAAAAAGGTTTTTTGAAAAGAATCGGTGGGGTGGGGGAGTTGAAGAATTCTCTACGTAAGAAAAGGGTACAAGTAAAGCCCCGGGATGTGGGGGGTTCCTTAGGGAAAAAGCGAAAAATCACCGGGTCAATCTACGGATGATCTGGGCTAGTTTGAGGACCTTCGGGGAGGGGCCTCCGAAAAAATTCAGAAACGGGGGAGAGAATAAGTCCATTTCAGGAGAGAGGAGAGGTGGAGGTGAAATAATGTCATAGATAGCTAGTATTGAGAAGAGAGAAGCACTGGGAAAAATCATCAGGGGGCTAGCAAAGACTTCATCTAACTCTAGGCGGAGGAATTCAGGATAGTATTAAGAAAAGGGCAGAACGCGCTGAGAGTGGGGGGGGGGGGGGGTTTTGGGCTTATCATAGGGGTCCAGGCTAGGAAATCATTCTTAAAAAGGGGGAGGAAAAAGATTTGAAGGTCAACAGAGGAAAATAAAAGGAGAAAAGGTATTGGGACGGAAAATCAGCCTCCTGGGGAAGAGCCGCGCAATAGGGCTAGAGGCCTCCATAGGGGAAGGACAAAGGTTTGGGAAAAGACTGGAGAAAATCACGGACCGAGCGCTAAACGGGGTCCATAAAGAAAAAATTGAAAGAGAAGTCTAGGGAGGGGAGGGGATCCTGGGGCGAGGGTGGTATTACAAGCAAAAACGTAAACAAAGCTTCTGAAAAACAGGGGATCAGCGCGAGAAGTTCGAGAAAGAAATCCTGGGAAAAGAGAAATCCAGTCCGAGGCCTGAAGAACGGGCCGAAAAGCTGCCCGAGAGAAAGAAAAAGCCTTAAAGAGTAGAAAGACGAGGGAAAAGACCGAGACTCCAGGGCCTCAAGGAAATCAAAAGGAGAGAAAAGCACTTAACTCGAATTATAGCAGTGATACGACCAAGAAATGGGGCTTGAGAAAGGAAGGGCTCAAAGAGGAAGGGGAATTAAAAAGAACTCTAGGGAGTCAAAGGGGTAAAAGAGAATAGAAAAGATGAACGGACTGCAGAAGAGGGGGATTCCTGAACGGGGAAAGTCATAGTAAAAAGGATATTGAAAAGGGGTCCTATGAAGAATGGAAAACAGTTATGTTAGGTCTGAAGCGGTACTGGGGAAAAACTCTTCGCGTCCAGGGGAAGGACCGGTAAGAGACATCATCTAGGAACGACTCAAGAAGAATCCCACGAAAGAAAGTGAACGTTTCAAAAAGAAAAGGGTCCATCAAAGTCTTCGAGTCTGAGGGAAACAAGTCACGGGGCGTCGGGGAGGGGATAAACTGATAATCAAAAGGGTTACGGACAAAAGTACGGAAAGAAGGGAGGATGGGGGCCTCTACGGTCCTATGGGTGGTTTATAAGAACCGAAGTTTGGGGGACCCGAGAAGTCTGCCGGGTAGTGTCTTAATTAAGAAAAATAGCCGGAGCTTGACTTATTAATCATGCTTAGGGAGTTCTAAAAAAATGAAACTATCAGCGGGGTAGAAAAGAGAGCTGTGATGTGCCCATCGATATAGCAGAAAAAAAAAAAGAAGACCCTTCTTCAAAAAGAAGCACTAGGCCGCATGAGCAGAAGGTCCTTAAGAGAGGTTCCAGCGGATGATCCGGGAAAAAAGAAAGATATTCAGGAGAAAGGAAGATTCAAGGGAGAAGTAATCCCGGAGATGCCTTCGGAAAAAGGGACGAAAAGCGAAAGTGGAATTTTGAAGGAAAAGACAGCGGGGGGAAAGTATCAGGGGGGGGAAGAACTTGACGATTTCATATTAGGAGGGGTAAATGAATGATGTCTAAAAAAAAAGAACCGTGGGGGAGCTGGGAGTCAGCTCCTCGAACCCCGAGGGGAAGAGGAAAGGGCTAGGAAGAGAAATGGGGATTTGACAAGAAAGGGTGGGACGTGAAAACGAGGATGGACAAAGGGGAGGAAGTCGCGAAAAAAACCCACCAGAAAAAGAGAGAGTCAACCCCAAAAGAAATGCACATCTGGACAACCCCTTGAGAATAGCACGGCTCGGGTTCGAAACATCCAAAAAAGTTTCCTATAATCCAAAGGGCTCTTGGGGGGGGCAGACGGAGGCTGTGCTCACTTTTGGGACAGGTAAAAAGGGGGAGATAAGACCGTAGGGGGCCGGGAGATGTTCACTGTGCTTGAGTAAAGTTGTGAGGAGAGGACCCACCTCTCTAGGAACCTTGTTCTTGGAAAAGGGCTTCCAACATATTCCGTTAAAGGCAAAAAGGAAATCCGAAAGAAAGAAAGAACCACAAAAATTCTTAGGAAAGTCTTCGGCCGGGATGAAAAAGATATTGTCTCCAAGAGGATTCGCAACACAAGAAGAAAAAGACTTCAGGGGGGGAGGATCAAAAGGGGGAAAGGGTTAGATAGGAAAAAGCTCCAGAGAGGAGCCTGGAAAGAGGACCCTCGGGAGAATGGTAACTAGCAAAAAAAAAAAAAACTTAGAGAGAAGTATGAGAAACTACTTCCAGCTCCTAGACAGCTCGAGAGGGTCGCGAAGGTGGTCGAGTACGCACTAATAAAGAGTAGGGAGCGGGAAAAAAAATACCAGAGTCTGCGTAAAAGGGGATACGAAGGCGGGTTACCTAGGACGGTAGGACTTTTAGGAAAATAAGGTACTGGCCGCCAAGGAGTTGTGACAAAAAGTTCAGAATAAAAACGAGGATGGGTTTGGGGGGAAAAGGAGGTAACAGAAGCTAAGCGGTAGTCCTCGTAAGGGTACTTGTGGGAGGCTTTAGGGTCGGCGGGAACATTGGTCCAAGGGACTTTAAGAAGAAATGTGGTGTAAAAGCCGCATACCCACGGAGGGAAAGAAAGACCATAGGGGGGAAGAGATATACGGTCTGGGGGAGGGGGTCTGGAAAAAAGAGGGCCCCGGGAAAGAATTTGGGGGATGTGAGTAGGGGTTTTCGAAAAAAAAAGGAAAAATGTGGGGCCAGAGGGGGGGTCTTTTAGAGGTACCTGGAAAAAAGGTCCGGGAGAAAGGCTCTAGACATGAAGGTTCGAAGGGTCGATGGAGAGTCCGGCAGGGTGGAACTACAGGAAAAAAGTCCTAAAAAAATGATGCCTTGAGAAGGGGGCCTCTAAGGAAGGATTAAGAAAGAAGAAATTAGTTCTGAAAAAGAAGACATCCGGGGGGGACAGCGTCTACTAGACCGTCAGAGCTTTCTACCTCAGAGGAAGAGTTAGAAAGATAGTGGGGGGTCTCAGTAAGGGGAGGCCTGTTAAGGGCTATTGGAGGGGAGAAGACGCCTCAGGGTCGGACTTAGAGTGGAGGAATAAACCGAAAGAGAGAGCTAAGAAAAATGCTGCGATATGGGGGGGAAGGATCTGGGCCGGGGAGAAGTAGACCTATCGGTCTCTGAAAAGAGAGGACTCTCGGAGTAGCAAAAATGATATCTAATCTAGGCCAAAGTAATCTAGGGAGGGGGGTCAGGTAATAGGTTTTGGAAGGGGAGAGCCTGAACCTAAGGAATAAGGAAGATGTCTATTGGAGAGTCACGTTGAGAGGGCAAAGGTGGTGGCGGGGGAGTAAGGGACGATATAGAAAATAGAAAGAGTCGTTTGCATAAAAATCTTCGGAAATCTTAAAAGGAACTCCCAGGGGGTGACAATCAATCAGGTACTATAGTAATAGGGGAGAAGAGATAGGGAGGAAGAATCAGACAACTCCTGGGGGAGGTCTCATGACTAAGGGAAAGGTCATCTAGAAAGAAAGCCTCCTAACAACAACAAGGAGGGGATATAGTGGCGCTCGAGCCGGGAACCTTCGAGAAAGAATAGGGAAGTCTCTAGACTCTGGGGGGGAACTCTTCAGTAAGAAGGGGGGTGCCTAAGAGGAGAAAGAAGTGAAGGATAGACAGGATTCAAGGGACCGGAAGGCTCGTCAGTCTCGTCTGAAAAGGGGTATTCCGACTATCTCTTTGTCCCAACTAAAAGGGGGGAACATGGGAAACTTGAAAGGAGGAGGAGGTTCCAAAGATCTTAAAGGAGGGATTAGGGCTCCAAGGAAAGACTGAGGAAGGGAGAGCCTGGGGAGCAGCAGACCGGGGAAAGATCCAGAGATGAAAATTAGGGGCTCTCCATACGACGAAGTAAGGGTGGAAAAAGCTTGTACAGACTCTGGTCGGCACGTGGTGAATTTTAAAGAAAGTATCGTGGAGGTCTTAAGAGGCAGGTTCTTAGGGTGGACTTTTTTATTGGAGGAGACCAGGGAATTTCGGGGGAAGGACCTAGACGTCAGCTACGGAGCCAAGGGCCTGAATCTCGATCGCCTCAAGGGGGAGAGTAATCAGGAGAATTAAAAGCTCGGGGCGCAAAGCTTAGCTCGTTCAAAAGCTCCTGAGGTCCCCTGGGGTCCGATGAGAACGTATGGGGGGAGGAAGGGAAAAAAATCCTTAGGTTGAATCGAATTGAGAACATGTCGGAAAAGTATGGGTTGGAATTGAGGGGGGTCTACGGTCTAGTGCCTCCGATCTGGGAGTGGACATCTCCTAAGGAAAAGACCCCGAGCAGAGGTAGAAGAACTAATAGGGATAAGGGCTATGCGGGAGTAACAACCGGAGTTGATCAGAAACAGGGAAGATACTCGGAGACACTCCCCCAAGCAATAGAGGGGGGAGAGAAGAAACAGATGGACCTAGGGATGGTAATCCGAACCAAGAAGACTCCTAGAGAAAAAGGGTCTCCAGGGAGGGGATGGAGGGGTAATCGAGGGGACGGAAAATGGCAGTAAGTTATGCGGGGGGAGCTCAAAAACTCCAAAAAACTAAAAAAGAGGGGCCGGCAGGGGGGCAGGGATGGGGGCCCTCGACTAAGAAATTCTCTTGAAAAGGAGGGGGTTGATAGAAGAGAAGAGAGGACCTGGAGACGTCCTTAGAAAGGAGCCTAAAACAGCCGGAATGGGGAAGAAGGAGGATTTATGGAAGGAAAAAACCGTGAGATCGGGAAAAGAGGCTGTAAACAGAAAAAGATTCGAAACCGAGGAAAGTGAAAGATAGAACGAAATCTGAAAGAAGGGCAGTATCGTCGTATCTTTAGGGGAACTGCTCTCTCGAACACAAGAAGGAGAAAGATAGAAAGGGGGAACGGACAGAAGGCGAGATGCTCGAACGATCTAAGGGTGGGTATAAATCTGGAAGGGAGGCTTTCTGGGGGATATAGGGAAAATTAGATTGGCCCTACGACATTTCAGAATGAAGGTCTACCTTAGGGGGATCCTTGGGGAAAGGGTTGACGCACTAAAAAGACTTGGTTCGAGGGGGGAAAAGAGATGACACGACTCAAAAGTAATGAGCTGGGGGAAGGACGACAAGGGAAGTGCGACGACGGGGCTAAAGAAATTCCATGGCAAGGATACTAGACCCAAAGAGAGAAGTTCTAAAAAATGAAGAGAATTAAAAAGGTCATGGAGGCTTGGGCTTTAAGAGGGGAAGCTTTTGGGGGATTTCTACTGGTTAGAGGGGGGTGAGTGAAGGCGAACCGGATAATGGAAAGTTGAAAAGTGCTAAGGGAAGAGTTTTTGAGTAAAAAGGAAAATTATGAAAGACCCTCATCTTCTGAGGGTTAAGAAATTCGAAAGGGACTCGATATTGAGAGGAGGGCAAACAGGTACACAGATAACAAGGAAGGTCAACACTCCGAATTGAGAATGAAAATCTTCTCTCACAAGAAAAGGGGGAAAAGAGATTTAGGAAAATCCGGGGATGAATTAAGGAGAGGTTCCAGAAGATATTATAAAAAGTCCGCAGGAAACGATCCGTTGCGACCTGCCTAGGGGCGAGGATTAGAGAAGGAGGGAGTGGAAAGGCATCGCCTGGTGGAAAGAGCTGGGAGTAGGAAGAAATCGGACTACGACTCCATTAATGAAAAGGAGAAGGCGAAATCAGGCTAAACGAAAAATAAGACTTCAGGAAGAAGATAGAACTCTCGGTCCTGAGGGGGAATTTTTGAGGATACTAATGGCACTCCCCCTAAGCAGGGGCTCGAGAAGCACACCAAAAGGGGACAGAAAACAGGGGATCGCAGAAAAAAGTACCGGGGCGATGGGGGTTCTAGAATTCGCCTCCTTGAAAGAAAACAGAATTTATCAAAAAGAGGACCGGTTTTAGAAGTCTCTAAAAATAAAGGAAGTTTTCCTGTCGGAATTGAAAGGAGAGCAGGCCCGGGAGGACGAAAAAAAGAAAAGACTGAAAGAAGAGATAGTCTCCCAGGAACTCACTAAAGTGGGCCTCGAAGATGCACGGAGAGGAGGTACCTGGGTAACCTTTCGAGGGGGGGAAAGACCCCAAGAGGTGGAGGAACTATAAAGGGTCAGGTCAGACCGAGGGACTCTAATTGAAGAGAAAGGCGGAGAAAACTGTATTATGAGATCTCAAGACTATGCTTCCAGGGAAAGGTAGAGGCTGAGAGGACCTGCGACTATGAAAGAGGGTCGAAGGGGGGTCTAGAGGAAGGGCTCTAGGAAAGGAGACGAGGGAGTAATGGGACCTCTTAAAAAAGAGAGTTCGCAAGGACGTGAAAGGGTAATTGGAGAACTTCGAAACACAAGAAAACCCAGTTCAAAGTTCCTAAACCAGGGAGCCTAGGCAGACTCTTTAAAAGGAGAAGAACACCACCAAGGGAGAATTCACGGGGGTCCCCGGGAGGGAAAAAGAAAAACTTCTTGGGGGGATCCGGCGTGAAAGAAGAAACCAGGGTCCACGAATTCAAATAAAATCAAGCCTGAGAAGTCTGGGTCCGCACGTGAGGGATCACTGTGACCCACAAACCAAAGAGATAATCGTCAGGAACTAGATAGAAAGAAATCCGCCAGAAAGTTGGCGTAGGGGGGAGGGGTGTGAAAAGATCCGAAAAGGAGCCGGGAAATTTACTAAGGAGCTCAGGGACCCTGAGGGAAAGAGTCTACTAAGAAAGCCTCGTAAGGACTCGGGAGGGAGAATCAGGGGACGAGTCAGTCGACGCTTGGAAAAGGTCGCAAGGGATCGGCCAGAGAGAGTCAGAGGACTGGAGGGGGGGGGTCGTCAAAAAAGAATTGGCCAGGAGCTCGGGGGGAGCATCTGAAAAAGAAAAATCCCATATGGGGGTAGGGAAATGGGGGAGAAAGGGGGTCCAGGTTGCGGGGAATCATTAGCCGCAAGGGACTAGCGATGGGGAGGAGTACGAGGAAAAGGGGGAAAAAGGTTCACTAGAGAGGGGGGGGGGGAATTAACAAAAAAGAGAACTGGAGACAATGGTGGGAAAGGATCTAGACCTGAATAAAGAAAAGAAAGAGACCAAAGTTCGCGGAATTTGGGGGGAAAACCAGGACTGGGGGACTCGAAGTCAAGAAGCTTCCGGGATGTTCCCAAGGGGCCTAAAACTTCATTTCAGAGGAGGGTCCGGTGGGGTTAAACCTTCGAAGCTCAAAAACAAAAAAGAAAGGGGCACAAAACCTGAACGCGGGGCCTTGACGAATCTGGAGGAACTACTTTTACCAGATGCTGGAACAGACCTCCCTAGAGCCCTTTGGGCGATCCCTAGGAGGAACCATAGGTGGAGAATTCCAAAAAGGGAGGAACCGCAAAAAAAAAGGCTTAGGAGGGGGGAAAGGTGTCTTAAGTCGAGGGGCTTCAAGAGTGAAGGCCTTCCCTATCAGGAAAAAGGCAGCTTAACTTTGGTAAAAGGCAGAAAAGAAAAGGGCTAAAGTTAGAGAGGAATTAAGGAAAAAAAAGATCGGCACAACAACAAAGGGGAGGGGAGAGACTGAAGGGGTCCAAAATAAGCATAGGGCTCCAGGTAAGATCTGGAAAAAAATTACCGACGAGGAGAAGTCCTAGGGAATAGTCGAAAAATAGCCAAGCTTCAAAGACTACCGAGGGGGTCCTCCAAGGGGACGGACTTTCTTCCCGGGAATTGGACGGGGGAGGGGGGAAATACAAAGAAAAAGAGATACCAGGTGAAATCGGGGAACTTCTAGAAGAACGTGAAGACGCTAGAGAGACGGAAAAGATGTCGGGGTGGACAGGGGGAGGGGGTTCTCTTAAGGTTGACTCCGAAGAACTGTAAAGAAATAGCGGTTGGGGGGGGGGCACACGGTTAAAAAAGAAAACTCTAAAGATCGACCAAGATCATCGCGAAAGAGGACATTGTATTCAAGGAAGGTAAATGGACACTTTTGGAAAAGTTTTGGGTGGAGTGGATATCGAACCCACCAAGGTTACCCGGCAGGGGAAGATACGGGGGGGGGGATCGGGAAAAAAGATCAGGATAAAAAGGATCCAGTCCAAGATCTTGCTCGGCTCGGGTGTTAAGGAGGTCTGCGAGAAGAAGGATTGCGAAAGAAAGAGGAAGGTCGAGAATAAAGGGGTCTGTCTGGTCCTGTTTCAAAGAGAGAAAGAAGACTCCTGAAAAAGGGGGAGGTACCCATGCCAGAGGAAAGAGAAGGGAAGCGCAGGGAGGGGACTACGAAAGCTCTTAAAAGAAAAATGCATTAAAAAGGGCGTCATTCTATAAACGAAAAGAGGCTGAGGAATAGTGACGCGGCTCGTGGAGAGGAAGGAGAGGTAATCCGGATGAGTGGCCCATTAAACTATCGGGGCGTTGCCATGAGGGTTACCACGCCATCAAGAAGAAGATGAGAAGAAAGAAATAGATTCGGGAAGGAGTCATCCGAGAATAGGGCAAGTATAGTCAAGGGGGGCAGGAGGGGAACTAGGACAGTTACCACGAGAGAAGCCAATGAAAAGAAAGACTTTGAGTGGTACGTAAAAAAAATCTGTAAAAATTTCGAGTATTCACAGGAAGACTTTATAAAGGGATGTACGGAATCCCTAAAAGGTGGGACGCATAAGGAATATCGGGGAAAGGAATGGTAGGGAAGTTTTCGAGATGCGAAGGAAGATTCCCAAAAGAGGCCTACCTGTAAGGGAGCTCGGAAAGGCCCAGGGGGTCTCCCTGAGGGGTACGTACTTCA
>Ga0179591_1310817_pt1 | contig 14888 bp, 17 predicted proteins | sample CZOMad2_1_08_16f_FD_182891 | JGI IMG/M metagenome (GOLD analysis project Ga0179591, IMG submission 182891) | Vadose zone soil fungal communities from Angelo Coast Range Reserve, California, USA - CZOMad2_1_08_16fungal (PacBio error correction) | ecosystem: Environmental > Terrestrial > Soil >...
CCCAGGGGGGAAGCCAAGGGTTCTCCGATCCAAAACCGGAAACTCCATATACTTGGAGAAAAAAGCGAGGATTCGTAGTAGATGGGTCGGCCGGGTTGAAAACCGGGGGTGGGGTATCGGGGTTCGCTTCAACAACTATCCCAAAACTGAGAACGGTCCGTAAGGGGAATAAGCCATAAAGAGGGGTCGACAATTGTTAAAGCTGGCAATGAACGGGGAGAGACCAAGAGATTGCTTATCAGAAGTGGTGCCGTATTTTCCTTAAATCAAAGACAAAAACGAAAGGGAGGCCAGAAATCTCGAAAGCGTTTCAAAGGGGGGGGGGAAACAGCAAAAATCACTAGCAAAGGGGGACTGAAACCGGGTTATAAAAACAAGATCAACGAGAATCCTAAAAAAAAATAAGAAAAGGAGAGTCAAGAGGCCACGTTGAAGGGACTAGAAAAAGCAGTTTGGTGACAAAGGAAATTGAAGTCATTTCATCCTTAGGGGGGGGTGGGAGAGCCGACAATCACCCTCAATCAACAGAACATTTGAAAGAACCTGGGAGGGGGGTACGGACCTTATATGAGAAAAAAAGGACGCTAGGGAGATCCGCAGGCAGCAGGCCTATAAACAAAGAAGTCGTCGGTGTAGGCCGGGGCACGAAAATGACTGGGGGCAGGGGAAAGTCGACAGTGGAAACAAATGGCATTGAGAAAACAGCGGGCGTCATCGTCAGAAAAATGGGACTAAGTTAGGTGAACAACAATTACTCTAACGAGAAGAAAAAAGGGAAGAGAGAAAACCAAACGGAGGAGGAAAAGAGGAGCTTAAATTAGAGGATATTTTAATTTGGTCAATCCCGGAGCTCAACATTTGTTTTGTGGCGATGCCGCAGGTGTTCTAAAAAAGGACATAGACAATTTCCGTGTGGGGAGGGAAGGCAGCGACGTGCGGGCAAATGGGCTCGACCGGGTGAATTGTCTGAATGAGAAGCGTAGCCGGCCAAGAAAAGAGGTCAAATGTAATACCGGGTCATATACAGGAAAGGTCTTGGACATGGGACGAGGTTGGGCGTTTTTTATTGAAGGGAGAAAAACTCAAGAAGGGAGTGATTCCCTGGAAGTCAGGAGGGGGTGAAAAACATGTACGAAACATCGGGGGGGGGGGTTATAGTTTAAAAGGAAGGAGAGGGGTTTGAGGGGGTTAGTCCCTCGTGGTGCAGTGGAAGGATCCAAACAGGAGAAGAGAAGTCGAATACCTTTTGCCAGGGGCGAGGGGGTGTTTTTACTTTAACACTGGTGAGGGGAAGGAGGGAAAAAGGAATGGTTGTGATTCAGTAAAGCAGGATTTATCGTCCCGCAGCAGAAGTGGAGGAAAAGGGGCCCATTACATAGGAAAAAGGGGGGTCATCCCGCTTTATGATGAGTGAAATTAAAAGGAAAGAGAAAGCTTTTTGGTTTTTTATGAAACGAAGAGTCCAAGAGAAACAGCGGAAACAGGGGAAAGGCTAGACACTTTGAGGGGTTAAGGATATCTTAATATTCCTTGGCACTCGTGGGAGGAACGGGGGAGTGACCAGGGGTGCTGAAAAATTTGAATATTTTCACAACACAGAAGTTGCATTGGGGTTAAAATATGGGGGGAAGCGTTTTACCGCAGCTCGCGGGGGACCCTATTTAGGAAAGCGGAACCAACGTTGGCCAAGGAACACCTCATTGGTGGGGTGCAGGTTTTGAGACTCGTCTCAGCCAAAGTGGTGCTGTGATACCCTCAGTGATTTGGAAGATGGGGGGTTGCCTTTCAAAGGCGGTTGGAATTGTTGATCGGTTGGTGCCCTTTAGACAGCATTTCACTTCTCGGCTCATTCAATTCGAAAAAAGAAGAGGAATAACACATAAATACGAATCACGGGGAAACAATCGGCGAAGCTTGCCGGACAAGTGTGCCAGCTGAAGAAGAGACAACAGGCAATCGTATGAAACGAATCTTCAACAGGGGAAGCTTGGGGTCAAGACGGAATCTTTTGTGTGCGGAATCTCCTGTCGCACAAGTTTTACACAATAACAACAGCTGGACAGAAATAAACCAAGATTGGCACCATTAGTAAAGGCAAAACGAAATTAAAAATCGCCGTATTCAATGCGGTGAGGGGACCGCCAAAGCAAAATCACGGACTCAAAAACGAAGAAGAATAGCCAAGACAGGTACCACAAAAATCGGGGTGGCCAGTTGAAGGACAACACTTCAGAGGGAAGGCTGGGGGAAGTCACTAGAAAAAAGGAGCTACATCCTTACCTGGGCAGTCTATTTGTATAACCTGGGCTAATCGAACCGACCCGAGTAAAGGAAAAAGGTTCTCAATAACATCTGATAATGGAGAAAGGTAGGTTTGACGCATTATATTACCGGGGGGATGGGAAAAGGCGCCGCCTTTTGGGGGGTTTAGGGCATTCGGCGGGGCTGTCTCAAAAAAAAATAAAGGTAAGTTCATGATAAACGAGGATCACCTTTCTCCCATTAAGGGGGAAAGGGACTTAATGGCAAGGTGGGGACAGATCTTGTCATGTGAATGGGTCCTCTTGGGAGAGGAGGTAGGGCGGGGGGGGGAACGGTAACAGAACTAGAATGGGCGCAGGAAAGAAATGTCATTACGATCTTGGATGCAGCTTAATTATCTTCGGTGAATATGTAAAGCAGGGGCGTCCGGGAGAGGGCGTCAGGGTTCCCAAGAATTCCTTCAGCACCTAAAAGGTTCATAGGAAGGGATCGAACATTAGAAGTGATCCAAACCTCCTCAATTAGGGAGAGTCATTATATGACCGAGGGGGCCTAAACGAAGTAAACTGGTAATCCAAGGGAAAACTGGAACTAGGGAAACACTTATCTTGCAGAAAAACCGCGTAAACGAAAAGAGGCCTAAAGAAGGTGGGGGAGTTCCTGTTCAACTTCAGGGGGGAAAGAAAAGGCAAGATCGATCAGTAAAATGGAACGCTTGCGGAAATCCTGACGGTAAGACAGTCAGGCCTGCCGTCTTTCCATTATTGACCCTATTGTAGGGTGCGTGGGGGGGCACGGCTAGGGGAGGGAGAATCATTGGGGGAAGGGTGGCAACACCTGGAATGAGGGTCGTGGAGGAAGTCGAGTCTGTGAGAAGAATCTTTCAAGTAAAAAATAAAGCACAAAACCGAGACGTACAAGAGAGAGGGAAGAGTTGGTACTAACTGGTCGAAAAGATCGATAAGCGACAAGATTAATTTGCACAAGAGACATACAAGGCGGCTGACAGACCGGAAAAAAAGGCAAAAGGAACAGAAAGAGGCTCAAGACATAAAATGCCGGCCGGTGCCGTAGGAAAATGACGGGAAAAATTTGCAAGCGGTAGCGTCAGTCATGGGGTCGGGAGAAGACCGTTGTTAAAGCCTCCCCGTTCACAGAAGAAACTTCTTTCTACGAAATCATTCAATAGGAGGGTTGAAGAAGGCCGGGCCTAGAAAGTTGACGGTGACAAAAACAAGGGCCTATTTTCAAAGCGGTTCTAGACGGCGTTAGGTCATGGGCGGGTGGGATAATCACTTCCATGGAGGAGACGGAGGGGGGATGAAAGATAATGAAATTTCATTTCAGTTCTTGAAAGAAGGGGAAAAACCTGAAGTACCCGTAAGAGACGCAAGCTAAATTAACCGACTAGACAGGAAAGGAGAAGAAAAAATGTAAGAAAAAAAAAGAGACGGAATGAGAAAGATTAGTTCTGAGTCCTTTCCAAGATAAAAATCAAGTAAAAAGGAAAAGAGCTGCATGGGTGGAAAGAAGATAAAATGGAAACGGTGTACGAGGGAGGGGGGGAAAATCACTGATGAAGGAACGGATGGTTGCGCCTCTCCCGAAAAAGGAGGGGGGAATGTCACAAACGAGGTAGGACTCCTTATCAGATTTTCATCAACTTCATTGGAATAAGGAGCGTGTTCGATTAAGAAAGGGGGGAGGAAATACAGGTAAGGATGGATCTGCTTTTTATTATCAGGGTACCACTGCCAGATACGGGAAGGGGGTTAGTACAGTGCTCCCTCGGTGGGGGGATGTAAAAAGAAGCTACTACAGGTATGTTTCAGGGTTGGGGTTGTTTGAAAAGGATGGGACGAGGGGGTGAACAATACAAAACACGAATCCGGCCAGGGGGAGGCGGAAAGTCGTTGTTAATGGAAGGGGGTTAAAATGGAGTTGTATTTTGACGGACAAGTCGGTTTACATGACCTGGAATGAAGGGGAAAAAAGTGAGTTCAACGGAAGAGAAAGAAAATTTAAGGTTCAGAAGGGAGTGTGATTTAAGATGGCGGCTGGCACATGGTCCGAAAAGAGTCTCGAAGCTATGTCAGGATTCTTGGCTTTCTTTGGAAGCTGATGGCCTGTGGACTAGAAGCAGGGGAGAAGGGGGCAGTTTTAGAACGGGGGCAAAAACACTCGGGCTCAAACAAAGAGGCAAAGCAGGGAAACCTAAAGGGAGAAAGGTCGAACTTTGGGCGGAAAGTCGAAAACAAAAAGAAAGGTTGGCCGAGTCGCAAACAGGGGGGGCATTTTTCGCATAAGGGGGTGGGCGCGCGTGCAGGGAAAAAGGAAATTTCAGTCCAGGTAGTAAAAGGAAAGTGTTTTAAAACTTTAAAAAGTCAATCACAAGGGAAAGGCAAAGGTTTATAAATATAAAAAGGGCCCTAATAGTCCAGTATCTTTAAAAAGAGCAATGGAAATACTGGAAAAGGTTTCCGAGTTGAACGGACGCCCTACGTCAGGCCTAAAAAAAAAGAGGGGGAACAGGGGAACGAAGTGACTACATCGGCCTGCTACAATTGGGGTGATAGGGGTGCTAAGAATATAAGAATTTGGGTGAACTATAGGTTATTGGGCCTAAAAGACTTCTTCATAAGAAACACAGGGAAAAAGGAAAACAAATGAAAGGCATTGTGGAGGCAATTACGGCCTTTGACGGCGAGCAACCGGCGTGGCTAACCATAACTCTCTACGGGGGAATAGCGTCTCTAAGGTTGGGACAAGAATGGAAAGGAAAAGTTCACTCCCTTATTTTGGTTGTGTTGGCTCTCTGCATGACAAAAAAGACAGCAAAAAATTGATGCCGTTCGGGGATGCAACTTCCGGATCCTATTTGTAGGAAGGAATACATACTATAGAAGGAAGAAAAGTGAATCGTAAAGGCGCAGGGGAAGGACATGACGGGAGACAAAAGCAATGAGTACTGGAAATGGAGAGAAACATCTTTCGGCAGACGCTAAAACAATTTGTTAGCTGAGGGATGTGAAACATTACCAAAACAAGCATACGGGAAGAGTCTCAAAAAAAAACAACAACAGAAGGAGGGACCGTCTATCGTATGGGTTTGTGGTCATCCCTGAGAACACTTTTTTCGATTCCGAAGGGGGAGGGGTGTATACAAGTAAGAAGGGGTGAGGTAGTGGGCCAGGGGTCGAATTGACAAAGAAAAAGGGTAGGCCAGGAAGAATAGGGCGTATCCAAAATAACGGTCATAAATAGTAATCCACCGTAGATCCTTACACTGTTTGATAAACATTGGAGGAGTGTCGTGGTACAGGGGAAAAATAAGGGGTGGGGACCAGATTCTTCTGTTTGTGCTTAGGCGAAAGGGAAAACAGGAGTTCAAGAGGGGGGGAAACTTTTAGAGGGTTGGATGATGATCAACAAAGGGGAAAACGGGGAAAGGACAAAACGGAAATCATGAAAGACAGACCTTTGCTCAGGCGTACATTGGGTGTTGAGGTGAACAGGGGGGAGGGAGAATATTTAATCATCCTTTTGGGGGAAGGGAAGTAGGAAAAACCCAGGATTGAAGAGGGCGCAAAGTCAGCCGTGTAAAGTACCATGTAAAATGGAAAATCCGAAAAAGTGAGCCCGTTATGGGAGGGAGGCAATTTGCCATTCTACACACTCTTTTGGGGGGGAAAAGATGGGAATCGCAAAGAAAAGAAGCGAAAAGGATACTAGTCATATGCGATTTGGGTAAAGATAGAGTCCGGTAGCTCGGTGAATGTGATAACCGTGAATTTCATGGTGAAGGAAAAAGGTAGGGGTTTCAAACATTGGGGGAAGGGAGGAATTCTGTGAGATCGTTTGTAAAATGAAAGATGTCTCCATGTTCAAACGGGAAACCGACCAACGGTGCGCCGAGACAGCTTGTTGGGGATCTTTGAAGTAGAGTCATCGCAAATTGTCTTAACGTTGAAGGAATGGGAGTTGGGGGAATGGAAAGAGAAATTTCTGGGTCGGTGGAAATTTTTTTGCAAGCCTTTGAGGCTTTAGCAAGGAGCGGGGAGGAGATCGAGGTCCCCTCTTAATCACTAAAGAAAAAAATCACAATACGGGAAAGAACTTTCAAAGGTGGCCAGCGGGAAACTATCTTAAAAAAGAAAAATAATACAGAATTAATGAATTTATCTAATGGGGCATAAGAGAGTTTTGAAGGAACTCCTTGTCTTCTAAAACAAAAACACGGGTTCCAGAAAAAAATAAATAACAAGAGGTGAAGGGGGTACAAAGTAACAAGTCAAGGAGCAGAAGCAAGTCGGGAAAGGGTGGTCCACACGGCGTAAGAAGTCTTTTAAACACGACGGACCGAAGGCAAAAAGGCAAGGGCGAAAAAGTAAAATCAGATGAGTGAGCCGGAGGGTAAACAAAATCGGGGGATCCCGGGGAAAGAGGACAATTGCTCGAACGGAGGAGGGCAACCAAAAGAAAAGGCATCGAACATAAAGTCAGAATTGGAAGCGCACCAAGAGAAGGGAAAAAAGACCTACTGGGGGACAGAAATTTATCTACCAGCCGAAGCGAAGAACTGACCATTCTGTGTGGCCCAAAATCTGGAAGGGGAAAACTATAACTGCAAGGGGGTTGGTAAAAAAAAAAAAGGGAGATGAACGGGATATCATGATTGAAAAACTACAAAGGGGAGGAAAGGGTTTCCCACATTTTCATCGAGGGTAACATGGAACGGGGGGGCAGTAAAAACCAAAAACACAACAGAGGGTTTAATTCCTCCTTGATTTGGCCAGCCAAAAGAAAAAATAAAGGGAAAGGACGAAGAATGGTAATAGGTACTACCGGTGGGAAAGAGAAATCAGGGTAACCATTCAGGAGGAAGGGGAATTGTCATTCTTCGGGAATACTGCTTCCAAGTGACATTAAAAGGGAAAACGAGTCGACACAGGGAGCAGGGGGTCCAACGAAAGCATTGAAACGGCCATTACCCGATCGCCCGCTGGAACAAAAATTAATGAAGTTCAACGGGTCTAAAGCAGCGATCTGCGGAAAAGAAAAGATTACGCAGGGGATTGGGGAAGTCTCACGAAGGTTGGGGGGTTCAACTTCTGGGTCACAAGGGCCCTTTCAAACTGGCAACGGCGCGGGAACACAGTTGGGATGAACTACTGAAGCAATGGAAGACCTGCACCGGGGGGACCCTCTCAATCATGAGGGTACATCTCCTTGGAAGTAGTTGACAGTCTTGCCAGGAACAGGAATGTGCATGGGCGAGAGACCGGGGACAAGGTTGAAACTGTAAATTAAAAAAGTTCTTCAATTCAAGTCTTTTGAAGTCCTTGGCAAGGGAAAAATCAAAAATCAAACACAACAACAAGAAGGGGATGATTTTTAATAATGGGGGATTCTCCAAAGTGTGAGAACAAGAGAATACAAATAGAAATAAAAAAGGCTCGAAACAGCCCTGCAATAACAGCAAGGGGAAAGACTGCCAACAATAGCTGCAAGAATGGAAATAAGAACCCGCGGTTACGTGTGACTCAAGGAATTTTGACAACAATGAAGTTCAGAGGAGGAAGGGGTGGACTTTTGAGCGAAAAAGTGTCCATTTGGGAAAAAACGTTTAACATGAAGAAAAAGAGAATGTGAGGACGGGGGGAGAGCGGGCGGCAGAGAAAGGCCGGGTCAAGGAACTTACTGGGTCAAAAAGTGGGTATTCTTTAGGGTTTGGTCCACAGGGCATCCCGGTTAAGAGCCGTTGAAATGAGAGGGGAGAAAAGGAATAAAGCAAAAATTGAGATCAAATCGGGGCGGAGATTCATTGGAATTGATTGAGGGGGGTCGTCCTCCGGACCACTGAGCAAAACCTATCTTGCCCAAATCACATAAATAGCACCTTCACTCACCAAGGTTGTGAGAATCGAAGCCTGAAGGAGTAGTTCTGGCCCGGGATCAAAGATAGAAAGAATTTGATTCCAATTATGTTAGCAATTAAAGAGGCAGGGTCAAGAAATGAAGGTTGTATAAAGGAACTGTGGAATGGTGGGGAATACGACTGTAAATTTTTGGGGAAGGCTCTCAAACGCAGGACCAAAAGGCGGGAATCAGGGTTCAGTCACACCGGGAAGGTAACGTGGACAAAAAAATTAATATGGGAATTCAAAGAATTCTCAGTTCATGACGTGAGGAGGGGCTTGGTTAAAAGGATTGTCAAAGGGTGGGGGGGGGCGTGGGGAATCTACATAGACGGAGTGGAGGGGGTTCCCTTTTTATTCCAGTTTTAATTCTGCCAAACAATCGCGTGAAAATTGGGGGGGAAATGAGGCCAATGGTCAAAAGGTTGTGGTGTGTACCCAAACCGCACTACAAGGGTCAACAAGGGGGGGGGAGCTATTTTTGTTTTTTGGTTGTACTGGGGGAAGCAGAAAAGAGCACGAAATGAAAGCAGAGGGATGCAGTCTGATAGATGGTTTGAATTTACTTGTGGGGGGGAAATCCCGTCAATCGTCAGTGGGGGTTGGGTCTTGCAAGAGGTTGAACTACGGGGAAAAAGACAGAGAATGCCCACGAAAAGGATTATAGCAAAAGTACAATATAAACGACGTAAGGATATCAAAAAGGGGGGGTTTGGCATGGGGATGCTCAGAGAGGCTGAAGCTGGAACAACATGGTAAACCAAGCCTTAATCACCTCCTCTATGGTAATGACTGTGAATGTCTTTGAGGGGATGGGGGGGGGGATTAGCTGATGGAACCGAAGATTGAAGAAAAGAAAGTTTCTAAATGATGAATAAAGGGGAAAAAAAACGCTTAAACAAGAAAGGAGAACATTATCCAAAATCATAAACTCAAGAGCAAAGTTGGTAAACATACAGTGGCGAGACGGATTCCTAATTCAAATACTTCAACAGTTGCAGCAAAGTGGTGCAAGATCGTTACTGACGGCTACGGTGGAGGCTTATAAAGAAGAAGGGGAACATACGGAATAGGACCAATTCAAAGTTTGACTCCGGTGGTCAAGCACCAGTTAAACCATGGGGCGACACATATAGAAAAATATTAAGATTGTAAAAAGCAATGTGATGCAGAGGGGTTCTTCAGAGGTTTCCGCGAGGGGTAAGAGGAAGTGCATCTGAAACTCTCACCAAACGCTTTGGGGGGAGACAGTGGAACGGATTAAAAAGCCTGAAAGAGGGAGGGAAAAGTGGTGGTCAGAATTTCATGTGGGTAAAAAAAAGGGGAAGAAATTTGCGGACTAGACCAGAAAGGGTGGTCAAATAATGTTGGGGTCAGAAAAAATGAAAAAAAAACTGGTCTTCATAAGTTATGCCAGTTTAAAAGTGAAAAAAACAAATGGAGCTGGGGAATGGGAGGGACTTCTATGAGGAAGGTGGGTGGCTACGGCAACGGGAAGAAAAACCAGGGGCGTGATACGAAAACCCGCTGCTAAAAAAGAAAAATGTGCCGTCGCAAATAGGGTTTGTGACAACAGAATTGATAAGGTAATAACTGTAGGGGGGGGTGTGAGAGGGGCCTGGACAATAAAAGGACATCAACGCTACCTGTTATCAAGCCGTGGCGGTATGAAAGGGAAGTATTAAATTTTAGACCGATTAAAAAGACCAAACAAAAAACCTTTTAAAACCGGAAAAAAATTGTCCATGAAAAGGCCTTAAGACGAGGCGGAGTTGGGGGGATTGACGTCAACGGAGGACTGCCGCACACGGACCATTGTTCTGTCGGGAAGAAACATAAAAGACTCAGGGTGTGAACAACATAAAGAGACATCAACTCGAAAAACAACAAAGTCTACAAGTTGCTAACTGCTATGTAATTGTTGTGGACCCAAGCAATCAACATTTGTTGGGAAATAGCGAAAAGAAGCTTTAAAATCAATCATTCCACTGAAAATGGGGCTGTTGGGGGACAGTCCCATGGAAGGGGGGCCGGGAAACGCGCCGAAGGGTGGTGGGGGAAGGAGGGAATGATTATCCCGAATCAAAATAGTAGAAAAGAAACGGTAAAAGAAAAAGATACCGTGATAACACCTGGCGATGTTAGGCGCATGAGGGTCAGGGGATAGGGAAAAAAAAATTAATTACCTGAATCAAGGACTGTGCAACCTGATAGCAGCGGCACAGAAATGCATCGATAAAGTTGACGCGTTTGGCTGGGGGCGGGGAGGGGTGGAAAAATCGTGGGGCCGTCAACCGGAAAAAGCGAGGCGCAATACTGGGAGAAATGCTTCCCTGTGTTTTAGGTGGGGAACGACGAGAAATAATTACTTAAGGAAGGTCGTTGGGTGGGGTGCAGGAAAAATATAGAAAACACCGAAGGGGAGGGTAGTCCGACAGCGTAGCCGTGTCGGTCCCAAAAACCCAGACTAGCGAAAATGGTCACTTTATGTCGTCCCGAAAAACTTGGGGGTTTTGGGAGGGAGAAGCATAAAATCACTAAAGAAAAGGACTAAAAGAGTCATCAAAGATTGATTTTTAAAGATAAGGTTTAAACGGGGAAAATTAAAACTTATGGATGTGATACTGGGAGTCGGGAAAAAAGGGGTTTGGGGAAAATGAAACGTACGAATTCCTTAGGGATCTGAACGTTTTAAAACCGATGAAAAAGCGCGTACAACCGATTGTCAGTAACCTACCCATACCAAGGGTGGGTAGAGTTGATACTGCTTCTCGACCATGTCATGTAACTTTGGGAGATGGCCTTGAAAGGGGGATGAGTGGGGGGTAAGTTCTTGTGGGGGGGGGAATCTTGGGAGAAGCGGGTTTTTCCCTTTAGGAAGAATTTAGAAGAAAATTCGTTCAATGAGTTCCGGTCTAATAAAGGGAAAAACAAAAAAAAACATGGAAAAAATAGAGGGCTGGGACTGAAAAAGATGGTAAAATCAGGAATATGGGCTAACCTGCACAATCAGAACTTCAGTAGGAGGAGACTCATCTGGTAAAGTGAATTAGACGGGAGGGGTGCTCAATCGGTGGAACAGAAAAAACTTAAAGAAATACCACAATGAAGAAGTATTGGAAACATAGTATCAATTAAAAAGACATAGGCAGATCGAAAGGAAGAAGCGAGGGAGGGGCAACCTAGAAAAAAAAAAAGAAACATTTCTCAAAAGAACACAAGGGTACAAGAATAGTAACTCAGGGGGGAAAAAGGGACAACAAAAGAGTAGCCAAAGGAAAAAACGCATGAAACACATGGCGAACACTATCAAGCACAGCAAAATTAACCTGAGAAATAAAATGAACGAAACCGACTGGGTAGGCTAGGGAACCCCGGGGGAAATGAACCAAAAAACGAACCGTGAGAAAGTCAGGTTAGAAACTAACAAAAGCTGAGAGAGGGGAAGACTTAGAGGTCAACACAGAAAACCGTGGGGAAACGGACACCATTTTTAGTCTTGGACGGCGGGCGATCTCGGGAATCAGGATTCAAACTACAACGTAAAACTGAAACATTGAAACGGGGGGGAAGCTAGCAATTTGGCGAAACAAACGGAGAAGGGGGGCAGGGGAAGGGCTCTCCTTTAATGGGGTTCGATCGAAGAACTCTATTATGCGGGCGTCAGGGAACTTGAGGGGACTAACGGGGGGGGGAGGACTTAAGGACGGGGTCTTTTTCTTTTAAAGGAGTAGATCTGTCATTCTTCATGGGTCTAAGAGACCTGACGGGGAGAAACACTTAACGTTATATAAACATACGCCGCTGGAGACCGGGGAGAGGGAGGAAGATCACGGAACGAGAGGAAGGTCAGAGATATCAAGAGTGGGAACAAACCTAACAAACGGTTGTAAGGCCGAAAAAAAAAAAAGACCCTCAAATCTACTTGAAAAAGATCAGAGAAAAAAGGATTTAATTCACTCAGAACGAAGGGTGGGGAGGTTATTCATGTTCACGGGGAGAACTTTCCAAAAGGCCCAGCAGAGATAGAAAATTGCTTGAACTACAGGAAAGGGGGTCAATTTACCAGCACGGTCAGGAGGAGCCATTGAAGGAATATTCGGTGGGGAATTCTGGGTCCATGGTCGCTATGATGGAGTGCAGGGCGATAACTTTTATGAGAGCGGGGTTTTCGTATGGGAAGGTCAAGTCGTATAAGGATCATATTCTGGAAGATAATCTGAGACAACACCAACAAAACGGAGGAGGGAATATAGAGGGAATATGGGGGTAGGTTCATATTCTGGGGAATTGCAAAAGACACGATAGAAAAGGACAGTGGGGAAAAACAGAAAAGATAGAGACAGGATCTGAAGGACAAGATGGAAAAAGGAAAAAAGAGGAGGAAAAAAGTCAAGGGGAAATACTCAATGGTAGGAAATGTCGAAAGATTTTCAGGGATAAGCAGTGAAAAATTTGTCATTTTAGTCACGAAAGGGGCGTTGAAGTCAGACCGTGAAAAGATAACTACAGTGAGGAGATTCATTTGCGAAACGGATAGTTGTTAACGGGGGGGCGAAGTCCAGTTAAACAGACCAGTTTACGCACTTCAAAAAGTTCGGTAGGGGGGAAAGTTGTTGGGGGGGGGGGGGGAAGCGGGCGGTCGAAGACGTTAAGGAAAAAAACTGGATTGCCGTGTAATATTATTACACTCAGAGGGCCCTGGACCCGGATGAACTTTAATGGCAGTGCAGGGGATTCATTAACCTAAGAATGACCCTGAATCTACCTCAAGCGTACCAGAACAAGGAATCGCATACCAAGTTAGAAAATAGGAAAGGGATCAGGGTCATGCGAAAGAATAGATTCCTTCGGCCTTTCAACAAGATTGAAAAATAAAGAGAAATTACAATGGCAAGAGAAATTGAGAAGACACTGATTACAGCTGAATCAGGAAAAAAAATTGGAAGACGGGGGGGAGCTGGTCAAGAAGCTGATTAGTTACATTTTTTTGAGCGCAAAAGAAGAGAAGAGCACAAAATGGGTCTCTTTGGGCATGGTAAGGGACAAATGGTGTAAGCAAATCCTTATCTCATCTTTTAAACTATTGTAACAGTTGGTTCAGTCCTAAGGGGTGGGAGAGAAATGACGGGGATGTAGAGGAAGGGGGGGTTATTTGGCAATACTGATTAAATCATCTGGTGGCTGGGGAAAGGCAAGTTGTTGTCACGGGGTTAGGGTACAAAAGTTTAATGTTGACACGAAGGATAACTACGCGTTCTTAGCAGGGTAAGTTGGTTTGGTGGGCTAGTGGGGGGTTAACATAATAAAAATGAAGACAGGAAGAGAAGTGATGTTAGAATTGCTTTTATTGTAAGGTTGGGGTTGGGGGGTCAGTTCAAATTCGAGGTTTGTTATTCTTGGCACAGTGATGTGAAAGTGTGCAGATGGCCGCCCTGGACATCGTCAATTGAAAAAAAAGGGGTCCGGAAACTACCTATCACAATACGTCCTAGGGGGGCTGGAGGTGGGGGGTCCGGGGGGAAGGTTCGATGATGAAATGAATTTCCAGAATGAACTTCTCTGCCTGGTCTGATTTATTAAATGGTTGGTGATGGGTGAGTAAGAAGGATGGAATAGATTGAAAGAACTCTGGAAGGTCTACACTTATGAGGAAAAAAAACAGATTAGCGTCCAACAACAAGAAAAAGAGCTCCAAGTAATCAAAAAATCTAAAAAAATAACAGGGAGGTTGCAAAATGGGGGGGGCATACTAACTAAATTTCAAGAAAGACTCAACAATGTTATAACATTCGCCACTGTGGGCATCGTGTACTACATCCGGGAGAAAAATGGAAGTGATGCGGTAAAAAAGACGAGGGAAATACTGGAAAGAGTAAGTCCAATGCGACATGTTTTTGAAAAATATTGTTCAGCAAAGGGAACTTCCAAGTGTAATCAGAGCGAAAAAAAAGAAGATGGCATTCTTCACAAAAAGATCCGTGGAGGGAAAATTTCTTGAGGCCCCGGTGGGCAATTACCGGGGTCCGGGAAAAAGACTCCTCCAAGATCGGGGGGTAAAACTTTCCAGGGGAACCTCCGAAAGAGCCGGCAATTTGGGACGAAAAAGGGCAAAGGGGAGGGAAACAACGAGAAGAAAATGGATATCATGGCGTTGTGGGATATGGGGTTCAGCTGAGGGGCAAAACACCAACACTTAAAGGGGAAAAGAATATTATCGAATCAGGGGTGGAATTTAAAAACAAATGGGAAGAAAGGTATCAAAAAGGTTGGTAAGGGGAGAAGTCTATTCAGGTCCTTTTCTGGACACGATAAACCGCTTGATACTAAAAAGACCAACACAAATAAGAAAGGAACTTTCAATCAGCCGATGTGCACGTCTCTAATAAGTTTTGTTACGAGGGGGAAGGGGGAAAGGTAATCACTAGGAGGTTTTGGGGCATAGCGAGGGGAAAAAAATCGCATCAAAAAGAGGGGGGAAAATGGGTAACAAGAAGGGTGATAATGCCGGTATTAAGAAAATTGGTATACCGATCGCGAAAGATCCCATTCAGAGGAATATAAAAACAAGGACGTTGGTTAAAGAACTGCACTTGAAATGAAGGGGGAAGAAAAAAAAAAAAGCGGACATTGGACTATGGCAGGTCGAACTTGGTCTTAAGAGGAGAAACAATGGCTCTTTAGGTGAAAAAAAATTCATATCAGGAA
>Ga0179591_1347401_pt1 | contig 14888 bp, 10 predicted proteins | sample CZOMad2_1_08_16f_FD_182891 | JGI IMG/M metagenome (GOLD analysis project Ga0179591, IMG submission 182891) | Vadose zone soil fungal communities from Angelo Coast Range Reserve, California, USA - CZOMad2_1_08_16fungal (PacBio error correction) | ecosystem: Environmental > Terrestrial > Soil >...
GCCTGCGACTACGTATTAAACGATAGAATGGGGGCAAGGGGGGGGAATTAAGAGACCGGACTTACGCATGAAAGTTTCCAAGACGTAGAGAAAATGAACCGGTGAGGAAGGAGTGTTCAGAAGAGCCTGGGGTAAGAAGCGTGGATTAGGGGAGGTCATTCCGAGGGGGGGAATGATGGGAAAGCACCTTCGAAAGTACAAAGCTATTTTAGGGGCTAAAGCTCTCCTAAAAAACGTAGTGGGGGAGTGGCCTGAAATGCAAGGAGTCGAAGATCATTGCCCCGGACGATGCCCGCGAGGAGGCTTAGAAAGGAAGAAAGTGCAAAAATTGTTCCTAAGCACATAGAAGGTCCTAGAATGAGGTACGTAGGAGCGCAGGGAAAGGCACGGTTCGGAGAAACTAGAGGCCGTCACACCCGCGATGCAGCTGATGAATGAAAAAAGGTTTGGTCAGAGAGAAGAAGGTGAGTTTTCAAAAATTAGGTATTTAAACAAAAAGGAAGGGGGGCAATTAAGCCACCACTGAAGTTGCCCAACTGAAACGGGAAAAAAGTCAGATCCACGATCCAAAAGACGCAGCGATTGGGGAAAAGGGGGATCGATTACGGTAGGTTAGCCAAGAAGGGTGGCCCGCAAAGGCAATTGCGAGGATGGGGATGGTAGGGCGCAAAGACCACGAACGGACAGCTCATCAAAAAACATTGTGGTCCATGATTGTTTAATGAGGAGGTTTGGGAAAGAACATGTCATTGTTCAAAGGGAATACGGAGTGGAATGATAATCGAAACTCTCATACCCGCGAATAACAAGGGGCTGTTCGTCAGAGAGTTTTTCGGGTTGGAGGGGAAAAAAGACGCTTAATATATTAATTGGAGGTCGAACATCGGGAAAAAGGGGAAAGGCTCCTGCTGGGAGGAAAAGGGGATAACGGAGAATTGGTTTCATCAACGTAAAAGAACGCAATCACGAACTCTCAAAAACTTTCATGGCGATTGTCTCAGGGGAGCCACCTGGGGAAGTCTCTACAAAGAAGGAAGGGATTGGACGGGAAAAGAAGTCGACCCGAAAACTCGGCCAAAGAGGGAATCAAGTTCAAAGATTGGAAGACATGCCATATGGATTCCAAATTACGATTATAATTTCAGGAGTTGATCACTTGCCAATAGGGGGAAAAAGGGGACGCAAAAAACGCAAGGGAAGACATGTAATCCCCACTCATTTTGCAAGTACGGCATACCTCGAAGGGATTCGCTGCGCTAAAAAATTCTAAGAAGCTCGCCCAAGTATCATAGGACTACTGGGGGAGCGATCATGGAGTCAGGTGAGTGGGAGAAGCCGAGGCATGGATTGAGGAAGGAACTACACGCGCAGGAATGGGGAGTCCATGCACAAGAAATTTTCTTCAGGAAACGTCCCCAGCTGCTGGACTTAAGGCCCAGGAAAGGAGACATGGCGGGGGGGGAAGCTCTGGAGGTGAAAAAATCTCGGATGGCTGAAGTCGTGTTAGGAAAATCAACTCATATTCCTGAATCGGCCAAGAGCGCGGAATAAGCAGGAAAAGCGCCATCTTAATTAGTGAGAAGTAAAAACAACTCGGGGGGGAGTCAGTGAAGAGGAAAGTAGTTGTAAGGAAGGGTTGAACGGATCGGAAAGATAGGCTCTCACAGTATCCAGAGGCTTTCGTTGGCACTGCTGGGCCATGACAGGATCTGAAGTAAACGGTCGTTTTAGATTCCAAAAGAAAGAAAGAAGAATCAGTTGGCTTAGTCAGTTGAGGTCAAACTAAAATTGTTTCGCCTTATTGAAATCAGCAAGAGGGAAAAATGTCTGCGATCAGCTATAAAAGGAATGAAGCGCCGCGGCGGGGGGAAAAGGTGGGAAGCGATAAAAAAAAAACAGCTGAAAACCAATGAGTTTTAGGTAGTTGATTTTTGGATTTACTCGGAGGGGACCGAAGCTCTGAAATGGGCAGGAGTAGAGAAGAAAGGGAAGACTGGGTCTGGTGGCAGCACCCTAGAGCATATCGAGCAGGGAAGCAATCCTTAGTAATAATCCAGAACAGGGGGCATTATTTGCGGCACTATGGGGAGTTAAGAAAGGAGAGGATCACTTAACGAGAAATTAAATGGAAAGACCGTCCCAGCCGCCTTGGGAAAAGGAAAACTCCTCATCGCGAGGGTGCCCTGAACACGATCTCCTGACTCATTCGAAGTGGCTCACGGAACCAAGGGGAGGTCGGACGTGGCAGTGAAAAAGCCAAAAAGGGAGAGCAGGACCAGACGGCCGTTGTGAATCGTGGGGAGGTGGGGAGGATGGAGACTCCCTCCTGGATTGCCCTTGTTAATCTTGGGGGGGAGAGGATTCCTGCGACGAGCACCCAGAATGAAACGAGGAAAGAAAAAAGGGTCCCTCCAGTCCATCGTGGGCCCAAATTGCCGTCGGGGTCTAAAGCGATAGGTGGTAACTCGAAACGACGCCCAAAACTACGATCCTCGCTTGAAATCGCAGAAAGCAGAAGAAAGAAAAAAGCCTCTCTTGGAACGAGTGCGCACAGTGTCTGAAGCGCTGGCCAGGGGGTAATGGGGAAACATTTATGGAGAAAACAGAGATTCGGGGAAAGGCTCGTCTCTTAGTATGCTGGCCCAACCTGGACAGGGAAAGAGAATTCTGGAGGCCAAGGGGAGGTCCCTTCAGGGAGGGGGTCAGATTCGAGGGGCGAAGGCAGAGGGGGGGAGGTATGACAGTCGCGGGGGACTTCTTCGAGCACACAATACGGTTGGAAGAATAGAAGCTGAGCAGAGGTGAGGGAAAAAATCAAAAGGCGGGCACGGCAAAAGTAAAAAGGACTAAAATTTCCATCAAGACTAAGGGGGCTGCCTCGGACAGGGGGAATATAATATATCAATCGGACCGAGCATCAGTCGAACACTGGGAGACCAAAGTTATCTGGCCGTCTTTGGGGGAAGGGAAACTGATCCTTCAGAAAATCCAATGGAGAGAGGGCACTGGGCTTTTCATTCAGGTGAAAATTCCACCCGCACCGTCGGCAAATTCAGAGGGCTGATTGAATAGGTGACCAAGGAGAGAGGAAGGTGCCGTTGCTGAAAAAAGTTGGAGGGGGTCAGCAGGACGTCGAATTGGAAAAAGAGCACGCTAGAGCACGGTGGCACTGATGATTTAAAAGTAGGTGAGGGATTCGAACGCATTCAATTTCGAGATTTTCTAACGCATGGTGAGCACAAAGCATGTTAACGGGAGGATTGAGCAACGCGTGAGCGGCAAAGAGGGGGGAATCACGGGACCGATCTCTTCCCTTTGGGGCGTCTACGGTCAATAATGTCGTCAAAGGCCCGCGAGACTGGGCCCTCGGCGTCAGTTAAGGGGGGAGGGAAAACATGGGACCCGCTGCAAAAACAATAAAAGAGATCTCCCTGGCGCAGTCCTAAATCTTCTTGAAGCCGGTATACCGATCTCAAAACTCGACCGGAAGGAACAGCTTCGGTCAGCCCGTCGCAAGGGGGGGACTCCTGAGAAAATGGGGAAGCTGGACGTGCGAACCGCGCAGGAGAAAGGGGAATCCATGAACATCAAGAGAGAAAGGCAGGACCAGAACTGAGGAGGCTTCACTGAAGCGCCAAGGGGACACTAAAAAAAGATTAGACATGGTTCGATGAAACGCTGTCGCGACTCTAGAACCGGAACATCTCCTCAACGAGGAGGAAAGGGAATGAAAGGGGGGAGAAGTAGCAGACAGGTCTCAAGGGGGAAAAAATGAAAGATTGGTCGTGGGGAGTATCCTTCGAGAAACCACTCATTGCGCTCCTCAGTAGGAAGGAAAGGCGCCTTATTCGATGTCCTGGGGAGTAAAATTATCGAAGGGCAGAGGTTCGCACGCGCATCTGAACCATTCGCAAGAGAAGGGGGGGGAGAAGGTAAACCGAACGAGGGGGGTGGGAAGAGATGTATCCTTCGTCCCTAGCCCGGACTGCGCAAGGAGATATCGAGCCGCTGGTTTTGGCTGCAAAAGGAAGGCGGGTCCAAGGCGGCCAGTCACCGTCCATCGACGCCGGGGGAACGGCAATCGCGGGGCATGCTACCTAGGAAAAGGTCAGATGCCAAAAAAAAACGCTCTGAGAGAAGTCGTCTAGACCTGGGTATTCGCAAAAAAGAGTAAGAGCAGCGCGCGCAAGAGCAGTAAAGGGAGGGGGAGACACCATCGTTCAAAGTAGAGAGGGGGGGGGGAAGAAGGGGGCGATTCCTCCAGATTTGTGTTTTCATCATCTCTCCTGCTCATCGGAGAACTAGGGGTCAAGACTCAATCATGCGAACCATCAAATCTCAGTCAACACCAAGGAGAGATATCCCAAGAGAATCGCCGAGGGAAGGGCCCAGACTGTGAAGTCGTTGAATTATCAACTATTACATGAAGGGGTAAAATATATCGGCAGTGATGAGAAAGGACAGCTTGTTCAAGAACCTCAAGACTACCAATAGAAATGGGGAGAAAAGTGGGTCCGCGCACGACGCAATGACAGATCAGAGGGATGAGAAGGGATAGAAGAGGGTGGACGTAGTAAGCACGGCTCAGATTTATAACGTTCGACTCTTTTGATCGGGGGGGCTCTTTCTCCGCCGGAGTCTCAGCCAATAGGGGATCAGCGAAGATCCTGCCACCCGGCATATGGGGGGGAGCAGGAATAAGGGGAAAGCTACTTTCACCTACATCATCGCCGCGCGGAAGAAAGCCTGGCCACATTAATGTGACACTCAAAAACCTAAAAGCAGGAAGACGGGTTTGAACTTACCTTTGCCAAATCAGTCGCCAGAAAGGAGAAAAGACTCGGCGTTCATAATCAGAGAAGGAAATTCGACACTAGACCTGACAGTATTCCATCAGAACTGAAATAGAGAGGGGGGAATCCGTAAGCTGCCTTATGTAAAAAATCGAATGGGAGAGGAGGTGGGGGGAGAGACCGAGCGCTGAGGAGGGGAAGGAATCAACTACACCACTGAATGGATAGCCGCTGTGCGATCTTTGATTCTGGTGAGTTTCGCTCGGAATAAAGCAGAAACCCAGTTACCCGGAGAAATCCAGGAGGCGTCTCTCAAAAAAGCACATTCAAAATTCCGCGGGAAAGAGGGTCTATCGTTTTTTAAAGTCCACAAGTAAATTCCTACGTCCATGTTCGGAAGCATGCGCATGCGACTGAGACGGGGGTCGAGGGGAAAGAGAGAGAAGAGGCCGTGCGAGAAGGCGCATGGAGGAAAGGCCTCCGCCGAATTGGAGATCAACAAAAAAAGAATCCGCTATGCGGGCAACCGAAACGCCGCCCTCATGCAATGGGGTAGGAGGAGGATCGCAGGGATTTTGCATGGGGAGCTAGACTCTTCAAGAATAGCCGCTCTTCCGGGCTTCTAGAGAGGGACTTTCAGGAACTTACCTCCGCGTGGAGGCTTGAGAACAGAGTCAAGAGAACATAGACCATGAATCTATAATAGGCGTCGTGCCTCACACTGGTGTTTGAGCGCGATGCCACGACTCGAGAGTAAGCCTCTGCTGGGAAGAAACATGGGCGTGAGGTGATCTGGCAAAGGCTAAAACAAGGAGAAGAGAGAATACTGCCTTGGTACCTAAGGTCTGGAGGGGAAGGGGGGTCCTCTCTAAACAGGCCCGAATGACGAGAAGAGTCCGGGAAAAAGCGAAAACGAAAGCAGCTATGTGCGCGTCATCCTGGGATCCTGTCCAACGATCAAAACAAATTAGACTGGTCTCTGAACTTAACGACCGCGGGTCGGAGGCCGTCATGGGAAGCAGGGAGATGCGCTGGCTCCGCTGTCAGAGAAGGGGGAGTTGGAGGAAGTAGACTCAGATGAGTATTTGGGCCCGTAACAGACGGGCAAACGAAAGATTAATTTTTTGCGGAAAGGAACGCACGCAAGGGCACCACCACTGTTGAAAGAAGGGTGCAACCACATGGACCTTCCGACATATCTGGGAAGTTCTACTACAAAGCTGGGAATTGGGAAAGGGTAAATTACAAGCCTTCGCGTTATAGGAAACCTACAAAGAGAAGCCATGAGAGGCAGCTCATCAAACTCATGCATCGAAAATGATGATCCGACGAAAGTGGAGTTACATATTTGCTGGGGTAGAAAAGGAGAAACTCTGGGCACTGGTCATATTAGTCTGCAAAGGACAGTGGACAGGAGAGGATGATTAATGTTCAAGGGGGGGTGATAAGAGGCGACAGTTCTGGGTGCGGTGTTTGAAAAAGGGGGTCCAATATTTTGGGAAGTGAGCACAGAAGAAGGGAGAAAGATTAATTTGAACGGCATATGAGCGCAGAACAAATAACATCTGCTGAGATTGCAAAGAAAGGGGGACTGTCTCTCCGAGTTGGATTTCTAATTAGTGCTTCTTCGCGCCAACTGAGGGACTAGCTCGTCCCTGGGATCGGCGACAAAGAGCCATAGCGAGGCGTGGGGGAGGTCGCGAGGAAAAGGTCGATCTGCAATTTGGGGAAGACCTCATTTGGAGCCGTTGCGAAGGGATGGTACGACGCAATTGAGATGAGAAATAGGGAGCCAGCACGCAAAAAAGAGGTATTAAGGCAAAACTTCATAATGCTGGCGGGGGGTAATAGTCGAGAGTTAAACAGAAAGGAATTCAGAAAAGTGCAGGGGATTTCAAGGACAGGGGGTCCAGGTTGTGAAAAAAACGAGACGTTACCTAAAGCATGTCTTGCGCTGGAAAAGCGTGGGACTGCACGAATAGCACACCATCCTCCACGCGGAGAGGGAAGGAGCATAGCGGATCCAACAATATAGCTCAACAGATAGAGGTCAACCCAGCTAGGATCGATTACTGATTGGTTCCTGATCTTGGACAATGAAAGGGGTGGAACTGGTGGGGAAACGGGAGAATTTTGTGTATTTTTGACGCACGTCCTTGGGGGTTGGGGCATCATTCCATAAGAGGTCCTCCACTAAAAAAAATGGGCGATGACTATCTAGGAAGGATTAATCTCAGAGCGTCCTGCCATCTAGAGGGCCTTCATTAAGTGTTCCACGGCGACCTCAGAACAATCGAGGTCTTGTTGGGGCAGGAAAGAGAGGACGATACTAAATAACGTCCTCTCTCTAAGCAGCTGGGAGAAGGGAGGGTGGATCTTTGAGAGGATCTCTCCCTTACATCCGGACCTTAAGTGGTCCTCGTTGAAGAGCATTTTTCCATTCCAAGGCTCGGGACGGTCGACGGAGTCTTCTTGAACTGACGAAACAAGAAAAGAAGGATACTCACCCGCTGGAGGGACCCCAAAAAAGGCTCTTCTTGATGGGCGGGGAAATTAACGTCCCCACCCAAGAAGATAAGGTACATGGTCTCGACGTCGTGAAAGGAGTGGAAGGTAAACTGCAGCGCTAATGAAGGATCATTCAGTTCGTTTTCTAGGGGAACATCAACTATCTTAGACAGAGCCTTTACCACGAGGAGAGGAAACCGAAAAAAGATGAGGGGCTTGAGGAAAAGAGAGGGAAGGGGGGAGTGGGCCCAGATGAGATTTTTATGTCACAGAGAAAACCTATCTTGAATTCCACATTCCTTCGCCGCTGAGAGGAAAAGACTCAATGGTCCGACGTCGGAGACATAAAATCGTCAGAGGTTAAGGGGAACGCAGAAAAATCGCCCTGGTGGAAAATCAGATGGAGGATCGTCGGTAAGGATTTGGGGGGGGGAGGGACTTCCTTTCACTCAAGACTCGCACCGTCGACGGAAGAAGAGAGTGGCCTGGAGACAACTCCTGCGCACGAGGGAAATGAACCGGGAAAAGGGAAGAATAAGAAAAAGGAGATCAAGCCTGCTGAACGGGCGCGCTGAATAAGAACGAAATTTGTTCTAGCGAAAGTCTTTCCTCAGACTCAGAGAGTCTGAGGCGCCGTGGCACGTGGGTAAAAAATCCCTTAGCTTAGCGCCGCGCGATGACAAGAGGTTCCGGAAAGGTCTGTCACAGCGGACGTGAAAGAGGAGGTAGTAAACCACGGGGGGGACGGGTTTTTCCCTGGCCACCAACCCAAGCAGGAACGTTCACCCAACTTAAAGGTCAAACCTGAAAAGTGATCCAAAAGACAGGGGTAAGAGAAGGGGAGAGGGGGGCACAAGACAGGGGAATATAGTGATACTTCTTTAAGAAGTGCAGGGAAGCAGTGCGTGAATGGTATGCTAGGCGACAGTCACAACGCGGTAACAGAGAAAGAAACATTGGTCCAATATTGTTTAACTCGGTCGTGTGTAACAAACCAAAGGACATTGGCGTACCTCCGTCCACAATCCGACCGTAGGGTGAATGAACTCTCGATATAAGCTCATCCCCGCAGAAAGTACTGGAGTGCGAATAATGAAGTTTGCGTGTAAAAGGACAAGACCAGACTGCTAGATTAGTGCGTAAAAACAGAGTTCGAAAGGCGGCCAAGTGGGAGTGAATCTTTGATAATTGGGCATATTGGGAAACCCTTTACACGATACCGAACGTAAAAACGAATAGCCTGAGGGAAGGGGTGAGAAGATACCAAAGTTGCGAGATGCAAGGAAGGAGGGCGATTTTCGACTAGGGTCGAAACACTCGTATTACAATATCTTGTTGCAATCGCCATCAGATGTTAAGGAGTTGTCATGCAGACCAGTTGGCGGTAAAAAATTACGAGTTAGGAAGGGATTGGGGACGGCACTCTTTTACACGGTAACACCGGAAAGAATGTCCCCAGTCGGGAAACACCAGGTTGACCAGGGAAGACATCCGAGAAAGCCGTCGGGTGCGCTTAGGGATCCGTGCCTCCTCATACTGCGAAAACGGTATCAAATGACGCCTTGGAGGGCAGGCATCAGGTGGAAGGGATTTGGGTAGAATATCCTCTGAAGTGTTGATGCGTCTATACAAGAAAAGGCTTGGAGAAATTCACACGAGAGTGTCTCTGACAAGGGGACCATCTTCGGTCGCCGGGCCCAGAGAAAGGTGATCAAATGGAAAGGGGGGGGCGCGCTTCGTTGCGCAAGAAAAAAAAAGGCCGAGGGAGGAGGTCAGTTGGCAGTCAAGACAAAATATGCGTGATACGGAGCAATAACTGAAAGTAGAGTGAGACCGCCAGTAAAGCGAAATCCTGGCTACTGAAAAAGACTTGAGTCAGTAGTTCAGGAGAAAAGATAATTGGGGAATGAAACAGGCTGTTTGAACGGTATAGGACCGATCGGACGCACACGAGGAAGCTGAGTTCGGGTCTCGGATGGACACGCGATCGTCATTGGGGGTCAGTGGGGGAGAGCTACGACCCTGAAGAAATCCATGACTCGCGGTACTTAAAGAGTGGAATTTGAGCTCAGAGATGTTCTCCGAGTGAAAAGGAATCAAATACCCGCGACAATCGAGGAGTGAAAGTCCTCTCACGAAGTCGGGAAAAGTGGAAGCTCCTCAACCAAAATGCAACACTTATTCATTGAGTCTTTAGGCTGACGAAAAAAGGAGGACCTACGCGGCGCGTGATTGCAAGGCAGAACTCTCATATCCGGGGAGGAACGGGGGAAACGCTCTGAAGAATATCTCAGAAATCTCTATCCGATAACAGACAAGGGGAAGGTTGCGGCTAAGGGGGAGTTTAAAAAGCAGCGGGAGAAAGTCACTTTTTTTGGGTAGAAAAGTCTTCGAGGACCTCCCTTTGGACTCCATTGACGTAGCGCAAAAGACACACCCACCACCCCCACCCAAAAACAAACCAAAAAAAAAAATCGATATGATGGGACCTCGAAAATTCTAAGCAAAAAGGATCAATCTCCGAAAGGATTTCGAACGTTAATTTGGACGCAAAAACGAAGGAGGAAGCGCTTACCAGCCGTTTTTGAAACTTTCGTTGGGATAGGAAAAAGACCCTAATGATTTCTTCCGTGGTTCTCGGGGAAGCCGAAAACCAGCGCCGCCATGGAACAATAGAAAGGGTCGTACACTCCAGGAAAATGTGGTGACGGTCAAAAAGGCGTCCCGAGATAGGGGGACGAGGTCACATTCAACAAAGATCCCCGCGGGTAAGGATCACCTCCTGATACCCACCTCGAGTAAACGGAGAGGGAACCATGTGTCCGAAATCAGCGCGGGAGGGGGGGTTGGAGGGTGACCAGTGATCGAGCTGTCTGCCGAATGAGCTGCGAGAGGACCGGGCTGGAGGGCCCCGTCCAGGGACAACGCTCCTTCTTGTTAGGCAACAGTTGTTGCCAATTCAGGGAAAGGACTTGATAAGGCAAGAAGGCAGTGGGTATGTATAAGTCTCGGTCAGCTTCTATAACAAGCTGTGCAGAAAAGCTCTAGGCAGATGGCGAGTCACGCAAGAAGGAGGAGAAAACGCGCCCAGAGACACATAGGAAGGCCATCAATGAAGTCCGGGGGGAGGAAACTTAGATGTCCGCTGGCCATCTTCTCTTAAAAATGTGGAAAGGTCTGGCCGGTGAGGGTGAATTTAAAAGCTGAGAGCGCCAGCCCCTGACAGAGAGATTACCGCGAATTCTTGATAAAGGCAAATGACGAATCAGCTGACCTTCGGCTTGATGATGTAGACAACGGTACTGCGGACGGGTCCCTTTCAGGAGGATTTGATGGTGCGAGATGAAGGTCTATCTTGGCCCGAGCCGCTCGATGCCGCGGCGTAGGCTGGGAAAATGCGCGGAGTTCGAAAGAGAGGAAGGCGACTGTTCAGGGGCTATTGAAAAGAAAATTTGATTTAAGAGGGGAATCTCTAGGGCGACGCGTTTGGTGATAACCTGTGCGAGCAACGATCTCCGAGGACAAAAGGGTGGGGAGTCGAAGTGTCTATGGTAGGAAGGACCCGAGATCGGGGGGAAGTCTGCGGATTTAATGGTCATCAGGTAAACACTCCCCTGAGCCCAAAGGATCGGAGACTCACTTGCTGTCTTCCAGGAATTCGGAAAGAGAAAAGAAGGAGTCCACAACTCTCCGGACGACAAAAGGATTGAATCCAAGGAGAAGGAACAAGTGTGGGGACATCTTCTCTTTCATAAAAAGCGCAGGCGATACCGGTTCAAACAAGGAAAGAGAAGCTGCTCAGGAAGCATCAAGGAAGCGCTTCACTTGAGGCGCGTAGCGAATGATAAAGTCCGACAGGAAACTGGCTCATGGGGGGCGAGACTCTTAACGTCAAAGATCAGAAGGAAGCTCTCAAAAAAAGGGAGGGAATTAAAGATAGTTGTCATTGTTAGGACGTGCGCAAGCGAGCGTCTCGAAAAAGGGGAAGGGTAGTGGCTTTATCTTGAGACTCACGAGACGCGCTTCAAGTGAAGAGACCAAGGATCTAGGGAGCAGTAGGCGATGTCCGGGGGAGGGAAACAGGTATAGATGTGACACTAGGAAAAAATTTTCTCGGGATGAACAGCGAGGCGGTGAAGACGAGAGGGGTTTGGGGGAGGGGGGGATACCTTCGTCCCGAGAAGGGGACCTTGACAAGAATCAGAGGAAGGGAGGGGCTTCAGTTAGGGAGTGACCATTCATGAAAACGTAAACTAGCCTGACGTAAATCGCGGTCATGAAGAAAGATATTAACGTAACCCCAACGGGAGTCGAATCGCTAGTTGTAGCCAACTCTGGGAATCGACTTCTACGAGAAAATTTCTTGTTTGTCCAAAAAGGGATGGATAAAAAGAAGGGAATGAAGTCGAATTACGCACGCAGTTTTGGAGAAAGCAGATCAAATCCGGCAAAAGCAAAAGAGGGGTCACTTGCAGACTCTAAAAGTCAGGGCTTAGAAAAAGAGACAATCGGGGGGCACCTGCGCGATAAAAAAAAGGGGCTACAAGAGCCAGAGAAGGGAGACAGGTTGAAGGATTTGGAAGTAGTCAAGGAAAAGATCTGTGGATATAGCCTTGCGGGCAGGTACGGATAAGAAAATCCAGGCAAAAGCAAAGACGGCCAGATACGGGCTCGACAGGGAAGCGAAGAATTCGAGCGGATATCTCGGAATAGTAGGAAGAAAACCGGCTAAAGGGGGATTATACTTTCGAACTGATACGGGTAGGGGCGGTCTCAGCCGTAGAGTGCCGCCAATCCGGCTCAAAGGAAAAGAGACTGAAAATAAAAGGAAGTTGGTGACTCGAAGCATGACCAATCGAACCACACATCCATCGGAAGCTTCAGCAGAGGGGCTTATCAAGAATCCAAGGAGAAAAAGAAACTGGGGGTCAAATACCAGCAGAGCAGGTCCCTGAAGGGGGCCGCATCGAACGCGCCTCTAGACAAGACCTCGCGCGTTGCGATCCAAAAGAACCTCTCTCAATGGGAACATCGTAAACCGCGGCCATAAAAAGGATTGGTCCGACACCTTTCGCAGCACGGCATCGCGGGGAGGGGGGGGGTAGCAGGAAAAGGGGGGGGCTACGTATTTAAAAGAGAGGGAGAGGGGATTTGGGAGTATGAGGGACAGAGGGAGAGCTTAAAGAAGAAGGTCACCACAAAGGAGGGTCAGGGGCGGTAAAGGGTCATCAGAGTGGGACTAGGCGAGAAACGGAAAAGAGGAGAACACGTCTCCAGAAATACAGAACAAACTAAAAAGAACTATAAAAAAACAACTGGCGGGTCAGCGTAGGGAGACTGCTTGTTTTGCAGTAAAGAACATTAATGCAGGGAAAAGGGCAAAGTGCGACGCATTCTAAGAGACTCTAATGTAGTCAGCGAGAGAATTAGGGGAGCTAACGTCACCTGACTGGGACAGTACTCAGACCGGGTGAATGCAACAAGGAGGACCAGATCCGGCTGCAAATCAAAAGATCAACTCCATTTGGAATTCTTCTTCTCGGTCGATTATGAAGTCGCTCGGCATCGAGGGGGGAGACACCGGCTCTGCGGGAGCGCGAGGGAGGGAGACAATTACGCCGACCTGTAGGGCTCTTCCATCAATACCATCAATGAATGGCGCCTCATCCTTGGGGGTGAGGGCGAGAAATGGAAAAAAACTCTGGAAGAAGGGGGGGGGGCCTGCTAGTAGGATGTCAGAGGACCATTGTAAGTTTAAGGAACTTACAGGTAAATCGGCGGACCTTCCACTGGGAACACCGCTAATTGGACAGGAGGGCGTGCAGGGGGAGATCTAAAATAAAAGCAGGAAAAGATAGAGTAAATGGAGCAAAAGAGGATAATGGAGTCTCAAGGAAAAAAAATCTAGCCGCCGTTCCAACCGCCTGGTCACATTCACCAATTATCTGGGTCGGCTGCAGCGGAAGCGTTGTTCGGGTCGAGGAATTGAAAGTTGCGGGGGGGGGGGAAACTTAGTCTCCTCTCGCGGAGGTCCGGGAAATGCCTGAGGAGGTTTGCCCACCCGAAGGAAGACCGACGAAATGGGAAGTGTGGAGCTCAACAGCCTTCTTCCCAACACGGTCCCCGGGATGCAAAAGGTCTAATGGCCCGGCCGACAAGCAAAGCTTGGGCGTCCGATGAAAACTGCTGGGATTAAATACGGCGCGGGATCGAAAGAATCGGCCGCGGATGATCTCAGCCACCAATGCAAGAGAAGGATGAAAACGAAACGTCAAGTGTGCTTGGACAGAAACCGAGGACGAGGTATCGAAGCGAGCCGTCGCGGATGTAAAGGAAGGGGCAATGAGTGGGCCCCGAATGGCGGCATTGAGAGGGAACTGGTGTGAGACCTTTCCAGAGGTTGTCAAGTGAGCCGAGAATTCGAATAGTAATGGTGGACGGCATATGAGCTTCAAAAATAGAAACACGGGCGCGGGAACACCCGAGAATTTCTGGGTAAGTCCCGAGTGTGGAGGGGGGAACTTAGTTGCGACGGCGAAAAGCTAAGAAGGAGGGGGACGAAGATCGGTTGGGGAGAGACAATGCCATACTATTCTTGGTACGTTCGGGGGGCCGCGTCATAGGAACAGGGAAATTTATCAAGTAAATGTCCTCACTTCGAAGGTGGCGAGGGGAAGGGACCTACGCAATTTAATCTATTTAGCATGAGGGGGGCGTGCAAGGAAACTCAAACGTCTTATGAATGCAAAAAAGGTAACCTCTGATGAGTAGGGCATGTTCGAGGAGTTCATCAAGAGTTTCAGAACACTTTGGCAAGGGGTTCATTCACGGGGACCCTGGTTGGGACAAACGAAGAAGTTTAAACAAAATGTAACATTTTTGTCTCTTACATAGTTGAGGGCGCAAATGCCTAAAGGAAGGAGGTCGTAAAGCAAGTAAAGAAAACAGAGCAAAAAAGAGGTAGGAATAGGAGAACAAAGAAAAGTTACAAGTTTTTTCCGGATCTGTTGAAATGGGTGCAGGGGGGTTGGGCACTTTCAAGGGAGGGGGGGGTTTTGGAAGGGGGGATTAGGAAAAATTCAGTTTTTTAAGATGAAAAAAACCGCAGCTTCACCACGAAAATGAAGTAAAGGAGAGAAGAAAATCGAAAGGGCGGCTCGCTGCCCGGAAAGGAGATCATGGGGCCCGTCCAGGGACTAAAACGTGCAAAACGGTATGCCTCAATCCGGTCTCTGAGGAGGAAAGTCGAGGTCTCGGAGAAAAAACTTCCTTCTCTGGGTCACCGCCCGTGCAGGAGGGGATCAGCTGGGCTCGGAGCGCCCTGAGCATTTGGGAAAAGGAGGGGAGGTCCTCGGGGGGGGAGAAGGGCTTACCAGTCAAGAGGGGAAGGAAAAGCAACTGGAGATTCACTTATCACAGCGGAAGATCCTCACCTCTTACGCAAAAGGCCTTCTGAGGAGGAAGTTCATGAGGATAGAAGGTCATGTCTCACGAGGGGAAAACGGTGTAGGAAAGAGGAAGAGAGCAGGGAATTCTCCAGGAAGGAAGAGGTTGGTCGGATCAGAACGATCTGTTCGGATTGGCCTT